>Ga0307929_1000341_pt1 | contig 48304 bp, 25 predicted proteins | sample AceLakmetage1330_FD_203160 | JGI IMG/M metagenome (GOLD analysis project Ga0307929, IMG submission 203160) | Saline water microbial communities from Ace Lake, Antarctica - #1330 | ecosystem: Environmental > Aquatic > Non-marine Saline and Alkaline > Saline | place: Antarctica: Ace Lake... | reverse complement strand
CGTATTTGTCCATATTAAATGTATTTATTACGAAAAAATATGTCAAAGAACGCTTAATATTTAAAAGTGTCAACAATGTTGTGATACGATTAAAAGTGTCAACGATGTTGTGCTATTTATCAGTTAAAAGTTAATAGTTATCTGTTAATGGTTATTAGTTAGGTGCAAGTTTAAACAAGAGAGATAGCAGATTATGGAAAGATTAAAAGAATTATTTTTAAGCATTAATGAATTAAAAGTCAAATACGACAAACAAAGGAACAAAGATAGATTCAATGTATTTACTGCTTTGCACAAAGAATATGATGAAGTAAATTTACATTCTCGTTTCATTTCTTATTTGTTATCGCAAGAATCAGGACATGGTATGGAGGGTGCTTTCTCCCAAATCTTTATTCGGGAAATTTTAAAACTAAAAGAAAAAGACTTTAGCTTATTAAAAACTACCGTAATTCCTAATGAGGCAATAAAATCAGAATTTAAAGAAATAGATATTTTAATCATCAATAAACAAACAAGACAAGCGATTATTATTGAGAATAAAATACATGCACGTGATAATAACAGAATAGGAGAATACAAAAAAGATGATGGTTATGATGGTCAATTAGAACGATATTATAATACAATTAAAAAAGGCAAAGATAAAAACGGGAATCTGATTCCGGTTTTTAAATGCGATATTGTATTTATTTATTATTTAACAATGTTCAAAAAGATACAGCCATCACCGGATAGCATTGGGAAATTGGAAACTGTGAAAGTTATTTATTACGAAAATGAAATAAAAGATTGGCTTGAGAAATGTATTCAAATAATTCCTAAAGAAAAATCATTTTTGAGTAGAATAATTCAACAATATCTAAACCTAATTAATAAAATGACACATAATGACATTCCTATTGAGGAAAGAACAGAACTGAAAAACAAAGTTGCCGAAAATTGGGAAAGTGCAAAATATTTAATTGATAATTTTAAACACGTAAAATGGCATACTGTAAATGATTTGTGGACAACACTTAAGTTTGAATTAGGAAAAAAGTATCAAGCCATAGAATTTTATCCAAATGAATTCGATAAAACAATTGGAGAAGTTACTCACCATAATAAAGATACAAATCACGGAATCATTTTTAATATTGAAGAGGGAAAAAAAGCATATATTTCTAACTCGGGTAAACTGTCTTGGGGTATTATAGAACCAAAAAAATGGGCGGATTTCAAAGACGAAATATTAGAAAATATTAGTTTCTCTGATTTTTCTACAGAAAACACATATCGATTAATTGATAAAGAAAATATGGCAAATGCCATCGAAAAAATTCTAATTGAAATTTCAGAAGAACAAGATAGTAATTTTAAAAATTTGAATGCAGAATAATAAAAACCAAGCCATAGCAATTTGCAGGTGTCTCTACAAGCCCAGCTTCGGTGCGATTAACGATTAACGGATAACGATAAACGAATAACAATTAACGAATAACAATTTATAGAAACGATAACAATGGACATACAAACTGAAAAACTTGGCCTTATTGAATGGATATCACGATTAAGCGACCAGGAAGTTATTGATAAACTCAAATTGATGATGCTTGCATATCAATATGAAAAGGCGAGCGAAATGACTCGGGCAGAACATGAATCGATATTAAGGGGCTTGGATGATTTTAAAAATGGAAAGACACACGCTCATGATGAAGTCAGACGAATCTATGAAAAATATTTATAAGATTTTTTGGTCGGATGAGGCATTAAATAATTTAAAGGAAATTCTGGAATACATAGAAAATCGTTGGACTGAAAGGGAATTGAATCACTTTTCAAAATTATTGGATGATAACCTCAATCTTATCCAATTTAGTCCTAAGCTTTTTCCAAAAGTTGATAAATTCCCAAACCTAAGAAGAAATGTAATCTCTCCTCAAACTTCAATCTATTATGAAGTGTATAGCAATGAAATTCATCTAATATCGCTGCTTGACAACAGACAAAATCCTGATAAATTGAGAATCAAATAAAAACTACAACAAATGCCGAAAAGTCATCCCGAAAATTCGAGATTCGTTTTCATCGTTTTTGCCAATGACATATTTATACAAATGTCTGAATTCAGGAGATTTCTCCTGCCGCAACTGCGGCATCGAAATGACACCGTTGGGACAGTAAGAGTGGGAGGTGAATCAGGCGCGAAGCGCCCGATTCACCTCCCCCAATCCGTCTGTGAACGCTGTCATTTCGACCAAAAGACAAAGCGCAGTCCCGCATATGCGGGATTGCCGGGAGAAATCTTTTCCACCAATTCCAGTATAGGCAAAATGTCACCGATGGTTCGGGGCAGGCTGCTTCGCTCACCAATTAATGCCGGGCTTCGCTCGAGTCCAGGATTCAAGAATCCCGGATTTTCAACATCCTCGAAAAATTAAGAAAATCGAAGATTTTCTATTTTTCGGGACAATTAACGGATAACGATTAACAATTAACATATTCTCATGATAAATCTCTCCTTCTCCGCAGTAATTTTCGACCTTGACGGTGTAATCACCCAAACGGCGCTGGTACACAGTGCAGCCTGGAAAAAAATGTTTGACGATTTCCTGAAATCATGGTCGGCCAAAACCAATACACCCTTTCGCGAGTTCAACCATGAGCGCGACTATCTGCCCTATGTTGATGGCAAGCCCCGCTACAAGGGCGTGCAATCGTTTTTGGAACACCGGGGCATTGGTATCCCTTATGGCGACCCCGCCGACCTGCCCGACAGCGAAACCGTTTGTGGCCTGGGAAATCGCAAAAATCAGGTTTTTAACGAAGTGCTCGAACGCGACGGCGTGCAGGTTTATCCCACCACCGTGGCGTTGATAAAAGAATTGCTGGCCAAAAATATTAAGGTTGGCGTGGCCTCGTCCAGCAAAAACTGCAAGGGTGTGCTGGAAGCTGCCGGAATTCTCGAACTTTTCGAAACGCGTGTGGATGGTGTGGTTTCGGTTGAGCTGGGTTTACAGGGAAAACCGGAACCTGATATCTTCACGGTGGCCGCCGATAATTTGGGCGTAAGCTACGATAAAGCTGTGGTGGTGGAAGATGCCGTTTCGGGCGTGCAGGCCGGGAAAAAAGGAAACTTCGGCCTGGTGCTGGGTATTGCCCGCGAGGAAAATCACAAAGAGCTGCGCCAGAATGGAGCCGACATTGTGGTGAGCGACATCGCCGAAATTGGCCTTCAGGGAATCGAGAACTGGTTTTTGCACGGCTTGCCCGAGGATAACTGGACGCTGACCTACACGGATTATGTGCCTGAAAAGGAAAAATCGAGGGAGGCTCTGCTGGCCATCGGTAACGGATATTTTGGCACACGTGGCGCAATCGAAGAAGTGGCTGCCGGCGAACACAACTATCCCGGAACCTACATCGCCGGGCTTTACAACCGATTGACATCAAAGGTGGGCGACCGCGATATCGAAAACGAAGACTTTGTGAATGCTCCCAACTGGCTGCCCATAACTTTTAAAATTGACGATGGCGACTGGCTGGATTTGCAGGAGATTGAACTCCTTGACATACATCGCAAAATCGAATTCAAAACAGGGCTGCTTAGCAAAGTTATGAGCATCCGCGACACGGCCGGGCGCGAAACCCTGATCCAGTCGCGGCGCATGGCTTCGATGGGCAATCCGCATCTGGCAGCCCTCGAATACAGCATTTCGCCCATCAACTACGCAGGAACAATTACGGTGAAGTCGAGCCTTGACGGCGATATCATCAACGATGGCGTGGCGCGTTATCGTCAACTCAACCAAAAGCATCTCAAGCCAAAAAGCGAAGGCCACGAAAATAATCTGAGCTGGCTGAGCGTGGAAACCACCCAGTCGGGCATCGAAATTGCCGAGGCCGCCAAAATCAAAATCTTTCTGGATAACAAGGTCATCGAACCCAAAATATCCTCTATCACTTTGCCGGCCAGGGTTGAATCTATTTTTCAACTTGAGGTAAAAAAGTTTGAGATTATTAAAATCGAAAAATGCCTGGCTATTTATACCTCGAAAGCCGATGATGCCGAAAAACCGCTGGCCAACGCCAAGGTAAGTGCCATGCTTGTGGAATCGTTCGACTGGCTTTTGGACGAAAGCAAGGCCGCCTGGGATAAAATATGGCAGGATTTGGATATTATGATCGAGGGTGATCGCCTGTCACAAAAGCTGATGCGCATGCACCTTTATCATCTGATGGTTTCGTTTTCGCCACACAACAAAACTATCGATGCGAGCATCACCGCCCGCGGCTTGCACGGCGAAGCTTATCGTGGACATATTTTCTGGGACGAGCTTTTTATCCTTCCGCTTTACGCGATGCACTTCCCCGAGGCCGCTCGCGCGATGATGATGTACCGCTATCGCCGCCTGGACAAGGCACGCGACTACGCCAAAGAATACGGCTATCGCGGAGCCATGTTTCCCTGGCAAAGCGGCAGCGATGGGCGCGAGGAAACGCAGGTTATCCACCTCAACCCCTTAACCGGCAAGTGGGGCGACGATTATAGCTCGCTGCAACGCCATGTGTCGCTGGCCATCGCTTACAATGTGTGGGAATACCTGAAAATTACCGGTGACCACGATTTTATCAAAGATTATGGTGCAGAACTATTTCTTGAAATTTGCCGCTTCTGGGCCAGCAAGAGTTACCGCGATGAAAAAACCGGTCGTATCTCCATCAAAAATGTAATGGGTCCGGATGAGTTTCACGAAGCCTATCCTGATTCTGACGAGGGCGGCCTGAAAGACAACAGCTACACCAACCTGATGGTGGCCTGGACTATGGAACGCGCCCGGGATATCCTGGCCATATTTGATGAAAATCAACAAAAGGAAATCAAAGAAAAGATAAATCTTAGGGATGAAGAACTGGCGTATTGGCAGGAAATATCCCAAGGTCTGAATATCGTTATCGAAAATGATATCCTGGCACAATACGACGGCTACTTCGAGCTGAAGGAGCTGGACTGGGATTTTTATCGCAAAAAATATGGCAATGTCTATCGCATGGATCGGCTGCTGAAAGCCGAAGGAAAATCGGCTGACGATTTCAAGGTGGCCAAGCAGGCCGACACTTTGATGACTTTTTACAACCTTCCCGAGGAGGAAGTTACCGCCATCCTCAACAAGCTGGGTTATAAGCTAAAGTCGGATTACCTGAAAGACAACCTCGAATATTATTTGCAACGCACCTCGCATGGTTCTACACTTTCGCGCGTTGTTCATGCACAGTTGGCCAACAGGATTGGCGATGAAGCCCTCAGCTGGGAATTATACAGCGATGCGCTGTCGAGCGATTTTAACGACATCCAGGGCGGTACCACCGCCGAAGGTATCCACGCAGGCGTAATGGCTGGCACGGTGCTGGTCGCCTTACAAAGCTATGCCGGCGTTGACATTCGCAACGGTAAACTATCCATTAAGCCACGCCTGCCCAAAAACTGGCGGCGTATTCTTTTTAATATTCGTTTGCAAAAGGATAAATTCCTGATTGAAATAAGTGCGGATAAAATCAAGTTGGGTTTTCTCGGAGAATCGGATCAAATAGATTTTGATGTTCGTGGCAAGGTTTATTCGATCGAAAACAACAAGCCCATGGAAGTTAGGTTGGAGGGGTGAGCGGTGACGAGTGATTGAGTAGTGGAGTGATGGAATAATGGAGTGGTGGAGCAAAACCTGTCAGATTTATTTCCAAAAGAGGCTTAAGATTTTGAACAGATAGAAATGCTTGGTTTTATTTCCTGTTAAAGCTTCTCGAAATCAACAGCTATTTCTTCGTCTTTCTTAAAATCGAAGAGGGTGAGCTTGCGCAGCTCGTAGTAGTTTACCCAGTAGGTTTGAAGGCTGCGGATGAAGTTGAGGCGGGCGTTGTCGTTGCTCGATTGGGCATCGCGCAGGTTTATAATATCCACGTTGCCGATCATATACCGCTGCTTGGATATATCGAAGCCTTTTTGGGCTACGGTGTCGGCCTTGGCGGCGATGGCCAGTTGGCGCTGCTGCATCATAAAGTTTTGCACTTCGAGATATACATTTTGCTCAAAGTCGATGCGTTCCTGCTCTACGGCGGTATTTACTATTTCGCGGTCGGATTCGGCCATTTTTATCCGCCCCTTGGCCAGACCCCAGTCGAGGATGGGGATGGACAAGCCCAGCGAAACCTGCTGCTGTCCCTGTGGCGAATCATATATTTGGTCGAAGTTTTCGGCATTTTGCGTAAGGCCATATTGGGCAAAGAGCTGGGCACTAAAACGATCGGTGGTTTGTGCGCGGTTTACTTCGCGGTCGGCTTCCAGCAGGCGCCGCTCGAAAGCAAGAAAGCTGCTGCTGTTGAGCTTTGCAAAGGCGATGGCCTGATCGATGCCAATATCGAAAAAGGAAATCTCATCCACCGGCGGGATCAATTCAATCGGGGTTTCGTCTTTTAGCCTGAGGTAGGATTTGAGTTTGAACATGCGGTCTTCGAGCATGATAAGATTGCTCTCCACACCCGCCTGCGCCTGCAGCAAACTCAGCTCTAACTGCAGGAGATCGTTCTCGGGTATCTTACCCAAATTAAAACGACCCTTGCCAATTTTGTAAAGGGTATCGTAATTAGCGGCGTTTTGCTCTTCAATTTTTTGCCTGATTTGCGTTGTCAGAAGGTTGAAAAAATAATTGGTGGCGGTGATGGCTATCTGCTCTACATCTTCGAGGTATTTGCGTTTGGCTTCCTTGTATTTGATGGGATCAATTTTTCGGGACCACTTAAAAGGATTAAAAGTAAAGATGTCCTGCTGGTATCCGATAATCATTGGATTGCTAAGCCATGCCGAAGAATCGGAGTTGAGATAGTCGATGCGCTCAAGTTGGGACGATAGGAAGATGCTGCCGCCGGTAAGTCCCACGTTTTTTCGGAGCGAGAGCCCTGCCGAGGTATTGGCCTGCTGAACATCGCGAAACACATCGGAGCCATCGGGCTGGGTAACTTTGATGGTAGAGCGGTAATAATTGGGTACGGTGGCATCGAGGCTCAGCTTGGGCAGCAAGAGGGCTTTGGAGGTGCGCATTTCCCAGAAGGCTTTCAAAAAACGATTCTTTGCCGAGAGGGCATCGGGCGACTGCTCCTGCGCAATGCTAATAACCTGGTCGAGGGTAAATTGCTTTTGTAGCACTTGCCCCTGAACATTAATCAGCAAAAGAAAAAATGAAATTATTAAGACAGATCTATATTTCATATCCTAAGGGATTTTATTAATAAACTAAAATAAATCATTAAAACTAATTATTGCCTGTCCATAAAGTAGATTCTTTGAATTGCCCCGGCTTACAGCCAGAGCATGTCGAAGGCTAACCCGGGGAAAAATGAACTTGCCAATAGCCCCCCACGATTTCGCCACGCCACAGGCGTGGCGAAATCGTGGGGGTTTTCATCTTTCCCATTCAATCCCCTAAAGGGCGAGGCAATTCATAATTCAAATAACTCAAACACTTATTAAACAATACGCTCTTATCAGCCCTGCCCCGGGCTCTTAATCGTGGCGCAAGGAAGTAACCGGATCCTGGTGTGCCGCTGTGCGTGCAGGCATCAGCCCGAAAACAATCCCTACCGTGGCCGATACGCCGAAGGAAATCAGAATGGAAACAAAGGACACGATAGTTAAAATGCCGGCCACCTCCATAATTACCTTGGCCAGCACTACCCCGAGGATTACCCCGATAAAACCGCCAGAGATGCTAATTAAAGTTGCCTCGGCTACAAACTGGAAAATGATGTCCGACCTGCGGGCACCCATGGCCATGCGCACGCCTATTTCGCGGATGCGCTCCATCACCGAAGCCAGCATAATATTCATAATGCCGATGCCGCCCACGATGAGCGAGATGCTGGCGATGGCTCCCAGCACAATGTTAAAAATATCTTTGGTGCGCTGTTGCTGCTTGAGCAGGAGCTCGGGTATTTTAATTTCAAAATCTTCTTCGCCGGCATGCTTACGCAGCAGCATCCGCTGAACTATCGCCGCTGTTTCCGACAGTTGCTCGCTTTCCTCCACCTGAATGATGATCTTATCCAGTTGGTTAAAGTTGGTACTGCGGCTGCTTTCGTTATTGCCCCGCTCGTTAAGGCTGGCCTTGGTAATCAGAGAGCGATCTTTGTAGCGCAGCAAAATGGTTTTGATGGGTGTAAAAACAGTGTTGTTAAACTCGCTTACGCCAAGGTTTTGGTTGGCATCATCGCTAACGATTCTGCCTTTGAGCACGCCCACCACTTCGAGCCATACCCCGCCGCATTTTAGCTTTTTGCCAAGTGGGTTTTCCTGCTTAAAAAAACGAGCACGTATTTCAGGCCCAATGATGCACACCGGTTGGGCGTTTTCGAGCTGGGCAGCGTTGAACATTTTGCCACTTTGCAGTTCCAGATTGAAAACCTGAAAGAAGGCCGGCGTAACACCCGAAAATTTGGCATTGCGTTGTGTGCCCGATTTTACCACCGGCGCATTGTAAACTACCTCGGGACTGACCAGGGCGATGTCCGGAATAATTTTGCTAAAGGAAGCGGCATCATTTAAGGTTAATCCCGGCGAAAAGTTTTTTTTGTTGCTTTGTCCGGCCTCTCCACTGCTATTATCGCCGGTATTGTTTTGATCTTCATCGGGGTCGGGCAGCTTGGCCGTAATCACAATATTATTAACACCCACCATTTTTATCTGCTCCAGTATTTCCTGTTGTGCGCCCTTTCCAATGGCCATCATAGCAATTACTGCCGCCACGCCAAAGATAATCCCGAGTGCCGTAAGTATCGACCGGAACTTATTGGCAAAAACAGCTTCTACTGCGGAATTAAGATTATGGATGTGTCGTTTCAAATTGGCGGTCTTTATTTCTTTTTCAGTAAATGGAAAGATTTGTCTTCGGTATTATCAGGGATAGAAAGATAGACTTTGTCATCAGGGTTCAGGCCTTCTTCGATGATAATCTCGTTCTCGTTACTGGCACCGGTTTTCACTTCCTGTTTTACAGTGCTGCCCCCCTTGCTCATAAATACAAACGAAAGACTGTCGTTGTTATGGATGGATTCGAGGGGGATAAAAAGTACGCTGTCGAAGGAGGCGGTAACGATGCTGTTTTTGGTGGTCATCGAAGGGCGCATAATCGAGTCGGATTCTTCAACGGCGATGATTACCTCGAAGACTTTGGCATCGGAGCCTTGGTTTTGCTGGCCAATGTTGGCCACCTCACTCACCGTGCCGTGGTATTCGCGATCGGGGAAGGCATCGATGCTAAGCACCACCGTTTGCCCCTCGCGTACTTTGGAGATGTCGATTTCGTTGACGTAAGTTTTCGATATCATTTTGGAGAGGTCGGGCAGTTGCGCCACCACGTTGTCCCAAGGGCTTATCGAGGATCCCGTTTGTGTTTTGCGTCCCTGCCAGTCGCGTTTATAAATTATCATCCCCGACTTGGGAGCATACACGCGAAAGGAATTTAATATGGTGATCATTCGCTCTTTTTTGCGGCGGGCCTGTTCCAGCGTTGCGGATACCTCCTGCATTTCGGCCTTGGCTTTTTCGTATTTCAGATCGTAATTTTCAACCGCCTGATTGTAGGCTCTCCCGGCTTTATCCTTAGTAATTTTAGCCTGACGCTGGGTGGCGGGCGGTTCAAACTTCGACTGGTCAACGGTAATCTGTGCTTCCTCCATGGCAAATTGCAGGTTAACTAGTTCATCGCGCGTATTGCGCAGGTTGAGCGAGGTGTCGAGCATGGTTTTGGTATATTGCGATTGGAGCTTGTCGAGTTCGCTTTCCAGGTCTTTGAGCTTGCTCTCTACCTCAGTTTTATCCATATCAGCCACAAAATCGCCCGAATCCACGATGGTGCCCTCAGGGATTAGTTCGTTTACTTTGATGTCGCCCCAAATTTGTATCGAACGCAAATTCTCGGGGCCATAAATATTTTCGGAGTTTTCGGCTTCCAGCTCGCCGGTGGTAACCACCATCACATCGAAGTGGCCGCTTTTAACAGCTGCTGTTATGGCCTGCTCGCTAAGCTGATCTTCGCCGGCAAAATACCAGGTGGCAACCACCAGGGTCAGTGCTACGGCAAGGGTGATATAAATCTTTTTCTTCATTAGTTGTATGATTTAATAATCTGCCGGCAGGCAAAGCACGGACTAATTGTCCTTCATCAGTTCATCGATAATATTCTCGATGGAGATGCCTGCTGCCTCAGCCTTGTAGTTTCTAACGATACGGTGGCGCAGGATAGATGTAGCCACCTTGCGCACATCCTCGATGTCGGGTGAATATTTGCCGTTGATGGCGGCGTGGCATTTGGCTCCCACAATCAGATACTGCGAAGCACGCGGGCCGGCACCCCAGGTAAGATAATCGTTGGCCCAGGGATGTGAGTCTTTGCGATTGGGTCGGGTCTTAGTTGCCAGTTTCACGGCATATTCGTACACATTGTCGGGCACCGGAATTTTTCTGATCAGGTTTTGGAAATAAAGGATCTCGTCAGCATGAAGAACTACCTCGGGTTTGCCTTCGTAAGTTGTAGTCGTAGTTTTTACCACGCGCACTTCCTCATCAAAGCTGGGATAGTCGAGCCAGATGTTGAACATAAAGCGGTCGAGCTGCGCCTCGGGCAGGGGGTAGGTTCCTTCTTGCTCGATGGGATTCTGGGTGGCCAATACAAAAAATGGTTCGTCCAGTTTGTAGGCTTCGCCAGCCACCGTGATAGATTTTTCCTGCATGGCTTCCAGCAGTGCCGATTGGGTTTTGGGAGGGGTACGGTTGATTTCATCGGCCAAAATGATATTGGCAAATACAGGGCCGCGGTTAAATTTGAAATTTCGGCTCTGGTCTAATATCTCAGTGCCGATAATGTCGCTGGGCATCAGGTCGGGGGTAAACTGGATACGGCTGTAGCTGAGGCCGAGCACCTGCGAAACGGTGTTTACCAAAAGGGTTTTCGCCAGGCCGGGAACACCCACGAGCAGCACATGGCCTTTTGAGAAAATGGAGATCACCACATTTTTTACTACCTCATCCTGGCCTACGATTACTTTGGCAATTTCTGCGCGTAACTGTTTTACTTTTACGCCAAAGGCATCAATGGCTTCAACATCTGATTTATATGGTGTCATAATTTGTTTTGTATTAAATTGAATCGACTTTTTAGGTATTGTTAATTAAGTTCTTAAAACCATTTTTGTTCAAGGTCGCACTCTAAATATTTGTCGTTTATCTTGATGTAGGCTTTTTGGGCGTTTTTACTGATCCATTCTACCATAGCCTCCTGTTTTTTCTGCTGCAAGGCCCACTCTTGTATTTCGTTGTAATCTTCGTCGAGGTTGGCGCGGTGGGGTTGGGTGCGTTTTTTAAGATAAAGCAGACGGTAGGCATCTTCGCCTTTTTCGTCCTGCATCAGCACAGGGGTCGAAAGTTCTTTAACGGCCAGCTTATCGATGACAAAAAACACTTTTGGGTCGAGCTGATCCACAGGCCATTGCGCTGCGCCGGTCATGGGATTGATAAGCAGGCCGCCATTATTTTTGCTGGGGTCGGTTGAAAAGCGCGTTACTGCTTCTTCAAAACTTATCGAGTCGTTGCGGATCAGGTTGGCCACACTGTCCAGAAAAGTACGGGCTTGTGCAAGCTCTACCGGCGATACCTTGGGGCGGATCAGGATGTGGCGTACGCGCATAAATTCGCCCCGGCGCTGGATGCCCTGGATGATGTGGAAGCCGGCTTCTGTTTCTACGATTTCTGAAATCTCACCCGGATCGAGTTTAAAAGCTACGGCTTCAAATTCGGGATATAATTCACCACGGCCATGCAGGCCAATGTCGCCACCCTGCTTGGCCGAGCCGGGGTCTTCGCTGTAAAGCACGGCCAAAGCCTCGAAGCTCTCGCCATTTTTTACGCGATCACGGAGCTTACGCAAACGCTCTTTAACCTCAAATTTTTCCTCGTGCGAGATGGGTGGCTTTTTTACTATCTGCGCTACATCTACTACCGAGCTAATGAGCGGGATGCTGTCCTTGGGTATTTCCCTGAAAAAACGGCGTACCTCCAAAGGCGTAACCTGAGTTTTTATGGTAATGTCTTCCTGCACGCGGTTTATCAAAAGCTGGTCGGCAATTACTTCGCGCAACTCATCCTTAAATACCAGAATGGTTTTTCCGTAATATTCCTCCAGTTTTTCCTGGCTTCCAAACTGCTGGATAAAATAGCGCATCCTACGGTCAAGCTCCGAGCTTACCTGGTCGGGGGTAATCTCCACACTATCCAAAGCGGCCTGATGCAGCAAGAGCTTCTCGAAAAGGAGATTTTCGAATATCTGACATTTCATTTCTGGTTCGGCACCCTTGATGCCGCCCTGCATTCGCATTTGTAAGTATTGATTGCCGATGTCCGACTGGAGGATGAAGTTTTTGCCTACCACGGCCACCACCTCATCTATGATTACAGTATCCTGATTTGTTTGCGCCGAAATCCGCGCAAGCGAAAAGAGGATTAGGCAGATAGCGAGGCTATATTTTAAATTCTTCATTCTGTGCGTGCTTATTATTTAATAATATTCAAAACCATTTTCTTTTACCGCCTGTTCGTACAATTCGTCCTGCATCTTTTTTATCAGCCGTTTTTTGCGCTTATTCAATAGTACCGACCTGATGTTTTCCTTTTCGAGCGACAATGGCGAAATGCTGTCGATAAGGCCGTAGTCCAAAATCTGAGCAAAATACCAGTCAGGCTCATCATGGAATTCGATATTACTTTGGCGACCCAGAAAAGTTACCGGATTAACCACCGGAATGGGAACTCTGCGCTGCATCTCGTCAAAGGTAATCCATTCGCGATCTATCACATCATAGTCTTCGGCGTACCTCATGCAGTAGTATTCCAAGGAATCGCGATCGGCTTCATTTTTTGACCACACCAGCTTTTTTATCTTCTTCAGGAAATCCGATTCCTCGTTTACCCGCGCATACACCAGCTTTACAATGTGTTGGTTGAGCCTGAAGTTCCCGGCATTGTCAAAATAATAGTCCTCAATCTCCGAGGCATCTACCAGGGTATCCAGATTTTGCTTTACCAGTTCCGTTTCGTACTTGTAAATAATCAGCGAATTTTTGTAATCTTCAAGCTGATTGGAGAAATCTTTTTGATCGTCGTTTAAATTCCTCTCGGCCTGACGAAGGAGCAACTGATTTTTTACCCAGGTATTCACATAATTCTGCATGATGCTCAAACTGTCGGAAGGAGGGGTTCCCTTGGGAACCAAGCTTTCGATGTCCGAGGCGTAAAGGTATTCGTTGTAAACCCGGGCTATTGTCCTGTCGTCCTTATCAAATCCTGTATTGCAGGCGGCCAATACAATCGTTAGGGTGAATAATGAGATGAGCTTCCTCAAATGCTTTGTGGCTATTTTAACCCTGAAAGAACGTCCTGGTTAATCTTAACGGAATACTTAGCCTTCAATTCTTTTATCCATTCCTTTTCAAGATAATTTTGATAGTCGGCGGTAATGAGGCCGCGAGCTTCCGAAAGTGTTTTGGGTTCAGGTTGTAGCAATTCGCTGATTACCACAAAACCAGCCTGACCATTGTCATCGTAAACGATGGGCGAAAGACCTGTTTCCCATGCCACACCATCCACATATTGATTATCGCCTTTGGCAAACTTCTTTTCCTGGATATTCAGATCAAGGGTTTCTTCGTTGACCTGCACCGATGAAAGCTGCTCTATTTCCATACCCTTGCTCAAGAGGTCAAGTGCTTTTTCCACATTCGTTGCTGTGGGTGAGGTAATAACCGTAGCTTTAACACGCTTGTCCCACATGTAATCGCCCTTATGATCTTCGTAGAAATGCTTTAGGCCGCTGGTATCTTTAATGGCCTTCGACCATACCATTTGGTCGGTCAGCTCGAAAAGTAAAATGCCATCGCGGTATTCTTTTACCAGTGCTTTAAACTCGGGATACTTTTCTTCGAGGCGGGCATCTTCAAACTCAATTACCTTTTCGTCCACAAAATTATTGAAGGACTGGTCGATAAAAAACTGGATCGTTTCTTTGGAACTGATCGATTGATGCTTGGAGAGGTATTCGGCAAAATCCTGCTGACTGTATTTTTTCTTGCCCAGGGTAAAAATGGTTTTCGTTAGATCTTGTGCCTGGCTAATTTCCCACTTGCGTTTGTAAATGGATGAATCTACCACAGCATAAAAAGCCTCGATGGCTTTGTGGTTGGGCTTGTATCCTGCTTCCTGTTTTATTTTACGGATGATCGATTCCTTGCTCTTGTCCGAACGCTTGTCTTTGGAGAGGCTTTGCTTGAGGTCGGCTTTTTCGTCTTCAAAGCTGCCGATGGGTTTGGTTTCGATAAGTTTGATGATATGCCAGCCATAAGCCGTAAGGATGGGTTTCGACATCATGCCGGTATCGGCAATGGTGCGGATGCCATCGATAAAGGAGGGCACCATGCGGTTGGAGCCAAACCAGGGTAGTTTTCCCGAATTGGCAGCCGAACTTTTGTCGTCAGAAAGGGTGATGATCTCGTCCCATTTTGCGCCGTCCTGTATTGCCTGATACACCGAATCGATTCTATTTTCTACCTGTGCCGAATCCTGAGCCGTAGCATTCTGGGGCATTTTAAGGAAAAAATGCGCTACCTGAACCTTGCCCAGGGCGGGTGCAATATTTTGTACTTTGATGAGGTGGTAGCCAAACTCGGTGCGCACGGGCATCGAAACTTCGTTTTGAGCCAGTTGGTACGAAGCGTCCTCGAAGGGCAGCACCATATCAAAAACCGTAAAGTAGCCGATATCGCCACGGTTTCCCTTGCGCGGGGGCTGCATTCCGCGGGCTTCCATATCGCGTGCTGATGGATCTTCTGATACTTCTTCAGCCACGGCATTAAAATCCTCACCTCCGTTCACAATACGTTTACGAAATTCCAGGGTCTTGTTGTAGGCTTCGAGCGTGTCGGCGGGGGTGGCATATTTATCCAGGCGGATTAGGATGTGGCTTACGCGGAGGTCTTTTTGCTTGCGGTTGTAGGCATCCTGCAAAAGTTGCGCGTTCACCTCTTCGTCTACAAAATAGGGCTTTGCCAACTGATCACGGTAGCCCTTCAGTTCGTTGATAAACGAGGGTACGGTATCCAGGCCTCTGGTTTCGGCTTCTTTTACCTTGAGCTTGAAGTTAACAAACAGATCCAGATATTCCTCAACGGATTTCTTGTCGAGCACTTCGCCATCCACATTATTTTTTTGATACACCGCCAGGAATTCGCCGGCCGTAATTTTTTCCCCACCAATCTCCATGAGTATTTTAGTGTTTTTTTCCTGAGCAATGGATGCAGAGCCAAAGAGGCCGGCAGCAAAAATTATTGCTGCGATAAGGAAAGTTGGTTTTCTTTTCAAAATGGTAAATCTTGCCATAGTAATTACATTTGTTTTAGTTGTACTAAAGTTAGCAATCTGTTAAAGATGTATGTTTACGATAAAATGCGCTAATTATTTTATTTGCTTTTGTTTTAGAAGGTTAAAATTTGCTATAATTAGGTGCTTCGCGGGTAATGGTAATATCGTGGGGATGACTTTCGGTAATTCCTGCGGGGCTAATCCTGATAAACTTTGCCTTTTGTAGTTCGGTAATGTTGGGCGAACCGGTATAGCCCATGCCGGCACGCAGGCCACCCACCATCTGATGAATAATTTCGGATAGCGAGCCTTTGTAAGGCACCCGCCCCACGATGCCCTCGGGCACAAGTTTCTGGATGTCGTCTTCCATATCCTGGAAATAGCGGTCTTTGGATCCGTGCTGCATGGCTTCGATAGAGCCCATGCCACGGTAGGTCTTGTATTTGCGGCCTTCGTATATGATGGTGTCGCCGGGCGATTCGTCCACGCCGGCAAACATCGACCCGGCCATAATGGAGTTGGCTCCTGCGGCAATGGCTTTAACAATATCGCCGGTATAGCGTATGCCGCCGTCGGCAATCACAGGCACTCCGGTGCCTTTAAGGGCATTGGCCACATCGTAAACCGCCGTCAATTGGGGTATGCCTATGCCGGCAATAATGCGGGTGGTGCAAATCGAACCGGGACCTATACCCACTTTTACCGCATTGGCTCCGGCCTTTATCAGCCGTTTGGCGGCATCGGCAGTGCCAATATTGCCAACCACAAGCTGCAGGTCGGGATATTTTTGGCGGATACGTTTGGTCATTTCTATAACGCCCAGCGAATGGCCATGGGCGGTATCTATCACGATGGCATCTACCTGGTATTTCACCAGTTCGTCCACGCGTTCCATGGCATCGGCACTAACGCTCACGGCGGCGGCTACGCGCAGTCGCCCACGATCGTCCTTGCAGGCGTTGGGGCGTGCTTTAATTTTGATAATGTCTTTGTAGGTAATAAGCCCCACCAGTTTGAAATCCTTATCCACCACGGGCAGCTTTTCAATTTTGAACTCCTGCAAGATGTCGGCGGCTTTCTCGAAATCGGTAAACTCGGTGGTAGTTATCAGGTTTTTTTTGGTCATTACCTCGTCCACCGGGCGTTCAAGGTTTCGCTCGAAGCGCAGGTCGCGATTGGTAACGATGCCCACCAGTTTGTTTTGCCGGCTTACCACCGGGATGCCTCCAATGCTGTATTCCTTCATCATGGCCAGGGCATCGGCTACCTTGGCGGTTTTGTCGAGGGTAAGCGGTTCGAGTATCATCCCGTTTTCGGCGCGTTTTACCCGCCGCACTTCGTTGGCCTGTTTTTCGATGCTCATGTTTTTGTGCAGCACTCCCATTCCCCCTTCCTGTGCCATGGCTATGGCCAGCTTGTGTTCGGTAACGGTATCCATGGCCGCCGACACAATGGGTATTTTCATGGTAATGCCTGAGGTGAAAAGTGTGGAGAGATCAACATCGCGGGGCAATACCTCGCTGTAGTCGGGCAGCAGCAGTACATCGTCATACGTCAATCCCTCGCCTGTGAATTTATCCTGATTTTGAGCCATTTGTAGTGCTTTTGAAAAATTTGCGCAAAGGTAAAGTTTTTGGCCTTAAAAGCTAATAGCGAAAAATGATTTTTAAGTATCTGAAATTAATACAAAAACCCGAATAGCCATAGCGGTATGGTGTTTTTGTATCCAATTTCGATATTGTCGGCGGCTACGTAGTAGTTTTTGATATTTGCAAAACGTTCAATGCGTTGAACGTTTTTTGCAAAAAACATTCAGTCCACTGATCGAAAATTTAATTCTTAGCCAGGGTTTCACTTTAAGTTAAGCTCTGGCTTTCACTGAGAATAATGTCGTGTTTCTCGGCACTGCTTTCTGCATACTGGCCAGTGAGTCTGTCAATCGGCCAGTGAGCTTGTCTAATTGGTCAGTGAGCCTGTCGAACTGAACTGCAAATACTCAAGGTAAAACGAGGGTGTTACCCCGGTGTGTTTTTTGAAGGCCGCGTTGAAAACGGATTTGGTTTTAAAGCCCACACTTGCCGAAAAGCCTTCGACCGAGTAAGCCGCGTAGCTATGATCAGCCATCATTTTCTGTGCTTCCTTTATGCGCATTGCATTGATAAATCCACTAAAGTTGCTCTGGTATTCCGCGTTGATAGCTCGCGAGAGATAGGATGAGTTGGTGTGGCATTTTTTTGCCAGCGTATTCAGCGAGAGGTCGGCTTGCAAAAAAATCTTGTTATGCTTAATTTGATACTGTAGCTTGCGTATAATTTGCTGATGTATTTCCGGGTCAAGCTGATTATTTGAAGCAAGGGTACTTTTGTCTTTTTTTATCTTGTCATCCTTCTTTATCAGCTCCAGATTTTTCTTCATCAACTGGGCATAAGCCATCCTTTTGTTTTGATACTGCCTGGCCAGCAAAGCCAACAATGCAAGCACAGCCAGCAATCCGGCTGAAACGGCGAAGATGGTATTTCGCCTGCGCATGAGTTGAACATTTTGCAACTGTTCATTTTTCTTCATCAGTTGCAGGGCGTGTTCTTTTTTTTCGGTCTCAAATTTTATCTGCATTTCGGCAACCGCACGCTCTGTATTTTTATTCAAAATTGAATCCTGCAAGTCCTTTCTCTTTTGAAAATAGAATAGTGCTTGCTCAAAATCTCCCTTTTCCTTATACAAGAGATAGAGGTTAAAACAGGTCTTGTGCAACAGTTGGACAGCCTTCTTCTTAAGCGCCAGACCATAAGGCTCCAGCATTAATTTTTCGGCTTCCTCATATTTTTTTAACTCGATATAGTATATTCCTAATTCAAGAAAATAGCGCATTCGCTCTGCCCCTTCGGGGATAAATGAGGTGATCGAATCGGCCAGGTGGAAATATTTATTAGCCAAAGTGTAATCGTTCATGTATCGATAAATGGTACCCAGCGAAATATAAACATGCCCGGCTCTTTTTATTATCTGATGTTTTTTGCATATTTCAGCAGCCAGCAATAGATATTTCAATGCGGCCTCCGGATCTTCCAATAAATTGAAATAATACGTGGATTGATGAAAAAGGCAATAAACCATTTCCTGATAATTATCGTGCTTTTCGTAGATATGGTAAGCCTGATCCAAATAGGTCAGGTTAGTTTCGGCATCCAGGATAGTTCGGGTAACATAGGCCAGAGATATAAAATACTTGGCCATGCCCAGCGAATCGTTAACTTCGGCAAAAAGGGCGATTGCATTTTGGATGTATTCGACAGAATTGACCCGATCCACCTCGAACGACATTCTTCCATAAAGTAAGGCCATCGCCCCCTTATCGCCCAAATGGCGATAAAGCATCAGAGCCTTTTCGCAGTTTTCAAGTCCTTCATCTATCATATCAATTTCGATATACCGCATCCCCAGCATTTTATAGGCACCGGCTAAAGTTGCGTTTTCTTTTGTGTTCTTTAATTTTTCGACAGCAATCGTCAGCTCATCCAAAATAACTTTTACGCTATCCGCAAATAGCACCGTGTAGGCTCTGGCCTTGTTAAAAAGGCATTTCCCTTCCAGGATGTTAAGATTTGCAGCACGGGGCATTCCTTTGCTATATGTTTGTAAAATGGCAATCGCTTGCAGCGCATGTTCAAGCGATTTTTCGACTAAGCCCTGATAGTAAAAAATACTACTTAATTGGTTGAGGCTGTTAATTTGTTCGGGTTCGAGCTGATGTGCATCGGCAAGTTTTAAGGCACTGTGGGCGTATGCGATAGCCTGGTTGGTGTCAGCGGGAAGCACCAGATCGGGCAATTGGAGGTAAATGCGCGGCTTTAGCTCATCCGATACGAAATCGAGCAGTGTGTTCAGGCTGTCCCGGTGTTTTGTGAGGCTATTGCTGCCAACCACAGCGAGCTGTAAAAGCAAGAAGAGATTCGTAAAAAGAAAAAGGCATATCACTAATTTTTTCATAGACAATCAGGATAGGAAACAAAAACAGGAATTTTTTTTAGTCTATTTCTATATCCCTTATAAAGGTGCAAAGACAGGAAGAAACACAAAGGAGAAGTTTTTTCTTAAAATGAACCTTGGTGTCCTGGTGCCTTTGTGGCGTTTCTATATTCCCGGCTTATAAAAACATTGTAAAAATAATCCCTGCTCAATAAAATTCCCGCACTTTACTGCCGTTTTCAAAAAAGATTTAGAATCCCATCTTATTTATTAAAGCCCAGTTTTTTACAGGTGTTCAGATTTATAAATCAATACATATAAAACTTGCTTCGAGGGCATATCCAACCCTAAATTTGACCCCATCAAAAAGTATTTATAATCAAAAAAAACACAAGCATTATGAAAAATCAAATTTTAAAAATGAACATCTGGTTGCTGACACTTTTGCTCCTGGCAGCCTGCGGAGGCTCAGGCGGCAAATTGAGCACCAACGAATACCTCGGCAAATGGCCTTCGATGGAGGCGCAATACCACAACGAAATTTCGGCCATGAAAAAGGAGCTGAAAGAATGTACCGATTTCAAATATATTGTTACGGCAAGATACTCTTCTGGTTCAAGCCTTATTGGTACTGGAAATTTATACATTAAATTATATACCAATGATGACAAAAATACTATGACCGAGAAAGGTACAAAAATTGAAGTTCAAGGGAAATGTGTTGGATTTAGAGAATCCACAGGTTCTTATTTCATTGACTTCCTTCAGGAGTAAGGGACAATTTTTTAACTAAAAAAATTAAATATTATGAAACCACATTTTTACATAATCAGCTTATTGTTAATTGCAGCGTGCATTAACCCCTCATTCGGACAGGATCCTTTTGAGCCAAACGATACCTATGAAACGGCTGCTTCAGTTACATGCGGTCAGCAATTCTCGGCTTACATTCAGGAACAGAACGATGACGACTGGTATCAACTCGTATTCGAAGAAACCGGTGTGCTTAAAGTAGAAGTAACTTCCGTCCCCTCCAACATCGACTTGAACCTGGAAGTGTATCAGATTGTGAACAACGATTTGGCACTGATAAGTAACGACAGGCTTGGCAACAGCTCAGGCGGGCAATCGCTTTTTTGCTATGCCGTGGCAGCAAGTGCTACCTATCTTATTTTTATCGAGGATGAAGGGGGAAGCGATTTTTCGGATGCGGATCCTTACGAGGTAAGCCTCACCTGCATCCCCAATGCCCTGGAGATGAACCAAATTTGGGAAGAGGCCGCCTCCATACCCGCCGACACCTGCTTCGAGGCCAATATCTTTGGCGACAACCACCTGTATGATGTTTATAATGATGTGGACTGGTATGAGGTAGAAATCACTGAACCCGGTGTACTGGAAGTAGCCGTAACTTCGGTGGACAACAACCTGGATTTGGATTTGGGCATTTATCAGATCATTAATTACGATGAAACTTTGATAGCTAATGACCGCGTGGGCAACAGCTCAGGCGGGCAATCAGTCTTTGCGAATGCCGTACTCATGCCCGGAACGTATTTGATACGGGTGCATGACGAGGGAGACACAGATTATGCAGAAGACAATTATATCTTCTGCACCGACTTTACAGCCAATGCTCTGGAGGTAAATCAAACCTGGGACGAAGCCGCCCCCATCCCCGCCGACACTTGCTTCGAGGCCAATATATTTGGCGATAACCATCTTTACACGGTGTACAATGATGTGGATTGGTATGCGGTAGAAATCACCGAGCCAGGAGTATTGGAAGTAGCCGTAACTTCGGTGGACAACAATCTGGATCTGGATTTGGGTATTTATCAGATCATCAATTACGATGAAACTTTGATTGCCGATGACCGCGTGGGCAACAGTTCCGGCGGGCAATCAGTCTTTGCGAATGCCGTACTAATGCCCGGAACGTATTTGATACGGGTGCGTGATGAGGGAAACACGGATTATGCAGAAGAGAATTACATGTTTTGCACAGATTTTACAGCCAATGCGCTGGAGCTAAATCAAATCTGGGAAGAAGCCGCCCCCATTCCCGCCGATACCTGCTTCGAGGCCAATATTTATGGCGATAATCATCTTTACACCGTGTACAATGATGTGGATTGGTTTATGGTGGAAATCACCGAAACCAGCCTTTTGAATACTTCGGTAACACTGGTTCCCAATAATATGGATTTAAATCTGGGTATTTTTCAGATCATCGAAAACGAAATAACTCAGGTGGCCAGCGATGGTGTTGGCAATGCCTCCGGCGGGCAGGATTTGTCGTGCAGCATGATGGCAGAACCAGGCTTGTATTATGTGCTGGTAGAAGACGAGGGCAATTCGGATTTTAATGAGGAGACTTACACTTTTTGTCTGGATGTGATAACCGGCATCGAAAATCCCTCTGCTGTTAGTGCGCTTTTTACCATATATCCCAACCCTTGTAGTGAGCAGTTATACATCAATCCGGGAACGATTAACGAAGATGCCACACCAATCAGCATCGCTCTGCTCGACTATCTTGGCAGGATAATTTTGCAGTTTGACAATGTTGATCCGAATTATTCAATAAATGTGCAGCAGGTTTCGGCAGGCTTGTATTTTTTGCGTGTGCAAACAAGGACTGGCACTTTCACACAAAAAGTATTAGTAGAATAAGCCAAATAGTTATTTGCAATTAGATTCCTCACTGCATCGGAATGACACCGCCGGAGCGGGTGGAGGGGTGAGAGGGTGTGGGGGCTTCGCGCCCACACCCTCTCACCCCATTCATAACCCAGGGGCTTTGTCATTTCGACTGGAAAAACGCAGCGCAGCAAGTTTTGTAGGGAGAAATCTCCCCCCCAAATCAGCCCGTAGATGATGTCATTTCGACCAAAACACACAGCGAAGTCCCGCACGTACGGGATCCCGACCATCGGGGAAGTGTTGCCGGGAGAAATCTATTCCCCAATGTCCCCGCAAGGGTGGGATGTCCCCGATGGGTCGGGGCAGGATGCTTTGCTCAATCCCGCCTTTGGCGAGGATGTCCCCGAAAAAACGGGATCCCGTACGTGCGGGACTTCGCTCAACATTTCCTCATTATGCCCAAAAGTTTTGGGTGAACTCGGAATGCTTCTACCCATAGCCTGATTTGGGAGTTTTATGGTATCAGCTCTCTTACAGGCATAACTGTTAAATAAAGACCGGCATAAATGAATATTGCCTACATTTTGTTATTTTTGCCCTGGGCACATGAGCAGGCACTTTTTTTTAAAGGAATGAAAATTCACAACTAAACATCAAACTTCGTTAAAACTATACATTACTTTAATAATCAAACTGCATGGCAAAACCACACATACTTATTGTTGAAGACGAATGGATAATTTACGATGACCTCGCAACATTCCTTACTACCAAAGGCTATTCCATCGCACCCTACACCAAAAGCTACGCCGATGCCATTGCTCAGTTAAAGACACAGCTCCCTGACATGGCTCTTCTCGACATCGACCTGGATGGCGAGAAAGACGGCATCGACCTGGGCGGAAAACTATTCAAGCAGTATCACATTCCCTTTATCTACCTTTCGGCATTTACCGATAAGCTTACGCTGAAGCGGGCACGCCGCACACAGCCCGAAACCTTCCTGATAAAAACCAAACCCCAAATTGATAAAGAACAATTGGCGGTAAGCATACAAATGGTCTTGGATAAAAAGCACACTACACACGAAGAGGAAAAGGAAGGCATTCTTTTGTATAGCAAATACTACCGCGGTGCAACAGATAAAAAATACGACAATGCACTTAAAACACTATGCCGGTTTGAAGAAGTGCTGTGGATTGAAACCGACAAAGAAAAACGAAATTATCTGGTGTTTTACACCATCGATTCAAACAAGGCCTTCTTTAGAAGTTCATTGGCACAAGTGAAACAGCTATTGCCCTTTCATTTTGTACGCATCAATGCCTTCCAAATTGTAAATCTAAAGCAGGTGGCGGGCAAAATCAACCATTCTTCTTTTAACATTGGCAAAGAAAATTTTACTATCGGAAAAAATTTCACCAAAGATGTTCACAAGGTCTTGCATAGCTTTTATGTAGAGTAGGGTCTTTCGTCAGGGTTTCACTTGGAGTGAAGCCCTGACTGATGTCCGATGTCCGATGTCCGATGTATGATGTATGATGTCAGATGTATGATGTATGATGTATGATGTCAGATGTCGTGACCACATCTAAAATCTAAAATCGGACATCTGACATCCCAAATTAAGGAAAGTCACCCCGTGAATCCTGCCTGAGCAATGGTGGTATTTTTGTGGAAGTTGAACAACCGCCGGTAGTTATTCACGGGGTGACTCATTCCCGTAGTTAGGCAGACTTATTTTTCAACCTTAATAGAAAAATAATCCATGCAAGAATCATCAACCTTACCTTATTTTCTAATTCCGTTGGAAATAAGGTAAGGTTCGGCTCACGCTGGGCATTTTTCTATTAAGGTTTGTATTGATAGTAATGTTTCCATTATGGCCAGAGGCAGGATAAAACCTTGTTCTCCGGGAAATTATAATGAACTACCGCGTAGCGGTTTAAGTATTGTAAAAACGAGTATCGGAATAATCACGAATACCGCGTAGCGGTTTAAGTATTGTAAAAAAGCATGACCCCGTGAAACATATTCCGCGTAGCGGATCAAGCTCTATTGGCTTTGGTTTTTCTACAATAGTCAATCACCCCGCAAAAGTGAGGACAGGCTCTACGGCGAAAAGAAAGTTACACCCGGAGGTGAACCTGACTTTCTATCGTCCGCAGGCCGTAGGCTTTTTCAGGTGAGAACTTTAAGGTCGTTAACGACTTTAAAGCCCTCACGCGAAAAGGCTATCCGGGAAGCCAGATAAAATCACCGCTCCTTTGGTAATTCTTTGGAATACCTGTGCTACAAATGCCGATTGTAAATCGTGCATGCCCGCCTTTTTGGGTGGCATATTACGCGCCCCCGCCTGCCATAGCGAAACGGCGGGCAAGTCTGCCGCTTGACACGCAATTTACACCAGTGAATCCAGCCTGAACAAAACCAAAAGATTAAACCCATAGCCCGAATGCCGGAAATAATTCACGGTGCGACTTTTTTTTTGTCGATTATCCGTTTTTTGTCGATTTTCTGGTTTTTTCCAATCCAAAAACTCATCAAAAAGTCCACTTTTTTCATTCCCCCATTTCATGCATCACGCAAAAACGTGCTTTCTGCACGCTAAAACAGCCTACTTGCACGAACGTTTTTTTTCCCGAAAGTTTTGTATTAGTATCGCAGCGCAAAATAGTGATCGTGTTTTTTACATTTTCACTTTTAAGCAAAACAAGTTCTTGATTTCATTAATCACACTTTATAAATTTATTTATTCATTTAAAAATATTTCTTATGAAAAAAATTACAATTGCACTAATGCTAACGGTAGCAGTATTTTTTGCTACGAACAGTTCGCCCCAACAAATTTTAAGGAGTGGAAATAGCAAAGCCGAATTACAAACTACCACAGCCAAAAGTATTGCCGGAGACAGCAAATCCGACGATTTTTATCCACCCCGAAATCTTACGGCAAACTTCAGTCTATATTAAGTTTCATAGAGATTACATATTCTGAATGAGCAGAAGTTAAAAACAATCAAATAAAACGAAAACATACACAAATCAAAAATTAATACATTATGCTAAGAAAATTACAATTAATTATTATGCTTGTAGCCTTTTCCATGGCTTCATTTGCACAAGACTGGATTGAAGTAAGTTCTGACCTCACAAGTGGGCTCGGTATCGGACAAATTTCGATCGGAATGAACGACGCAACTGCCATTTGGGCAGCAGCTATCAACCCTGATGGTACTACTAATGATGCCTTTACGCACTCCACCGATGGTGGACTTACATGGACATCCGGAACTTTTAATGCCGGAACAGGCCTCTCCATGATTTTTGCTATTGACGCAACTATATGTTGGGCAGTATTTAACACTGGTGCTGACCAGGGACTTTACAAAACTACCGATGGTGGAACAACATGGGCGAAAAAAGGCGATGTTTATGGTGCAAGCTCTTTTGTCAATGTTATCCATTTCTTTAACGACAATGATGGTTTTGCTCAGGGCGATCCAATAGATGGATACTACGAACTTTACACAACAACTGATGGCGGCGAAAGCTGGACAAGAGTTCCCCAAGCCAATATTCCTGCTCCTACATCAGGAGAATACGGAATTACCGGCAACTATTCTGCTGTTGGTAACAGTATTTGGTGGGGTACCAACCAGGGTCGTGTTTATTATTCAATCGATATGGGCTACACTTGGGAAGCTTCACTTCTTCCTTTTGGAGCTGCTAATGTAGTTCAGCCACTATTCAAAAATGAAACTGTAGGTATCGCTTTCCGCTCATTCCTTGATATGGGTATCGAACCCGTACTAAATGTTACTACCGATGGTGGCGCAACATGGTCTTCATTAGCAGTTAATGGCGACATGTATGCACGTTGGTTTGATTACATTCCCGGAACTGATGGAATATTGCTGGGTAGCTCTTCCTCAGTAGGTTTTGAAGGTGTTAGCTATTCATTGGACAATGGCTCAAGCTGGATGGATTTTACTGTTGGCGTTCCCGTTCAGGCTCCCGAATTTATTGATAATGAAACCGGTTTTGCCGGAACATGGTCAAACGGCAGTTCCGAAGGGATTCTTATATATAACGGCAGTCCAATTGGTGCAGTTAATTTTGGAGCAGATGTTACCGTTGGCCAGGTACCTTTAACTGTTCAGTTTTTCGATTCTACAATTGGCTCATTTTTGCCCACAACATGGCAATGGGATTTTGAAAATGATGGAATTGTGGACAGTTATGAACAAAATCCGCAATGGACTTTTGAAAATTTCGGATTCTATACAGTAAAACTTATCGTTTCAAATGGTGTTGACACATCGCAATTGATCAAAGAAAATCTGATAGAGGTAAACGGAGGGGATTACTACGGCTCTGCATGGCATGTTTCCACAAATGGTGACGACCAATTTGGTAGTGGTTCCGCAGAATATCCCTTCGCCACAATCCTGCATGGAATTGAGGTTTCTTCAGATGGCGATACAGTTTTAGTAGCTCCGGGAAATTACAATGAGCAAATCAATTTTATGGGTAAAAACATCATGGTAGCTTCGCATTATATTCTAAATAATGATCCTGCTATAATCGGGCAAACCATTATTGATGGTGAAGGAAGCGGAACGGTAGTTAGGTTTGAAAATCATGAAACTGCTGAGGCCAAAATTATTGGACTCACTATTACCGGAGCTTCAAATGGAGCGATAAATATCATTAACTCCGATCCTGAATTGTCGTATCTGATTATTTCAAATAATACATCTTCTGCTACTGCTGGAGGTGTTAACGCTAAAAACTCTGCTGCTAATATTTCCTACTGCAAATTCATGGAGAACACAGCCACATCAGGTTCAGCGATATATATTTGGGAGTCAGATAATGCGATTATCCATCACAATGAAATTACCAACAATACAGCTTCTAATAATGGTATTATTTATATTAATAATTGTAGTCCCTTACTTCATCATAATTTAATTGCTAATAATGTGGCCACTGTTGGAGCTGGTGGGATAAGATGTAATATTGCTTCTCCGGTAATGATAAATAACACCATTGTAAATAACTCAGGTGCTTTTGGAGGTGGAGTACGATGTTTGGATAATTCTAATCCTGTTCTGATAAATAATATTATTTGGGGTAATACGGCAACGAGCAATGGCAACCAAATTATGCTGGATGATAATTATTCAGACCCTGACTTTTATTACAATAATATTGAGGGTGGAAGTGGAGCCTTTGGACGGGCAGCCTATGTTTCGTTTGATGGTGCTTACGAAAATTGCATCGATGAAGATCCCTTTTTTGCCGATGCAGCAAATGGTGACTTTACATTAACTCAAGATTCGCCTTGCATCGATAGCGGAGACCCGACCCAAGCTGAAGACCCCGATTTAACGCCTTGCGATATGGGCTATCAATATTTCAACCAGGATTTTGTTGCCCTGTTTGAAGCTGATCTTACCTGGGGCTACCCTTCATTCACAGCAAATTTCACCGATCTTTCTACCGGCAATCCTACTTCATGGGCCTGGGATTTGGACGGCGATGGCAACACAGATAGTTACGATCAGAACCCGTCGTTTACTTATAATGATTTTGGAAAGTATTCGGTATCGCTCACCACGAGCAGCGCAAGCAAAACCTACACACGTTTCAGAACAGATTATATAAATGCGGGATTTACACCAAAATCCATCATCACAGCTATCGAAGATGTCCCCAACGATCAGGGTGGAAAAGTATTTGTGAATTTTACACGCAGCCACTACGATACCGATACTTTGCAGGATTGGCCAGCAGGTTATAACGTGGAAATGAATACAGGATATGGCTGGATCAGCATTGCATCCGTTGGTGCCTATGGTTCGGATTATTACACAGCCATGGCAATCACGCCCTTCGACTCTTCGCAATATTCCAACGGCCTCATCGACTTCCGCGTAATTGCCATTATGCAGGAAGGAAACTTTGCCAGCGCAACAAGCCAGGGTTATTCGGTGGATAATCTGGCACCTGCCGTGCCCGATAATATGGATTACGAATTGCTGACCAACGAAATCACCATGAACTGGGACAACTGCTCCGACCGTGACTTTGCATATTTTGCGATTTACAAAAGTGATGTGAGTGGCATTTTTGCCGAAACTCCTTTTGCCACTACCACACAAGCTGCCTTTGCCGATCAACTTGCCGAAGGCGAAATTGCCTATTACATCGTTACCGCCACCGACTTCCACGGAAACGAGAGCCTGCCCTCCGATGAAATAGAAACCGTGCCCGCCATGCGCTTCGAGTTGAATGAAGGCTGGTCAGGTATCTCAAGTTTTATCGATCCCACAGATGCAGATATTGAAAACATGTTCGCAGATATCGAATCGCAGCTTATCATCTTGCAAAACGACAATGGCATGTACTGGCCCGGACAAAATGTAAACACCTTCGGCAACTGGAACATGGGGCAAGGCTATAAAATTAAAGTAGCCGAAAATGTAAATATGACAATTTCGGGTAGCAGGATTCAAAACCAAAACCTAAGTATGGGTTTGAGTTGGAATTTGATGCCTGTACTTTCAGAATGTCCAGTTAATGCAGCTGACCTTTTCGCAGGCAAAGATGTAAGCATTGTAAAAGAAGTGGCCGGATGGCGAGTTTACTGGCCGGAGTTTGGTATCAATACTTTGCAGGTGCTGGAGCCGGGCAAGGCTTATTTTGCTTTGATGGACAGCGAGGAAGAAATCGAGTTCCCGGAGTGTATCCCCTCTAACTCCCCCTTGAGGGGGAGGACTGGAAACCTGTTAGGTTTACCCAGGGACATTGCCCGTTTTTCCGAACATTTTTCTGATAAAAACCTGTTAGGTTTACCCAGGGACATTGCCCGTTTTTCCAAACATTTTTCTGATAAAAACCTAACAGGTTTACCCACACCAATTTCCCACAACATCGCCCTGCCCATTTCGGCCAACAGCAGCAGTATTTTAGCTGTCGGCGACATAGTTGGAGTTTTTGATGCCAAGGCAAATTGTTACGGCCTGGCAGAATGGAATGGCGCAAACACAGCCCTCACTACTTTTGGTAACGATCCGATGACTGTTGATAAAGATGGCTTTGATGATGGAGAAACGATGGTATTCAAACTTTTCAGGATGGAAGATGAAAGTGAAATTACACTGGAAGTAGCGTTTAATTATTCTATGCCACAAACCGATGCTTTCGCCGAAAACGGATTATCAGCAATAAATAATCTAAAAGCCGGAAATACAGGATTTGAAAACTTTGGGCGAGTGCAGCAATCCCAAATTGTACCCAACCCGGCACACGATGCTTTTACCCTGATTTTGGATTTGGATCCAAAAAGTGAAGGAACATTAGAACTTTACAATCTGAAGGGTCAGTTGATGAAACAGGTAGAGATTAATGCCAAAACTACAAAAATTGAAATCAACGATCTGCCGGTGGGCGTTTATGTTGCCAATATCATAATTGATAATCAAACGATGGTAAAGCAATTGATAAAGCATTAAAAGGAGGATTGCATGTTTTTTTAAGCCCCGCCACCCATAAGTTCCCTACTAATTGGGTGGTTGGGGTTTTTAAGGAAATCACCAACTCTGACAGTCCCGCACGTGCGGGACTGTCAGAGTTCTAAATGGATAAACTATAGATATGGTTCTATTTCAGGCGAGTGCCTTAAAGTCCTTAACGACTTTAAAGTCCTCACACCGAAAGCCACCCGAAAAGCTGGAGAAAAACGCCGCAGCCCGCCACAGTCAGGGCTTCACTTGAAGTGAAACCCTGACTTTTAAATCGCAAACCCTGACTTTCATCATTAGAAATTTTCACAAATTCACATATTTATTAAAACATTAAAAACTAAATCGTATGAAAAAGTTAAAAGAGTTAAACACAAAAATCGTATTCGTATTTATCGCAGTTTTTGCCATTAGCACAACATTGAATGCACAGGATTGGAACCTGCAAAGTATAACCCAAGCCTCCAATTATTATAAACCACAAATGGTACTTGGCCCCGATGGCATTCCTCACATTGTTTTTGTTAGTGCTGATAATGGTCGCAGAGACTATTACTATGGCAAATGGAATGGGATGGCCTGGGATATTGAAAAAGTTTACACAAATCAAAATAGTAACCAGGAGGCTATACCTTCACTTGCCGTTAGTGATAACAATATTCCTTACCTGTACTTCAGAGAATTGCTCACTTCTGCACTTTATTATGGAGGAAATATTGCTTACCGGGATGAAACCCAAGGCTGGATTATTACCAACTACCCGGTATTTGAGGAAAATGATTTGCATTATTCTGAAAACTTCAAACTTTTATTGCACGAAAACGAAAGCACCAATACCACAGAACCCATTGTGTTGATTACACGTAGCAATGAGGGTTATTACTGCTCCTTCAATTCCTCAATCTCCGAATGGAGTATTGAAGAAATTGGCCCCCAGTTTTCTGAAATTCATGATGCGAAAATTACAACAGCAGGAGATATTTATATGACATACAGATGGGATAAAAGTATAAATTTCGCCACCTACAATGGAAGTACCTGGGCCTTTTTAGAAATTGGATATTTTACATCATATCCTCATTACAGCTCCATTGATTTTGATAATGCCGGCCAACCCCACATCAGTTATTACGATCCCATCGAAAAATGCCTGAAATATGCCCGCTTAGGACAAAATATTCAATAGTTGTAAATTATGAAGAATTATACATTTACAAATACTAAGCAGAGATTATGGATCCCGCTCATGCTGCTTTTGCTGGGGTATTTGCCTGCAGCTTATGCCCAAAGCGATGGCTGGTTTGTGGCTGCAACTTACACTATTGATGAAGATGGTGATGTTGGGAAACACAATTCCATCAGCCTAGCACCCGATGGCAAAGTGGGCATCGCCTATTTTGATGACACACAAGACGTGTTGAAGTATGCAAAAATCTATGCAAACGGAACCGTTAACATCTCCACCCTTGATACGGAGAATAGCACCGGACTGTTTTGCAATCTCGCCATTGACGAGCAGAACCGGAAAAACATCCTTTATTTCGACAACACCAAAAATACCGTTGAATATGCCGGATGGTTACGATCCTGGGAAATAACAATTATGGACGAAGATGGCGATGTGGGAATGCATAACTCACTTTGCATGGATGGTTTTGGCCGTCCCCATATTTCGTACTACGACGCCACCAACGATCGGCTTAAAACCAAGGAGCAGAATTATTCGGGTGCATGGCTCGAAACTATCGTTGACGACATTAACAACACCGGATTATTCACCACTTTTAGTGTGGATGAGTATGGCCGGAAAAACATCCTTTATTTCGATGCCACCAAAAATACCGTTGAATATGCCGGATGGTTACGATCCTGGGAGAAAACAATTATGGACGAAGATGGCGATGTTGGAATGCATAACTCACTTTGTATGGATGGTTTTGGCCGTCCTCATATTTCGTACTACGACGCCACCAACGATCGGCTTAAAACCAAGGAGCAGGATTATTCGGGCGCATGGCTCGAAACCATTGTTGACGACATTAACAACACCGGATTGCACACCACTTTTAGTGTGGATGAGTATGGCCGGAAAAACATCCTTTATTTCGATGCCACCAAAAATACCGTTGAATATGCCGGATGGCTGCGTACCTGGGAAACGGAAACTCTGGCCGATTATACCGGCAATGCAAAGGTTGGGGAATACAATTCGCTGGATGTTGTTCCATCGGGTCATGTGTTTTTAACTTACACCGATGATTTTCTAAAGGAATTACGCTGCTCTGTTTTCGATGGTTCCGAATGGGCTACAACGGTTATAGATCATGACGATGAGCCCAATTATAATTTCTACCCCAAATATTCGGATGTGGATGTTGGCATTTCGCCGGATGGCACTTACGATGCCAAGGTCTTGTACATGCGGGACGGATCGCAAGACAGTGTTTGGATGGCCAATCGCAGCATCCAAATAAACACGCCACCCATAATTACCAAACAGCCCGATGGAGGCACAATATTAAGAGGTGAGGATTTTGAATTTTCGGTATCCGTAATGGGAACACCTACCTTACATTATCAGTGGCAACACAATTATGTGGATATTCCCTATGCCAACGAGGCCACCTATCAAATTGAGAATGCTGTGGTTTCGGACTGGGGCGGCTACCGCTGCAAGATTTCCAACGGCCTTGGAAATGCCACTTCCGAAATGGCGGTGCTGCTGGTTTATAAGCCCGGATATTTAACCGGTGTTGTGAGCGATGAGGAGAATGGTGACCCAATTGCTGGTGCCCGCGTGGAAGTGCTGCCCAAATCAACGGACACGTATGCCCTGACGGATGAAAACGGCGAATGGACTATCGCAGTTTATCCCGGCGAAGATTACACGGTGGAAATAAGACTTGCTGATTATTTCGCAATTATCGAAGAGCACATCAACGTGGCCAAAAACGAAACCGTATCTTTCGTTCACCAAATGACTGCCATCGTAATGGCTTACGACAATATCAGGATTGCACCCTTTGCCTTAGCTCCAAATGCAAACCCTGTGCAGGTTGTAAATGGCGGTTATGGCTATGCCTGGTTTATGGTCGAAGGGCTTATAGACGGAAATTGGCTTCCACTGCCCAGTGTTACCATACAAACAGAAAGCGTAAGCGGGAAACTTATCACCTCGGTCAGCCAGTTTATAAATTTCGAATATTTACAAACCCCGATCTTCAGAGATTTCCCGGGATTGTTCAGCGTAAAGATACATCACCTACTTATTGGTGATGGCACTACCGGAGAAACTGAAACTTTTACAGTTAAAAAAGTTGGAGGAGTAGAACTAAATCCTGCAAATCAGGCCAGCTTCACGGCCCGGGTTGATATGAATACCTACGAGTATAGCATAGGATACAATTACTATGGTCAAGTCGGCCTGATGGCAACTTCAGGATTTGTTATGGCAAAAGGATATGTAGGAAAAGGTACAGGATCTGAACTCAAATTAAGCTATTCCGGCATACATGGCAGCTCACCGGTTTTACAGAAGTTTTCAATCCAACGGTCTATTGACCGTTATGCCGGATTTGACATTAACGCTTCCACCAACCCGGCTGAAAACTTACTCTCGTTTTCACTATCCTCAAAATCAAGTGATGGATATGGGGCAAGTATTGGTGGTGGCATGGGTATAGCATTCCCATACAACTGGGAATATGAATTTGATTATGCTAATCTCACTGGTGGAGAAGCTGCCCTGGCCTTATATTATTATTACGAGCCCTATATTTTGTATGCAAAACATTTGGGTCAGACCCATACCACTTTTGGTATGGCAGAATTTGCCTGTGTGATGATAAATAACCTTGTAGATGGTATAAATGATATAGATGTATTGGGACCTAATGCCTTTAGTGCTTATAGAGTTTCGGATGAAGTAAGTTGCGAATTAAATGCACACCTCTCCGCTGAAGCTCAATTAGGTTTTAATGTTGAAAATGTAGTAAAGGCAGAACTAAAGGCTAATGTTGGATTGAATGGAAGTGGATACTATCGTATTAAAACATCGATAGATCCTGATAACGGACAGCTTAACGAAAAGGCTTCTATTGGTATAAATATGGGTAGTACAGCAGCACTCAACGTAGGGCTAGGATTAGAAAATGTTCTTCCGGCAAACCTGGGTATCGACAAAGGGCTAAAAACCGGTTTAAGCATGGGATGCGAAATTGGAATAGTTTCTAAATATAATGCGGATAATTACCTGTATTTTAAAAATGATATTTCGGGTTATGCCCCCTCATTCAATGCTTATAACATCCCTACCGGACTATTTTCAATGTCAAGTTGGTTTAATGTAGATAAAACAGATGCCATAAATCTTTTATTCAATACAGTGAGTTTGCCTGATGATGTTTTAAATTTAGGAGTCGAAAGCCTGGCGATTTCTTATGGCAGTGATTCTTTTAAATCGGCGATGGCCGATGTGGCAGGTTTAGTATATGAAAATCAACAGACAGCAAATCCTGTAATTGTGGATTATGGAACCGATGTTTCTACCAAAAAAGAAAACAACATGGATTTTGAAATCAACATCCCAATACTTAGCCCTTTTGGCATTCATCTTGGCGTAGGAAGAAGCAGCTTCCAATCGCTGGATTATGTAGCAAGTAGGGGCAAGTGGGTAAATGGTATGCCTTGCCTGCAAAGCGAGCAATCTACCTATCCCTCGCCCATCGAAGCTTCAAATCCACTGGACAATCTCTTTGGTATTATGACAGGCTCGTCCGACTGGAGCATAATTAAAGATCATTTAATCTCTTCTTTTAAAATTAAAAACTTGCTCCCATTTGATGATGATTCAACAAAAACTAAAACAGTAATAGTCTTAAATGATAATGGTTCCAAAATAAATCTGTCTGCCAACAGCATTCCATCTTATATAAGCGAGGCTAACTCAATTTATTGGGAATGGTACCAGGAAACTCCCAAAAGAATGGCACTGCCTGCCGAAGACAGAGAAAAACTTAAAAAACATCATAATGCCGTTAAGCTGATAAGACAGGAAGCTACCGGAATGAAATATGGAATTGGTGGATTCTATGATTTTACACCTTCCCGGGAACAATTTACTGATGAACCCCAGTTAACCATAATTTACACAAACGAAGATGTTGTTGGAATTGATGAATCTTCGCTGCGCCTGTTTTATGAAGATACCACAAACAACTGGCAAATTGTTCCCAGCACGGTGTATCCGGCCCAGAATAAGGTGGTGGCAAACATCAAGAATTTTGCTACCTATACCCTTGCTCCGATTTTACCTACTGGCACTTACGGCTTTATTCAAACGCCCGACAGCGTTCCTAACATTACGGGAACTATCGTAACTCTTACTTCCGGAATACTGCGAAACAACGACAGCACCATCATCGAAAATGGCACACAATTTACGGTTAAAAACCTGCGAGGTGTTCTTTTGAATAATGATGCAAATACTGATATCGAAGGTGTTCAGGTGGAGACAATAAACGGTAAAATTACACTGGATGTTGAAGTAGATAATTCCTCTATTCCCATTTCAATTTCGGCAGGATCAACTATTGGTTATGCCAATGTAGTGGGCGAGATTAATATTTATGATGCTACAACTCCTGAAACACCCGAAATTATATTTTCGGCAGGTGATGATAAATCTGCATTTATTGAATGGGATTTTTCGGACGAAAGCGATGTTGCCGGATATAATCTTTACTACGACAGCGATCAAAGTGGTGCGCCTTATGATGGCACTGCCACCGTGTGGGGTTCGCCAAGCCCGGTAAATGCAGGTATGGTAAATCATGCAAATCTGAACGGACTCATCAATGGCAAAACCTACTACATAACAATTACTTCCTACGACATCAATGGGAACGAAAGCCCCTACTCCAACGAAGTTATTGTTGTTCCAAATGTGCCTTCGTATTTCCTGAATGCTTCAACAAGTACTATTTTAGCAAGTCCCAATGCCGACACCTTAACTTTTGAAATTCAATCCAATGTAAATTGGTATTTATCTTCCAATGCCGCATGGATGAAGGCAAGCCCGGTATATAGTTTCTACAACAAAACCATTTCTGTAGTTTGCGATGAATACTTGGGTGTTGAAAGCAGGATGGCAATCTTAACAATCTTTGGCGAAAATTTGGAATCGCAGGAGATAACTGTTATTCAGGGCTCATTCCCACAACATAACATGTTATTAAGCAAAGGCTGGTCAGGAATTTCAAGTTTTATTGATCCAGCGGATGCAAATGTAGAAAGTATGTTCGAAGATATCGAATCACAACTCATTATCGTGCAAAACGATAATGGCATGTACTGGCCCGGCCAGAATGTAAACACCCTCGGCAACTGGAATATGGAGCAAGGCTACAAAATTAAAGTAGCCCAAAACGTAAATATGACAATTTCGGGAAACCGATCACAAAATCATAATGTAACTATGGATCAGAGCTGGAACTTGATGCCTGTGCTTTCTGAATGTCCGGCAGATGTTGCTTTTATTTTCAGCGGCAAAGATGTGAGCATTGTAAAAGAAGTGGCCGGATGGCGGGTTTACTGGCCGGAATTTGGCATCAACACCCTGGTTGGGCTGCAGCCCGGCAAAGCCTATTTTGCCTTGATGGGCAGCGCGGAAGTAATTGAGTTTCCGGAGTGCGAAACACCCCCTAACTCCCCCTTGAGAGGGAGAACAGCACAAATTCCAAACGAAGCAACCGGCCTGTGCGGTGGGACTCCCTTCCCCTGGAGGGGAAGGGCTGGGGATGGGGTCTGGAAGTTTTCAAATCCAACACCAATTTCCCACAACATCGCCCTGCCCATTTCTGCCAACACCAGCAGCATTTTATCTGTCGGCGACATAGTTGGAGTTTTCGATGGCAGCGGTGATTGTTATGGCCTGGCCGAATGGAAAGGCGCAAACACAGCCCTCACTACTTTTGGTAACGATCCGATGACTGTTGATAAAGACGGCTTTGACGATGGAGAAACGATGGTATTCAAACTTTTCAGGATGGAAGATGAAAGTGAAATTACACTGGAAGTAGCGTTTAATTATTCTATGCCACAAACCGATGCTTTCGCCGAAAACGGATTATCAGCAATAAGTAATCTAAAAGCCGGAAATACAGGATTTGAAAACTTTGGGCAAGTGCAGCAATCCCAAATTGTACCCAACCCGGCACACGATGCTTTTACCCTGATTTTGGATTCGGATCCAAAAAGTGAAGGAACATTAGAACTTTACAATCTGAAGGGTCAGTTGATGAAACAGGTAGAGATTAATGCCAAATCTACAAAAGTTGAAATCAACGATCTGCCGGCAGGTGTTTATGTTGCAAATATTTCAATAGATAATCAAACGATGATCAAACAATTGATAAAGCATTAGATGGAGGATTAGTCAGGGCTTCACTTAAAGTGAAACCCTGACTTTAGAAAAGTCATCCGATGAATACTGCCTGAGCAATTGACACCTTGCATAAGGGAATATTGAAACTTCCGGCGAAATTCATCGGATGACTAACACCACAAACTCTGACAGTCCCGCACGTGCGGGACTGTCAGAGTTCTAAGTGGCCAAACTTTAGCTCCGGGGCATTTTCAGGCAAAAACCTTAAAGACCTTAACGACTTTAAAGTCCTCACCTGAAAACCTCCCGAACTGCCCGAAAGAAACGCCGCAGCCTGCCACAGTCAGGGCTTGAGTCAGGGCTTCACTTAAAGTGAAACCCTGACTTTCCGATGGAGGACAACCCTAAAAAGGAGGATTGCATGTTTTTTGCCCCGCCACCCGGAAGTTTCATACTTTTGTTGGTGGTTGGGGGTTTTTAAAAAAAAAGGTGCAGCCCCGATGGACGCGACAGGTACACCGAAATATCAAACCTAGGAACCATCATGAAATTATCAAATAACAAACAACAAAATAAATTAACGATAAGACTTAAAATTATGAAGAAACTATTACTGGTATTTTTATCAATTTGTTTGATGGGTGGTTCGATTGCCCAAAACTCCTTTAGTACTTCGGGGGATTTGCCACGCGAAGCCTACAACGTAATTTATAGTGATGAGGGCAAACCCATCCAGTGGAATCTGCCTACAGAAACTGAGGGGCTTGAACGTATTATTATCGCAGGCCATCCTCCCAAAGAAAAAGTAGCAGAAGCTATTCCATCAAAAAGTGCAGTCATCCTTTCTGGCGTGCCTGCTTTTACCTGGACTTTTGGTTGTTCGGCAACTGCTGCGGCTATGTGTGCCGGGTATTATGACAGGAATGGCTATCCCAATATTTATACCGGCCCAACAAATGGCGGTGTCATGCCACTGAATAATAGCGTTTGGGGAAGCTCATACATAAATGGCGAATGGCGGGCATTGTGCCCATTGAGTGCTACTAAAAATGGCTTGGACGGACGAACAAGCCGCGGCCATGTGGACGACTACTGGGTTAGCTATGGCAGTAATGCCAATGACCCCTATATTACGAATGGCTGGACGCAACACAGCTATGGAGATTGTACCGCCGATTTTATGAAAACAAATCAATCAGCCTACGATAATACTGATGGCGCAACCACATTTTATTCTTATACGAATAATGATCCGTATTCCGGGTCTGGCAACAATAATGATGACGGAGCTTATGGTTTTAAGTTGTTTTTTGAATCCAGAGCTTATGCAGTAACGGTTTCGTACAATCAAAACATTTATGGTTATAATGGGATATCCAATGGCTTTACCTTTGCGAATTACAAAAACGAGATAGATGCCGGACGACCCGTGTTGATTCATGTTTCAGGACATTCGATGCTGGGAACCGGATACGATAGTCAATCACAAACTATTTACCTTCACGATACATGGGATTATTCACAGCATGCAATGACATGGGGCGGAATTTATGAAGGTATGGAACACTATGGAGTTACGGTAATTAACCTCGAAGAATCGCAAACTTACGAACCACAGGCGGGTATCAATAACCCATCCGATGGTTTAATCATTCATCGATATAATCAAAACAATTTCATTACCGGAACCAAAAGCTGTTCGTTTGATGGCTGGGCAAATACAGGAAATGTTGGCATCCGGCTTTATATCTATGGTTCGTTTAGCAATGTCAATTGCAACAATTGCACAACATGGCAAACCAATCGGGACATCAATGCCGGAACCAACGAGATTTATTTGGAAAGCCGTCAAAACAATGATCCATGGATAAGTTCCGACGACCGAACAATTACCTACGTAAAGCCTTTGAATTCAGATGATTTTTATTGCGAGACAAATACTGGATCAGGATACATCAAAGTAAAATGGAATAAGCATACGGCCGCCGGCACAAACGGTTTTCATTATCGCGTTTATCGAAACACCTTAAATCAACCACAGACCGGGTCAAACTGGACTGCCTTGGGGGCATGGACACAAGGTGATACTTTTTATGACTACAATGCTGTGCCAGGAACGAACTATTATTATTGGGTAGTGGTAGCAACAAATAATTCGGGCTTGTACCCAAGTGCTTATGGAACTTCAAATTATGCTAACCTGCCTTCGCCAGCTTTCCTGACAGTAAATCCTGCTAGCCAAAATGTATCTGCTGCTGCGGGGTCAACAACATTTAGTATATCCTCAAATGTTTCATGGACGGTTTCAGAAAACTCCGGTTGGTTTTACGTAAATCCAACGAATGGCTCTGGAAACGGGATAATAAATGTGCAGTACCAAAAAAATACCACAGGCATCAAACGCACCGGGGTAATTAGCATTACTGCCCCAGGTCTTTCCTACCATTTGGTATCCATAATTCAAGATTTCTACAGCATCCAAACGATAAATTTACCTAAAGGCTGGTCGGGAATTTCAGGCTATGTACAGCCGGAAAATCCAAACTTTGAAAACATTTTTGACGACATCATAAATAATGTATGCATAGTTGTTGACAACGAAAATATGTTTTATCCGGCCTACAACATCAACACCCTTGGGAATTGGGAGCAAAAATCGGCTTACCAGATTAAGACTAACTCAGCAACAATTCTTGAAATTGAAGGTGAACTTATTAATGACAGAGCGTTCGGTTTATCCTCAGGCTGGAATCTGATGCCTGTACTTTCAGAATGTCTGGCAGATGTGGCTGATCTTTTCGCTGGCAAAGATGTGAGCATTGTAAAAGAAGTGGCAGGTTGGAGAACTTACTGGCCGGAATTTGGCATCAATACTTTGCAGGAGCTGGAGCCGGGCAAAGCCTATTTTGCATGGATGGGCAGCGCGGAAGTAATTGAGTTTCCGGAGTGTACCCCCTCTAACTCCCTCCCGACAAATCGGGACAGGCTCTCAAGGGGGAGAACTGGTACTCTCCAAACCGGAGCAACAGGCCAGTGCGCTGGCACTCCTCCCCCTCCAGGGGGAGGCTGGGAGGGGGTTACCCCCACCGCCATTTCCCACAACATTGCCCTGCCCGTTTCTGCCAACAGCAACAGTATTTTATCTGCCGGCGACATAATTGGCGTTTTCGATATTTCGGGAACTTGTTATGGCCTGGCCGAATGGAATGGTGCAAACACAGCCATAACCACTTTCGGTAACGATCCGCTGACTGCCGAAAAAGATGGTTTTGACCAGGGAGAAACGATGATATTCAAACTTTATAGGATGGAAGATGAAAGTGAGATTGCGCTGGAAGTAGTGTTTAATTACTCCATGCCACAAAATGACGCTTTCGCCGAAAATGGTTTATCAGCAATTAGCAATCTAAAAGCCGGAAGCACAGGATTTGAAAACTATGGGCAAGCGCAGCAATCCCAAATTGTACCCAACCCGGCTTATGATGCTTTTACCCTGATGTTGGATTCTTCGCCGCAAAGCGAAGGAACATTAGAACTCTACAATCTGAAGGGTCAGTTGATGAAACAGGTAGAGATTAATACCAAATCTACAAAAGTAGAAATTGGAAATCTGCCGGTGGGCGTTTATGTTGTAAATATTTCAATCGATAATCAAACGGTGGTAAAGCAATTGATAAAGCATTAGAAGGAGGATTGCATGTTTTTTAAACCCCGCCACCCACAATTCCCTCTCTTGATGGGTGGTTGGGGTTTTTTAAAGGGATTGCAGCCTCGACCGAAGGGAGAGGATCGCAGCCCTGATGCACTTAGGGAAATCAAATATTTATTCACTAATACACCAAACAATGATGCGAAAACTTTTACTTACCGGCCTTGCACTTGCTTTTGCAAGCTGTGTGTTTCAGGTCAAAGCGCAACAGGTAGTTGCCACTTCCGGCGGATCGTACGAGGGCGCAAACCTCTCGATGAGCTGGACGGTGGGCGAGCCTGTTATCGAAACTTTTAACACGGGCACTGTTTCCCTTACCCAGGGATTCCAGCAGCCCTACAACTTTTACCTCCGGCAAATCCTGAATATTCCGATGGGCTGGAGCGGTATTTCATCTTACCTCGATCCTGCTATCAAGGGTGTCGAGGGCATTTTTTCGCCCTACCAAAACGATCTGATTATCATGTCGACGATGAGCAGTATTTATTATCCGGCGCAGAGTATCAACACCATCGGCAACTGGGATTACCAGACGGGCTATCAGCTGAAAGCCGAAAATGATTTTGAGCTGACCATCACGGGTTCAAAAATCCAAAACCCGGAACTTGAACTTGCCGAAGGCTGGAACCTTGTGCCTGTGTTAAGTTCGTGCGATGTGGAGGTGGAAAACCTTTTTGCAGATTTTGATGCTTTACAAATTGTGAAAGAGGTGGCCGGGACAGATTTGTACTGGCCGGCTTACAACATCAATACTTTGGGAAACCTTAGTCCGGGCAAGGCATATTTTGTGGCTGCTGCAGATGGCGGGACACTTACTTTCCCGCAATGCACCAAAGCATCGCCTGTTGTTCGTCAAAGTTCCAGACCCGTAAACATCACGCCCTGGAACGCGCTTCATCAAACTGCCGCAAGCCACGCTATTGCTTTTCCGGCGGAAGCTGTCCTGAATTCAGGAATTATGCCCGGCGATGTGCTAGGTGTTTTTACCCCCGATGGCTTATGTGCCGGGCAAATGGAAATGACAATGCCAAACAGCAGCTTCGCCATCACGGCTTTTGCCAACGATGAAATCACGACAGGAAAAGATGGTTTTGAAAGTGGCGAAGCCCTTCAGTTTAAAATTTACAGACCTTCCACGAATCAGGAGTTTGCGCTTGAAGTAAGTTTTGATCCTGCGCTGCCCAACATGGGAGTTTTTGCAAGCCACGGACTTTCGGCAGCACAAAGTCTGAAACTGCAAACCCTCGGCTTTAACGAAAGCCCGGATTTTACCTTCGGGGTTTATCCCAATCCTTCACACGGAATTTTCAATCTTTCACTCAGCCAAAATCCACGAAATCTTAAAATTCAGATTAGCGATATCCGTGGAAGCTTGATTAAAGAAATTGAAGCCGGTTCACAAAGTTTAGGATCAATTTTTCAAATCGACCTATCGGGAAATCCCAAAGGCGTTTATTTCCTGAAATTGTATGACGACGGATTTGTGGGGATGAAGAAGGTGGTGGTGGAGTAGGTTTTTTTTAGCATTGACTTTGGTTAAACCTCTACGAGGTATGTGTGGTCATTGGGCTGGGCTTTTCTTTTCTACAATACTTAATCGTCCCGCAAAAGCGAGGACAGGCTCTACGGCGAAAAGAAAATAAAGGCATCGGAATCATGAAATTTGCCAGAAACCTACCGCGTAGCGGTTTAAGTATTGTAGGAAATGAAACACAAGGGTAGAAAAATCATACCGCGTAGCGGTTAAAGTATTGTAGGAATCATATTCGTAAAATCATAGCCTACCGCGTAGCGGTTAAAGTATTGTAGAAAATGAAACACAAGGGTAGAAAAATCATACCGCGTAGCGGTTAAAGTATTGTAAAAGCTAATCAGGCAAAAAGAAACAAATTCCCCGTAGGGGATAAACCAAAAGAATTGAAATTTTTATTAACACAAATAATCAAACATTTACAAACTAAAATTTTTATAATGATGAAACAAGTTACATTTTTTATTGCAGCAATCCTGCTGAGCCTAACAACGCTGGCTCAAACGCCGCAGGGCATCAATTACCAGGCGGTAGCCCGCACAGCAGAAGGCAACCCGCTTGTTGATCAAAACATCACAGTTATCATCTCCATCCTAAGCAACAATCCTTCTGGTGATTATGTGTATAGTGAGCTGCACCATGCTTTCACCAACAGTTTAGGCTTGTTCAATTTGCACATTGGCCAACCGGACTCCTTGCTCTATGGTGCTTTCGATGGCATAAACTGGGGCATAAATCAGCATTTTTTAAAAGTTGAAATTGATGAAAACGGTGGGTATAATTTTGTGCATATAGGAACCTCGCAACTATTATCGGTGCCTTATGCGCTGTATGCCGAAAATACCGGCAATCCTGAAGATGCCGATGCCGACCCTGAAAATGAGTTTCAAACATTGACCAAAGACGGTCAGACAGTTACCCTCTCAAATGGTGGTGGTTCTTTTGAAGATCAGGTTGAAGATGCGGATACCGACCCTGCCAACGAATTCCAAAACCTGAATAACATAAGAGTAGGCGATGAGATATTTCTAAATATAAACAATGGCATTGGAACTTCATTTGATGTTACTGATGCTGATGCCGACCCCGCCAACGAACTTCAAATCCTGACTAAGGAAAACAACAGCGTAAGCCTTTCGCAGGGCGGCGGTTCTTTTATGCTTGGCATACAAAGCTACACGCAAGCCGAAATAGATGACATGACAACACATAACGGGCTTACCGTGCACAACAGCACCACCAACTGCATCAACTATTACTTTGGAAATGCCTGGTTCGAGATGTGTGGTGATTGCACACCCATGCCTTCACAGGCTATGGCAGGCGAAGATCAGTTGGATGTTATTGAAACAAGTGTAACGCTTCAAGGGAACACCCCTGAATTCGGGGAAGGATTGTGGAGCATTGTAAATGGTGAAGACGGAAGCTTTGCAGATGCTAGCGATCCCACAACTACTTTCAGTGGACAGCCTGATATTATTTACAATTTACTATGGCAAATTTACACACCCTGCGATACCACCTACGACACAGTAATGGTGAGTTTTGTTGTGGAACCACAAGTATTTGAAATTGGTGAAGAATATGAAGGAGGCATTATTGCCTACATCCTGCAACCCGGAGATCCTGGTTACATTGAAGGTATAGTAAAGGGAATTATTGCTGCGCCCATCGATCGTGCTACTACAGTTGAGTGGGGATGCAAGGGAACTTCCATTGGAACTTCCACAGCTTTTGGTACAGGAGCTGCTAATACAACAGCTATAATTTCTACTTGCAGTCAGGAAGGAACAGCTGCAAGAATATGTGATGAATTGGTGCTGAATGGCTACGATGACTGGTATCTGCCAAGCAAAGAAGAACTGAATAAACTCTACCTGAATAAAAATCTGGTTGGCGGTTTTTCTACCGAATCATATTGGTGCTCTTCAGAGTCCAGCGACATCCGGGCATATAAGCAGGCATTTACATCTGGTAGCTTTTCAGTTTACCTAAAAACCTTTAAATACTATATTAGAGCAGTCAGATCGTTTAGCTATTCAGGATCTTCAGCCCCTGAACCACCATCAAATCCCAATCCGGAAAATGGGGCTGTGGATCAAGGGCTCTTACCAACACTTTCATGGACTTGCAACGACCCGCAGGGAGACGAATTAACTTATGATGTGTATTTTGGAGAGGAAGAAATACCCCCATTGGTAGTAAGCGGTCAAAGTGAAAGTATATATTATCCAGATACCCTAACACAATACACCCAATATTTTTGGAAAATTGTGGCCCGCGATAATCAGGGCAATACCTCCGAAGGCGAGATATGGAATTTTACAACATTGGTTGTAAATTTGCCACCAGATGCCCCTTCAAATCCTGTACCTGAAAATGGAGCAAATGGTCAGGATCTGACCTCTTTTATTTCATGGACCTGTGCCGATTATGATAATGATTCATTACATTTTGATATTTATTTTGGTACTGATGCAACCCCACCACTGGTGGCAAGTAGCCAAACTGAAACTTCATTCTACCCGGATACGCTGGAACAATTCACACAGTATTTCTGGAAAATTGTGGCACACGACAGTTATGGAAATACCACCGAAGGCGAAATCTGGAATTTTAAAACCATTCAAACGGAAGTAACATTTGAAGTGGGTGCTGAATATGAAGGAGGTATTATTGCCTACATTTTGCAAGCCGGTGACCCGGGTTATGAGGAAGGTTTAATAAAAGGATTCGTTGCTGCTGAAAGCGATCAAAGTACAGGAGAGAACTGGGGTTGTGAAACTTTGGCTATCTCAGGTGCCGATGGAACAGCTTTGGGCACCGGTCAGCAAAACACACTCGATATTGTTGCCGGGTGTACTGAAAATGGTATTGCTGCCCAAATTTGTAATGATCTTGTATTATCAGGATATGATGATTGGTATTTACCCAGCTTAGATGAGCTGAATAAACTTTATGAGAATAAAGACCTGATTGGTGGTTTTGCCAATGATTATTATTGGAGCTCTACAGAAATTGATTGGATGCCTGAGTGGGCCTGGTCGCAGGATTTTGAAGATGGTTATCAAATTGAATGGATGGAAAAATATTCCTATAATCGGGTAAGAGCTATAAGGTCTTTTAATTATGCTGAAAATTCTGCCCCTGAGTCACCCTCAAATCCTAATCCCGAAAACGGTGCAATAAACCAGGAACTCCTGTCCGGCCTTTTATGGACTTGCAGCAGTCCCCAGGGTTATCCTCTTACCTACGACCTGTATTTTGGAACTGACTCTGTGCCGGGATTAATAGAAAGTGGGCTTACGAATCCCTTTTATTACCTGGATACTTTAAATCAAAGTACTCGGTATTTCTGGAAAATTGTAGCACATGATAATCAAGGTAACTCGACAGAAGGAGAAGTTTGGAATTTCACAACCTTGTGTCCAACTCCTATGGTTGATGCCGGAAGCGATGCAACTATTTGTGCTGGTGAATCGGGTTATTATTCTCTGTATGGGGCATCTGCCTCTGGTTATTGCGAATTGTATTGGACATCGGATGGTGATGGTTTTTTTATGGATGAATCCAGTATAAACCCTGTCTATATGCCCGGATATTGGGATTTGAACTATTCTAGTCAGGTTTCCTTAAGCCTCAATGTAATTCCATGCGAGCCCTGTCCACAGGAAATATTTAGTGATGCTATGGTTTTATTTTTCGAAGAATTACCCGTAGCAAATGCCGGTGCTGATCAGTTTGATGTGCAAGGCGTTATCACCCTTGAGGGCAACGCCCCACCGGCAGGTGGCCATGGAGAATGGAGCATAATAAATGGATCAGGTGGTGAAATTTCGGAATCTGGGAATCCCGTTAGTGAATTTTCGGGATTAGCCGGTAATGCATACAATTTACAATGGACGCTGTATTCGGAAAATGAATGCAGCCATTCCGATGATGTATCCATTGTTTTCAAGCATGATACGGGTTGTGGCGGCTCAATAACAGATGCCCGTGACGGGCAGATTTACGAAACCGTGCAAATTGGTGATCAGTGCTGGATGGCTGAAAATCTGAATATCGGAACCATAATTAACGGAAGTGAGGATATGACCGACAATGAAACAATCGAAAAGTATTGTTATAATGATGACCCTTTAAATTGCGATACCTATGGCGGTTTGTATCAATGGAACGAAATAATGAATTATACCACTGCCGAAGGAGGGCCGGGAATTTGTCCTGAAGGATGGTCTCTGCCTACAGATACTGATTGGACTGTATTAACTGATTATCTCGGTGGTACAAGTGTTGCAGGTGGCAAGATGAAAGAAGCCGGAACTTCACATTGGAATGTGCCGAACGTAGGAGCAACAAATAGTAGTGGTTTTACGGCTTTAGCTAACGGTGGTCGTTATACATCAACATTTTTCTCCGAACTTGGCACACATGGCATGTGGTGGTCGTCCACAGAGAGCGATTCGTTGAGTGCATGGGAACGTATATTACTCCATTATGATTCTCAAGTAGGAAGTGACTATGACTCAAAATCCCGTGGTTTTTCGGTTCGTTGTATAAAGCGTTCCGAAATTTTGATTGAAATTGGTCAGGGTTATCAAGGTGGTATTGTGGCCTACATCCTGCAAGTTGGTGATCCCGGATATGTTGAAGGTGAAGTGCACGGCCTGATAGCCGCACCCAACGATCATAGCTCCGAATTGGAATGGGGATGCTATGGTACGGAAATTTCAGGAGCAGATGGCATAGCCATCGGAACGGGTCAGCAAAATACGGCAGATATTATTGCCGGATGTAACCAGACTGGTACTGCTGCCTATATATGTAATGAGTTGGTGTTGAATGGTTATGATGATTGGTTTCTGCCAAGCAAAGACGAACTGTATAAACTCTATGTTAATAAAAATGCAATTGGCGGCTTTGATACAGAATACTATTGGAGTTCATCGGAAGCCAGTAACATGAATGCCTGGAGCTTATTTTTCCTTGGCGGATATCTTAGCTATGATAAATATGTTGATTTCACCGTTAGGGCTGTCCGGTATTTCTAATCATTTAATCACTAAAAAGGAGTAAACCATGTTTTGCCCCGCTTCGTCCGCCAGCTGGCGGATGGATTGCGGGGTTTTTTATTTTTGGGGGTTTGGTTTTAACGTTTCCATTGCCCGCAGGCATTAGGCTTTTTCAGGTGAGGACTTTAAAGCCCTCACCCCGAAAGCCACCCGAACTGCCCGATAAAAACGTCGCACCCCCGCTATAGTCAGGGCTTCACTTTAAGTGAAACCCTGACTATCCAGGCAGGCCTATTTTACCATCCTCAAACTTATTAGAAAATTGATCTGACGAGAAAAATCAATCTTGTTTTTTAGACAGCTTTTGGAATTTGTATGATAGCAGTACCTGTCCCTCCTTGCAGGAATCTTGAAGAATTAGTATAGAACAATAGGCCATTTCTGTTGTTTGGTAAGTAAATTATAATAAAAAAAATAGATCGAAAATGAGAAACAGAGGTATTATCACCTTCGTAGTTATTGTTTTGTTTTTGGGCGGTGCCGGCCTGCTTTCGTGGTGGCTGATATCGATGAAGCCCGCACCGGAAGCCCCGGTTGCCAATACCGTTACCCGGCTGGTGCAAACGCGCTTGGTAGAATATCAGGATTTAGAATCGGACATCGAAGTACCTGGTCGGCTTGCCTCAGGCCGGGTGGTTGACGTGGTTTCGGAAGTAGCGGGCGAAATCCTTCGTGGCGATATTCCTTTAAAAGAGGGTCAAAATTTTAACGAAGGTCAACTGATTTGCAAAATCTACGACAGCCAGCGCATCCTCGACATCAAGGCAAGCAAGAGCCAGTTTATGAACACTGTGGCCAATACCCTCGCCGATATTAAATTCGATTACCCTGACAATTACGATAAGGTGCTGGCCTTTTTCGAGGATATTAAAATGGATGAAGCCCTGCCCGAGCTGCCGGTAATGCCATTAAGTTAAGCATTTAAGAGAATCGCATTTTACTTGTCAGTGTCGGAATTATTTCAAAAATCAAGATACATACGTGTTCAATATTTGGAGAGTTGGGTTCTTTGACATTTAAAGTTT
>Ga0307929_1000338_pt1 | contig 48742 bp, 47 predicted proteins | sample AceLakmetage1330_FD_203160 | JGI IMG/M metagenome (GOLD analysis project Ga0307929, IMG submission 203160) | Saline water microbial communities from Ace Lake, Antarctica - #1330 | ecosystem: Environmental > Aquatic > Non-marine Saline and Alkaline > Saline | place: Antarctica: Ace Lake... | reverse complement strand
GAAATTGGATAACACACCAGAATTAATGTGTTTTTTTCTAATTTCCAATTTCCAGTTTCCAATTTCTCTGCGAAAACGCGAAATCACGAAAGTGTAAACTACTTTTTGGCTTAAATGAAGGATGCCAGGCGGAAGATCTTAAATGCCTACTGCCCATCCATAATGGATGGAAACTACCAAAAACCTGATGAATGGTGCTTGCATGAGTTCATCGTATCTGTTTTCTACATTTGACTATCTGGAGGATCGCTATGTTTAAAATTGTGAAGCGGGAAGAAATGGCTCAAGGGACTGTCGTTCTAAATGAGATTGAAGCTCCGTTGATCGCCAGAAAAGCACTGCCGGGACAGTTTGTCATTCTGAAAGCCAATGAGACGGGTGAACGCATCCCTCTGACCATGGCTGAAACAAATCCTGAAGGAGGAACCATTACAATCATCTATATGGTTGTTGGAAAATCGACAGCTGTTTTCAAAGATTTGAAAGTTGGAGATGAGTTTCAGGATGTCATTGGTCCTCTGGGCAAGGCTACTCACCTTGAAAAAGTGGGCGATGTAGTTTGTGTCGGGGGAGGAACCGGCGTAGCAGTCCTGCACCCCATTACCCGGGCGCTGAAAGAAATCGGAAACAACGTGACATGCATTGTCGGCGCCAGAACTAAAGATCTGCTGATTATGGAAGACAAGATGAAAGCAGCCTCCCATGACCTTCGTATATGCACGGATGACGGTTCCTACGGACACCACGGTTTTGTAACAGACGTTTTGAAAGAAGTTTTGGAGCAGGGCAATACAAAACTTTGTGTGGCCATAGGCCCTGTCCCCATGATGAAATTCGTGTCGAAAATGACAAAGGAATATGGAGTAAAAACATTGGTAAGTCTCAATCCCATTATGATAGACGGTACTGGGATGTGCGGTTGTTGCCGCGTTTCCGTGGGCGGGCAAACCAAATTTGCCTGTGTTGACGGACCGGAATTCGATGCACATGAGGTAGATTACGATGGATTAATGTTACGCCTCCAGGCATACGCTGAAGACGAAAAAAAAAGCTATGATGAACATTTGGCGGTAATAAGTAATAGCACTTCGTAAATGTCAGCCGTCTGTTGTTTCCTGACGGAATTTGGTACAAATACGCCTGTTTTTCAGAATTATTTTGACTATCGTTGCGGAGGAGATTATGGCGGAAGAAAAAGTGAAAAAAGGAAAAAAGGAAAAAATACCGAGACAACCCATGCCGGAACAGAACCCGGAAGTAAGGGCGAAAAATTTTGAAGAAGTCCCTACGGGCCAGAACGCGGAAGCTATCATTCTGGAGGCCAAGAGATGCATGGAATGTAAGAAACCCGCATGCGTCGAAGGGTGTCCCGTGGAAATAGACATCCCCGGTTTTATCAAGCTTGTGAAAGAGGCGCAGTTTACGGAAGCCATAACAAAAATATGGGAGAAAAGTACACTTCCTGCAGTGTGCGGCAGGGTTTGCCCCCAGGAAATGCAGTGTGAAGGTCGTTGCATTGTCGGCAAGAAAGGCGATCCGGTGGCCATCGGGAACATTGAAAGATTTGTTGCCGACTATGAAAGAAAATTCAAGAAGGCCAGTCTTCCGAAAAAGGCCGCATCGACCGGAAAAAAGGTCGCTGTTGTCGGCTCCGGTCCTTCCGGATTGACCGTTGCAGGAGACCTTATTCTGAAGGGACACGAAGTAACTGTTTTTGAAGCCTTCCACAAACCAGGAGGAGTGTTGGTTTATGGTATTCCGGAGTTCCGGCTGCCTAAAGAGATCGTATTCTCCGAAGTTGCAGGCCTTGAAAAAATGGGTGCCAAAGTGGAATGCAATGCCGTTATAGGAAGAACCGTTTCCATCGATGAACTTTTTGAGGAAGGGTATGATGCAGCCTATCTGGGTGTTGGTGCAGGGCTTCCTCGATTCTTGGGCGTCGAAGGAGAAAATCTTATCGGGATATACTCCGCAAATGAATATCTCACTCGGTCCAATCTCATGAAAGCTTATCTTTTTCCTGAATTTGACACACCCGTTATTCGAGGGAAGAAAGTTATCACTCTTGGCGCTGGAAATGTGGCAATGGATTCAGCGCGAACCGCCCTCCGCCTTGGTGCTGAAAAATCGCTTATTGTATATCGTCGATCGATGGAGGAAGTGCCTGCAAGGGGTGCAGAAGTACACCATGCTGAAGAAGAAGGGGTCGAATTCCATTTCCTCACGGCTCCCACCAAATTTATCGGTGACGACAAAGGCCGCCTCACGCGCATGGAGGGCCTGAAGATGGAGCTAGGCGAACCGGACGAATCTGGACGACGGCGACCCATACCCATAAAAGACTCAGAATTTGAACTTGAATGCGACCTCGCTATTATTGCTGTGGGAGCAGGTCCGAATCCTCTTTTAACCCAAGCTACCGAAGGGTTGGAATTGAACAGATGGGGATACGTCGTTGCAGATGAAAAAACCGGAAAGACAACCAAGAAAGGTGTCTGGGCAGGGGGAGATATTGTTACCGGATCCGCAACCGTAATCCTTGCCATGGGTGCCGGAAGAGAGGCTGCAAATTCCATACACGATTATCTGACGTGGGGATGGTAATTTAGGGGAACGCAGAGTGTCGAGTGCGGAATGTGGAGCACTTTTGCTTGCGTGGAGCTTCGTTTTTTTTTGCCACGGATTAAGCGGATTACAGAGTTTTTTTGTTGCACGGAGAATTCAGACACCTGAATTCTCCGTGCGGACAATCTTTCTGAAGCAGATGAGTCTGAATGGTTGAATGAATTTGTTCAAAAACCTTCGCGGCTTTGCGCCTTTGCGTGAGACATCTTCTGTTCTTAATTTGTCCCGGTTTCTCTACCTTTACCGAACTAGCTTTTTCTACCCTTCATGTTCTTCATGTCCTCCATGGTTAAATATCCGTTTTATAATTGAATTTTTTTCTTTGAGCAGGCGAACCTCTTTGTCGGATAGGGGTGTGATCAGAGGAGGTGAAATCATTGAACCCGGGAATCATCACCCTCACAACAGATTTTGGGACAGAAGACTCCTACGTGGGAGTGATGAAAGGAGTGATCCTGACCATAAGGCCGGATGCAACCATCGTAGACATCAGCCACCAGGTAAAACCTGGAGCCATTTTGGATGCTGCTATAATGATCAGGGGCGTCTACAGTTTTTTCCCCAAGGGAACCGTCCACGTAGTCGTGGTAGACCCTGGAGTCGGAAGCGAAAGACGGCCGGTCCTTATCACAGCAGGCGGTCATTTTTTCGTTGGCCCTGACAATGGAACGTTCCAGCCGATCATAGAAGCACATCCGGAAAACGAGATCATCCATCTCAAGAACGATAGGTTTTTCCTGCCGAAACCCTCCAGCACCTTTCACGGAAGGGATCTATTCGCGCCAGTAGCGGCCCACCTGCTATCGGGAATTGTACCACTGGAAATGGGCTCGCCCATCTATGATCCAAAACATCTTGAAATCCCATCCGTCCATCGACAAGGAACATCTCTGCACGGTCAGGTTGTGCACATAGACCACTTCGGGAACCTCATAACAAATATTCATTCGAGTGAAATGGATAGTTTTTCAAAGACGGAGGATTTGGTAATTGAGGTGGGTGGTTTATCTGTCAGAGGAGTGAAACAAACATATTCCGATGTTCCCGAGGGAGATTTCCTGGCGCTTATGGGAAGTTCTGATTTTCTTGAAATAGCGGTAAATTCAGGACGAGCTTCAGACAGGTTCAAATTAGAGACAGGCCATGTAAAAGAGTTGGAATTGCCTGTTGAGATTCATCCATCAATCATCAATTCCCCCTGAATCCGGCGTTTAACTTCTCCAGATATTCTTCCCACTCAAGCGGCAGAAGGTACTTTTTCTTGTTGTTACACTCCTTGCATGCGGGAACAAGATTCCCTTTCCTGCTTTTACCACCCCTGCTGAGCGGAACAAGATGATCCATAGTAAGGCTGGCCCTGCCCACCTGACATCCACAATAATAACAGGAGCCCTTGCCCAACAGGTTGTACCACCATTGCGTGCGCCGCAATCGACGGGCTTTTTCTTTTTCCCGCCTGGTATCCTCTTCGCTCACGGTAATGTATTCAAAGGGCATTGTCATCCATCAAATTTATTTATATTTATTTTTCAAGGCGTTGATCGCCTCGCTCAAGTGTTCGTCATCCACTCTTGAATTGTTTTCAAGTGGTTTTCCCAGCACTGTTCTCTGCCTAAACATACCCGAACTCAAAGGCATATTGACCTGAAGATCAATAACGGTGTACTGTTCATGAACCTCCTCGCCTTCGAAGTAGCCTATTTTAAACGGGTACCAGCCCCCCCAAATTTCCCGATACTCCTCAAATCGAATGCTCACCTTCTTTTGCCCGGAATTATCACGCATTTCATATTCAAGAAGAATGGGGAGAAACGTTTTTTTATCAAGAAGAAGCCTGGCACTGCCGGGTTCCCGATACCCTATATAATAAGCAACAATCCCATCAAGCCTTGTATAGCCCGAAGATTCAATATCTATTCCAAATTTTGCAAGCAACATCAAGAGATATTCGTTACTGTTACCCATCAGAAGCTGCCTGAATGCGCTTGTAAAGGGTTCGTCAGCAGCAGCCCCCCTCCCCTGGCCGGAAATAACCTGCGATTTGAAGAACCCGGGCGTCTTCACCCAGATTTTTTCCTCAGAAGAATTAGTTTCCTTCCCATCGAGAGGATCGATCACCACGGTTTTCTGGCCAATAACCATTGTCTTATAAACACCAAACCTGTCTTGCATATATTCAATCAGTTGTTCCGGAGGCATTACATATGCCTCGACCCCGATGGAAGAAAAACAAAAGACAATACCTAACCAAAAAGCGTAAAACGTTTTTCCCATATTCATTTGAACCCCAAAACCAGGCTTCTCTGCATTACAGAAGCCTGTACTCAAAAACTGCTATTAGCAATTAGCTTTTAGCCGTTAGCTTAAGAATCGCAAATATTTATATAACTTTTTCCTATACTAAAGTTTTTCATTTTTTGATAAAGCCCTACAGAATCATAACTAACTGATATTGACCGTCTAATAGCTAACAGCTAATTGCATCTTTTGATGCCTGTACGTTATTTTTCCGCCGCTGCCAGTATAGAGGAATGAACCTCATCCATTAATTGTGCAATGTTCCTCTTGCTATACCCTGTAAGGGCGATAGGCCTGCCAATATGAAACCCGACGGTGCCTTTCTCTACCCTAAGACTCCCTTTCGAAACAATACGGGCCGTGCCGGAAATTGTTACGGGGACGATATCACAACCTGATTTAAGAGCCAAGTTGAAACCACCTTTCTTAAACGACCCCAAACGGCCGTCCACACTCCTTGTCCCTTCAGGAAAAATAAGCACGGAAGCCCCTCCTTTTATCCGTTTCGCAGCAAGATTCATGCTTTTAATGGCCTTCCTGGGATCGTCTCGCGTTATTCCGATATATCCAGCACGCTTCATTGCAGGCCCAAGCAAAGGAATATGCATGAGTTCTTCCTTCAACAGAAATTTGAAATCCACAGGAAGACGGGCCAGAACAACAAAAATATCGAAATAGCTTTGATGATTGACCATGTAGACGCGCGGGATGCTGGGATCCACATTCTCTTTTCCTGAAATTGCGACTTTGATGCCGCAAACCTTCAAAATAACCTTTGCCCACGGTACTGCGACCCAGAAATGGATACGCCTTGCATTATCGGTAAAAAGGGCCAACAGGATCGCCCACAGGCAAAACATAATCGAATAGATTACGATAAATGTATTGATACAAAGGAAACGTATCATGGTCACAGCACCTCCCGAATCAAATTACACCGGAGACCGGCAACTCTATCTTGACTACCATCTCATCATTTTCTCTTTTCACTTCTATCCGTCCACCATGCCGGTGAATAATAACCTTTGAAAGCGGAAGATCGTCCACACTGGTTTCCACATCACCGGTAAGCCGAGGGATAAAAAACTGGGTTACATCATCATCTGCCACCGCTTTCACAGGATATCGGACCATGACATCCAGATTGTCTCCTCCAAGGGACGTAGACACAGATAAACAGCCTCTCTCAGGCATGGACAGAACCGCGTTTTTCAAAATACTGACCAGAGCCCTCCTTAGAAAAATTTCATCCCCTGAAATTGGAACGATATCTTCCGATAGAGAAGCTGAAAGCACCATTTTCCTGGAATCCGCCTGTTCCTTGATTTCTTTAAGAGACGATTTCAGCACAGCTTGAAAATCAACTTCCGACATGCTAAGAGAGAACGGCTTAATTGTAGAAAGAAGAACATTGAGGATGTTTTCGAGCCTGGCTACCTCACTCAAAATGATCCTGGCCATCTTTCCATGAGGATCATCTCCGGGGATAGATTCGCTCAAGCGTCTGGCAAATCCCCCGGCCGTTGCAAGGGGATTTCGCATTTCATGGGCAAATCGTTCCGATATTTCCCCCAAAACCCTGATCTCCTCTCCTCGAAGAGCCTCTTCCTGGAGTCTTTTGACCTCGGTAATATCTACCATGATTCCATCAAACCATTTCAAAACCCCTTTGTCGTCTCTGAAAGGAATGGCGTGATCAATAAAGATAAATCTATTTCCCTGCTTGTCTCTAATCTCTCTTTCGGTGCGAACACCATTGGGATTTTCCGTCAAGGCATGCAGCATTTCTTCCGCTTCCTGGCCATCGCAACCCCATATATTACACCTCCAGAACCCGCTGTAACCCACTACTTCGTCTGTGGAATAGCCCAACTTCTCGACAAAATACGGGTTGACAAATTCTGTCGTTCCGTCTCTGAGTATTCTGTAAACGCCAAGGGGCAGATTGTCAACCAAAGTTCTATACTTCTCTTCGGAAGTAACCAGGTCTGCCGTCCTTTCTTTGACCCTTCTTTCCAACGTTTTGGCATAATGTTCCACCTGCTGCCGTCTTTCCTTTAAGGAATCCAGCATGGTGTTCAAAGATTGGGTAAGAAGCCCTATCTCGTCGTCGGATTGGGCCGTCAAGCGTGTCTCTCTCTTCCCATCGGCAATTTCCCCGGCATTGACTACAATATCTTTGATAGGGCGAATAAAAAAGATGGCAACGACCCACGTGAGAAGAAACGAGACGGAAATTCCCGCAAACCCTATGATGAACATCAGATTTCTCGTATTTGCCAGACGTTTCACAATAGACGATCTGTCCGCGCATATTTCCACCAGAGCCACCATTTCGCCACCGTAGTCCTCTATTGAACCCGCCAGAATAGCCCTTTCAGGATATCCGGGCGGTGCAACCAGGATGATCGGATGAATGATCGAAGAGCCCAAGCTCTGTTTCAGCAGGGGGAAAAGCTCACAAGAACCCATTGTTGTTGCAAGAACAGTATAATTATCACGACTTTTTTTTTCATATACACTGAAATTGGGCCCCCACTTCTCTTTGAGCTGTTTTAAAAGCCCCGACCCGAAAGGATATCCAATTTCCACCGTCCCCGCGAGGATCCCTTTTCGAAACACAGGGGCCACGCCACGAATTCCCAGGCCCGTCAGTCCCCATTCAAGACCCACCACACCTTTGCCACTCTTCATGCAATCAATGATGCCTTTCCTGTAGGAAATCATTTCACCAAACTGGTGAGGGGAATGGACGCGCAGAAATGATCTTCCAGGCAATACATGAAAATGCATCTGCTTGATTCCGAATTCCGTTTTCAGTTGCTCAAACAGGCCAAAGGAGTAGGCAAAAAGACCATCTCTGTTATTTGAGGCAAGGAGATCCTGAACGCGGGGATTCTGTGCAATGATTGTTGCCATGGAAAGGGCCTGATCCCCTTGTTGCCGGACCCTCATAAGGAAGAGTTCATAAAGCTGTTGAAGCCCTTTCCGTTCTTCTTCTTTGATCAGTTCTTGTTGAGAACTCAAGCCAATGAAAACCAAACTCGTGGTTCCGAGAAGGGAGAAGAACAAAAATGGAATCAAAAGCTTCCATTTCAGGCTGATCCCACTGATTTTATAAATGAAATCATACAGCATGTCGGATCCTCAACTGCCGCCAGGGGAGGCATCGCGATTCCATATTTTTTCTCCTGTTTCATGCGGACCCGGTCGTGGCAGAATGCCACTCACACACGGGGTGGAAACCAGCAATCCAAATTTTGTCGAAGATCCCGTCTGAAGCGAAAGTGGGCAACCTTTGAACCTTGAACCCTGAACCCAAATGTTCACACAAGGGGCATCTTATCCATATCTCGAAGGATCCTTTTCTGCCTTCTTATGACCTGTGGGCCAGGTCTTATGGGAGACCATCGGTGCGGACTGGGCAGGATAGCGGCCAGAAGAGAGGCCTGAGTCCTGGAAATGTCCATGGGCGATACATGAAAATACTTTGAGGAGGCTTCTGCAACACCCTTTATCCGGGTTCCCCAGTCAACCGTATTGAGGTACACTTCAAAAATCCTTCTTTTTGACCAGAACAGCTCTATCAGCAGGGTATAGTATGCCTCGAGACTTTTTCTCCTCCAGGTCCTATCGGGCCAGAGGAAGACAGTCCTTGCCACCTGCATGGTAATGGTGCTTGCTCCTCTCATGCCCTTCCCCGAAACAATCCCCCTGATCGCCTGGCCCATCTCCGTTAGATCAAATCCGTGATGCAGTAAAAACCGCTGATCTTCCCCTGCAAGGACAGCCCTTCTCATATGGGGGGAAATCTCATCAAGACCCCGCCAGGAAGATTTCTTGCTGTCGGATTGTACCGTCCAAAACTGGCCGGCTCTTTCCCAAATCGCGGACCATGTAGCAGGCGGATTCATGAACCTTGCAAGCACGACCTGAAACATGCTCAAACAGACTGCCATCAAAAAAATTAACAACAACCATCCCAGCACAGGCCTAAGGACACCTTTTTTACCCTTTTTCTTTCTCAAAGGTCTTTACTTCCTCCCATACCAGATCCATCTGTTCCGCCGTGGCTTTTTTCATACCAATCCCCTTGGAATTCAGGAGTTTTTCCATTTTTTCAAAACGAAACAGAAATTTTCTATTGGCCATTCGCAGGAGATCCTCAGCATTGGTATCTCGAAGTCTCGCCAGATTTACCAGGCTGAAAAGCAGATCACCCAGCTCTTCCGAAACACCGTTGCTGTCTCCTGAGAAAATTGCAGCTTGAAGTTCATGAAATTCCTCTTCCACTTTTTCCCATACGGCCTCGATACTCTTCCAATCAAACCCCGCCTTTGAAGCCCTTTCGCTGAGGCGGTGAGCCCTTGAAAGGGCCGGAAGGTTCCCGGGCACACTCATCAACTGCGAGGTAAAAAGTTCAGGGTGACCGTTCTCCTCTCTTTTTATGCGGTTCCAGTTTTCTGCAACCTCCTCAGCATTCTCAACGCTTGCATTGCCAAAAACATGAGGATGCCTGCGGACCATTTTCTCTGTAATCTTTTCCACCACCCGAACGAAATCGAAATCACCCCTTTCAGCCGACAATTGGCAAAGAAAAAGGATCTGGAAAAAAAGATCGCCCAATTCAGAACACAATTCGTCCGGAGAAGAACTTTCGATGGCGTCAAGCACCTCATACGCCTCTTCAATCAGATAGATTTTTATGGTGGCATCAGTCTGTTTCGCATCCCATGGACACCCGCCGGGCCCTCGAAGTCGTGCCACAAGATCAATGAGACCTTTCACCGCTTCCGCCATTCTTTCAATATTCATCATACAATCAGGAACCTTTCTCTTTTCCGATCCCGCTGTCGCGGGTATCTATTTTTTCTTTTTGCCCGATGATTTTCTTCTTCCATTTTTCATAATCCTCTGGAGAGACAAAGCCACGGACGGACTGATAGGAAGCAATAACCAAAGGTGCAAGTTTGGAATGGGTAATCAATGTCGCATTGGAAGGAACAAAGAAGGTAAGTAAAACAATTCCAAAGTAGGAGAGGATAACCCCTTTAAGGACAGCCAGAGCCACCCCCAGACCTCTGTCTACCCACCCAAGGAACAATTTTTGAACCAGTTTTTTCAATCCCCAGCTGAACAGGTTACACGCCACCAGTACCGCAAAAAAAATCAGAGCAAAACTGATCAAAGCAAGATATTTTCCATCGGGGAGAAACGGCTCCAGGTAAACTCTTGCATCCGGCTCAAAAACGGAACCAAGCCATATCCCTAAAATAACGCCTGCAAGGGACCCCACCTCCCTTATGAAACCGCGAAAGATTCCACGCACAACGAAAAAACCGATCACGACAATAATACAAATATCCAGCACATTCATAGTACCTCTTTATCAAAGCACCCACCCGTCGTCAAGTGAACTCCTGGGTCACTATCAAGGCTGGTGCTCATTTCTCAAAAGATCATTGACTGTTTTGACGGGGTTAAACGTAATGCCGGGCACTTCCACAAAAACCGTAATCCACCTGGCCATCGACCCATTCCAGAGCCCGGGGTGTTCCAAAGCTTTGAGATCTCTGCCATCTTTTGATTTCTCCGACACAAAAAAAGTATTGGGATCCACGAATTTTGGTAGATCAAATGGTTTCCCCTGCCAGTCCCGCACTCCGCAGACCAGATCCACCGGGTTAAAATGGGTAGAAGCAGACAGAATGTCTTGCTGCTGTGTAGAATCGGGATCTATCTGCGCCGTTTCTACAATCTGAAAGGACTCCTCCCCATCATCATCTTTTACCCAGAACGGTCCCCCTCCAGGTTCTCCAGCGTTCTTTACCATTCCACAAACCCTGATAGGGCAATCCAGCCTTTTGATCAGGTACGCTTTTCTAGCATCCAGTGACCCACTGGTAACGGAAGCAGGGACCGGGAGCATAAGTTCTTTCTCAAGAAAGGATTCCGCACTTTCAAGAAAATCCACATCAACTGTACCCGAAATAAGCGTCTTCAGGAACCCGAATATCCGACTCTGCAAAAACAGGAGATATCCTCCCATAATTTTCTTCCATTCAAATGTTTCCGGCTTCAGCCTGTCCGGCACCACATTGTCTATATTTTTGACAAAGAGAATATCTCCTTCAAGATCATTCAGGTTCTGCAGCAGGGAGCCATGTCCCCCGGGACGAAATAGCAGCATCCCGTCCGCCTGCCTGAATGGGCGGTTATTCAGATCCACAGCCAAGGTATCTGTGGCATTTTTCTGAATAGAAAAAGTGACGTCAAAAGAAGCATGATATTTTTTCTCATAGAGTTTCCTCACGCCTTCCAGACAGTTACGAAATCTTTCCATATGTTCAGGAGACACTGTACTATGGAGAAAACACGTTGAGTCCTCATTTCGAACATATGCAGCAGCCTCAACAAGGTGTTCTTCAAACGGGGTACGGCTACCTTCAGGATATTGATGGAATTTTAGCAGGCCCTTGGGTAAGTTCGCGTAGCCAAGCCCGTCATCGGTTAAAAGACATTCTATCGATTCAGTAAAACGTCCCTCATCGACAAGGATTTCTCCGTCAAGCCCCTGCATTTTCAAACAAGCATTCAGGTCTGAAAAAAAAGCAAAATCTCTTATGCGTTTCATAAAATCAAGGAGTTGCGCGGCATCTTTGTCCCCGGAATCTACCAGTCTTGACACGGAACCTATCGTGACAACCCCATCCTGACTCAAGGCTTTTAGAAGGACCTTGAACATACGGGAAGCCGCTCCGGATGCGGGGACGAATTTCAGGCACTCCCTTGAGGGTGACTCTTCCAGATAAATTTTCAAAAACTTTTTTTTCTGTTCCTCCTCAAAAACCCTGATCCCATTCCCCGGACAAGCAGGACCGGAAAGATTCAAATAAGGAGGCGACATCTCAAAAAGGGAAATCTGTCTATTGACCTCTGTTTCGCTGAGTTCGTGCTCCTCTATCTGTGCCAGATCTTCCATCGTAAATATCTCTTCCACCATGAATCTCTCCTTTCCAAACTCCGCTGAATCCATCATTCAAGCCCTGCCAGACAAATGCTTCTCATTCCGGATAACACAACTCAGGCTATTCTTGGAAGACATACAGGGATGTGTCAACAAAAATTTATGGAATTTTTTAAAAATGGTACTATAATATGAATGTTTTCGTCCAACTTAAGAAGAATAAAGGCCTCACGGTTTTTTGGTTATTAATTTTTATTTGTGTTGATCGGGCTGAGGCCTGACTTTACAAGGGGGTTTCATTTGAATCCATTTTACAAGAATCTTGCTCTTTGGCTCGTAATCAGTCTCATGATGGTGATGCTCTTTCAAATATTCAAACACCCTGATAGAACCAGTGCAACCGTCGATTACAGTGATTTCCTGAACATGGTTGAAAGCGGAAGCGTCAACCAGGTGACTATCCAGGGAGAAAATCTTTCCGGGATGTCCTCCCAGGGACCCTTCAAGACGTATGCCCCCAAAGATCCGGAATTGATCAATATGTTGAGGGGAAAAGGAGTAAAGATTTCGGCAAAACCGGCCGAAGACTCCTCCTGGTTTCAGGTTTTTCTGTCATGGGTCCCCATGCTCCTGCTGATTGGGGTATGGATATTTTTCATGCGCCAGATGCAGGCCGGGGGGGGGAAAGCCATGTCTTTCGGGAAAAGCAAGGCCAGGCTCATGACTGATTCCCAGGAAAAAGTCACCTTTGAAGACGTAGCCGGCATTGATGAAGCAAAAGAAGAACTGGAAGAAATCGTTGAATTCCTGAGCGATCCCAAAAAGTTTACCCGGTTAGGGGGAAGGATCCCCAAAGGGGTGCTTCTTGTGGGCTCCCCCGGAACAGGAAAGACGCTTCTCGCCAGGGCTATCGCAGGAGAAGCGGGTGTCCCTTTTTTCACCATAAGCGGTTCAGATTTTGTGGAGATGTTTGTCGGTGTAGGCGCCTCACGCGTCAGAGATCTTTTTAATCAGGGGAAAAAGAACGCCCCTTGCATCATATTCATAGACGAAATTGACGCGGTGGGACGACATCGCGGGGCAGGTCTCGGAGGAGGACACGACGAAAGGGAACAGACCCTGAACCAGTTGCTCGTTGAGATGGATGGTTTTGAATCAAATGAAGGAGTCATTCTCATAGCCGCTACCAACCGGCCGGATGTTCTGGACCCGGCATTGCTTCGACCCGGACGCTTCGACCGGCAGGTCGTCGTTTCCGTACCGGACCTGAAGGGAAGAGAAGGAATCTTAAAGGTACATCTCAGAAAAAAACTGGTGGCCGACAATCTGGATGTCAACTTACTTGCCCGGGGAACACCAGGATTCACGGGTGCAGACATTGAGAACATGGTCAATGAAGCCGCACTCATGGCCGCCAGACGCGGAAAAGACAGGGTCGAAATGGAGGACTTTGAAGATGCTAAAGACAAAGTCCTCATGGGAACCGAAAGAAAAAGTATGATTATCAGTGATGGAGAAAAGCGCCTGACCGCTTACCACGAGACCGGCCATACCGTCGTGGCAAGGCTGCTTCCCGACACCGACCCTATCCACAAAGTAACCATCATACCGCGGGGGCGGGCGCTGGGACTGACCCAGCAGCTTCCAACGGATGAAAAGCATACGTACCCCAAGAGCTTCCTCCTGAACAACATATGTATCCTGATGGGAGGAAGGGCTGCGGAAGAAATCGTACTGGACACGGAAACAACGGGTGCAGGCAACGATATTGAGCGTGCTTCGGATTTGGCAAGAAAAATGGTCTGTAATTACGGCATGAGCAAAGAATTGGGGCCTCTCACGTATGGAAAAAAAGAAGAACAGATATTTCTGGGCCGAGAGTTTTCCCAACACAGGGATTATGGTGAAAATACCGCGCAGAAAATAGATGCCGAGGTCCGTAGAATTATAACCGATGCCTACGATCAAGCCTCCGGCCTCATAAAGGAAAACCTCGACACCGTGCACAACATGGCCAATGCTCTATTGGAGAAAGAAACTCTCAATACCGAAGATATTGAAAACATCATGGAAGGGGCTCATAAAAAGGAGGATGAAAAGGCGCCGGAGAATCCGGAAGAAGCATAGAATGGATTTTAGACTCACATGGCAGAGGCATACCCTCAATCTGCATCGGAAGACCTGTGTCATGGGCGTACTGAATGTCACCCCTGATTCGTTTTCGGACGGAGGCCGTTTTCTAAAACCGGAAAAAGCTGTGGAACATGGTCTGCAGATGGCAAGCGATGGTGCCCACGTCATTGATATCGGAGGGGAATCAACCAAACCTTATTCAAAAAAAATATCCAGTGCCGAAGAGATCGATCGGGTCGTCCCGGTCATTCATACCCTCAGCAAAGAATTATCTATCCCCTTAAGCATAGATACCACCAAGAGTAATGTGGCCATGGAAGCCCTGGATGCGGGGGCATCCATGATCAATGACATCAGCGCCCTGAATCTCGACCCTGAAATGGGCGTGCTTGCAGCAAAAGCTGAAGTTCCCGTGATCCTCATGCACATACGGGGAAAACCGGAGAATATGCAGGACAACCCGGAATATGATGACGTCGTGGAAGACATTCTGGACTTTCTGCAAAGCGCCATAGACCGCTGCGTTGATCTTGGAATCAGGAAAGACCTGATTATTGTGGATCCGGGAATCGGATTTGGAAAAACTTTCACCCATAATCTTCAGATTCTCAGATCGCTGGACCGATTCAAGGCTCTTGAGCGACCAATCCTTGTGGGAAGCTCAAACAAGGCTTTCATCGGGCATATTACAGGCAGAAAGCCCAACGAAAGAGACACGGGCTCCATGGCGGCCGCAGCGGCAAGCGTCATGAACGGCGCCCATATGGTACGGGTTCACAATGTAAAAAAAGCGGTTGAAACCGTAAAAATAATAGATGCCATCAAGTACGGTATTCCTGGTTGATGATACTCTGTTTCAAGGAGAATCGATGCTTTTCTGTGTGGATGTAGGCAATACAAATATTGTCCTGGGAGTCGTCAAGGAAGATACGATTCTTCACCATTGGAGGATCAGAACAGAAAAAGATATCACTGCCGATGAACTTGGAATGATCGTTGGAAACTTCTTCCAATGGGAAGGCCTCGGTTTTCGGGATATCACCGGAACCATCGTATCCTGCGTGGTCCCGCCACTGCTAAACACGCTTGAAGATTTTTCCAGGCGGTACTTCCGTGTACAACCTCTTATTGTGGGACCGGGTCTCAAGACAGGGATGCCCATTAAATACGATAATCCCAAGGAAGTGGGAGCGGATCGCATTGTTAATGCGATTGCAGCCTACGAGAAATATCAAAGCGCCCTTATCGTGGTAGACTTCGGCACGGCAACCACGTTTGATTACATATCCGGGGAAGGCGCCTATATGGGAGGCGCTATTGCACCGGGAGTAATGATCTCCTGTGAGGCCCTCTTCCAGGCAGCATCAAAGCTTCCAAGAGTGGAAATCTTTTCGAGACCCAGTACGGTTGTTGCCAAGGATACCATCAGCAGCATGAACGCCGGAATCATCTACGGGTATGCTGGTCTCGTGGACGGTATTGTAAACAGGATGAGACAGGAGTCAGGGGAAAACCCGCGTGTGCTGGCTACCGGGGGACTGGCGCCCCTTATGTGTGAAGTATCTGAAACCATTGAAAAGGTAGAAGAATTTCTGACCCTTCAGGGATTGATGATCCTCTTTAAGAAAAATAACGATCAGTGATTCGACATCCAATTTCTAACTCGATAACGTACCCCATTTCGAAAGAAAGTGTGAATTTGTGAATGAAGGATGTCGTCCATATCCGGTTTTCGTCCAATGACCAAATACATCAAACCTCCTGCCTTGAAACAGGGAGACCGTATAGGAATCGCAGCACCTGCCGGTCCTGTTGATTCAAAAGACTTCAAACGCCACCTTTCACTTCTTGAAGCATCAGGCTTCAAGATCCAGACAGGCCCACACGTATACGACAGGGACACATACCTGGCAGGAAATGATTCGGACCGGTTGTCCGACCTGCACACCATGTTTAAAGACAAAGGGATACAGGCCATTTTCTGCGCCCGTGGCGGATATGGAACCATGAGGCTATTGCCCGAAATAAATTATGACCTCATCCTTGACAACCCGAAAATCCTTGTAGGATACAGCGACGTCACAGCCCTGCTTTCCGCCATCTTCAAGAAGACGGGGCTTACGGTCTTCCATGGACCCATGGTGCAGGGCTTTGCCGATTTGCATAAGACCACCCAAAAACATCTATTTCAGTTGCTTTCATCCGAATGTGCTGTAGTGAGTGGCGAAGCGCAGGCCAGAACGCTCTTCCCCGGAAAGGCGACCGGCCGGCTCATGGGCGGGAACCTGACACTGCTCTGTCATTTGCTTGGCACTCCCTATATGCCCGATCTGAAACAGAGTCTCCTCTTCATAGAAGATAGAGGGGAATCCATGTATCGCATAGACAGAATGCTGACCCATCTCAATCTTTCCGGCCAACTTGAACGCATTTCAGGCCTCGTTGCCGGTCAGTTCGAACAGTGCGGAGATGCGGAAACGATCGATCGCCTTTTGAAAGAACGGCTTGCGCACCTGGAAATCCCCATTCTCACCGATTTTCCCGCAGGGCATGGGCATGAAAATCTGGCATGGCCTCTTGGCAATCACGCCGAACTCGATGCCGACCGTAAAACAATCAAACTTCTCGAACCCTGTGTTTCCTAATGAACCATTTAAATGATCAAAACCTTGATGCACTGGCTGATTGGGCCGAAAAGGGTAAAGATTCCATATCCGTAAATGGACTTTCCGGTACGGCTCTCACTTATTTTTTTGCTGAAGCCCTAACCAGAATAGACAGGCCCTGTTTAGCCATTCTACCCGACAAGAAGGAAGCCCGGAAGGTATTCAAGGAACTCCGGTTTTTCCTGGAAGACAGCGATGTTTTCGACGATAATTCCCATTCGTTTCGCTTTCATCATTTTCCTGCCTATGACATGTCTCCTCTCATGGGGCTCAGCCCCCGCAGAGACGTAATTGCCGCCAGAATCAGAGCCCTTTACATGCTCATCTCTGAAAAGAATCCAGTGGTCATCACATGTCCCGAAGCAATCTGTTTCAACATCCTCCCTAAGAAATCTCTTCTGGAATCTTACGAATATCTCGTAGTAGGGGAAGAAATGGATCGGGAAGCGTTGGTCGGAATTCTTGAAATGAATGGCTACCAACGAACCTCGCTGGTAGAAGAAATGGGCGATTATTCCGTGAGGGGAGGAGTCATTGACCTGTTTTCTCCCCTCTATCCCTTCCCTATCCGTCTGGAATTTTGGGGAGACCACCTCGAATCCATTCGGGAATTTGATCCGGCAAGTCAAAGATCTAGAAGCCCGCTAGATGAAATAACCATCCTTCCGTCATCGGAAGTCATTGTAAACGCCCGGAACCTGAAGAGAGCTAGGTCCATGGGGAGACTCCCTTTGCAGCCGGAAGACGCCATAGGATTTCCCGGCCAGGAAGCATGGCTGAATCACTATTACGGTCACTTAGACAGCATTATCCAGTATCTCCCGGAAAATGGAATACTCTCTATTTTTGACCCTCACCAGTTGACGCCACGCATCGGGAAAATTGAGAAACAATTCCGAAAAAATGAAGAAAAATTCCGGAGAGAATCTGCAGAGAAAGGTATCCCCTTCCCCACAACGGAAGGATTGTTTCTGTCCTTTGACGAAATCAAGCATCAATTGGATGAACACCCGCAGATATTGTTCAGTGAACTGGACATGGTTGACGAAAAACCCAACCACCTGTCCTTCAAGAAGAATTACCTCCCGGAGAGCGACCTGGAGGTAAGGCATGAAACAAAAGGAAGGGTGTCCCTTGCGCCCCTTGCCGAAAAAATATCCCGATGGTTGGAATCCCGCTCAAAGGTAGTCATCACCTGCACTACGGAACAGCAGGCGACCCGTCTCCGGGAAATCCTTAAAAACTATGATGTAAAAGTAGACCATGTTGCGAAAACATGGAATGAGATACCCCATAAACCTGGTCTCAGTATCTGTATGGGTCGGATCTCTACCGGTTTCAGCTGGCCGGAAACGGGACTCCATGTCATCAGCGAAAACGAAATTTTCGGCCCCAAAACAGGACGAACGGGAAGTCGGAAAAAATCTCCCAAAAAAGCCCTATCCTGGTCGAGTTTGAGCCAATTGAAAACAGGGGATTTCGTAGTCCATGAAGATCACGGAATAGGGCGCTACCAGGACCTCGCCACCCTCGACATCGGGGGAAGAAAAAATGACCTGGTCATCGTAGAATACGCTGACAAAGCCAAACTTTACATACCGGCCGAGCGAATGAGTATCCTTCAGAAATATGCCGGCGCTGAAGAAAGATCTCCAAAACTCGATCAGCTTGGAGGACGTTCCTGGGATATTGTAAAGCAGAAAGCTCGAAAAGCTGTGGGAAGAATTGCGAAGCAGCTCGTTGAGTTGTATGCCTTAAGAAAATTCCGGAAAGGGGTTCCATTTTCAAACCCCGACCATTTCTATCGGGAATTCGAGGCCACCTTTGAACATGAAGAAACATCCGACCAAATTAAAGCGGTCGAAGACGTCCTTACCGACCTGACCTCCGAACGTCCCATGGATCGTTTGATTTGCGGAGACGTGGGGTTCGGAAAAACAGAAATCGCCATCAGGGCCGCATTCAAAGTGGTTTCAGACGGCAAACAGGTCGCTTTTCTGGTTCCCACCACGGTCTTGGCTGAACAGCATTATCAAACCTTCAAGAAGAGGATGACCCCTTTTTCTATGAATGTAGACATACTCAGCAGGTTCAAGACACCATCGCAGCAGGCGAAAACGATAGCAGAACTCAGGTCAGGCAGAATCGATGTCCTGATCGGCACCCACAGGATCATTCAGAAAGATGTGAGATTCCCGGATCTAGGCATTTTAATCATCGATGAAGAACAGCGTTTCGGAGTAAGACAGAAGGAAGCCCTTAAAAAATACCGAGCCCTGGTGAATGTGCTTGCCATCACGGCAACCCCCGTCCCGCGTACCCTGCAAATGTCCATGATGGGAGTAAGAGATCTGAGTATTATTGAAACGCCCCCCCAGGACCGGCTTGCCATTGAAACCTATCTTTCCCCTTTTGATGACTCCCTCATTGTCCGGGCCATCGAATCTGAAATAGAAAGAGGCGGGCAGATTTTCTTCGTCCACAACCGCGTAAAAAGCATTGAACGGCAGGCAGATCATTTACGCAAGCTTCTCCCCCATGTACGATTCGCGGTGGCCCATGGTCAGATGAAGAGTCGAGATCTTGAAAAGACCATGATGCAATTTCTGAAAAACGAAATTGACGTGCTGATCTGTACGACCATTATCGAATCAGGATTGGATATCCCGTCGGCAAACACCATCATCATCAACAATGCGGATCAACTGGGGCTGGCTCAAATCTATCAGTTGAGAGGACGGGTGGGCAGGGCAAAAGATAAGGCATACGCCTACCTGCTTATTTCCAAAGGAACCACCATAACGAAAGACGCCCAGAAAAGGCTGAAAGCCCTCATGGACTTCACCAGTCTCGGCGCAGGGCTTCACTTGGCCATGCACGACCTGAAAATCAGGGGGGGCGGTAATGTGCTGGGATTTGCCCAGGCGGGACATATCGCAGCGGTGGGTTATGAACTTTATGTAAAGTTGATAGAACGGGCCGTTTCGGAACTCAAAGGGGAAGATTTTGAAGATGAAATCAACCCTGAAATAAATGTGGACACCCCAGCATACCTTCCGGGACATTACGTAATGGACACCGACGTCCGGCTCAATGTGTATCGCAGGCTATCCGGTGCCGCCCATGAGTCGGAACTCAAAGAACTGGTCGAAGAAGTCATTGATCGATTTGGACCACCTCCAGAGGAGGTGGGGAACCTGTTTGCCATCATGTCCATCAGGCTGCGTCTCAAAGAACTCAGAGTAGGAAAACTGGACATCGGTTCCAGCACACTCACCATTACCTTCTTCGACGAAAAAAACGTGGATACGGAAAAGCTGGTAGCAGCAGCCACTTCAAAACCCGGAAAATTCCGTTTCACCCCCAAGGGAAAATTGATCATAAACATGGGACGGCTGTCCCTTCCGAAAGATCTTCCTGCGGTGGAAAAGGCCCTTGAAATTCTCGTGTGACTCTTCAGTTGGGTTCAGGGTTCAAAGGTTTCCCGCTTTCGCTTCGCTTCAGACGGGATCTTCGACAAAGTTTGGATTGCTAATTTCCACTCCTGTGTGAGTGGCATTCTGCCACGACCGGATCTGTATGAATCAGGAGTCGATAGTCCGAGCAACCTGAAAAATCGCGGCGGGACGCCGCTCACACAGAAAGCTGTTATGAAATCCGGAAGTTTTCTCTCGTTCCCAAACTCCAGTTTGGGAACGCACTATTAACGGAAGCTCCAGCTTCCATTGCTCAAATGGAAGCGGTTATCTTATGGATCAGCCGTAATCCAAATTCCCCCTGTTCCCACACTCTGCATGGAACTGCATTTTGGAAGCCCCGCTCATATGAAACTCACGCCTCCCTTCTTTGATTCTTTCTCTTCTCGAACTCTTCAATAACAGCGGGAATAATCCGTTTCGGGTATTCCTGAATACAAACATCTGCGGTATTAAAAATGGACGCGCGGGAATCCGTTGAAATGGCCACAATAAATCCGGAACCTTGCATGCCCACCTGGTGAGGCATGGCGCCGGAAATTCCACAGGCAATATAGAGTCTGGGCGATACGGTCGCTCCCGTAAGACCGACCGGCCTTCCATATTGAAGCCACCCCATATCACAAACCGGGCGGGAACCCGCCACGGCAGACCGAGGGAATAGTGTTGAAAGTTGCTGAATAAGAGTCATATTTTCCTTCTCGCCAATCCCCCTGCCCGCAGCCACAACAACATCCGCACCCGCCAGCCCCGCATCTTCAGGCCTTGATTGGGCAACTCCCATGGCTCTCATTCGTTTTGGTTCCACATTAGAGATTCTTATCTCTATGGGTCCCGAATTCTGTGCCTTTCCGGCCAACCCTTCGAAAGCGCCCGGCTGAACAAGGACAACCGTAGTCTTTGCCACAGGAAGCAGATGCGTCACAATTTTACCGTTAAATGCGGCCCTCGAAAAGCAGAAGCCCTCTTCTTTCTCCACAAACGCGTTCACCCCGGTAATGCAGGCCGACCCAAAGCGAACAGCAAGGCCCGGACCATAATCCAGTCCCTGGGTTGTCTGTGCAATCAGGATAAAAACAGGATCCAGGGAAGGGAGAACATCTCCGAGTATATCTTTGTAAACCTCCCCATTATAGATTTGTAAATGGCAGTTCCGAATGGCTAACACTGCATTCCCCGAAGCATCGGCTATTTCCCGAGCAGGTCTTTCCACATCTGCCCCAAGCAGGATGACCTTGACCGGAAACGAATGAACCTGTCCGATTTCTTCGGCCAGAGCCAATAACTCGTAAGTAACCGGGCTGACCTGATTTCCGCGCAGTTCAGCGATAACAACAATATGGGATTCCATAGTACCTTTCATGAAATCAACGCCTCTTTTTCCAGTATATCGAGAAGCAGAGCCGCCTTTTGCTCCATATTGCCCTCAAGAAAAAGTCCTGACCGCATTTTTTGGGGATAGTCGACTCCTACGATCTTTTCCCTATCCCGCACTGCCGGAAGGATATCCAAAGGAATCACCAGAGCCCCCTGTTTCTTCGCGCGCATAAGATTCGAAAGCGTGGGATACCGGGGCTCATTGGCGCACGTCTGAAACGTCAGAACAGCGGGTAGGTCCATTTCCAACTCCGCCCTTTGACCACCCTCAATCTCCCGTTCCACGTAGATAATTCCCCTCTCCAAATCGATCCTCTCTGATATTACAGAGGTGGCACAGGGCAGATCAAGAAGTTCGGCCAGCATCGACCCAACCTGCCCGTGCATATGATCTTCCGCCATGACACCACACAGGATGAGATCATATCGCTCTTCTGAAACATAGTTACTGATCCACGAGGCAATGGTAAAAGGCTCGGGAACATGCCCCCGGATTCCAGCAGACCAGGCATTGTTCACAACGACCATAAGTTGGACAATTGTGTCCTGGACGAAAAAGTCCCCACCCGCATCACCGGAATCCTTGACTGGGAAATGGCAACCATTGGGTACCCGTTGATGGATTTGGGGAATTCCCTTGGCTACTGGGTCCAAGCAAACGACCCGCCGGATGTAGCAATGATGCGAACGATGCCCACCCATCTGAAAGGAGCTCTCACGAGGGAAGAAATCATTACTCGGTATGCAAAAAAATCAGGGCGGTCCACTTCCAATTTCAATTTTTACCTTTGTTTCGGCCTGTTTCGACTGGCAGTCATCGCCCAGCAGATCTATTATCGTTACTATCACGGCCAGACAAAAGACGAACGATTCAAAAAGTTGATTTTTCTCGTTCACATTCTTGAGAAGGCTGCACGTCAGTACCTGAAATAAGGGCCTGCTGCATTTTTCCAAAACCATTTGCCACACCACGATCACACATGCTATTATAGTGTCGTCGTAATAATCGGGGTTGGCCACCACAGCGACGGAGGAGAAAAGGCTTTTTCGGGTAATTCGGGGGTAAGAATAAATTTTCTCAATATAAGGAGAGGCATATGGATGGGCACCCGATCACGCGCGTTTTTGATCAGGACAGTCTACAAAAACTCTTTCCACAGGAACGCGCCGGCCAGTTTTTTGAAGCGCTCTTCGGGGATCCCACAGAGGGTGCTTATGATATTGGGCTGGAATTCGTAAAACAAACGAACAACAGTCTGCAATTCGAATTTCATTTGAAACAGCGCACGGGCCAATGCCTGGTCTGCAGTCTCACCGCCGGGCTGCCTACTGTTTTCTCCCGCCATCCGGTAATCAACGTCAAAGGGCTTGTCAAACAAATTGATCAATTGCTGGACGGCCAGACACGATGTAGAGATTGGCGCCTTGGAGCCACCCGCCAAGTTTCAAGCGAACTTCACGTTATTCCCCTCATCATTTCCCTTGAGGAATAAATTTCGCCTTTTCTAAGCCCGAACCTCCCCGGAAAGCCTCGTTTTTAAAGTCCTCCCCGGGCTTTCAGAGCCTGGTACAAATTCTCGATTTTGTCCATGAATTCTTCAGCTCCCGGTGTCTTTTTGGAAACGATAAAATACACATCGAGTTTCAGAATAGAACCATAATCAAAATCTTTCAAACCCACTTCCTCAATGGCCTTCGAGGCAGGCCGACGATAATCGAGCACATAATCCGCCCTGCCGGCCCTTAATTTTCGAAAAGCGGTGATGTGATCAGCGGTAGGATCCAGGGTAATTCGGTTTTTTGGATCCTTAAGGAATCTGATGAGCCCCCCATACCCGTATCCCATGAGTACCATAATTTTTTTCCCCTTCAGCTGTTCCAGGCTCTGAACAACAGGCGCCCCTTTTCTTGAATAAACACGAAGATCGATATCGGCAACAACGGAGTCGCTGAAAACCACCTTTCCAGCATAAAGGGGCACCCCTTTAACTCCCATATAAATATCAACCTCCCCAGTAGAAAGGCCCGTGTAAAGTCGCTTTGGCGGCATTCCCGTGATCGTGTAGGAGATCCCGTCATACTTTAAAACCTTTTCGAGTACCTCTACCAGGATGCCCGTATATTCGCCTGTCTTATGGATCACACAGAACGGAGGGAAATCAAGAACCCCCACACGATACGTCTTTCCTCCCGCCATAACGGGACTGAAAGCAGCCATAACAATCAGAAAAGAAAAAAGAAATGGTACAATACATCGTCCTGTTTTCATCACTCGTCTCCCGTTTGTTCATTCTGGTTGATTCAATTTATACGGCAGTTTCACCTGATTGACCATCGTAAGGGCTTCAAATTCGGGGTCTTTGTGGAGCAAGGTTGCATTATGAACAAACGCATAAGCTGCAATAATAGAATCTGCCAATGATATCTGATACCGGGCTTTGAATTCGCCCCCCTTTAGCAGGACCGGTTCGGTCAGTTCCGAAATATGTGTGGCCCGAATGCTCCTCAGAGTTGCATACCGTAATTCTGCGGTTTCAATTCCACGGTACTTGATACTCTTATAATAAGTTTCAAACAGAACAAGTGCGGGCAAGAGGATTTCTCTGGTCCGCAGGGTATCTTCAACCAGGTCGGCCCCTTCTTCATTGTCCATCATGGTCAGGATAGCCGATGTGTCAGGGAGAAAGAGATCAGTTTTCACGTGCTCTGTCCTCCTCTCTGTCCCTCAGAAGGCTTGCGGAAAGTTCTTCACCCTTTGAACAACCACGCAGGGCCGCTACAGGATCTTCCGGGATGGGGATCAATTTGATGACGGAGCCGGAGTCGAGCCAAACCACTCTCGTGCCGGCAGTTATCCCATATCTCCTTCTCAGCGACACAGGGATGACTACTTGCCCTTTTTTCGTCATAACAGATTCCATTTAGCACTCCTTTTCTTCATTTATTCCCACTTTTTTGAATTTTATAGGAATATCTTGATTTTGTCAACCAGGAGGGTGTAATCAAAAGTGTTAGGCTGAATAATCCAAATCGATCCCGATAGCGATCCCGACCCCGACAAGAATGCAAATAGCCACTTGGTGTGGAATTTTAATATGAGCGCCCTGGTTTGCTTCTTCCGAAGGTTTTATCCGACTCCGGAGGATTGTTTCGCGCGAATAATTCAGGTGCCTGAATTTTCGTGCAAAAAAAAACAACCGCGTAATCAGTGAAATCCGTGCCAAAAAAAATGGAACTCTCATACGAGACTCCGGGTAAGCGAGACTGCGAGGCACCAGGAAATCAAGCGGAGTCAGCAAAACACTTCTTTTGAAATTTCGGCAAAGGTCGTCGGAGCCCTGGGAGTGAAGTTGCCTGAATTGTTCAGTTGAGCAGGAAGAATTGAGTCGGAAACAAGATGAGATATGAGCTCATCTATCAACCCTGTCGGGATCTGATATATCATGGCGTATTAACCGGTTTCTGCTCATTCATGAAATCGCGGGAACCATAACATTCTCAGCCCTCGGTACATCCACCAAAAAATGATAATATCACACGTTTTTCTCGGTGGGAATACAGTTATGCAACTTTGACATGCTAAAATCGCTTTAAAATATTCACATTCCCAACCATGGAATATTTCTTCCCTAATCGGAGATAGCTCATATTCCCATTTCTTGTTGGCTTTCAGTTTAACACCACTCACGAACTGTAACATCATCAGGAGAGGCTGCTCACTTATTCAAAAACACCATGGGAGGTGATATGGGTAAGCGCCTACTCAAGCACACCTCAGCAACTGAGGAATTTCCAGATCTTTTGGGTTGAGGTTCCACGGCAGCAAGGCCTCGTAATCCTGGAGTGATGCAGCCATTGGCAGCTTCTCGAAGATGAACCGCAGGTATGCGTAGGGTTCCAGTTTGTTTGCCCGGGCCGTCTCGATCAGACTGTAGAGGAGCGCGCTGGCCTCCGCGCCTTCGGGTGTTCCTGAAAAGAGCCAATTCTTACGTCCCACTACGAAGGCTCGGATGGCATTTTCGGCCATGTTGTTAACAGCTATTGATAAGGAGGACTGGAGACTCCCCGTCCCGAATGTTTGTGGCCTCCGCAAGCTGACCGAATTCGAGAAAGCTTCCAGGATCACAGAGTAGATCTAACCTTTGCCTGGCCGTCAGCTTTCCTAAGGCCTTCTGCCTGTCAACGGCGTGGGGCCTGGCACTGTCCAGTGTGGAGGCCCTTTTCCTGCTGAGTTCATTTATCTTTTCCTTCATGTCCATGAGAAAGCTCTGATACCCAATCATTTCCACTTGCTTTTGAAAACCGGCACCACCCCTATCTCTACGGTCATGAAACGCCTTTTAACCGGCTATGCCATGCACTACAACCGGAGGCACAGACGGTATGGGCATCTGTTTCAAAACCGATACAAGTCAATCCTTTGTCAGGAAGATTCATATCTATTGGAACTGACACGCTATGTGCATTTGAACCCGCTTCGGGCAAAGTTGGTATCTGATATAAAGGGGTTGGGCAGCCATCCGTATAGCGGTCACAGCGTGCTTATGGGGAGGGTAACCGCAGAGTGGCAGAACACAAAGTATGTGCTCGGGTTATTTGGTGATAAGGTGTCCGTCGCGCGGCGGCGGTACTTGGAATTTGAAATAAAGGGGATAGCCGCCGGTAAGAGGCAAGATCTCACGGGTGGGGGACTGGTTCGGAGTGTTGGCGGGTGGTCCGCTGTGAAATCATTCATGATGATTTCCACGGTGGAAGACCCCCGAACGCCCATTTTGTCTTCGTGCTTGCCGATACTGAAGCCGGGTGTACCTTTATCCACAATAAATATGCCGGTGCCTTTTGGGCCCGCAACGGAGGGAAAGTCAATGCCCGACGAATGCTGCAATCGGTTGACACAAAACCGTTTCTATTCTATGTTCCTTTTGATTACTAAATGAACGACTATTCATTATTGCATATTCCATCAGGGAGTTTAAATGATAAAATTAATTCATGAGATGCCCGATTGAATACGCCAACCATTTTGAAAAAGGCTTTGTCTCTAGCCAATGAGATGAAGATGCTGGGATATTTAACCAACCAGTTATTCCGTGTGATTAAGGAGAACCGTTTTATGTCAGTCCTAGGAAGTCGTATAAATGATGCGCCTGTGCTTTTTTCCAGTCAAAGTAGGATGAAGGTTGCCGTATCGGATGATCCATACGCATCCGGCATATCCATGCAGAACAACCCCCTTTACGGCATCATGAATCCCGGGTCCATATGTGTTATGGGGGCTTCAAACAGGCTCCACAGCATGGGGACCACGGCACTGCTCAATATCCTCGGCTCCGGGTTTGAAGGGCCGGTTTGGGTCGTACATCCTAAGGACCGGAGTGTTCAGGATGTAAAGACATTCAGACATATTGAGTCGTTGCCCGAGGCCCCCGATCTTGTCGTCCTGGTCATTCCCACGGTGCTGGTTCCGGAGGTCCTGGAGGAAGCGGGCAGGAAGGGAACACGCCATGCCGTGGTAATAACCGCAGGGTATAACGAAATTGGAGCAGAAGGAAAGGCCCTTCAGAAAAGGATCGATGAGGTGGTGGAGCGCTACGGCATCAGGTACATAGGGCCTAACTGCCTTGGTTTTGTGAACGCCCGGCGCAGGATAAATACCACGACCATTCCCTATGACGGAAGATGCGGGGGGATAGGATTTGCGTCTCACTCCGGTAGCTATGTGTGCCAGGCGCTGCCTTACGCTGAGGGTATGGACCTGGGAGTGGGCGAGTTCATAAGCTTGGGCAATGAGGGGAACGTGGACGTGGTTGACGCGCTAGAATATTTCCGTGCCAATGAGGACATCAAGGTTGTGGGTTTATACCTCGAATCAATTCGTCGTCCAAGGTTATTCAGGGATGCTGCTCGCAGGCTTTCAAGGGAAAAGCCGGTGGTGGCCCTCTATTCGGGAAGTACGCCCGAAGGGTCCCGGGCCGCCGCCTCCCACACGGCTGCGGTAGCCGGATCCGGAAGAATAATGGAAGGTTTCTTGCGTCAGTGCGGTATTGTTCAGGCGGAAACAAGCACTGAGCTCTTCGAATGGTTGAACGCTTTTGAGCGTATGCCCCTGCCAAGAGGACCCAGGGTCGCGATACTGACCAACTCGGGTGGTCCGGGCGCCTCCATGGCCGACCAGGTGGGGAAATCAGAACTGACCCTTGCCCGTTTTTCCCGGGAACTGAGAGAAAAGATAGGTTCGGTGCTTCCCCCTACCGGAAGTGCGGGAAATCCCATCGACCTGAGTTTTTCTTCGGATATGTCGGTTTACGGTGAAAAGCTGCCTCGAATGCTTGCAGAGGCCTCGGATGTGGACGCCATTCTGGTTTACGGGCTGGGGATCTATGCTACGGATCTCTGGAAGAGGATCGGCGTCAGGGCAAAGGGCGAGCTTCCTACCGAGATGGTGCAGGCGCTCAAAAGTATGTTGGAGGCCCAGGCCGATACAATGTCGGGCGCACTCAAAGCCGGGGGCAAGCCGGTATTGGCGGCAAATCTGGACGCATCAATGGACAAAGGCGTTCGTAGAATGATGATGAAAGGAAACATTCCTGTTTACAACGGTCCGGAGCAGGCGGTAAAGGCGCTGGCGGCCATGTGGCGCTACAAGAAAATGCGGGACAACATGACCATTTAGGGTTTTTCCGAACTCGCAGGATTAGAAGTGAAAACCTAAAAGGGAGCGATGCCGTGTTTTTTTGGTGGAAGTTTAGGATCTTTTCTTCTCAGATATCCCAGGGCTCGAATGAGAACCGGTCGCGTATTCTTTGGTTCTATGACGTCATCCACGCCGTAGACCCGAGCCGTGGACATGGCGCCCATCTTATTCCTCAATTCCTGGACCAGGTCTTTCCTGAGTTTTTCCGGGTCCCCGGCTTTTGCAATCCTTTTTCGGTGAAGGATCTCCACCGCCCCCTCCACGCCCATTCCTCCTATTTCAGCTGCAGGCCATGCCAGAAACATGTTGGGCCTGAATCCTCTTGAAGCCATAACGTATCCGCCCATGCCGAACGACTTTCGTATTACAATGCTGATTACCGGAACAGAGCAGTGGCCAAGTGCATAGAGGGTCTTCATACTGCGTTTGACCAGTCCCGCTTTCTCATGATCGGGGCCGGCCATGAACCCCGGTACGTCCGCCAGCAGCACCAGGGGAATGCCAAAGGCGTCGCACAACTCCACGAAGTGAGACATCTTTTCCGATGCAGGCGTGTCCATGACCCCCGCCATGAATAGGGGCTGGTTTGCAACAATTCCCACGGGCCGACCGTTGAGTCTTGCCAAGCATGTAATGATGTTTTTCGCCCAGAGCGATTTGATGTCGAATATATGGCCGTGGTCCACGACGGATCTTATCACCTGGTACATGTCGTACCCTTTTTTGTGGGAAAGAGGTACAATCCCGGCCAGGTTTTCATCCACGCGGTCAACCGGGTCTTCGCAGGGAGTAACAGGGGGGCTTTTGGATGAGTTGCAGGAAAAAAAGGACAGGTACGCCTTTATGTGCTCGATACATTCCTCATCGTTTTCCGCCAGCATGTCGACGGCCCCGCTGAGCTCCGCGTGCATCCTGGCCCCGCCCAGTTCAAGAGGGCTGATCTCCTTTGAAAGAGATGCACGGACCAGATGTGTCCCGGCCACTCCCATGGAGCCCGTTTTTTCAACCATGGACACGAAATCGCAGAGCCCGGCAATATTGGCGTGACCCGCGTAGCAGGGTCCCATGATCCCGGCGACCATGGGAACCCATCCCGACATTCGCACCTGATCGTACCACATTTCTATGAAATGGTAGGGGTAGGATTCCAGATCCTGGGCCCGGGCGCCGCCCCCGTCCAGGAGATAAACAAGGGGGATGCCCTGCTCCAGCGCGATTTTGTGTATGTGGTCCGTCTTTGAGTGGCTTATTGTTCCCTGGGACCCCCCCATCACGGTGAAATCATAGCTCACAACAGCCGCCCTGCGGCCGCGAATATGTCCGATGCCTACGATAACGCCGTCGGCTGGAGACTCCCCGTCCCGGATGTTTGTGGCCTCCGCAAGCTGACCAAATTCGAGAAAGCTTCCAGGATCACAGAGTAGATCCAGCCTTTGCCTGGCCGTCAGCTTTCCTAAGGCCTTCTGCCTGTCAACGGCATGAGGCCTGGCACTGTCCAGCGTGGAGGCTCTTTTCCTGCTGAGTTCATTTATCTTTTCCTTCATGTCCATGAGAAAGCCCTCCAACGCAGCGCTTTAAATGGTGTCTCTTCCCATCAAGGATGACATTCCCTTGATGCATGGACTTTTTAAGGTGCTTTTTTTGAAAGGTTTTGCGCCACAAACGCCCATATGGTTCTGTTCACAAGATCGGGAACATCATTCTGCACCCAATGGGTTGCACCCGGTATTCTTATGACCTTCAGGTCGGGTACGTAATCATCGAGTCCGTCAAGGAGGCTCAGTGTGAGCGCCACGTCTTCCTCACCCCATATGACAAGTGTTGGTACCCGTATGACCCCGTTGGTTTTCCCTCTTTCCATCCCCTTTTCTTTGGGCGCTTTGGGAATTCCGGCTGCCCTGTAGTAATTTACCGAACCGGTAAGGGCGCCCGGCCGGGACCATGCATCAACGTACGCCGCCTTGTCTTCCACCGTGTAGGCGGAAGGGTCCTTGCAGCCGTTGAATACCGCTTGTCTGAACCATGCATAGCCGTCCCTGCTCAAAACTTCTTCTGCACGGGAAGACTGAAGGAGAAGCATGTACTCGCTTGCTTTTTGCTGAAGGGCGTTGTTTTTGAGTTCTCTTGCAAATATCATATGATGAGGGGCATTTAGAATGATAAGCTTGTGCAGCATATGGGGATACTTCTCTGCAAATGCCCAGGCAACGGCGCCTCCCCAGTCATGTGCCACCAGGAAGACCTTTTCTTCTTCGAGGGCCTCAATCAGACCCCGAATATCCTCCACGAGTACCTTCATGCCATACGCCTCAACGCCTTCCGGCTTGTCGGATAAGTTGTATCCCCTCGTATCGGGCGCCACCACGCGAAAACTACCTGCGAATGCAGGGATCTGGTGCCGCCAGCAGTACCAGAACTCCGGGAAGCCGTGCAGAAAAATCATCACAGGCCCCTCTCCCTGAATGGCACAGTGGACTCTAATGCCGTTTGTCGCGATAAATTCATGGCTGGGGTTCAGAATTTGGGTCACAATTGCCTCCGTTCATTTTATGGTTGAGATATGTCTCTATTAGCGAATATAGAGCTCCGGCAAGGTTTTCAGGAGGCCCTTTTCCTCAGCTACCTTTTTCACCAGCTCTATCCCCGTCGAAGGAGGTTCCCTGAAATCCTCCCTGCGCTCAAGCGCTACGGCATGCTCCGGACATCCGCTGACACATAATCCACAGCCAATGCACCTTAAAGGGTCCACACCGGCCGCACCTTCGTGCATTGTGATTGCCTCGATTTTGCACCGCTCCTTTACACAGGTCTCACAACCCGTGCACATATCCCTGTCGACTTTTGCCACGTAGCCCGAACGGGCCACGGCGTTGGGATTTTTGAGGCGTGATATGCCCTGAAGCACGAGGCAGCAGCATGTGCAGCAGTTGCAAATGTAAGGGATGTTTTTCCTCGCGTTGTTGGTGGTGTGGATCAGGCCTTCTTCCTCGCATCGATTCAGTATGTCAAAGGCCTCCTCCTTTGTTATCTCCCGGCTTACATCCCTTTTTGTGAGGAATCTTCCGAAATCACCGAAGATCAGACAGGTATCGAGGGAGTGATCGCACTTTTTGTGAATAACCCGGCATGAGCATTTTCCCACACTCAGGAAGTCCGCCTCCTCAATGACCCATGAGACCTTTTCGTAGGAGTGAATGTCGATGTTCATGGGTATTGACCGCTCCACCGATATCACCCTTGCCAGAGGGGTCTTGGAGCCTCCAAAGGACTGGCCCAGGCCCTGGTCATAGTACCTGTCCCAGAGCTCTGCCAGTTTGTCGTGCGTGGGAGTGCCGCCTCCTTCCATGAAGGGGAACTCATATATGCCGGGCAGAAGGGGGAGAAGCGAATAATACCGACCGTCTTCCGCTTCCTTTTTAAAGAGGATGAGCTTTTTCGTCATGTTCTCCAGATGTCGCCTTGCTTTCTCAATGCCCATGCCGGCGTCAACCGCTATGCGATCCTCCCTTTTCAGAGTGAAGTTCATGGCGCTGGTGATATTCGTTTCCTCCGGCGAAAAAAGTATCCGCAGGATTTCATCAAACAACGGGCTTTTGGGTGCGCCCACCGGATGGAGTTCATACATCCTGACCAGGTGATCATAACCGTTCATTGATATTCCTCGTAACCACTACTTGATAGTGATCATTACCAGGTAAGAAGCGTTCCATATCAACGGTTCAGACGGTACCTGTTTCCGTCAAGGAGGATATCTTTCTGTTTCATGAGTTTATCAAGGTGTTTTTTCATGTGGGCGCGTTCGCCGAACTCATAGAAGACCCTGGGTTCTTTGGGTTTTCCGTAGATAATCCATGCCCCAACGATTTCTTCCAATGTTCGGGGTTCTTTCAGGAAATCAATCAACTTATTTTCCCTACCCGTGATGATATCCAGGTATTTTTTCCAGAGATCGCCCGGATTCTGCTCGAACAGACCTGTTTGGTGACCCGTGATCCATGTGCTCGCATGAACATTTTTAAGCATTTTTACCGATGAAATAGTATCTGCAATGCTGGAATTTATATCACCATACCAGGGTCCGAACTTGCCCAGATCATAGTCGCCCATGATGAGTACGTCCGGTTCACGACAAAAAAATGCCATATGTCCGGCCGTGTGCCCCGGCGTGCTGATAATGTCCACATCCGTGCCTTCAAGGGATATGGTCTCCCCGCCTTCTAAAAACCCGGTCGGATTTCGGGGGCGGAAATTGAAGTTTTTTAACATTACGTTCCCCCAGAATTTTCGTTCAATGGGGTCCTCCATCCCATATGCATCAATGAAAAGTCCGAGATCGGAAATGGGAGGTGCATCTTTTTCTGAGATATAAAGGGGGAGGTCATCAAAAAGATCCAGGTGCATGAAGTGATCCTCATGCCAGTGGCTCAGCCAGACGGATTTGACCCCCGGATCCTTTTTAATCTCCATGAGCCTATTTTTGTCGGAGGATGGATCAATTAGAATTCCGGCGCCTTCGATATATATGGAATGGCAGAACGGATACTTTCCATCGTTGTCACCCGGTATAAACCACACCGGTCCGAAGTGCTTTTCCCCTGTTTTCATGACTTCTCCTGTCAGAGATTAGTCCCGCCGTTTGGGGTTATGACCTGCCCGATGACGAAGCTTGCATCCTCGCTTGCCGGAAAACGAGCCACTGCGGCAATCTCTTCCGCTCCAATGGGCGCACCCCATATCCCGCTTTATACCTTGCTCATGGCGAAACCGCCGTCTATGGCGATGTTCTCTCCGGTTATATGGCCGGATGCATTTGAGGCCAGAAAGATTGCAGTTCCGACAATATCCTCTGTCTGGCCTACTTTTCGCAAGGGTGTGTTTTTGAGAAGCACAGAGGTCATTTTTTCATCGCTGAGGGTTCGCTGCATCATGTCCGTTTCAAGCATGCCGGGCGATATGCAATTCACCCTGATGTTGTAACGGGCCCACTCCAGTGCAATATTCCTCGTGAACTGAATGATGCCAGCTTTTGCAATGCTGTAGGGGCAGGTGAAATAAGTCCCTATTGTGCCCAGCACGGAAGAAATGTTGATGATGTTCCCGCTTTTTTTCTGAATCATCTCTTGCCCCACATATTTTGTACAAAGAAGGGTGCCGTTCAGGTTTGTACCGAAGACATCCATCCATTCGGATTCTTCAATATCCTTGAAAAGTTTCAGGGGCCCTGAGACGCCCGCGTTGTTTATCAGGATGTCTATTCTGCCGAATTGGCTTATGGCCTGTTTCACCATATCCCCGACATCACTCGCCTTGCCTATGTCTGCAGGCAGAGCAAGGGCCTTTCTGCCCTTGTCGACGATTTCTTCACACAATCCGGCAAGCAACTGCTCGTTTCTGCTTACGGCTATAATGTCCGCCCCGGCCTCGCAAAGAGCGGTGCATATATTTCTGCCCAGGCCCCTGCTGGCGCCTGTGACCATGGCAACCCTGTTTTCAAGACCAAATGTTCCATTCATGCGCGTATCCCTCCGGACTTTTATAAAGAGTTTTTTCCAGTATCTGTTTGATTCACCTTTTCTGCGAGGGATCAAACTGCTCCGAATTCCATTGAGGCGCTGAAGCCATGTGATATGATCTGGCTGCAGCTGATTTATTAAAGCAGCATTGTTACAGACCGAGATAGGTTCTTTTCATGAGCTCATCCGCCATAAGCTCCTGGGAAGTGCCCTCTGCAATGAGCTTTCCCCTGGAGATCACGTAATTTCTCTCAGACAGGTCAAAAGCAAAAACCACATCCTGCTCAACGAGGAGCACGGTGATTCCCATCTCGTTTATGCTCTTGATTCGGTCGAACAGATCTCCTTTTACCTTGGGCGCCAGTCCCACCGAGGGTTCATCGATGAGGAGAAGTTTGAGGTCGGCCATGAGGGAGCGAGCAATGGCCAGCATGGTGATTTCCCCCCCTGAAAGGGTTCCGGATATCTGGTCTTTTCTTTTTTCCAGAATGGGAAAGAGTGAAAAGCACTTCTCCATGTTCACCTTCATGTTCTTTCTGTTCAGGGCTGATCCGGCCTTCAGGTTCTCCTGAACGGTCATCTCCCTGAAGGGCTTTCCCCTCTCCGGGCAGAGTATCAATCCCCTCTTGGCTATCTCGTGGGCGGGGAGATTTATCAGCTCCTCCCCGTTGAATTTCACACTGCCCTTGAGGGTGATTTTCCCGTTGACAGTCCCCTTTAACGTATCCATCTCCCATTTTGTCAGTCCGGCCATGGCTCGAAGGCAGGTGCTCTTGCCAGCGCCGTTTGGCCCCACCAAAGCGATAAACTCCCCCTTATCCACATGCAGTCCGACCCTGTTCAGGACTACGGCCGTGTCGTAGTGCACACTCAGATTATTCACTTCAAGATACAAGCCGCTCCTCCTTTTTTCCGATATATGCCTCTACCACGTATGGATTATTCACTATCTCCTCCGGGGTTCCGATCGCCAAGACCTTTCCCAGGTCGATAACCACCACCCGATCTACGATTTTCATGAGATCTGCAAGCTTGTGTTCCACTATGAGCATGCTCGGCCCCTCGCTGTGCAGCCTCCCAAAGCGGCCTCCTTTGTGCAGTCGCTTGAGAGATTTTGCGATTAGCGTGGTTTCCGCCTGGTTCAGTCCCCCAAAAGGCTCGTCTAGGAGCAGAAGCTCCGGTTCGGTGGCGATGGCCCTTGCCATCTCCAGGCGCTTCAGATCCCCGTGCGACAATACGGATGCACGCTCGAGGGCTAGGTCTGCAATACCGCAGAATTCAAGCGCGTCCTTGGCCCTCAGTTCCACTGTTTTCACCCAGTCTCCGGTTCGTCTGATTCTTGGACACAGGCAGGAGACCATAACATTTGAAATCACAGGAAGGTTTCTGAATGGTTTGACGATCTGCGCCGTGGAAGCGATTCCCATGTTGACGATATTGGCGATTGAATCCCCGGTTATGTCCTTGCCCTTGAAAATCACATTGCCCTGGGTAGGCTTCAGCACGCTTGTAATGGATCGAATAAGGGTCGATTTGCCAGCGCCGTTGGGGCCTATCAAACCGACCATTTCATCGTTTCCGATCTCAAAGTTCACGTCGCTCAAGGCTCTGAGACCCCCGAAATTCTTGCACATTCCTGCAACTCGAAGCAGAGGCGTCTGCATATCAAAGCTCCTCTTCTTTCAGTTCTCTTCTGGATACCTTGCCGACATCCGTTTTGGGTATTTCACCTACGAATTCCACGATTTTAGGAATCTTGTAGGGCGCTAGTTTGTCCCAGCAATATTGTATGATGTCCTTTTCGGAAAACATGCCCCTTGCGTCGGACTCCAGGACAACAAATGCTTTTACAATCTGCCCAACCTTGACATCGGGCACCCCTATAACTCCCGCCTCCTTGATCTTGGGGTTGGTGGTCAGGATCTCTTCCACTTCCCGCGCATATACCCGAAGGCCCTTGTACTTTATGAGATCCCTCTTCCTGTCGTATATGTAGAAGTAGCCGTCCTCTTCCATTCTTCCCAGATCGCCGGTGCGCCACCATTTTTTCCCGTCCACTACAGCGAGACACTCCTTTGTTTCCTCAGGCCTGTTCCAGTAGCCGATGGTCACGGATGGACCTTTCACGGCGAATTCCCCCATTTCTCCCGGCCCCAAGCACTCGTCCTTGTCCGGGTCCAGGATCACGGCATCGATATTGGGGATGGGGATGCCTACCGAACCGGCTTTTGCCTTCCCCACAGGGCTCATGTGGCTCAGGCAGGTAAGTTCGGTCATGCCGTATATGTCGAGAAGCTCTGTGCCTGTCTTGTTCTTCCAGTCCACCGCCGTACTTTCACTAAGGGTGTCCGCCCCGCTCGTTATTAGTTTCAGCTTGTGCCAGTGGACGATTCTCGCTTTTTTATAATCCTTGAACATTTCGTAAATTCCGGGTGAGCCCTGAAAAAATGTGACGCCGTACTTCACGCAGGAATGAATGATATCATCAGGCTCGGGAGTTGTCAGAACCACCTGCGTAAAACCGTTGAGGACACCCTGAAGCATAAATCCAACCTGCCCACCGGCGTGGTAAAAGGGCATGAAGGCAATGCCGACCTCCTTCCCTTCCTCCAGGAAAGGATAAAAGGCAAAGAACTGGCAGTGGTGTGAAATAAGGTTGTGGTGGGTGATCATGACCCCCTTGGGAAGGCCCGTTGTTCCTCCTGTGTACGGAAGGGATGCAACGTCCCGAAGCGCATCGATCTCCACCGCCTTTAAGAATGCTCCCGAATGTTTCCGGAGCAGGTCTTGAAACTGGTGGAAAGGCGAGTTGTTGAGAAGCTCACCCGACTTTTCCGCCATCTTCTGATACGCCTCCCTCACGATGCTTTTGCCGACTATCTTTTTCAGCCGGGGAAGGGACTCGGTAATGTTGGTAATGATGACTCTGTCCAAATTGATTCCGGTCTTTGCCACTTTCTCATAGAGAAAATCCTGGCAGATGAGTGTCCGGGCGCCGGAATCCTCCAGTTGGTGCCTGATCTCGCTCGAAACATAGACCGGGCTTATGGGTGTTACGATCGCCCCTATCTTGAGCGCGGCATAATAGGAAATGATGTGCTCCGGGGAATTCAGCAGGAGAAATGCCACCACGTCACCCTTTCGAACGCCCAGCTCCGTCAGGGCGGCGGCAAAGCTGTCCACCCTTTCCCTAAGTTCCCTGTATTTGATCTTCTTCCCGTAGAATATGATGGCATTTCTATTCGCCCACTTTTCGGTGGCCCTGTCAAAGGCCTCGCCCACGGATTCCCGTGGTATATCCACATTATGGGGGACCCCGGAAGGATAGGAACTCAACCACGGCCTCTGCTTATCGACCATTTTTTCAATCTCCTTGCATCATCACTGATCGTCACCCAGGCGAAGCTGCGCACGACAAATTCTGCAATGGGTCCGCGTGCTCAGGTTTATCTCTTTGCATCTGGGACATGTAACCTCAATTTTGTCACGGATCCATACACCGATCCCCTCTGGCATGAAAAGGAGGGTCAGGATCAGGATCAGGGCAAAAAGCACGCCCCTTATTTCGTCGCCCAAGGGGAAAAATCTCAGACCTTCCATGAAGGGATAGAGGATATAAACGCCGACAATACCGCCGTATATGGTACCCATTCCCCCGAAAATAACCCATAAAACCGGTTGGAAGGAAAATGTGAGTTCAAGAGCCGAGGGGCCCACTATCTTGATAAAGTGAGCGTACAGACCGCCAGCTATTCCGGCGAAGAAGGCACTCAGGGAAAAGACAAGCAGTTTGTATTTTACCGTGTTGATCCCGGACTTCTTGGCTGCGATCTCGTCCTCGCGTATGGCCTGAAATATAAGTCCCGTCCTGATCATCTTGCTCTTCCCATCGGTAAGCTTGTACATCACCATGACGGATATGAGCATCACCACGTAGACGATATAGGTATCGAGCAGCCTTGAATGAGTAAGCCGGGACAGGCCGAAAAGCCCGAGTTCTCCACCGGTGAAATCCGGAAAAGCAAACAGTATCCCCGTGAGGATGATGGGAAAGGCAAGGGTCACGATGGCGAGATAAAACCCCCGCAGCCGGAGAACCGGGATGGCAACGATCAACCCCACACCCACTGCGCAAAGGGCGCCAAGAGGGATGGTGGCCCAGGGGCTGAAGTCCAGTTTGAGGTTAAACAGGGCGGCTGCATATCCCGCAACGGCAAAGAACAACCCGTGCCCCAGGCTGACCTGGCCCGTATACCCGGCCAGCATATCCCAACTGACGGCGAAGATGGCGTATATTCCCGCCAGGATGAGGATGCGCAGAATCTGGGGGGAGTTTGCGAAAAGGGGGAGAAAGCCAAGAAAGACAAAGAAAAAAAGGGCAATCACCTTTCCTGGAACGGAGAGCACCTCCACCTGAAAATACCGGTACCACAAGCGAACATAATTAAACATCACAGCCTCTCTTCTTCGAATACGACGCCGAACAGGCCCTCCGGCCGGATCATAAGGATCACGATCATGATGCTCAACGAAACAGCGCCTCCCAGGTAGCCGCCCTTGGGTACGAGCAGCGTGACCATGCTCTCGGTGAACCCGAGGATGAGGGCCCCCGCCACGCTCCCTTTGATGCTGCCCAGGCCTCCAAGGATGACGGCGGCCAGGACAATGACCAGGGGATGAAGCCACATAAGTGGGTTAATCGTGAATACAGGCGCGGCCACTGAACTGGCCACAGCCGCCAGTACCACGGAAATGCCCATGATAATCATACCGATCCTGCTCACATTGAAGCCCATCAGGCTGGCGGCCTCCCTGTCCTCCGCCACAGCCCGGATGGCGATGCCGAGCATGGTCTTGGAGAGAAGAAGCCACACAGCAGTCAGGCTTATGGCGCTGACCCCTATGGCGAGGAGAGACTGATACGAGATCTGGTACCCGCTCATGGTGACGAACCCGGGGACAAAATGTGAAATACCCTTGTAGCTGCCTCCGAACAGCAATAACAGAAGCTCTTGGAAAAGGAGGGCCAGGCCCACGCTCACGATCATCACGGCGGTTCCTTGTTCCTTTATCCTGTCAAAGCAGAGCTTGTACGAGATAAGGCCGAGCAGTGCCGAGATGATCACGGCCAAAAGACCCGAGAGCAGAAGCGGAAGGCCCATCATGGAAGATGCAATGAACACCAGATAGGCGCCCACCATATAGAAACCCGTGTGGGACATGTTTACAATCTTGGCCACCCCGAAGACCAGTGAAAAACCCACCGCCAGTAGGGCATAAGTGCCACCGTAAAGCAACCCATTGACCAGAATGGCAACCAGCATGTTTTCGTACCTCCGTAAACAGGGATATGCGGCTTAAGTGGCGTGCCGTTGTGGGGCGCCGCCACACAAAGCCGGAAGGTAAGCTATTTCTTTTCTTTCCAGTAAGCAGCGGCCCAGGGCGGAATCTCGTAATCTACCGTCCCCTCGAACCGGACGTTTTTCCATCGCGGATCTCCAAGCAGGGGCTCCCCGTCAGGCCAGATCACCGCTTTTTTGCCGGCACGCCACTGGGTGCCGAATTCCGTGTAGGCATCGGGGGCCCAGACGATGTCGTGGGGGAGTTTGGCGCCAGGCGGCTGATAGCGCCAGGTGCCGCCTACACCCTTGAAGGAGGTCTTTTCGATTTCGGGAATGACCTTTTCCGGGTCAAGGGAGTCGGCCCTTTCCACGGCCTCTTTCCAGATCCACACACAGTTGTAGGAAAGGGCGCAATTCATGGGATAGGTGTCGTATCTCTCGGTAAACTTCTTCCAGAACTTCACGTTCCTCTCGTTGATGGCCAGCGGTGTGATGTAATCAACCAGGGCTTCATATTCACAATTGCCGTCAGTCGTCTTCCAGTATTCCTTCTTCTGGGCCTCCCCGTTGTATCCGATCAGTGCCGTAGGGATCTTAAGCCCACCCCATTGGCGGCCGGCCGCAATGCCCACCGGCCCCGAGACCAAATGAATGGTAATATGGGCGCCCGCGGCTTTGATGGCGTTGAACTCGGCCCTCAGGTCGTTCGCCGAATGCGAGGGCTGCCATACCCCGATCACTTCCAGCCCCAGCTTTTCCGGGACCATTTTTTGCATTAACTTCATTGCTTCGTCCGCCCAGAGCACTTTCTCGGCCAGAATGGCCACCTTGGGCTTTTCGATACCCAGTTCCTTGTACTTGTGCGCAGCCATATCCACCATCCCCAGACAAACAAAGGCGCCATACAGGGTCCAGGGCTGGCCTTCGCGGAACCAGTACTTGTAGGTCTCATAGTCTTTGGCCAGACGGGCAGGGATCTGGCTGTGACCAGCCCCCACGCTGAAATAGATGGTCTTATACTCCGCGGCCACGTCCTGCATGGCCAGAACAGCTTCCGAACGGTAGCCGCCCAACACCATGGCCACCTTGTCCACAGTGATGACCCTCTCGATGGCGCTCGTTGCGTCGGCGATGCTTGCCCATTCGTTGGAAGCGGCCTTGACCAACTCGATTTTGTAGGATTTGTCGCCCACTTTAACGCCGCCTGCCGCATTGATCTCTTCCACGGCGATTTCCGCGCCATACCACGTGTGCTTCCCCTGCAGGGATTTCATGGCGGCCACAACCCCGACCTTCAGGGCATCCTTCTCTCCGTACGAGGATGTAGCGAGGAACATAAAAGCCAGGCAAACAAAAAGGCAAACATGCCAACTTCTTGTCAGTTTACGAATGAGCTTTACCATTGAACTGCCTCCCTTTCTTTTCAGTTACTATTTAATTGAACGGCTTGCAAACGAAACAAAACCCACGAAAAAAACGATGCGTCTTTAAAGTTTTATGACAATTCCTGCATGATTTCCGCCTGAAATTAAAATGAATATCCCTGTTCAAAGAAGTTTTCAGGAATGTTACCCCTGCGAAAGCATATCTATCACCCCCCCCCTCTCCGTTGCCTACCACGGTAGTTTGTAAATACTCTTTCCATAGGCATCTCGTGCTGCTTCCTGGACGATTTCTCCCAGAGTTGGGTGGGGGTGAATAGTTTCCCCCAGATCCTCCGCGGTTAGTCCATTTCTCACGGCAACGGCCATTTCCGCAATCATTTCCGAGGCCCCGGGACCTATGATTTGAGCGCCGAGGATTTTCCCTGTTCTTTCCTCTGCAACGATCTGGGCGAGGCCGCCTCCGTTGCCCATGACCAGTGCCTTGCCGTTGCCTCCGAAAAGGGACTTTCCGATTCTCGCCTTTCTTCCTGCCGAACGGGCCTGATCCCGGTTCAACCCCACGGAGGCCACCTCCGGATTTGAGTATATGCAGCGGGGTATTACCGAATAATCGGCTGTGTATTCCGTTCCAAGAGCATTTTCAACGGCGATTATGCCCTGTGCCGAGGCCGCATGGGCCAGCATGGCCGTTCCGTTAACGTCCCCCACCGCATAAATGTTTTCGGTGTTTGTACGCATTCGTTCGTCGACACGGATCACTCCCTTTTGAGTCATTTTCAGCTCAAGGCTTTCTATCCCCAGTTCTTGGGTAAAGGGCTCCCTGCCGATGCAGACCAGCAGTCTCTCCGCCTCGATCTCATTCCCATCGCCCGTTACGATCCTGATACCGCTGGAATTCGATTCTGCCGCATCCTCCATGGTGCAGCCAAGCAGGACCTCAATCCCCATCCCGGTCAGTTCCTGTAAAAGGAACCTGGCTATTCGTCGATCTTCACCCGGTATCAACTGGTTTTCCGCCTCTATGATGAAGACCTTTACTCCGAGCCCGGCGAAAATGCAGGCGAACTCCACTCCCACTGCTCCGCCGCCCAACACGATCATGCTTTCCGGAACCTGGTCCAACTCAAGGGCTTCATCGGTCGTCAGTATACGGGGATCGTCATAGTTCATATTTGAAAGGCGTTTCGGTTTGGATCCGGTTGCCAATATGATGTAATCCGCGTCGAATTTTTCAGATCCACCCCTGGATCTTATGACGCCTTCATTGGGACCGTTCAGGGTTGCGCAGCCATTCCTGAGAACGACCTTGTTCGCTTCCAGCAGTTTCAAAATGCTATCTCTGGTTTTCTGAATTATTCGCTCTTTTCTTCGCATCATTTTCGGAAAATCGACGTGTACCGCTGAAACCGAAATTCCGAATTCATGTGAACCTCGGACGGTATTGTAGATATTCACTGAGGAGATAAGGCTTTTGGTGGGAATACATCCCCTGTTTACACAGGTTCCGCCGACCCGATCCTTTTCTACGAGCGTGACCTGCGCTCCCAGATGGGCCGCCCTTATGGCTGAGGCATATCCTGCGGGTCCCCCACCGATTATTGCGATCTTTTTTCGTTCCATCGTCCCTCCTGATTCCAAGCAGTGCGCATATATTTGCCGTGAAGCAGTTCATTGAACCTGGAGATCTCCTCGGTTTTCATCTCCGAGGCGGTAAAATCCGCTTCAAAGGCATCGCTGAAACCGGAAACCACAATGTCTTTAAGATCGTTAATATTTATTTCTGCCGCCGTGCACTCTGAAATGCTTGTGGCCCCGGACATGTACCTGCGAAGGGATTTTTCCTTCTTATCGTGGGGCAGGTTCACTAGAGAAAGAAGCAATTCAGGCTCGTGACGGATCACCATGGAGCCGTGTTGCAGAACGACTCCCTTTTTCCTGACCTGGGCGCAGGCTAGAATCTTTTTCCCTTGGTGGGTAAGTTCGCCCTCTGATGTGGACATAAAGCATACCGGGCGTGGCCGGGTCTTCCGTTTGATAGGTGCCTCTGTTGCTATGCCGAGCCTGGCAAAGGCCTGTTTCAGAGCCCGGTTTATATGGCGACAGGAATCATGGAACGAGGGAGGGAGCTGACTTTCCGGTACGATGAAGCTGTAGGTCAGTTCTGATTTGTGAAGCAACGCATTCCCTCCGGTTGGTCTCCTGACCACATCGATTCCAAGGCGACTGCAAGCCTCCCAGTCAATTTCGTCGTATCGCTGAAAACGGCCTATTGAGAGACTCGGTCTCGACCATTGATACAATCTTAGAGTGATCGACGTCCTTGACGGTACAAAGGATGTCAGAACAGCCTCGTCAATCGACATATTCCTGAAGGCGTCCAGCGAACCAGTATCCAGAAGCCGCCACGGCTGACCGGGGATTTTACCCATTTCCTCATAGCTCCAGGAAGGCCTCATAGGCATCACTGTCCATGAGTTCCTTCAGCCTTTTGGGATCATCCATTGAAATCTCAACGATCCAGCCGTCTTCATAGGGGTTTTCATTTATCAACTTGGGCGTTTTGTCCAGAGACCTGTTGACATGCTTCACTGAGCCATCCACGGGCGAGTAAATATCCGCTATAATCTTGCTGGACTCTATCTCCATGAAAGGCGTTTCGGCACTCACACTGCTGCCTTCTGAAGGAAGGTCCGCATACACGATCTCTCCCATTTGGTCCTGAGCGTGTTCTGTTATTCCTATTCTACAGGCCGATCCCGAAACCTTGGCCCAAACATGTCTTTTTGAATACAAAAGGTCTTTTGGATACACGATTGCTCTCCCCGGTTTGTCGATGCTTGACCCTTTTTACGCCGATTGTTTCCGCCGCGTTACGCCCTTCAATCCATGGTATCGAACAGGAATACGGAGACATCCTCCACCTCGATTTCACTGCCGATTCTTCGCGAGGCCTTTAGCAGCGTCATATGGCACTGGGGGCATGCGGTAATTAGCACACCGGCGCCTGTCGCTTCAGCCTCTCTGATCCTGCTCTCCGAGTTGAAATCCACCATCTCAGGCAGGATGTGTTCGACGCACCCGCCGCTTCCACAGCAGTAGGACCATCGTCCGTGCCGCTCCATCTCAATGAATTCCGAGCCCTGAATTGCGTTGAGAATTTTTCTTGGAGGCTCAAAAATCCGGCATGCCCTGCCCAGATCGCATGGGTCGTGATATGTCACCTTTGTGCCATCGGCTCTGCCGGGTTGTATCTTTCCTTCAATGATGAGTTGTTCAATGAACTGGACGCTGTGCATCACCTCGAAATTAAGAGAACCCTTTGGATATGACTTGAAGGTGAGGAGACATCCGGGACAGCAGGTTATAAGTCTTTTTATGTTCAGGCCGTTCAATACTTCGATGTTTTCGGCGGCAGCCTTTTCAAACGAAGATCTGTCGCCCAATGTTCTTGGAATGTACCCGCAGCATTTTTCTTCGGCCCCGAGAATTCCGAAATCCACTCCTGCCTTCTGAAAAAGTTTAGCGCTTTTTACAGCCACCTTTCTCATGGCCGGACGAAGAGCCGTGGTGCATCCTACAAAGAAAAGGTTTTCCGCTCTGTCTTTTGTCAGGTCCTTGATCTGAAGCCCTTCCGCCCATTTTCCCCTGTTTGCCGATCCCCTGCTATACGGATTTCCGCTTTTGATGTGGGTCGCAAGAAGGCGCTCATGAGTTGGGAGCAGGGTCGATTTCTCAACCACCTCTTCACGTGCGGCCAGGTTTATATCTACCGGATCCACAAGACCGCATATCTCGGTGCATACGCCGCACATGACACAGCTGTAGATTACTTCCTTGAGTTCATCGGTAATGGGATATCCTTCCCTGTAGATCAGGGTGGACAGCGAGTTCCTGTCCATGGCCGTATAGGTGCGAAATTTGAAATACTCATAGGATGGGCATCGCTCATTGGGGCTAGGATCAGGATTGATCTCCCGCCAGTTATGGGGTTCCGTGGGTCCCCTTCCAAAACAGCTGCCGCACAGCCAGCAAAATTTCAATGACTTTTCTATTCTTTCCAGTCCCATTTTCTTGCACTAGATCCTTTCCTAATATATGTTGCCCGGCATCATGATGTTGTTTGGATCGATGAGCTTTTTCAGCTTTATGATCAACTGGTGGGCGGACTCCTGATTTTTCCATGCCCAGTCGGGCACCACCGGGGGATACATGTTTTGCCAGGTGACTCCCAGACGTCCCAGAATGTCGCAGAACTCAAAGTGAAACTTGGCCGTTCTTTTGCGCCATTCTTTGTTATAAGGATCAAGAAACAGCCAGAGCTGCGAACAGATTACGGAATCATTGAAGACAAAAGCATCCAGTATTGTTTGCGTATCTTCTCCAACAAGACCATATTTTCGGCAGAGTTCCTCGGTTATGGCGTATACTTCCGGGAACCTGGATAGGGGATAATAGATGGAGTCGGCAATCTGTAGGAACCCCTGCCCGGATTTCTTGTAGGTTTCGATCATGATGGGATGCCCTGTGGTGTGGAAAAAGGTCGGCCATTCCCAGTGATCCTTGCAGATATTGTGCTCCAGGCTTTTACCCCCTGATTTTTCGCACAGGTCCTTAACCCAAGTTTCCTTTGCCTTCAATTCTTCAGCGCTCTCAGCTGTTACCATGAGGTATAGGGTAAACCAGCAGTCATCGGGGAGCTTCGGCATTAGACCGCTCTGTTCCAAGGCCTTTGTTTTCCCCCTGTCGTTCAGGTGGATGTCGAAAATCTCTCTTGCAGCCAGGGCGCCCATGGCTTCAGTCAGTTCGGGACCCTGCTCTCTGGGCCAGTAGTACGTGTAGAAACCCCAGTTCTCAGGGCTCTTGATGCACCTGTAGGCCACCTTTGTAATGATCCCGAACGCCCCTCCGCTCTGGGTAAACAACCCCACCAGATCAGGACCCGTGATGAATCTGCTGTATGCCCCGAACGAGGTGTGGTCATATGCCATGGACCCGACGCTTACCACTTCTCCCGTGGGCAGAACCACCTCAAGTCCTTCAACCAGCTCGCTGTTCCTGCCGTATCTGGTCTTTCCGAAAGAGACGGCGGGGTTCTGGGCAGTGGCAGCGACGGTTACGGCGGGCCCGAATTCCGAGGTAGGAAGGATAAGGCCCTTCTTGAACAGTTCATGTGCCAGATGAAAGAAACTACAACCCCCTTCAGCGATTACCTTTGAGTTTGCCTCGTCTATCTTCAGGATTTTGTTCAGGCGGGTCATATCGACCAGAATTCCCTTTGCAAAACCCCCGAAACCGAGACTGCCTCTGGGAGATACAGGTATACCGAATTCATTTGCGATTTTCATTATCTCGCACACGTGCTCCACTGTCTCGGGCAGGGTGATGAACAGGTTTTTCATCCTCCATGTCGTCCCGAAAAAGGGCATGTATTGATAACTCTCCCGTACCACTTCCTTGTCCGAAACATTTCTCGGACCAAGGACATCTACCAGCCTTTTTTTGAGTTTCTCTTTGTCCATTCTCTTTCCTGAAAGGTCATTGGATCATCATGCTGTGGGCCTGTGATCGGTACATAAGCTCGCCGGTGACGGATGAGCTTTTTCTGTTTGCCTCGCCCTGATGCAAAAGAAGGCCGATCCGGACTTCATGGACGGTCTTGTTCCAAATCATTCCCTTGAACCGGAATGCATCCCAAGAGGTCCGAACGCCCTTTTTAAGATCCGGACGGCTTTATACGCTTCTGAATGTCTTCGGCCACCAGTTTGCCGCTCAATGCAGCCCCCGGCTGACCGGCCATTCCTCTTGGAAACACGGCATCGCCTGCGTTGTATAAATTCTCTACTGAGGTCTTCCGGGACCTGAGGGAATAGCCGTCGTAGCTTCGATACATTGGCCATGCCTGTCTTATGAAATAGGCCACGTGAAGAATCTCCTCTGCGTACTTGTCGTAGTCGGGAGCGATGTCCCTCAAGTCCTGTATGGCCATGTCCAGGTATTTGGAAAAGTTCCACGGCGGATTGCGGGGGATCCAAGCGCCCACATAGGTAAGATGTTTGCCCTTGGGCGCGAGTTCGGGACAGAGTATTGTGGGGGAGAGAACCCAGTTTACGATTCTGGACCCTGTAACGAAACCGATGGCGTCGGATGGCAATATGGGGGCACGGCTTGCAACCTGAAAAGCAAGCCACGGAAATGTCCTGAGGGTTTCTTTGACATCCTTTACATGACTTATGCAGAAGTTTTTTTCTCCTCCCAGCTTGAGTGTTCCATAGGGTCCTATATTGCTGACCACCGCAGAGGCCTCTATCTGCACCTGGGCTTCGCTCTTCTTTAGGAGATTTTTGGTGACAATGACGCCCTTTGCGGTCCCGTCCTCTATGAGTATCTTATTGGCCCTGGTCCTGGTCCAGATCTCACCGTTGTTTTCTCGAATTACACCGGCTATGGATTCCCACATGCTTCGGTTCCCGTTGATGGCATACCCGTAATCCGCCGATCTCATATGTTTTATGAGACTCAAGGTGCCCCCTGCGCCCGTTTCCGTAACCTGCCAGCTCGCATTGAGCACATCAATTACCCGTTCGTTGGAGGTAAACTGTAGGAGCCAATCGCGCAAGGAGATCTTGTCAGAGGGCAATTCCCACGTAATGGCTCTCTTTAGGGCTCTCATTACCTTGTCCGCCTCCTCTGCATTCGCTGCCAGGGAAAGTGCGGCCCTGAGTTTTCCTGTGGCCGGCACGTCGTGGCATTTGCCGTTAATGTAATAAACCGAATTGACCTTTGGCATTCGTACATTAAAAGGCACTTTTAGGGGGTCGAAGATATTGTCCTTCAAAGCCACCAGCCAGCCGCCGGCGCCGGTTGATACGTTGAATCCCTTGTATTCCATGCTGGATCCCCTGCCGCCCACAAAAGGAAGCTGTTCGGTCACCAGGACCTTGTATCCGGCCTTTGCCAGGAATGCGCCTGCCGACAACCCACCGGCCCCGGCCCCAAGAACGACTACGTCATACTTTTCCCTGTCCATCTTAAACCTCCTTCACCATTGCCTCTGTCGGGCAATAGACCACACACCTGTAACATTCATTGCATTTTTCATAATCAATGACCGGAAATTCCCAGCCCTTTATCGCCTCTTCCTTGCAGACAAGTATGCACTGGTTACAGATGCTGCAACGCTCTTCTATTAATTTAACAGCCATAGCCCCTTCCTCCCTTCATAACCGAGTTTTGATGGTGCATTTCTCAATCCGTGTCCGTTTGCGGAAAAACACGAAAGTTTTGTCGAATTCCGCTCAGAAAAATGAATCACATAAATTACCGAAAAGAAACTGCCGACTGGAGCAGACTTCTTGTTCAGCATAGATTCGAAGACAATGAAGCCTGCTATTCGAGTACCCCGTGCAGAATTATCTCCATCATCTGTTTGATTGCGTCTTCCTGGCTGAGATCTCCGCCTTCTTTGAGCCATGAACCCAGCCAGTGGCTTATGGCAATGATCATGAAGGAAATAAGGTTTGTATTATAGGCCTTGCTAATGTTTGGAATCCGGCGGACCTGGTCTTTTAAGACTCGAAAAACTTCCTGCTCGATTTCATAGAGCCGCTTACTGTTTTCTCCCGTCAATTGATGCCTGTCGTGGAGAATAATCAGCCGCAGGCTCTTTTCGTTGTTTATGAAGCTTGCATAGGTGTACATGAGCTTCTTGAATGTGTCTTCGGGGCTGAGGGCTTTATCCTCACACTCCTGGGTGCTTTTTCTGAGCACATTCACGAATTTTTTATGTTTGACCTTTATGAGATGAAAGAGGATGTCCTCTTTTGTTTCGAAGTAGTGGTAGATGCCTGCCTTGCTGATTTCCGCTTCGTCACCGATGTTCTGAAGAGACGTGGTCTTAAAACCTTTTGCGGCAAAAATCTTTGCCGCGATTTCAGCGAGGAAATTCTTTCTTTCATCCAAGGTAGCTCTCAACATCATTTAATGCCTTCGTTTGGGAGCGAAAAAATAAGTTCAACCTAACTCCAGCCGTATTAATTCGACCGTCTGGATGGTTAATAAACCAGTCGGCCGGATGATAGGCCGGGGAGAGGAAGATGTCAAGATTTTTTTTCAGCTAATCGGATTTCCGGATATATTTTTGTGGAGCTGAACAGGAGCTGAACAGGAGCCACCGTGTATTATACCTAAATGTCTCACCCGAGGCTATTTCCCCAGTAAATCCCACTTTACCTTCCCAACTGGTTGTTCTGTTTAGTGCGCTGGGCTC
>Ga0307929_1000335_pt1 | contig 48950 bp, 43 predicted proteins | sample AceLakmetage1330_FD_203160 | JGI IMG/M metagenome (GOLD analysis project Ga0307929, IMG submission 203160) | Saline water microbial communities from Ace Lake, Antarctica - #1330 | ecosystem: Environmental > Aquatic > Non-marine Saline and Alkaline > Saline | place: Antarctica: Ace Lake... | reverse complement strand
CAGGAGATAGTGGATCGGGGTGCCGGGGTGATTCAGACAAATATTGAAAAACATTTTGTCGGTAAAGGGAAAATAACAAAAGAAGAAGGCGACGCCATTTTTGCCAGATTAAAGGCCGTTGCCGATCTGGAAAAGGCGGTATGTGAAGCGGACTTTGTCATTGAAGCCATACCTGAGGATATGAATCTGAAGAAAAAGGTATTTCAAGACCTGGATAAATTTTGTCCAGAACATACCATTTTGTCCACCAATACCTCTGTCATGTCCGTGGGAGCCATTAGTGGGGCGACCCAGAGGGTAGATCGGTGCATTGGTACCCATTTTTTCAATCCCGCAGCCATCATGAAGCTGGTGGAGGTTGTTGTACCTCTGGGGGCTTCTGAAAAGACAGTTGAAATCACAATGAATCTGATGATAAAATTAAAGAAAACCCCGGTTAAGACCAAGGATTTGCCTGGGTTTATTGTTAATCGACTTTTGGGAGGTTTATATCAGGAGGCGGCCCAGATGGTTCTTGAAGGCGCTGCAACAGCCGAAGAGATTGATACCGCCATGAAACTGGGTGCCAACCACCCGATGGGACCCTGTGAATTGGCGGATTTCGGTGGGTTTGATGTGATTCAGATGGCAGGAGATGCCACATGGGAGTATACCCACCGCGAGGCTGACAAAGTCAATATCCTCTATCGGAAGATGATAGAAGCTGGTCGTCTGGGCAGAAAGAATGGAAAGGGTTTTTACGACTACATGCCGGACGGTACAAAGAAGCCCTTTAATCTGTTTTAATTCAACCGCGAGTATCAGGTACTTGGCTGAGTTCAGATACGAAATTCACCCCAGGAGCATATTATGAGTAAGAAAGTTATTATCACCGCAGCCCTTTCAGGCTCTGGAACTACCAAAGAACACAATCCGGCAGTCCCCTATTCGCCTGTAGAATTCGCCGAAGAAGCTGCCAAATGTTATGCTGCAGGTGCTGCAATGGTCCATGTGCATGCCCGTCTTGAAGACGGTACACCTACCCATGAAGTGGACATGATTCGTGATACCTACAACGCCATCAAAGACAAAACACCGGAATTGATCGTCAATCTTACCTCTGCCGTGGGTATGCAGAAAACACCAGAGGAGCGGATTACCCAGATTCTTGAAATCAAACCTGAAATGGCATCGTTAAACACAAACACCATGAATTTTGCCGGAATTAATCGAAAAACAGGCGAAATTTTGGTAGATTATGTCTTTGACAATACTTTTCACATGCTCCAGGATTTCAGCAAGGCCATGGAAGAAAACGGTGTAAAGCCGGAAATCGAATGTTACGACATGGGAGGTCTGGATAACGTTCTTTTAATTATGCCCCAGGGTATGTTCTCCGCTCCCATGAATTTTAATTTCGTATGGGGAGTCGCTGGTGGCCAACGATTTCGGCCAGATGCCTTTACCGCCATGGTTCATGCATTGCCGCCCAATGCCAATTTCACCACCTGCGGTGTGGGCCGGGAAGAGTTCCCGGCCATCATGCAATCGTGCATGATGGGGGGGCATATGCGGGTAGGGCTGGAAGATAATGTCAGACTGCCCAACGGCGAGCTTGCCAAGGGCAGTTATCAATTAGTTGAATGTGCCGTAACCGTAGCTGAACTTCTTTCCCGTGAGGTGGCTTCTCCCGATGAAGCCCGTAAAATCATGGGACTTCATGTAAATTGAATTAAAAATAAGTGTGGAGACCAGACTAATGGAGAAGAAAGAGCATTACGACGTCATCGTCATTGGTGCCGGTATAGGCGGCCTGGCTGTAGCGGGATTGTGCGCCAAAGAGGGGCTTAGAACCCTGCTGGTGGAGCAGTGCGATCGAGTGGGTGGCCGGGCCATGACCTTTCGGGGAGAAGAGATTTTGGGCAATGGAGAGAAATGGTACCGTTCTATGTTGGGGAAACAGTTCTCCTGGCTTCCCCATGCCAATCCTGGAATAGATCGGATTATTTCAGATAAAATGCTCCAGGGGTATACCCTGGATGTGGGGTATCATGGTGTTGCTCTCAACGGGGAGGGCTATTTTCGTGATCTGGATGAGATCCTTGGTTCCGGCGTTGAGATGAAGGGCAACGTGAACAGTACCTATGTGGGGGATGAATGGTATCTTGATTTCCATGCCGGCAAATTTGACAAAAGAATCCAGAAGATCATAGAGGAGAATAAAGTTTCTTTTATGAAGTTTTACATGGCTTCAGCCGGAATGAATGGTTCGGATTTTGATGCCCTTGAGAAAGTCTCTGTGAGCCAGTGGTGTAAGGACAACGGACTGTACGAGGATAAAACTATTTTTGGTATGATCCATGCCGTTTCCACCCTTATTACAACCATAAATGATCCTGACGACATCTCCATTGGTGACATCTTTCGTTATATGGCCACCATCATCAATCCACGATTCATCAGCGGAAAGGCTAAGTATCCTTCAGGATTTGCCTATGGCGGCATCATGCGTTGGGGGCAGGCCGTTGCCAACCGGTTCATTAATTTGGGCGGAAAGCTGATGTTGAATACAAAGGTGGATGAGATCGTCATTGATAAAGGTCAAATCCGGGGAGTTGTCGTCAAGGACGGTAAGGGGCAGTCAAGGACCCTCGAGTGCGATAGGGTGGTCAGCAATATCCCCGTGCAGAAAACTTTTACAATTGCCGACAAAAGAGCCTTCCCCCTGGAATGGGCGGATCGCATGGAAAATCTTTATGGTTACGGATCCATTGCCCCTTATTTTGGGTTGAACAAGCTGGTGATGCCCGAGAGAGAATGGGACGTGGGCGTGAAGGATGTGTTGGTTATTCCTCGCAGTGAAGGTTTTGAATATGACGTGTACATGTGCTGGAACATTCAATCGCAGATAGATCCATCCTGCGCACCGGGAGGGAAACATCTGTTCACCGCTTATGCACCGGTCACCGAGAAAGAAGCTGTGAATACAAAGTTGATGGTTAAGGCCTGTGATCTTATTGTTGACTACCTGGAAAAAAGATATCCTGGATTTAAAGATAGTATTGACTGGGCCATGTTCCCGACTTCCTGGAAATTAGAAGGGGTTGCCAAATCCAAAACCCAGGCAGGCACACTTAAAGCTCCTGTTAAGGCACCTGGTGTGGAAGGCCTTTATTTTGCCGGTGATACCGTAAAGGGCTATGGAGTTGCCATGGATTGTGCCTGTGCAGCTGGGCTGATCTGTGCCTCTGAGATTACTGGAAAAGACTATGGGCTTCGATAGACTTTTTATATGCTTGAAATTATAATATTTATTAGCTTTTGCTTGACATCAAGTAAAAAATTTTGTACTTCACATGAATATTATTCATATATTGTAAAAAATGAACATAAGTAGCGAGGTGTTAATGGATTTTGAAGATATAAAATTGATCAAGGCAGGACGTGTTGCCACCCTTATGATAGACCGGCCCAAGGTTTACAATGCCATTCGTTTCGAGACAATGCTGGAAATTGACAAAGCCTTGGATGATATTGAAGCAGATAATGAGATCCGGGTGGTCATCGTCACTGGTGAAGGAGAGAAAGCCTTTGTCTCCGGCGGAGATATTTCCGTCATGGCCCAGGGTTTATCCCATGTGGATACACTGATAACCGTTGGCAAAGGCCAGGACGTCATCACTCGACTGGAAAATTTTTCCAAACCCGTTATTGCACGGATTAATGGATTTGCCCTGGGTGGCGGGTCAGAAATCGCGTTGGGGTGCGATATCCGTATCGCTTCGGAAAATGCTGTCCTCGGTTTACCGGAGATCAAATTGGGGATTATTCCAGGATATGGTGGAACCCAGAGGTTGCCAAGGCTCATTGGAATGGGCAAGGCAAAGGAACTTGTCATGACCGGTGATCACATAACCGCCAAAGAAGCCTTTGAGATCGGAATGATCAATAAAGTTGTCCCAAAGGAAGAACTGGACGCGGAGGTTGATAAACTGGCAAATAAACTGGCGGACAGAGCGCCGGTTGCCATGCACATGGCCAAGGTCTCCATGATGAATGGTGTTCAGTCTGATTTGAACACTGGATTGCATACCGAATCCAGATGCTACTCCATCTGTTTTGGTACAGATGACCGCACGGAAGGGATGAATGCCTTCCTTGAAAAAAGAGAGCCGAAATTTACAGGAAGATGATGGGGGAGTGAGCCTGAAGAAAAACGATTTCGAAAAATACAGTCGCATGGATTGATGAACCATTAAGATTCTTGCAGTCTGGCTATTATTGAATATTGTCCTTAAAAAAACATAAAACGAGGTAAATCCATGAGAGAAGTTGTTGTTATCGACGGTGCCAGAACACCCATTGGCAGAATGGGAGGTTCTCTTTCAGCCTACAGACCAGAGGAGCTTGCTGCATTTGCATTGAAAGGACTTTTGAAAAAATCAAAAATTGATCCCACTCTGGTTGATGACATTCTCATCGGCCATGCCTGTACAAACAATGCTGCCGTGAATATTGGTCGCTGGGCAGCACTTAAGGCTGGATTTCCGGTTTCTGTACCGGCCCAGACGATTGAGCGTCAGTGTGGATCCTCTCTCCAGACCATTAACAGTGCCGCTGCCAATATCATGGCCGGCTTTGGGGATATTTACATTGCTGGCGGATGCGAAAGCTGGAGCAATCAGCCCTATATGATGGAACGTCAAAAAGCCCCATTTTCCCTGGCTCCTAATGCCTGGATCACCAGAGAGACAGGACCCGATGAGACAACTGATATTCCCATGGGGGTCATAGCTGAAACCCTGGCAGAGGAGTTTGATATTTCCAGGGAAGAGCAGGATGCCTTTGGGCTACGCAGCCAGGAAAAGGCCTTTAAAGCCATTGAAGGAGGCTATTTTAAGGATGAGATCGTTCCGGTGAGCGTGCCCCAGAGAAAAGGGGAGCCTCTGATATTTGACACGGATGAACATCCCAGAAAAACCAGCATAGAAAAAATGGCCAAACTGAGGCCAGCCTTTATAAAAGACGGCACCGTCACTGCGGCCAACTCTTCGGGAATGAACGATGGCGGGGTTGCTGTTTTGCTCATGGCCAGGGAGAAAGCCGAGGAACTGGGATTAAAACCCCGTGCCCGTTTTGTGGGATGTGCCCTAGGTGCCCGGGAACCCAAATACATGGGCATCGCACCGGTTATTGCCATAAAAAAGGTTTTGGCAGCCACAGGTATGACCATGGAGCAGATGGATATGGTGGACTGTAATGAAGCTTTTGCCTCCCAAGTCCTGGCCTGCATGAAACTGCTGGAGCAGGACGGATACACCATTGATCCTGAAAAGTGGAACCCCAACGGTGGAGCCATTGCCTTTGGCCACCCCAATGGAATGTCCGGCGGCAGGCTTGCCCTTAATGTCATCGGTCACCTGGAGCGCACCGGCGGCAGGTATGGCATGGCTACGTTGTGCATCGGCGGTGGCCAGGGAATCGCAACTATATTTGAAAGACTTTAGGAGGTACCATGTCTGAACGTGTTGCAATTGTAGGGGTTGCCCAGACCCGATTTTCACCCAGGCGGGCAGATGCAAGTTGTACCGAGTTGGCATATGAGGCTGTCAAACAGGTCATGGCCGATACCGGCCTTAAGATGGAGAGGGACATTGACAACACTGTCAGTTGTTCCCACGACATCTGGGACGGGCAGACCATTTCAAATATTAACATTACCGATGTTGCCGGTGGTCATTTGCGAAATGAAGAGAAAATGGCCATGGACGGCTCCACAGCGGTTCATTACGGGACCATTGGGATTCTGTCGGGTGAGTTTGATTGTACCCTGGTTCTGGCCCACACCAAGATGAGTCATACCAACCGAAACATTGTGAATAACGCGGCTTTTGAACCCATTTTTACCCGACTGCTGGGATTTGACTACACCTCGGCCGGTGCTCTTCAGGCCCGCCGCTACATGGACAAGTACGGGATCATGCCGGAGCAGGTCGCTGCCGTGGCAGTGAAAAACTTGGGAAACGCCCTTCGCAATCCCTACGCCCACAACAAAGGGCAAGTCACCGTTCAAGATGTGCTCTCTTCACCATTGATTGCCGATCCCATCCATCAGATGGAGATGGCTCCGGATACAGACGGAGCTGTGGCCTTGATTCTTGCCTCGGAGAAAAAAGCAAAGAAGATTACTGACACCCCGGTATGGATCAAAGGGCTGGGGGTTTGCTACGATGCCCATTACCTGGGGGACAGGGATCTGGCCGATTGCATGGCCCTTGAAAAGGCATCTCAACAGGCCTACCGCATGGCCGGTATCAAAGATCCTGTAAAAGAGGTTGATTTGATTGAGTTGGGAGATGAGTTTTCCTACCAGGAGCTGTTGTGGCTGGAAGGATTGGGAATTTGTGAACGTGGCGGAGCTGGAAAGCTCCTGGAGAGTGGTTTCACCGCATTTGATGGTTCTTTGCCGGTGAATCCCTCCGGTGGTTTGCTGTCAGGTGTGCCGGCCAATGTCATGGGGCTCAACCGTGCTGCCGAAGCTGCCTTGCAGATTATGGGTAAAGCCGGGGATCGACAGATAAAAGGAGCCGGAACCGCCATTGTCCAGGGACACAGCGGGTTTTGTGGACAGCATCACTGCGTCATTGTATTGGGTAAAGAATAAGGAGGCCAAATTGAAACGAAACGTTGCAATAATCGGCGGAGGGCAGACCGTACATGCGGCCCGCCGCCATGATGTGAACCAGGTGGAGATGGTCAACGAAGCAGTCCGTGCCGCCCTTGCAGATGCAGATATGACCATGGACGATATTGATGCGGTGCTGGTGGGAAACATGGAATTTTTTGAAGGGACCCACATGACCGACTGTTGGCTGGTGGACGGCATCGGCACCTATGGCAAGCCAGGATTGAAAATAACCACCGGCGGTACCGTAGGTTCTACCATTGTCTGTGCCGGAGCCCACCACATTGCCAGCGGCCTTTATGACCGAGTGTTGTGCATCGGTTTTGAAAAACAAGAAGAGGGGGATACCGGCGCCATTTTGAGTGGCGTTGCCCATCCCCTTTTCGGTCGATCCATGGCCGGGGCCGCAATGGGGTATTTTGCCATGCTGGGTTCCTCTTACATGGACACCTACGGCGCTAAGGAAGAACACTCGGCCATGGTTGCCGTGAAGTCACGGCAGAATGCCCGGAAGAATAAATATGCCCATCTGAAACTGGATATCACCGTGGAAGATGTCCTTAATTCAAGAATGCTTGCCTATCCCATTCGTCTCCTGGACATGTGTCCTGCTTCAAATGGTGCCACGGCAGTGATACTGGGGGATGAGAAAAGTGCCAAAGACCGGTGCAAAAAACCGGTATGGATCCGTGCCATGGATACCTCCCACAACGAGCAGTTTGAACTGGACTGGCGGGATGTGACAACGACCCGTACCATTTTTTCCAAGGCCAGTGCAGCCCGGGTTTACAAAAAATTGGGTGTAACCAAACCGGCGGAATATTTTGACGTATTTGAGGTTTACGAGCCTGCCACCTGGGCTGAAATGCTCTGGTATGAGGATTTGGGAATATGCGCACCGGGTGAGGGATTCAAGTTGGTTGAAGCAGGAAAGACAGAAATCGACGGACCCATCCCGGTGAATCCTTCAGGCGGTGTTCTGGCCACCAACTGTATCGGTGCATCGGCTATGAACCGTATATGGGAAGCCGCTCTTCAGATTCGGGGTGATGCCGGTGGACACCAGGTACCAAAGGACGTTAACCGTGCCCTTACAACAGCCTATGGCGGCACCAACTGGACAGTATTGGTTGCGCTTTCCAGCAGCCTTGATGATTGATATCTCATTGGATAGGATGAATGGATGAAGGAAAAAAAAATGCAGGGTGAAACGAAATTAAAAGAGGCAGCAAGTATACCCATAACCGTGGATGTCCCCTATCGGTTCGCTGCAGGAAAATATCTGGCAAAATTTCTGGTGGAAATGCGTGACAATGGTGACTTTTATGGTATTAAATGCCCGGTTTGTGAGCGGGTTCAGGTACCGCCCCGTGTGGTGTGTGCCATCTGTCATGTGGAAAACGACCAATGGATCAAGCTTGGCAATGAGGGGACACTCAAAGGTTTTACCACCATGTATATTCCTTTGACCGATCCCACCACCGGTATCGCCCATGAACCTCCCTTTGCCTATGGAACAGTGAATCTGGATGGGAGTGACTCGGGAATTGATCACATGATCAACCCGGCAGTGGATCCGGGTGAAATCAAGATCGGAATGAGGATGCGGGCAGTTTTAAGGCCCCAGGAACAACGGATCGGTGATCTCAGTGATATTCTTTACTTTGATCCGGTGAAAGAGTAGCTCTTTTTCAAAAACAATTTCGTCGAATTATCATTTCGAGCGATCTAAAATTGTTTTTCATCAGGTACTGAAAAAAACAATTTTTTAAAATCAAGGAGGTTTGGTCATGCCGGAAGAGAAAGAGTACGGCCCCTTTGAAGTCGACCAGCACATTGTAGCAAAATGCAGATACTATGTCGGAAAAATTGGCAGTCAATTTTATGAAAAACTCAAATCCGAAAATAAAATCACAGGGGTTAATTGCAAAACCTGCGATAAGGTATACTGGCCCCCCCGGGCAACCTGCGGACGATGCTTTGCAGCCCTGTCCGAGGCTGATCTTGTGGAAATAGGTCCGGAAGGTACCCTGGAAACATTTACCAGAATAGATTATCACGAACCGGTGCACCCACAAAAAGGCCCCCTGGTGTACGGGGTGATCAAGCTGGACGGTGCCGACTCCGGAATTGCCCATTTGATCGACGAGGTCGATTATGAAAAACTTGCCTGCGGCATGCGGATGATCCCTGTGTTTTCCGATACTCCTGCTGGAAATATTCTTGATATTAAATATTTTAAGCCTTTTGATTCTGGAGACCCTTCATGAACTTAGAAAAACCTGAAAGTTACCTGAGCATGTTCAACGGAAAACTGGGTGCCGAACGGGGCATCAGCCGATACCAGCGCAGAGATGACGGTTCACACATATTCCATAACACCGAGGATTACTACGAGTGGTGGTATCTGGATGCCGCATTTGACAATGGTTATCATTTCGTTACCACCCTGCATTATCGTAACGGATTTATGAAGCCCATGATTCCAACCATCCAGTTTTTCATTTACAAACCCGACGGCACAAAAATCGAACGGTATGCCCTGGTCGATCCGGATGATGCAACGGCTCACCCCGATTACTGTGATGTCCAGATGGGAGACAGCTTCATAAAAGACATGGGCGATCATTATGATGTCTGTTTGAAAATCGGTGGCATGGGTGCCCGTTTGAAACTGAAAAATACGGTACCCTCCTGGAAGCCAGGGAACGGCATGCTCTATCTGGATGAGGAGACCGGCAGGGACATGGGATGGTCTGTACCGGTTCCCGCCGGAACCATTGAAGGAGAATTGTACCTGAAAGACAAAACCATAGCGGTCAAAGGGCATGGATATCACGACCACAACTGGGGGAACTGTCCCATGCACTCCCTGTTTGAAAATTGGTACTGGGGCAGAATACACGATGACAACTTTTGCGTTGATTATGGTTGGGTGAAACCCAAAGATTCAAGTATGCCAATGGTCGCTCCGCTGCTCATTGCATCCAAGAATGATATTGTGCTCTCCACCAACATGCTCAAAGTGGATTTGCAGGAGGAAAAGGAAGACGAGGTCTTCGGCAGAAAATATGCCAATCGTCTGACCATGTCCGCCGAGGCAGAGGGGGTTCTTTTCAACCTGGATATCAATTCCAGGCATATCGTAGAACGTCTTCAACTCCCTCCGACTGCCGAATGGGAACAACACTATTACCGATTTATTGCCGATTTCGCCATGGAAATAACCGTTGACGGAAAAAAACATGAAGCCTCCGGCGAACTACTCCATGAATTTGTGTTGCTATAAGGGCGTTAGCCGATATTCCAGATATTAATCAGTTCTGATCAGTTTTTGTAAAAAGAAAAAATCGCAACCTTAGCAACATAACGACAATAATAAATTTGTCAGTCGTGAATTCTCTATCTTGGCCGTTACATGAGGTGTTCTAATGATGCTAAACAGAATGGACTTTTTATTTAGCAATTAAGGATTGTCTTAGGTGGCATGGATGCAACAACGTATATTTAGGAGTGAACATGGAAAAATCATACTACGAGGACTACACATTAGGGGAGGTTTTTGTTTCACCTGCACGGACCATGACGGAAGCAGATATACATAGCTATGCATCCCTCACCGGGGACTGGCACCCCCTTCACACGGATGTGGAGACCGCAAAGGAAAGCCCCTTTGGGGAGCGGATTGCCCACGGCATGCTAATTTTGAGCATCGGGATTGCACTTCCCTTTCGGCTTGGGCGTTACGTTACCGCACCTAAATCATTTATTGCTTTTTACGGCATCGATTCTCTTCGGTTTACAGCACCCTGTAAAATCGGAGATACCATCCATACGGAGGTTCTGATAACCGATTTGGTGGAGAAAGACGAGAAGCGGGGTGTTATTGTGTCTGAAAGTAAAGTCATTAACCAAAATTCGGAACTTGTGCTGGTGTTTACCGCCAGAACTCTGGCTGGAAGGCGGCCACCTTCTATAAAGTAGCATTACATGCCAAATGAAGCATTCTGTTTCAAACAGATTGAATCAAAATTTAAATTTACGGAAAAATGGAGAATATTCAATGGCTAAAAAATATTATAGTGATAGGAATGTTAAATTCCTGCTTCACGAGGTGTTTGATGTAGAATCTCTGACAGAACATGAGTATTATGCAGATCACAACAAAAAGGCCTTTGACATGGTCTTGGGCTCAGCCGCCAGAATAGCAAAGGATAAACTTTGGCCCATCTTTGAAGAGATGGATCGTAATCCCCCTGAGATTGCAGACGGTACAATCAAGGTACACCCAGCGGTAAAGGATATAATGAAGGAGTTCGCCGAAGGAGGGTGGATTTCCACCATCGTACCCTACGAACTGGACGGAGAACAACTTCCCCATTTGGTTGCTTACGCCTGCCAGTTTATTTTCATGTCTGCCAACTACTCGGCCAGCGCCTATACCGGATTGAGTGACGGTGCAGCCAGGCTTATCGAGAATTTTGGAAGCAAAAACCTTTATGATCGCTATGTTCCCAATTTGCGTAACGGAACATGGCAGGGTACCATGGCGTTAACAGAGCCGGAAGCCGGAAGTTCACTGACAGATCTCGAAAGCACAGCCATACCCACCGAGGATGGATACCACCTTATTTCAGGTCAGAAAATATTCATTTCCGGTGGCGACAACGATGCCGTTGAGAATGTGGTTCATCTGTTGCTTGGCAGAATTGAAGGCGCACCCCTCGGCATTAAGGGGATCTCTCTTTTTGTTGTCCCTAAATTCAGAGTGGAGGATGACGGCAGCCTGGTTGCCAATGATGTCACCACCTCCGGCGTTTTTCACAAGCTTGGATACCGTGGATGCCCCATTGCTCAGCTCTCCTTTGGTGATAAAGGTCAATGTAGAGGATATCTGGTGGGCGAGCCCAACAATGGGCTTAAGTGTATGTTTCAAATGATGAACGAGGCACGGGTGGGTGTTGGGCTTGGTGCCACTGCCATGGCAACGGCAGCTTATTATGCCTCTTTGGAATACGCCAATGATCGTAAACAGGGAAGAAAAATAGGGCAGAAAGACCCCGCCTTGCCGCCGGTGGCTATTATTGAACATGCCGATGTCAAGCGTATGCTGCTTTTCCAGCGAGCCATTGTGGAAGGTTCCCTTTCCCTTGCCATGCAGTGCAGCCAATACCTTGATTTTGAAAAAGTGTTAACCGGTGAAAAGAAGAAAAAATACAGCCTTCTGCTGGATCTTTTAACTCCCATCCTCAAAAGCTATCCTTCGGAAATGGCCATCCTCTCCATAAGTCAGGGGCTTCAGTGCTTTGGCGGATCAGGTTTTTGCGACGATTACCCTCTGGAACAATACTATCGGGATTGTCGCATTCATCCCATCCACGAAGGCACCACTGCCATACACGGTATTGATCTTTTGGGCCGTAAAACCGTTATGCAGGACGGTAAAGCCTACGAGCTTTATATTGAAGAAGTTGCTCTGTGTATTGACGAGGCCAAAGGCATATCTGAGCTGATTCCCTATGCCGAGAAACTGGAAACTTCTTTCAATAATCTCAAGGCCCTTACGGTTCATCTCCAGGAGATGCGGCAGGAAAAAGGCGATGAGATCTATTTGGCTGATGCCACCTTGTATCTTGAGTATTTCGGTATCAGTTGTATTGCCTGGCAGTGGCTTCTCCAGGGTATTGCCATTCAAAAAGCCCTTTCCGGCAAAATCAAGAAAAAAGAAGAGCTGTTTTATAACGGTAAAATGAAAGCCTTGCAATACTTCTATGAATATGAATTGCCTAAAACAGTGAGTCTTGAAATACGTTTGAGGAACAGTGATGGTTTGACCGTCAATATGACACCTGAGTTGTTTAAAGATTGATGGTAAAATTTTAATGGCGATATCGTGGATGGAATTTTTGTGTTTTGACATTTTTTCCCTATTTGAAGTCAACTTTTTCCGTTTTGCGGGTGTTGGGGGCTTTTAAGGTAGCTCATGCAGAAATGACATCCATTGAATTGTAGGGTGTTTCTCGTTCAAATATAATCTGGAAAAAGAAAAAAAATATAATTTAAGGAATTACCTTGATATAAGGAAAAGGAGGATATTATGGCTTTATGAATATTATTCATTTGTTGATTTAGGTGTGTGGTGTATTTGTTGTTTTTAATGCATTGAGAAATACTTTTATGAAATTAAAAGGAGAACTATGAGGTTGAGCATTGATTTTAAATCCAAAGATTCAAGTCGCTTATGCTTAAAGTGGGTTTTGATTTTGTTCTTGTTTTGTCTTCTACCGCGAACAGATGCGTTTGCCTTAGAATTGTATGAAGACAAATCAGTTTCCGTTTCCCTTGATACCACCTTGTCCTGGGGGATGAAGTTTCGTGTTCAGGATCGTGATGACGATTTGATAGGGATAGCACAAGGGGGGGATGCAGTCTCTTCAAATATTGATGATGGCAATTTGAACTTTGATAAAGGTATTGCCGGTAATGTATTTAAAATCACTTCTGAAATGGAAATTGAAAGTGATAATTGGGGCGGGTTTTTCAGGGGTAGCGCTTTTTACGATTGGGAGCTGATGCAGAATGACAGGGAGCGGACAGATTTAACCGATAAAGCCGAGGATGAAGCCGGGAGAAAAGCCGAAATACTTGATGCCTACATTTGGGGATCCCATGACATCGGTTCCATGCCAGCCACACTTCGGGTCGGTAGACAGGTGATCAATTGGGGAGAGAGCCTTTTTATTGGAAACAGCATTAACACGCTTAATCCCATTGATGTGGCGAAAATCCGTGTTCCCGGAGCCGAGTTAAAAGAAGCATTGATGCCACTTGCTTCCATTTATGGATCAATCGGGCTCACCGATAATCTCAATTTGGAGGGTGTCTATCTGCTTGAATGGGATAAATACACACTTGATCCTCTGGGCACCTATTTCAGTACCAGCGACACCGCCTCACCAGGTGGTTTTAAACTTCTGCCCGGATATGGAATGGTTCCTGATAATGGTAATGCATCTGTTGTGGATACGTCCATGGCAGTCCCACGGAGTGAAGATAAGGAGGCAGACGACCAGGGGCAGTTCGGTATTGCCCTGAGATATTTTGTTGAGTCCCTGGATACTGATCTTTCATTTTATTACCTCAATTATCACAGTCAGACGCCTGTTTTAAATTTGAAAAATGCGTCCTTAAACGGGGTGATGGCTGCAGCGGGTGGTGACATGAATGCCTTTTGGGAAACCGTTAATTTCGAGACCGAATATATAGAAGATGTCAGCCTGTTGGGTATGGCGTTTAGCACCTCTCTATGGGACTCTGCTGTCCAGGGGGAAATTTCACATCGAATGGATGCGCCCCTTCAAATTGATGGTAGTGAGATGTTTTTTGCAGTGCTGGGGCAGCTCAACCCATTTTTTGCGGATAATAATCAAATTGGTGATTACAGCGGGACATTTGACGAAAAAATTAAGGGGTACATATTACGCGATGTAACCCAGGTACAGGTATCTATGATCAAAAACCTCGGCAGGTGGGGTGGGATGGATACATGGAACGTGTTAGGAGAAATTGGCTATACCCATGTTCATAATATGCCTGATAAAAGCGATTTACGAATTTCAGCGCCGGGCGTGCAGGCAAGTGGAAATGAGGTGATAGGACCTGTGGCTCACCCCCATGCTGATGTGGTAGATGACGATCACTTTGCCGATGCGGATTCCACGGGTTATCGATTGATGTTATCCACCAAATTGAATGATGCATTCTGGGATGTGAATCTATTGCCAAGAATTGCCTGGTCCCATGATGTGGCAGGGAATGCACCCTCTTCACTGGGAACTTTTCAGGAGGGACGAAAGGCCATTACCCTTGGAATCGGTGCTGAATATCACACACGATGGCTGGTTGATGTGAGTTACACCAACTACTTCGGAGCCGGCAGCTATAACTCCATCAATGACAGAGATTTTCTTGCTTTTAATATTAAATATCAATTTTAACAATTAACTGCACAAGGATACAAGGAGGTACAAATGTCATATCGCGTACATATTCTATGGATAAGTCTTTTGATTGTATTTTGTCTTATTTTTTCCAACGCATGGGCAGTAACAGATGAAGACCTTGCCCGATTAGGAAAGGATCTGACACCAATAGGTGCTGAAAAAGCAGGGAATGAAAAAGGTACTATTCCAGCATGGGAGGGGGGGCTCACCACACCACCGGCAAATTATGTTCCAGGAGAATACCGTGTAGATCCCTATACTGAAGACAAGGTTCTGTTTACCATCACAGCTGATAACATGGATCAGTATGGAGACAATTTAACCCAGTCCCACAAAGAGATGTTAAAACGCTATAGTACGTTTCGCATGAATATTTACCCAACACGCCGTTCAGCAGGCTACCCGGAACGTATTTATGAGACCACTAAACTTTATGCAAAAGGTGCACAAATGGATCCTTTGGGTGGTTTTAGAAATATAGTTCAAGGAATTCCCTTTCCAATTCCGGCGAGTGGAGCAGAAGTGATGGCCAATTATCTGGCCAGGTACAGGGGGGAGTCTTCAAAAAAGACGTATCATCAATTGGTTGTCCAGGAAAACGGGAGCTACACACCAGTTAAAATGAGCGAAGTGTTTTACAACAAGTACCATCTTCCGGACATGACATTGGATCAATTAGATTTTATCCTTTATTATAAACAATATGTCCATGCACCTCCCAGGCTGGCAGGTCAGATTGTGCTTCTACACGAACCCACAAGTTATAGCGACTATGATCGTACTGTCTGGACCTATAACCCCGGTCAGCGAAGGGTAAGGCGGGCACCAAACTATGAGCATGATAATCCGGGAACAGGTTCTGATGGTCTGTTTACTGTAGATCAGAAGAATCAGTGGAGCGGTAAAACTGAGCGCTATGATTGGACACTTATAGGTAAGAAAGAGATGTATGTACCCTATAATGACTATGCTTCCGTTACGGACAAAGTAAAACTCAAAGATCTAATCAGGCCCCTCCATCTTAATCCTGATCATCTCAGATACGAACTTCATCGCGTGTGGATTGTTGATGCCACTTTAAAAGAAGGGGCAAAGCATCTCTATAAGAAACGTAGATATTATTTTGATGAGGATTCATGGCATCCCCTGGTTCAGGATATCTATGACAATGAGGATAAATTCTGGAGATTCACTGAATCCCATTGCATGAGTTACTATGATGTCCCAACATTTATGATGGCTTACGAAACACATATGGACCTTTTATCCAAAAGATATAATGTTTCGCAATTGGTTAATGAAACTGAACCCATTGATTTTACGGTTAAATTTGACCTAAAAGAATTTACAACATCAGCAATCCGCATGGAGGGTAGACGATAAACAACTAAAATTTATTTCTGTAACCAGGCCTTGGTATATAAAACTAAGGCCTGGTTCAGAAAAAATTTTTCAGTGGCTCAATTTTCTGAGTTGATAAAATTATGTGGGTCAAGATTAAATTCATTTTTATTTCCAATTAAATGACAGACTATTTTGAAAAAAAGCACAATAAAATAAGCCTGACCCAAACGCCAATATATAAGTTCGAAAGTTCAGTCAATAAGGGGGCAAGTTGGATAATAATGAAAACAATGACATATTAGAAAGACCATTAATATTTATGGGCGAGTCTATGCTGAAATATGTTTTTTTCATGTGTTTGGGTGCACTTATGATGTCTGTACCCGGAAAGGCTGTGGCTGATAACGGGATCAGTCAGTTGATGCCAAAAGCCTCCAGGGCGCTTTTTCTGGATATTGCCAAGGTGGGTAACCGGTTCATTGCGGTGGGAGAAAGAGGGTATGTCATATATTCTGATGACGACGCATCTTCCTGGCATCAAGTCCAGGTTCCCACCCGGGCTATGCTCACGGCACTTTTTTTTATTGATGATCAGGTGGGATGGGCCGTGGGTCATGATTCGGTCATATTAAGGAGCGAAGACGGTGGCCTGCATTGGGAAAAAGTCCATGTCGATGAGAAACAGGGGGATCCACTGTTTGATATCCTTTTTTTCGATCGACAGAACGGAATAGCCGTTGGTTCCTATGGCCTTTTATTGGTCAGTTCTGATGGCGGTAAAAGCTGGATCAAAGGATCAATTAATGAAGAAGTTGACATGCATCTAAACCAGCTGGCAATAGATTCCTCTGGTCGCTGTTTTATTGCTGGTGAAGCCGGTTCCATTTATCGTTCCGATGACAGAGGGGTGAGTTGGACAACACTTAACTCTCCCTACAATGGTTCTTTTTTTGGAGTACTGCCCCTTGAATTGGACACGTTGCTCATATATGGCATGTTGGGGCATCTGTACCGTTCTGAAGATGCCGGAAAAACGTGGAAGGGTATAAATACAGGAACTCGGGCAACGTTGACAGGCGCCAGCCGGTTGCCCGACGAAACACTTTTGATAACAGGGCTGAACGGTGTGCTTTTGCTTAGTAAAGACGGAGGGAAATCTGTCACAGTGCATCAATATCCCCGGCGAATTGGTTTTTGCGGATTGGTGCCGCTGACGGACAGATCTTTTTTAGTATGCGGGGCAGGGGGGTGTACTGAGTTTTCCAAGGATGATGTAATAAAGTTGCCTAAGGAATGAGTCCGAAATAACATACCCATTTAAAAATTGGGGAACACTATCCTTCAACTGTGGCTTGTTCTAAAATGGGCAAGTTATTTAAGACCGGTTCCTAATACTACAGCGACACTTTGAGTTAAAACCCTATGGCCATTGATTTTTTATGAGATTAATCAGCATTAATCATAGGCAAAACAACTTGAGTTTTTTATGTGAACATTTAAGTGTCGCTGTAGTGCTAATGAATAATGTTTAAAGAATCAGCTTTTTAAATCCAAAAGTAGGGTAAAACCATGAATCGCGACAAATTTATTCAAAAAGCAGCAGATTTTATTTTTAATCGACGCGCGTTAGTTGTCGGGGGCTTCTGCATCATAACTATTTTCATGTTGTACTCCCTTTCTCATCTCCGAGTGGAGTCTGGATTTGAAGCCCAGATTCCCATGAAACATTCCTACATGAAAACTTTTACAAAGTTTCGTTCGGATTTCGGAGGTTCCAATCGCCTGATAATTGCCATGATGGCAAAAAACGGGGATATTTTCACACCGGAATATTTAACTGCACTGGAAAATGCAACCAATGAAGTGTTTTTTACGGAGGGGGTTGATCGATCCAGGGTCAAATCAATTTTTACACCCAATGTCAGATTCACCGAGGTGGATGAAGAAGGATTTACGGGTGGTAATGTGGTACCGGCAGAATTTAAACCCACACCCGAATGGATTGAAAAGGTTCGAAAGAACATTATCAAATCTCCTTATGTTGGACGGCTTGTAGCCAATGATTTCAGCGGAGCTATCATATCAGCAGAGCTTTTCGATACCAGCCCGGAAACCAATAAAAAAATTAACGCCAGAATGGAAGAGCTGAGGCAGAAATATACCAATGAAAATGTTTCGGTTCATATCCTTGGTTTTGCAACATTTGTCGGTGCCATTGCGGATGGGACCACTCGGGTTGTACTGTTTTTCGGTATTTCATTTTTGATTACAACTTTGATGATCTATATATATACGCGATCCAAGCGGCTTACGTTGTTACCGCTTGTTTGCTCCCTGATCGCGGTTGTCTGGCAACTGGGAATGCTTCCTTTGCTTGATGTGGGACTTGAACCCATTGGAATATTGGTTCCTTTTTTAATTTTTGCCATTGGAGTCAGCCACTCCATCCAGATGATTCGGGCCGTTGGGGCTGATATGTGTCAGGGTATGGCGTGCTTGGAATCCACCCAAGGGGCTTTTAAACGTCTTTTGATTCCAGGCCTCATCGCCCTTGCCAGCGATGGATTGGGCTTTTTTGTCATCAGTGTTATTGAGATCAAGGCCATTCAAAATCTGGCTATTGCGGCAAGCCTGGGCGTTGTAGCAATTTTTTTCACCAATTTGATACTTTTGCCTGTACTGATCTCCTACCTTAAATTTGATGATGATTATAGTGCCATGGTGAACAGGCGCATGAAGCGTCTGGAACCCTTCTGGAAAAAAGTTTCCCGGGTCACCCGAACCCGTTCGTCATTGGTTATTATTTTGATCAGCCTGGGCTTGGCGGTTTTTGGTGTCTGGAAAGGTGCAGATATCAAAATCGGAGATGTACATCGCGGAGCTCCGGAACTTCGGGCTGATTCGGTGTACAATCAGGATGTTTTTCTTGTTAATAGCAAGTTTTCAATTGGTATGGATACATTTACAGTGTTTGCCAAGACCACTTCCAATGGATGTGTGGACCACGATATTATGTCGGATATTGACACATTTGTATGGCATTTGAGTAATGTGCCGGGGGTGCAGTCAGTTGGATCCATGGTACAGATTGTAAAAATGTCTTATGCCGGGTGGAATGAAGGACATCCAAAGTGGCGAACCCTGCCAAGAAATCCCCAGTCATTATCCCAAGCCGGGCAATTCCTCGAATCATCAACGGGTTTGCTTAATCCGGATTGCAGTGTTATGCCCTTGTATGTGGATCTTGAAGACCATAAAGCAGAAACCATTCAGCGTGTCGTTAATGCTGTGAAATCATACAACAGCGAGAGCGGAAAGGTCTCCTTTCTCATGGCAAGTGGTAATGCCGGTATCATGGCTGCCACCAATGAAGAGGTCAAGCGTTCTCAATATCCCATTCTTCTCTATGTATTTGGAGCTGTGATTTTTTTGTGCATGATTACGTTCAGGTCCGCGCGTGTAACCTTGTGCATTGTACTTCCCCTTGCCCTTGTATCGTTACTCGGTTATGCAGTGATGAGCCTTTTGCAGATCGGGCTTAAAGTCAATACGCTTCCCGTGGTTGCCTTGGGTGCGGGAGTTGGCGTGGACTATGGGATCTACACCTACAGCAGAATGGAGAGTTTTCTCAAAAATGGTGACTCACTGGAGGTGGCCTATGAGCGTACGCTGGATCTGTCAGGTTATGGTGTTATTCTTACAGGCTTGACGCTGTCAGCAGGTGTTGCGACATGGATATTTTCTCCGCTTAAGTTCCAGGCAGATATGGGGATATTGCTGACATTTATGTTCTTGGTAAATATGATTGGCGCTATTGTTTTATTGCCCGCTCTGGCACGGTGGCTTTTATCCAAAGAAATGATGGAAAGCGTGGCAACCAAATCGGAAACATCTTGTACAATGAAAGAGTTGTCAAACTAAGGTTTATGACCACCGTTGGAAACTTTATTAATAATTTTTAAGTGATATTTGGCATCCTTCAAATATACTTTACACTTCTTGGAACATTTCCCATTTGCAGGGGCTTTTCTCCAAAAGACTGTAAAGTACTTTTGGAGTTTATATGAAAGTCTTAACAACGTACTATAATTAAAGGACTTTCGTTTTTCGTTGTGGGCAGGCCAAATCCCCAATATGATCTGCCCATGGCAGTTATATGAAGGATGCTTGATATTTTTTTGTTAATCTTTTTTGTTAATTTCTTTTAAGCACAAAAGGAGTGAATTTGCCATGTGGATCATTCAACAGCCCCTGTTGCGGATCAAGCACCGTATTTTAAAATTGCTTTTGAAACTGATGAATATACCGGTACCGGAACTGTTGTCCGGTGCCGGTAAGGTAAAAGAACTTCCGGAAATTATAAAAAAAGAAGGCATTGATAATGTTCTGTTCGTTACTGATAAAGTCTTGATGAAGCTTGGCCTCCCTGATACTCTTTTGGCTGCGCTTGATCAGAATGGAATAAGATATATAATATTTGACAATGTAGAGCCCAATCCCACCATTCAGAGTATGGAGGATGGCCTCAAAGTATACCTTAAAAATGAATGCAAGGGGATCATCGCATTTGGCGGTGGATCACCCATGGACTGTGCAAAAGTGATTGGTGTCTTGAAAACCCATCCCGGCAAAACAGTATTTCAGATGAGGGGGTTGTTTAAAATTAAAAATGATTTGCCCCCGGTTTTTGCTATTCCTACAACAGCCGGGACAGGTTCCGAGGCAACGATTGCGGCAGTGGTGACAGATCCTGAGAGTCATGAAAAATTTGGTATTGGAGATGGCCGATTGGTTCCCAAATGGGCGGTTCTGGATCCGGAACTGACGGTTAGTCTCCCGCCCCATATCACCGTAGCCACGGGTATGGATGCGTTGACCCATGCCATTGAAGCGTATGTCAGTTTTTTGTCCACCGATTTTACAGATAAATATGCCGAAAAAGCCGTGGCGTTGATTTTTGCCAACCTTGAAAAGGCATATAAGGACGGATTGGATCTGGATGCCCGAAACAACATGTTGCTGGCCTCTTACTATGCGGGAATATCTTTTACAAGGGCAATGGTGGGATATGTTCATGCCATTGCTCATAATATGGGCGGACTTTACGGAGTACCCCACGGACTTGCCAATGCAATTATATTGCCCCATGTACTGGATTACTCCCGCAAAAATGCCGAAAAAAAATTGGCCAAACTTGCAATAGTCGCTGGTATCGGCGGCGCACAAGAACCCACCAGTCAGTTAGCTGAAAAATTTATTGATCGTATCAAAATAATGAATCTGGACATGAATATTCCAACAGGCATAAAGGAGCTTCAGGAAAAAGATATTCCGATCATTGTCAAACGGACTTTGGCAGAGACAAACATGTTTTATGCACCCCCCAGACTGATGAGTTCGAAGCAGTGCACCTCCATGATAAAAAAGCTTTTCATATAGACGAAAATTGTACTGTTTTGAAATGAGATTGAATTAACTATTGATGGCTCTGTAGAAAAATCGAAATTTACAATCCTCTATCGATAATTTCAGCATGTTATATCCAAAGAAGTATTGAAATCAGACTTGTTTCGACAGGCTGTTACGGAATGCATGATTTCACAAATCGTGCCACGATATATGGTAGTACTTTGGTTCTATTGCTACTATATATAGTGATCTTGTGAGAGCGTTTTTAGTTCAGTAACAGCCTGTTGAGTTCATCACCTATTGCACTTAAAAAATATAGGATACCAATGGACAGTTTATATTTTAACGAAAATCATATTGCGTTCCGCGAAAAGGCCAGATTCTTCGTGGAACAGGAAATATTACCCTTTATAAATAGTTGGGAAAAAGAGAAAACATTTCCACGTGATCTGTACCTTAAGGCAGGAAATTCTGGTTTCTTAGGGTTGGGTTACCCTGAAGCCTATGGGGGTACGCCATGCGATATTTTCAATGAAGTTATTTTTACAGAAGAGATTATACGGTGTGGATCGGTGGGGCTGGCCTCAAGCCTCGGCTCTGGAGCCATCGGGCTACCCCCCATTTATGCTCTGGGAACAGAACAACAAAAGCAAAAATTTATACCTCCGGTATTGAGGGGCGAAAAGATTGCTGTTCTGGGGGTCACTGAACCCTGCGGTGGATCAGATGTAGCGCACCTGCAAACAACGGCTGAGAAAAAAGGGGATCGATATATTGTAAATGGATCAAAGATCTTTATAACCAGCGGTACGCGTGCAGATGTTGTTACAACTGCCGTGAGAACCGGGGGCCTGGGGGCCGGAGGTGTCAGTTTACTGCTCATCGAAACAGACACTCCGGGATTTTCTGCGTCCGGCGGCTATGACAAACTGGGATGGCATGCTTCAGACACGGCTGAAATTTCATTTATGAACTGTGAAGTGCCTGTTGAGAACTTAATAGGGCAGGAAAATAAAGGTTTTGCCGGTATTATGGTTAATTTCCAGAAGGAACGTCTTCTTTTGGGTCTGGAAGCTCAAACCGTAGCGGAGATGGCTCTTGAAGCATGCTTGGAGTTGATGAAACAATATCCAGCCGTCGCAAAAAAACAGGCGATTCGCCATAAACTGGCTGAAATGGCCTCCAGGATAGAAGCTTCAAAGCAGTTTAATTATTGCAATGCATATTATATAGGGCAAAAACAAGATGTCTTAAAGCAGGTTTGCATGGGTAAGAATTTCAGTTCTTCTGTGTGTGACTTTGTTGTAGATCAGGCGCTTAATATACATTCAGATTGCGGTAGCCTGATTAATCCATTGGTTGAAAGACTTTACAGAGATTCTCGAGTCTTATCCATCGGTGGCGGTACATATGAAATCATGAATCATTTGATAGCCAAGCTGATGGAAATATAAACCTGTTATAATATGAGGGAAAAATGATATTTGAACCCAATGCAGAACAGAATGAAATTATCAAAGCTGCCGGAGAATTTGCTAAAGGTGAATTCGACCCCGACAAAAGCATTGAAATGGATCATAATTGTGAATTTCCTGGAAAAATTTATAAAAAAGCCTGCAGTCTCGGTTTCGTCGGTATCCATTTTCCTGAAATCTTTTCAGGGCAGGGAATGGGACTTATCGATTATACCCTGATGGCGGAGGCGTTGTGTTGTCAAGACTCTACAATGGGAAGTGCGCTGGCACTTTCAACATATGGTTCGGAATGTATTCTGCGTTTTGGGGACGATGGCCTGAAGAACAGAATCTTACCTAAGATTCTAAAAGGAAAAATGCTCTGTGGTGGTGGATTTACAGATTTGGAGCTGGATGCCGGCTCTATTCCTGTGGCTGAAAAGGATGGTGACAAATGGATATTAAATGGTAAGCAGTCCGCTGTAATTAATGCCGGTACTGCCGGTGTTTATTGTCTGCTTTGCAAAACCATGGAGAAGGGTGACACCCGGGAATCCATCAGTATGGTGATCATTGAAAAGGAGCGTGAAGGTGTTTCGGTTTCAAGCGGCCCCCCTACCATGGGACTGAGAGCCGTAAACATCACAGATTTGGAATTTGATAATGTTATGATCCCTTCAGAAAATTTTGTCAGCAATTTTGGCAACGGAGAACATCAGGCCGCATTGTTCATGAATGAGAGTCGAATTCAATTTGCGGCCATTGGCCTTGGGATTGCCCAGGGAGCTTTTGCTCATGCCCTTCAATATACAAAACAAAGAGAGCAGTTTGGTTTAAAACTTGCCAAATTCCAAGTCCTGAGGCACCGCCTGGCAGATATGGCCGTTAATATCCGTAAGGCAAGATTACTGACGTATCAAGCGGCGATGAATTTTGACAGGGGCGTCATTGATTTCAGTTTATCAGCTGCTGCTAAGCTGACCGCATGCAGAACTGCCGTTGAAGTTTCATTTCAGGCCATTCAGTTGCTTGGGGGGTATGGGTACATGTCTGAATATCACGTTGAGCGTTACTACAGAGATGCCAAAATGCTAGAGATATGTGGCGGCACACCTGATCATCTGAAAGATATTATAAGTGATGTAACCATCTGCAAAATTTGATATCTTTTATCAAATATATTTTATGCTGGAATCAATTTTATGAAACGTCAAGAATCCATAGGGCTTTCAGTTATTATTGGTATCGGCCCTGAAATTCAGGAGGAGGCAACCTTTGGGAGAAACAATCCCCAGTGGTGATTGAATTGAGCAATAGTCAATACGGTTCCAGTTAAGCTGGAATTTCATGCAAATATAATGAACTGGTTCAAACAAATTATTATGCCCTGATGGATCCCGAAGAGTGTATTGCCTGCGAAGAATGTATTGATCGCTGTCCCACAGGATCGATTACTTTGAACACAAAAGGGGGGGGAGAGTAGATCTTGATCGCTGTATCGGATGTGGCCTCTGCACAATTACCTGTCCTACCCAGGCGCTGAGCCTGCAGGAAAAGCCCGGGGAAAAATTGCGGGAACCACCTGAGCATAATCCGTTTATGAAATCTCCGGATAAATTTGAAAGTGAAATGGGATAAGCGTTTTTGAAAACCAGGTTCTTGTTTAGAACTCAGCACGTTATTTCAGACGGATTCCTTAGTAGAACGGCACGATACCAGACAACACCCGGTGACAGGTAAATTTATCGACAATAATCTGGTATTTAAGCAGACGGACAATGATGGTAACGCGTTTACGGTCGAGCTGATCCGACACAAAGATATTGTGTGTGTCAATCTTCTGGAAAGAGTGTCGCGATATAAAAGATTATTGGGCAAGTTATTTGTTCAAGGATGCCCTGACCCGGACGGGAAGTAAATATTATTACAATCCCAGGCTTTATCTCACAACAGGATTGTTTTATGCCATGGAGCCCCGCACCCCCATTCAATAGCTGCACGAGGTGATTTGGCTGGCCAAGTGCAGCCATGATGCGCGAATCACGAGAACGTTGCCAGCGATTACAACCCTTAAAATCGGATCAAGTTGGGGCCGCCGTTGCCTGGTGACACCATACCAGTTTTTCCGATAAACTCCTGGGTTTCCATGGCAGTATACAGATCCGTGTCATCCGGCGTGGTGGCAAGACACCGGGTGCCGTCATCCATCCGTGCAATAACGGTGGGAACCGCTTTCCTTTTTTCTTGGAAATAATGTCTTAACACCGTGTACGTTTCCACCGTGGCCCGGCCCGATGGTTTTTCAGTTAACCGGGGGCTCTCCATGGCATCAATGGAATGTTGAAGCGTTTCTCTGAAAGGACGATGCCATGGTTTTTCCAAAGCGACACCGCTGTAAATCCCTGCCGCATGTTTGGTCAGAAACCAACCCAGGCCTGTGACCAAGGCGCATTGTTCCGGATTTTTTCTCAAGCGTGAAACAGTTTGGGCAATGGCATGCATGGTATAGTTGTTTCCCGGTCCGCCGAAAAAAGACAGGCCGCCGGCAATACTGGGGGCAGGCGGATGTTTAATGTCCATGCCGATGGAGTTGGCCCCTATGACGGCGGCACAGGGAAAACAACTGTACAAATCCATGAAATCAATGTCGTCCATCGTCTTTTGCGCCATGGCAAGTGAGGTTTTCACAATATTTGTTATGGCCGGCGATGTGTGGTAATTCACCCTTTCACTGACCATCCATTTGTCTGTTGCTTCAGCACCACCAATGGGATAAACCCATTTCTCTTGTGGAATCTCCAGTTGCCTGGCAGTTTCCACGTTGGTTAAAAGTATGGCTGCCGCCTGATTGACAAAGGGGTTGGGATTCATGTCCTTGGTATAGGGAAAGGCGATCATGCGATTTTCCGGACGCGGTACGGTAATATCCTGTGGGACCGGGCTGTTCTGGTACCAGGCACCAGGCACGGTGGTGGCAATTTGTGCCATTTGACGATAGTAGGTGTCCAGATATGCCTGGTGCGCGGGTATATCCATTTTTAAATGGTAGCGCAGGGCATTTTCAAACAGCGGATATACACAGGGTGCAAGATCCATATGGTGGAGGGCTTCATGAGCGGAACAGCCTTCCCGTTTGCTGCCGATGATGCCGGGATCCGCATTGAGTCTTGCCAAATTCTTGAAATGGATTTCCATAACATTTTTACGATGGTGGTGATAAAGGGCTTCTCCTCCCACCAGCAGCGTAGTCCTGATCGTGCCTGCGGAAATTTGATCCGCTGCACGGTTGACCAGCCATTGGGGGGTGTTACCGCCAATGGCGGTTTCTTCCTTTATCGGTGGGTCAATATTCAGTGTGCCGCACAGATGGGCTAGGGGGGTGTCGTTTAAAGCAGTGCTCTGGGAATTGACCAGAACCAGGCTGTCAAGGCTGTCAAGGCTGGAAAGAATATCTGCTTTGCCGGTGTCTGCGGCACATTGCTCAACAGCATCCTTGATCATATCAAATACCGTAAAATTCGGATTCTCTATTTTTTGCCGATGCGTTGTCTGCCCAATACCGATGATAATCGGGGTTGTTTTGTCCTTTTTTCGAGTATTCATTTTTTAGGCCTTTTTTTTCAGCTTGTTTTTGATCATTTTTACACACTAAAGAAGAGTATTGTTGGCATCCTTCATATGACCCTAAAGTACTTTACACTGTTTGGGAAATAATTCCCAAGAAATGGGGTTTTTGATCCAACAAGTGTAAATTGGAAAATGAAGGATGCCGTATTGTTCAATATTTTCAGAAATATAAGCTACCTATTCAACTAAACCAGTGCCCAAGCCATTAGGGATAAATCATCAGGCATCAACTCTTAATCATATTGTTTAATTCCTCCAGCCAGTGCCCATCCTTACGCCACAGCCAGCAAGTATCAATGAATGGGGAGACATCAATAGTTTCAAAAGGTTTACGAATACTGGCACTGACCGCACCCTGAAATGCTGCAGGCGCCATTGCCATTAATAACTCAAGGATATGGCAGCATCCCTTAGGTCCTCCCAGCAGATCTTTAACCTTGTAGGTAAAACCGGGTGAAATCGACAATCCCTTAAGCGGTTCCAAAAAGTCTATGGTCTCACGACACAATCCAGAAGGTACTGTGGGCATTTCCACTTCCAGGTCAAGAATGGTCAGGGAATGCTGTTCAAGTGATAATCTGAGAATCATGTCGTGGATGGTACCCGGAGGGTGTATTTCCCCGGAATGCCGGTAGTAATTCATCAATCGATCATCTATGAGGCGGCCTTCAACCACAAGATTCCCAGTTTCTCCCTGGTAAATAGCCGTATTGATTTTCCTCAGATGAATTTTCTGCTTTTTTTTTATCATTTCGTCGTCATCCCTATCCCGTATTAGCCCAGCGTTCTGCTCCAGGGTCACTTCTCTATAATCGCTCATTTCCGAACGGATGTTTCAATGCCGTTGCTCAGTGCCAGATTCAATACGGTCTGATTGCGGTCCTCCAGCAGGACCGTGTCTTCATAGTTCATGCCGTTTAATGCCATATTCAGGGCGCTTTTGGTCAATTGCAGGGCAAGGGCACTTTTCTGGGCCATGGCCTTGGCCATTTCCATGGCTGCAGGCAGTAACGCTTCTCTCTGGCATACCGCCCCACATGATTGATTTGGGATATGATTTTTACACCTTCGGCTTGAACCGCTTTGATCAGCGGCACATGGGAGGTGATGTCCGAATCTGATTCAGGCTTCAGCTCATGGGGGGATTTTCCAGCGAATCGGCCAACGGGATCCACACTGGTTTCACCAGTGGTAATCATTCCCACCCCACCTTTGGCCCTTGCCACCAAGTAGTGTTGTAGGCGGTTGGGGTCAAAATTTTGTCCCATTGGAGCCATGAAAAAACGATTTTTCAATGTTAGATTTGGCATTTCAAGGGGTTCAAAGAGCAAGTATAGTTGTCTTGAACTCATAATCCTTCACCATTCCTTCGACTTTGGTATATTATTTCTCCAACCCGTACATCGTTAATTTTTTCTTGCAATCTTCCGTAGGGATGCCGGTCTGAGTGTCCCAATCCAGCACTTCCCAATATTTTTTCATCATCTGTTCAATGTCAAAATTTTTGCCGGCCAAGGGACCTTGTTTTAAAGGGGGATTTCCACTGATCCTGTCAACGATTTTAAATGTCATTGGGTCGATACCGTGTTTGATATTGAACATCTGACGGAGGGTTTGAATCCTCTCTCCGACTTCCATGTATTCATCCGCAGATTTCTGCCAGCCCGTGGCAGCGTTGAGCCAGTCAAAAACTTTCCAGTGCTGTATCCCTAGGGATGCGGCAAACCAGCAGCCGCCCACGCCGTCCGTGACCATTTTGTAGCAGCTATTGGCCTTGGCTTTGAGAGCATTGCTTTGGCTTGGCTCATACTCCTCTTTTTTTGGGTGCTTGGTGACCTTGGGTGCCCAGGAAACCTGTGACCAAAGATTGGCGACATTGTAAAAGACCCCGCTTCCGGTGGTATGTTTCCCCGGAGACGCTTCTACGCTGTAGTGAATTCCGAGGATAGGATCCATTCTACAGTCATGCATCCCCGGCTCTTGTCCTCCGGCATGTACGCCAAAGTGGCTGGCGCTGTTGCCTAATCTTTCCGCAGCTTTTTTTACGCCATCGGCCAGGATGTCCCCAATGCCTTCCCGTTGGATCATTAGTTCAAGCAGTCGGATAATGGACGTTGCATTGCCCCATGTCAGTTCCAGGTTGTCAGTATCCTTTGGAGTAATGATGCCGTTTTCATAGCACTCCAAGGCAAAGGCAACGGTATTTCCGGCAGAGATGCTGTCCATGCCGGCTCGATTGAGTAATTCATTGATATGGAATAGTGAATTGAGATCATTATTTAGAAGCAGGGGACCAAAGGCATTGCAAGTCTCGTATTCAGGTTTGTGAGTATGGCTGAAATCGCCATATTCATTATTTTTTATGTCACATGTTCCTCCACAGGAGATAATACAAGAATAGCAACTGTATTTTTTTGACTGTTTTTTCATGATTCGGTCCGGGTTCAGTTGTCTGTACTTCCACCAGCCAAAGTCCTTGACGCTGCCGTTCCAGTTTTTTACCGGACAGTCACCGTTTTCCATTCCCATGGTATTGTTAAAGATGGTGCCCCATTTTTTAAAGATTCCGGCGGCCATGATGCCGTCTATAGCAGAAACATTTTTGCTGGCACCCATCAACTTGCTGAGAATGGGCAGGGTCCACCCTCCCATGAAGCCGGGTAGATTCTGGTTTTTTATTTTCAGAGCCAGCTCCTTGCTGATCACCTTCATTTTCTTAGGATCTCGGCAAATGATTTTTCCGGATCCGCAAAGCACTATTCCTTTGAGTTTTTTGGAGCCCATGACCGCACCACCGCCGGATCGTGCGGCAATGCGACCTAAATCATTGGAAATACCGGAAATCAAAGAGAGCTTTTCTCCAGATTGTCCAATGACTGCAACGGCAGGTTTCTTCTTGATTCGACACTCTTGTATTAAGATCTCTTCGGATTCCACCGCATCCTTTCCCCACAGGTGGTCGGCATTTCGAATTTCCACCGTTTCATTGTCGATATATAGATAGACCGGTCGATCCGATATGCCGTTGATGAATATCGCGTCAAATCCGCATCTTTTGATGGCTGGGGATAGATTTCCTCCGCAATTGGCATCACCCCATCCTCCAGTAAGAGGAGACTTGAAAACAGCAGTCCAGCGACCGGTCATCAGGCTTCCCGTTCCGGTAAGAAGGCCACTGGTGAACCCGAGAATATTGTCCGGTCCCAGAGGGTCGGCATTAGCCGGGATTTTTTTGTAAATATAATAGGCGCCCAAGCCCATGCCGGACAGGTACTGTTCGTAGATTTTATCATCAATTATCTGTGAACTGATCTCCCCGGTTGATAGATTGACTGTAAGAATTTTTCCTAAATATCCATTCATTTGTTTCCCCGTAAAAAAAGTGTGAGTAAAAATATAGACAGGCTACCTTCCCAGTTGAGACATGATACCGTATTATTGATCATTCCGTGACGTCCATGGAAAGTGAGTGCCAACTGGGTTATTCATTTCAGCCACCGGCGATGAGACCGAATATTGATACAGTGTCGCCCTGATGCAATGGTGTTTTTTTCTTAGCAGGTCTGTGGTTTATATAGCATTTTATCCAGGAGCGAAGGGGAAAAGGAATGCCTAGCATTTTATAGAGTGAGTTGACCGTTGAACCCTCTTTTAAGGTAACATATCCGTTTTCATCCATGTGGGATAAATTTAAAAATGGGGGGGCATAAACCTTTACTTTAATATTCATCATTTGGCATCTTTCATTCACCGCTTTACAATTTCAAGGACGATGCGCCCATTTCTCAAGGCACCATCCCCAAAAAGTGTAAAGTCCCCAGTGGCTTGTCAATAGGGCATCAGATCAAATTGCTGCAGGTTCATACCCCCGGTCCGGCGAGTGGTATTTCAGGTAATGGGGGGTGTTTCCGAATTTTTATAACATTCCCCCAAAATTACCTTTTTGGATACTGATTACATGAGTCCGCGTTCTTTGGCAATTTCCATCTGCATGTGGACCATATCTTTTGGCGGCAGGTATTGATTGTTTTTTTGTTTCTGGTGAACCGATATGGCATCGAATTCACATGCTCCGGTACAGACACCGCATCCTATACAGCGCTCAGGGAGAATTTTTGCCGTGTCCTCAATGGTAATGGCATCCATGGGGCAAATCTCTTCACATGCCCCGCATATGGTGCAGTTATCCCCATCTATTTTTGCAAAAAAATTGGTATGGACAACCTTGGCAGGTGCATCCATTTTTCGAAGGGATTTAAGCAGGTAACATGCGCAGGAGCAGCACATGCACATGGACCAGACCTTTTGTCCGTTGCCCGGCTGGAGGACCAGGCCGGCATCCATGGCCATATTGAGAATTTCAAGGGCCTCTTTTTGGATGACTTCACGACCCAGACCGTTTTCAATATAATAATGGGCACCCGTGCCGAATGCCATACAGACCTCTTTGGGGTGAGTACAGCCTTGTCCGATCATTTCGTGTTCTTTTCTGCAGATACAATCAGCCACGCTAATGATTGATTGGGATTTGATGATTTCTTCTGCCTGGTCATAGGAATAGATCTCCATATCAGTGGAAATGCTTTTGGAGATAGGAATGACCCGATGTTGCGTTGTTTGGGTCGAATACCAGCTGTTTTCCATGAAAAAATCAATATACTCGTGCAGATTTGCAATGTTTTTTTTGTTTATGGAGTTAACATGGAACTCCCACATGCCCTCTGCCAGGGGGACAATCGCATAAAGCGGCCCGTTTTTTGAGATACGAAAAAGCAGGCCTTTTTTGGACATCTCCATTAAAACGGGTGCCAGTTCATTTTCGGTCATGTCCAATCGTTTGGCTATTTTTGAAACAGGTTCAGGATATCCCTTCATGTTAAGAGCTATATTGGCCTCCTGAAGAGTAAACCATTGTTTTAGAATCTTTAACTCTACACCAGTGTCTGTGCTGGGAAAGGGTATAGGGAGCTTGTCCAGATGTTCTGCCAATTTTTTATAGATTGTTTCGGCATCCTTCAAAAGTACTTTACACTTTTTTTGATCATTCCCCATTTGCAGGGGCTTTTCCCAAAAGACTGTAAAGTACTTTTGAGGTCATATGAAGGATGCCATTGTTTCCATGCTTTTTCCTATGTGAATCCTTACTTCACTTTATTTGTTGTTGATAGATAAGTTTCTGGTAAGAAAAAACTGCCAATAAAAAAACTGCAACTCACCAAAGAAATCAGTACAAATGAGGTGGTGTAATCTCCCTGATTGATATCTACTAATTTGCCAAATGACCATAACACCAAAGTGGCGAATAAATAACTGAGTGAATAAAAAAGGCTGAAAATTACCGTGATACGGGTACCGTTCATATTAGGCAATTCGTGAGGGATAGTGACCAATGCGGTTATCGGAAAAAAGAGGAAAAATCCTAAAATCATTGCTGATAATGTTTTCAGCCAAGTTATGTGAAGGAAAGATAGGGCTATTATGGTAATGATCATGATTAAGCCTGATCCACGAATAATCGGTATGCGTTTGGGAAATTTTTTACTATAGATTATGCCTGCCAGGCTACCGAATATGCCAAAACCAATTACCCATTTGCTTTGACTAATACCGGCTTTCGGGTAAAAAGTGAATAAACAAATATAGAATGATAGCATGCCGGAAAAAGTAAAGGCATAAGCCCAATTGAATTTGTCTTTCAGGCCATCGATATAGGAATATTTTTGTTCTGTTGGTTCTGAATGATTATCGTCATTCGATGCCAGCTCAAATTTCACCAGTAACCAAGTAAGACTAAGAAAAATACTAATCACCGAAAATGTCACTAAACTCATTCTCCAACCACCGGTTAAAGCATTAATGTCGGTCATCGACCACAAAATGACACCGGTGCCAACATTAAAAGCTACCGCATTAATACCATTAATCGTCGGCCGTTCATTGGGAGAAAACCAATGCATAACGATGGGATTAAAATAGACGATCATAAATGCGCCGCCTAATCCCATTAAAAAGCGGCTGACCAACAGCAAGTTATAATTGGGAGCTAATGGGGTAAGCAAACCAATAGAGATTAATAAACAGGAAATGAAAAAGGCGTATTTTATCCCAAGTTTAGTGGCGACCCATGCTGCGACGAAAGTGCCAACTATTTTGGCTAGTGTGACCGCCCCGCTGATAAAACTTGCGGCGGCCATACTGTTTAGCTGCATTGATGACATAATTTGATTCATGCTCGCCGTTCCGCCAACCCAAGCCATGGCAAATAATACATAGCTAAGGAAAGCAATAACTTCGACCAAATATCTGTTACCTATTTTCATATTTATACTCCAGTTTGAGATATTTTTTTTAGATCTTTTCCATTTTTGTAATAATTTCCCTCATAACCTCATTGGCTCCTCCACCCACGGAAATAAGCCTCGAATCTCTGAATGCTCTTGATATGGGCATTTCATGCATAAAACCAGCACCGCCGTACATTTGAATACACCCTTCAACGGCTTTTTGAAGAGTCTTGGCTGCCAGCAGTTTACCCATGGAAACCTCCTTGGTTACATCCATCCCTTCCATTTTCATTCGAACAACGTGGTAGGCATATTGCTTAAGGGATTCGATCTCTGCCAGCCAGTCGGCAAATTGGTGCCTTAACGCCTGTTGCTCAATTAATGGTTTTCCAAAGACAGTTCGCTTTTTTAAATATTCAACGGTATCGTTAATGACATTTCTAACGCCGACATAGGCACCCGGCATTGAAACGAAACGCTCATGCTGAAATTGCTTCATCTGTTGGATAAACCCTTCGCCTTCAACACCGATTAGATTTTGAGCCGGTATTCTGACATTGTCGAAGAAAATTTCTGCGGTGTCACTGCTTCTTACGCCCAGTTTATCGAGTTTTTTACTGACTGAATAACCGGGTAAGTCTGTTGGAACAACGAAAAGACTGTAACTGTGATATCCCGGCTCATGGCTGGTTCTTGCCAAAAGGGTTAAAAAGTCCGCCTGCGTTCCGTTTGTGATGTATGTTTTTGACCCATATAGAACATATTGTTCCCCTTCCCGTTTGGCAAAAGAGTTTAATGCGGAAACGTCTGAACCGGCATCGGGTTCTGATACGGCAATGGCGGAAACCATTTCTCCCCTTATAGCAGGTTTCAGGTAGGTTTCTTTTAGATACTCACTGCCAAATTCATAGATGGCAGGTGTAGCCATGTGGGTCTGTACGGTAATTGCAAGTGGAATCCCGCCACATTTGATATTGTACATTTCCTCCAAAAACACCAAGTCATACCAATAGTCAAGCCCTTCCCCTCCGTATTGGGTATCGTATCTGATGCCCAAAAAACCAAGCTCTCCCATTTTTTTAAATAGGGCATGGAGGGGAATAAAACCCTGCTCTTCCCATTCATCCACATGGGGGTTAATTTCTTTTTTAACAAACTCCCGTATTGATTTTCTTACCTGCTCATGCTCTTTTGAAAAATATAAATTTCTGTCCATAAACCCCTCCTGTATTAATAAAAAAGCATGTTCATTTTTTTCCTGTATTTAATTTAGATATGGTAACCATGTTTTAAAGGGAGAAGTGTTTCTGAGTATTCCAGTATTTTATAGAATACGTTCCCATTTTAATTCAGCCGTTTGTGCCGTTCCATTCATCAGTTGTGGTGATGTCTGTAATATCAACCTGTCTTCTTTGACCACGTATAATCGTTTCAAATCAGTCCCTGACCAGTTGGCAAATGAAGATAACTCAATGTGGTGAACGACATGGTTCCCATCTATTTCATAGGTTCCGCAATAAAATACAAACGATTCCGCAGCATTTCGCTTTTCTTCAAGGCTGCCACAAAAAAGATCGTCAGATTCAAAATGGGATTGATTCTTCGTTGTCAGGCAAACTGACATATAGCCCTGTGTGCTGTAGATGATGCGGCCTTGTGCATCTTCCCCAAATGGAAAAGTCACAATACCATTGGCGTTATGGTTAACCCATGAAATTAGTTTCCATGTGCCTAAGAGTTGATTCTGTTCCATGTTTCCTGATAACATCAAGTTAAATATCTATTGTTTCAAGGTATCGCTCGTGTCGAACTGCGCAGATATCATTCCCCGGCGCCGGCGTACATTTCTTTAATTACCTGTTTTTTTAATTTGCCGGTGGCTGTTCTTGGCAGTGGTTGCTGGGTAATCATGATCTTGCGGGGTTGTTTATAACCGGCCAGTTTGTTTTTGCAAAAAGCTAAGAATTCATCTTCTGAGAATGCTTCGTTTTTACTGGAGGTGATGATTGCCATTCCTACCTCTCCCCATTTTTCGTCCGGAATGCCGATGATTGCCACTTCTGAGATATGAGGATATCCCGAGAGAACAAGTTCTATTTCAGCAGGATATACGTTTTCACCGCCGGAGATATACATGTCTTTTTTCCGGTCGGTGATGTAAAGAAATCCGTCTTCATCTCTATAACCAAGGTCTCCGGTATGAAACCAGCCGTCAACAATGCAATTGGCTGTATCCTCGGGCAGGCACCAATATTCTTGGATAACGTTCGGGCCTTTAATTACAATTTCACCAACCTGCTCTGGTGCGAGTTCAACTCCCATGGCGTCAATTATTTTTATGAGTACATGAAACAGTGGTTGTCCGGCTGATCCCAACTTGTTCAAAGCGTACTCCGAGGCTAACAGGGAGGCTCCGGCCGAAGATTCGGTCATGCCGTAGCCTTGGATTAACTTTATTTCCTTGGCCTGAAATGTTTTGATCAGGTCAATTGAACACGGCGCCCCACCAACAACAAGGATCTCCATGCTTGAAAAATCCACACTGTTCCATTCAGGGATGATCGTCATTAATTGGAACATTTGCGGTACGCCAAACATAAAAGTTATTCTTTCTGAATCGATTATCCGCAGGGCTTCTGCGGGGTCAAAATTTCTTTGAATAATTATTTTGCAACCTGCATATATAAGGGGCATTGCAGATATGTTCAAGCCACCAATGTGAAAAAGTGGTGCACTGCATAAACTTACCTCATGGCCTTTATAAGCATTCAAATGTTGTGAATTTATGCTGTTCCAAATCATGTTCTGGTGGAGAATGAGCGCACCTTTGGGGCGGCCGGTCGTTCCAGAAGTGTACATGATAAGGGTAGGGTCATCTATCTCCACTTCGGAATCAAGAATGGGTTCTTTCGTGAGTGACTTATTTATCCAGGTATCATATTCAGTATCGCCTTCAAGACCACCGGGCATTTCGGAAATATATGTTTTAATGGAAGGGCAAACTGCTTTAAGATCATTTACCAACTCTGCGAATTCGGGCGAGTAAATCATTATTGAGGGCTTGGAATCATTTATGATAAATTCCAGTTCAGGCGCTGCCAGTCGAAAGTTGAGAGGAACCAGGATCGCTCCCATCTTGGCCGCAGCAAAAAGGCTTTCCAAAAAGATGTTGCCATTGGCCATGAGTACAGTAACTCTGTCTCCCTTTTTAATTCCGACTTCTTTAAATTTATGTGCGGCCTGATTGATCCGGTTGTTGAATTCCTCCCAGCTAAGGGATAATTCATTGTATTTTAGAGCCACTTTGTCTGGTTTTCTCTCGGCCCAGCATTTGGGCCAATGTCCTAAGTTCATAAGATTCTCCTTATGTTGATCTCAAGAGTCATAAGTTCTCATAACTCCTTAGAAATCATTAATACCCATAAAATTAAAGTTTGAAACCCAGGGTTAATAATTTCAGTTAGTTAGTCAATGTCTATACAAAACATGCTGAGAACTTATGACTGACAAGGTTGATGCGATTCGATTTTAATCGTTAAAAAAACTTCATAGCTCTCAAATAAATGTTGTTGTTAGATTAACTTTTTACTAAATGTAATAATGCTTTGTAAGTCAATGAATCAAATTCACATGATTTTGTCAAGTTTTTTTTGATACTCTAAACATGCGTCTGAAATAAGGTGAGATGGTTGACTTGTATGGGGAGGGGTGATTAGTGAGATAATGTTGGTGTTATCTGCGATTCGCCCATCGGTGTGTTGCTCGAAATTTGGAATGAAAACCATCTGAATTTAATGTATATTTTATTGTAGATGATATGGAAAAGATGTTTTATTTGGCATTCAAATGGTCTACTTTTGGCGGATTGTATAGTATGGTTGATGTTGAGAGTGATTTTCTTGACATTCAAACATTGATATTGCTATACATGTGAATATTGTTCGTTAAGTGCTTTTTTTTGAGCGATTGTTATGACCTTTCTTAGACAAGTAAGATGTTATGATCTGAAATTGCGGCCTGAAGAAGATGCTTTGGGCCGGTTTTCCGGGAAGGATCCTCTGGCCCATGAATTGTGTCTGGAATCCGAAAATGACATCAAAACCCATGAACCCTTGGTAAAAGCGGTTCAAGAACATGGGGTAAAGATTATCTCCCAGATTAACCATGTGGGACGGTATGCCCAGAAGCGGCTGCTCGGCTGCCAGTCTGTGGCCCCGTCTGCAGTAGCCTGCAGATTAACCAGTGAAGTCCCAAGTTTACTTTTTTTAGTACTTTTTGATATAGATGGTCAAGTATTCCAATTTTGAATGATGAATTTTAATTTGAGTGTGAAATAAAGTATGGAAAAACAATATATAAAAAAAGACTTGGTGGACGATTGGGAGTCACTGCAGAGGATATTTATAAGACCCGAGGACGATGCCTCCCGTGAGACCCTGATTAAATATATGGAGCAGATTCTTTTTGGGCTCCATGAATTTTTAAACAAAAATGTGGGGGTCACCGAGTCCATCAGCCTTAAGGCCTTGACGGATCTTTACAAAGAGACTGTGATCAGCCCCCTCCCTGAAAAAAAATTGGCAGATGTGATTTCAGATATTATCGAGGGCATTGCCCCCCGAGCCGTTAACGTGGCATCGCCCTATTTTGTGGGTCATATGACAGCGGCCATTCCCTTTTTTATGGTTCATTTAAAGGCCATTGTGGCGGCTTTGAACCAGAATGTGATCAAGCTTGAAACCTCCAAAGTGCTGTCTGTGCTGGAAAAGCAGGTGCTGGCGAAGATTCATCGGCTGATGTATAAAAACAGCGAAGCCTTTTACCAGGCCCATGTCCAGAGTACTGACACCTCCCTTGGATCTTTCACCACGGGGGGGACAACGGCAAATCTTACAGCCCTGTGGGTGGCACGGAACCTGTTGCTTAAGCCCTTTGACGGATTTGAAGGCGTTGAATCCCAGGGGATCGCAGGGGCACTCAACGCCTATTCCCTGGACCGGGCCGTAATTCTGGCCTCCCCCCGGGGACATTTTTCCCTGAAAAAGGCGGGGGGAATTCTTGGCATCGGGCATGGGAATGTCATTCCTGTTGATGTGGATGCCCACCATCGTCTGGATGTATTAAAGCTGAACCAAAAGGTTATTGAGCTTAAAAAAAACGGCAGAACCGGTATTTTGGCAGTGGTGGGCATTGCCGGTGCCACGGAAACAGGGATTGTGGACCCTCTGGATGATATTGCCGATGTGTGTGAAGATCATGGGCTCCATTTCCATGTGGACGCTGCCTGGGGTGGGCCGGTGATGCTGTCCGAGCGATATGCCCACAAATTAAAGGGCATTGAACGGGGAGACTCTGTGAGCATTGATGGACATAAGCAGTTCTTTATGCCCATGACCTGTGGCATGGTTTATTTCCGTGATCCCCTGGCCATGGATGCCATTGCCTACCATGCCAACTATGTGAACAGAGAGGGCAGTGTGGATCTTGGTATTAAAACCCTGGAAGGCTCCAGGGAGGCGAATTCTCTGATCTTGGACAGCTCCCTGAAAATCATGGGAACCCGTGGGTACGGATTGATGGTGGACCATGGTATTGAAACGGCCCAACGCTTTAGCCAGGCCATTCATACCCGGGGGGTGTTTGAAATGGTGACAGAACCAGAGCTTAACATTCTAACTTACAGGATTTTGCCCCAATATCAGGGCGCGGATGATCTTGGCCTCCCCCATGGAGAGAAAAAAACTGGAGGATGGGGTGGATCAACTTAATATCATGGTCCAGCGGGAACAGCGGGAAGCTGGCAAGAGTTTTGTGTCAAGGACTCGCATCCGTCGGGGACCCGGGGACATAGAAGGGCAGGTGGTATTGAGGGCGGTGATCATGAATCCCATGACGGACATGGATATTCTCAATGAAGTCCTGGATGAGCAGGGGGAGATTGCAGAAAGACTTTTGAAATCTCCTGACCTGTTTTAAGGCAATTACTTAGTATCTGCTGATTTTCTCTTATAGCACACGAATAGCCTAAATGACTGTTAAGACCTTTTGATGAAACATGATGCTTTGAAAAGGTTTGTCAGAGGCAAAACGCCTATTATAAAGCTATTTTTGGTTATTTTGAACGCAACACTCCATTCTGGAAAAATACAATCCCAGTGATAAGGAATTCAAAAAAAAAATTAGCCCAGTAAACCCAGTTTCATCAAGCTTTGTTCACTGATTTCTTCGTTTCTGTAGAGCTGAATAAATTTTTTCAAATTATAGGCAGTCTGGCACAAAAGAGACCAAATACGATCCCCCTTAATTCCCAGATAGAGACTTAGTCCAAAACCGCGAAGATTCTTTGAGACCGCTATAAATCCTTCTGTTGCGGACCGGGCTTTTTGACAATATTCTTGTTCTTTTTCTTCGACATCCTGGGTTCTACCAAGAAAAATATGCGAAGCTCCTTTGGGAATTTTTTGATTTGTTTGGCTTCGGTAACCCTGATCACCTATGGCATATTCAGGAACCCCTTTCATTTTTTGGCTACCCACTTAAGGCGGGACAATTCTGTAAATTCAATGGGTTAAAAGCTGGGTCTTTTCTACGTTCTCGCGGCAGTGGTAATGCCCCAACTTTTTCTAAAGTCCATTCGAACAAATCTGGAAATTTTTTATCGAACAATCGTTCCGCACTAGTCGTGCCGTCAGCACGACGCAGATCGAAGTTATGTATAGCAGTCATTGCCTTTAATCGTAGTGTATTCAGAGATCTCCCATTGCAATACATTTGAGAGAGCCATCCATTCCTGCCTTCTACAGCAGAAGATGTTCGTTGGAATTTTTCAACCATCCAGATAGCCCAAGCCTTCCAATGCTCTATCTCCTCATCACTCAAAATATGTAATAAATGATGTGCTCGCCACGCATTCAAAGCTTCTTCCCAAGCCTTTTTGTATGAAGCCTTCATGACAGGATTTTTTGTCTTCTCCATCTGCCTGTGCCAATAAAATACGGGCAACAATAAATATGTCACCCACTCCTGCGTGGTTTGATTGAGGTTATACTGAGTAAGATTTTCTCTTACCCATACCCACCACACACCTACATTGGAAGCAATGTCTTCAATTTGGCGAGTAAATTTCCCCAAAGCATCACGGCTATCCGAAATAGATACGGATGCCGCTATTTCTGTGAATTCATCAGCGCAAGCCTGTAGCCTTTTCATTACATCTTCTGTGGTTTGTGCTTCACCGCTGCTCTCATTAAAAGGATGCACTGAAAGCGAAATTTTTTGAAGTTCGGTATGATAATCATCATGATTCTCCTGATGAGATTGTAGGCACGCTTCCTGTTCTATAAGTGTTTTTTCCTCAGCTTTGATAAGATCCTCGTCTTTATTCCGCTGGCGCAAACTGGATATACTTTTTTTAAGATCTTCAATTTTATTCTTCGTTTGAGATAATTTGCGGTGCAACTGAACACCTAACCATTTGCTGATTTCATATTGACCATGAAAAAGATCAGATCCGACCTTTTTACAGCCAAAGCCATCCATCCCTAATTTTATCAAGGCCTTGGCTCGATCACTGACAAAATGCCGAACGCGGAGCCCTATTTCATTTAACCGAGCTTGTGATTTTTGATTCCAAGTCTCATAAGTTCTGTCTTCTGCCTCTTCTTCTAAAAGCAAATATCCAGAGGATAGATCCATTAATACCAATAATATCATTCCGTTAAAAAAAGTTTCATCACCAGCTGCAATAATTTCTTGAGTTTTATTGCTTTTGCATTGCTCTTTTTCTTGAATGCCTTGATATTCAACAAGCAATCCTTCTATTTCTTTTAATTTGCCCCGAAGAGCTGTTGGTGAAACTCCGACATGGGAATCAATTCCCATCCGTTTTAAAAAATCTGAGGCTCGTTCGGCACCAATTCCCCCTTTGATACAAAAGTCATAGAGTACAGCAATCACCAAACGACTGAGGAATTGCCTGCCCAACGCGGTCTCCCAAAATTCAGATTCTGGACATCGGTTTCTTTTTAATAGCCCTTTTAAATGACGGTAAACACTACTTTTGGGAATACCTGTTTGTTCACTCAGTTTATAAACTGACTGCTTTCCTTTTTCGACAATAGACTGAATTATTTTACGAGAACGTTGCCAGTAATTTATCATCTTGAAGCCTTTTTTTCAGAATTGGTTTTCTAAAGATTATACCTTCAAATGATAAAAATATCCTTCATAAAAAAAAATAACAAATTCGAGAAAAATATCCCGCCTTAAGTGAGTAGCCCATTTTTTCTTGAAATAATTCAGTGGTCTTTTTCCATAAAGTCGTATCATTGGGCTTTCCAATAAAATTTTCCATTGTAACCATAAAGCCTTGACGATTGAACGAAAGCTCAAGTGTAGTACCAAATTCACATTTTGGATACTTTTTACCCTTAACAATGGGGCGAGCATCTGGTTCATCCAAGGAAACAATTCGATCGGGAATATGTCTTTCACCTGCAAGCTTTTGTTCATTTTGGTCATGCAACAATGTCAAGAGATCCAAGAGAGTCTGTGCTTTTTCTCCCTTTTTTCCACAGCCTTTAAGACTTTGAACAATTTTTTCAAATTTCCGCAATGCATCGGATAAAATCATTATGAATTCAAATAATATCTCATTAATTTCAGTTTCTTTACGATTTAAGTTGTATTCTCGCCATAATTGCTTGACTTCCTGATCATCCCACCAAATAGAAATTTGAAATCTTCGGGCAAATTGTTTCATCTTTTCAAAGGCTTTAAAAATCAATCCAATATCTGTTGGATAAATGATATTGTTTGACAAAACGCTCGAATCAATCAGCATAGCATCATTTTTGATAACCCCTGCAATCCTGAGAAGATTGAAAATGATAAAATCTATCACCTCCATCCCCTCAACTCCAAAACGTTTTCGCAATTTACTCAGATTACTGTGGTGCATAAAAAAAGCTAAATATTTATCTGGAACATTGCAAAAATATTGCATATATCGGTTTTCCTTGACTTCGCAGATAATCTTTCTATCACTCAAAATCCTGAGTTTGGAAAGAATGAAAAGCGCTATCACTGTTCGAAGCGGGGTGCCTATTGCTCCTTTTTCAGCATTGTAATAGCAAACCAATTTGTCGATTATTTTTTGCCATGGAATAATCTTGCTCAGGACAACTAACTCATTGGCCGGATCTATAATATTATTCTTCACCCATTCTTCACTGAGACTTTCCACATTTTTTTTTAATCATTTCAAATCCCTCCGGTTTTTATGATGTTGAAGGCTTTAGAATGTGCTTAAAACGCTTAAATTTAGGCATATTATAACATGATACTCCAAGTATTCAATACATTTTTGAAAGCCACCTTTATAGAAAATCAGCAGATACTACTTAGGGAGTCAGAGGAAATTAATTTACCTGCAAATCCAGCTGAAAAGCAGATGTCTCTAAGCCTGGAAAATATAAGTGGTAAATTGAAAACTTCTGACTCCCTTAGTACTACGGCTAAATTTACCAAAAAGGCATTAAAATTATAATTTCAAACCCTGGGTCGGATCCCCACGGCTTCGCCAGGCCATTATTTTTCCAAAATTAAAACCTGGTAACATAATGACAGCCAAGGGATTGTTTGTTACGCATGGCTACCTTGACAATAATAAAAGCGGTTTCCACGCCGTTTCTCAATTCTATGATCTATCGGTTCAAGCGAGCTGATCGGTAGAATTTGATGATGCGATGTGCGTGGTAATTCAAATCCGACCGGGCCCGTTCCAGCCCCCGTCGGCTCCTTACAATTCCGGCGGGCGCATTCCCATTTTCCCAGTTAAAAAATTCTGTCTTTTGATGAAGTAAAAATGATATGTTCCATCTCAACAATCAGAAAAGGGGGGAAGGAGAGTGAATTTCATGCAGATCAAGGAAGCCCACAATTGTGAAACCGTTGAAGAAGTGTTTACTTGTTTGAAAGAACTGGACGAAGATAAGCAGCTACTCCGCAGTCCAGAGGATGTAGCTCAAATGGAACAAAAAATCATGAGGTAGACGGCAGCGACACAGAAAACTGACCAAAGACTGTCGCCCTATGGCACATACCAGGCGATAAAGGCTCATTGCAGAAATATTGAACAAAACGCTGCAAAGTTCAAGGATCAAACCTCCAGTTGTGGCAATCAAAGCTTTTTCTGCTATATTTAGAGGCATTTTTCGGTATCGCAATACAAAATGGGGTAAAATTGTAAAGGTTGCTTTGCAGTGAGTGCTCTGAACCCGCCAAATTACCAGGTCATTAACCAAAACCCTTATATAATGAGAGTGGCAAGTCAAAGAAAACCGCCGAAACAATCTTTTCTATGCTTCAGTTGAACACCAATGGATACCAGAAAAGCAACGACAAATTCTATGAAGGCCTTTCCATCCTGAATAATTCTCAGATACGCCTCAGTTGTTTTAAAATCAACGGTGATTGTATGATCTTCTCTTTTTCTTTTCATGGTCATATCCTCCATATAGTATCTTGATATTATCCATATTGTATCAAAGATAAGAGCATGAAATACATGGAAATTTACTCTATCACTTAAAACGTTGGAATCTGAGACAGCCAAAGGAAGGACCCGGTATCATGGTGCTTGGCGAGAGCCGAAGCTTTTAATCATATATGTTGTTGATGCACATGGAAAACAAGAAAAAAGCTTCAAGCCCATTATTGATGGGTGCTTCAAAGGCCCAGATGGAATATTTCATTTATTGAAGGGCTATTTGGAGTTCCTGCATATTCAAAAAGCGGATAAAATCTTATGGCTCATCGCGGATTCGTGTGATTTCATGACAAAAACATTCACACAATTTTGTAATAACTCAATAAATTCAGAATATTCAGTTTTAAGAAAACTGCTTATTTGAATGATTCTCACACTAATCCGCGATGAGCCAATCTTATTTATTGCAGACGGTGCTCGTTGGATCTGGAATAGAGTTCCCGGACTGATTAATGATTTGTGTTTGAATCCGGAGAATGTGTACGAACTTTTTGATTTTTACCAAGCAGTAGAGCATCTGGGTACAGTTGCAGGGCTACGAAAGAGTTGGTCTGCCAAAGAACGAAAAGCATGGATAACAAAACAACGACGCCTTCTGATGAAAGGTGAATCGATAGCCGTAGTCCGGGCAGTACAGACACTCTGTAGAGGCCGGAATAGTAAGGACATCAAGAGGGAGCTGAATTACTTTGTGCGTAATGAAAAACGTCTGGCGTTTACAACTGTAAAGGCATTGAATCTACATTGCAGTGGTATCGGTCGTCATCATTCTTCCCTATGCCGACACAAGCAAAACCATCCCTTCGGATCTGTTCAGAACCCGGACGGTTGCGGAAGAGAAGGGCCGAGACCTCTATGTCAGTAACGGATGCGTTTATTGCCATACCCAGTCGATTCGATCGGTGGACTGGGGCCTGGGCGCAGAGAGGATGGCCCAGGCCGGGGATTATCTAAAGGATTACCCCATACTTTTAGGTTCCCAGAGAACGGGCCCGGACCTCTCCCAGGAAGGCGGAGAGCATCCTAATGACTGGCATCAGGCCCATTTTATCAACCCCAGATATACACGGCCCTTGTCCATCATGCCGCCGTTTCAATTTTTAAAGCAGGACAATATAGACATATTGATCCAATATACCCAGAGCCTGGGGCTGAAGAATGCAGACCTGCGAATGGAGAGACAAACCCTGTGGAAAAAGAGATCCGTTGACGCATATGAAGCGGGTGTGGATGAAAACGTGGCATGGATTCATGAAAATGTCCCCAAGGGGTGGCGGGAAATCCCCACACCTTATGCGGCCTCGGAGGCGGGCCTTGCAAGGGGTGAAAAGATATATCAGGATTTCTGTTTTGGCTGCCACGGACCCGTGGGAGACGGCATGGGCCCGGCCCAGCCCTATCTGAATCCACCGCCGTTGAATTTCACCATCCTCAAAGGCCGGGGGATCAGTGGGGGGATTATCTACTATCAGATCATGAACGGCATCACCGGCACGGCCATGCCCTATTTTAAACGAGAACTGGAATCTGAAAAAATATGGGATGTGGGAAACTATATTGCCAAATATTTTATTGGTCAGATCGATGCAAATAAGGAACCCAAAGGAATTGATGCCGCATATGAATAACCCATTTGGACGCATAAAGGGGTAGAAAGATGTATTATCCGTTTTTTCTGGCGTATATTCTGACTGGACTGTTTATCGGCGTTGCCGTGTTTGTATGGGCGCTGAAAACCGGGCAATTCGCCGACCAGCAGCGGGCAAGGTTTCTGGCCATGGAGGAGATCGCACCCCAGGCAGCAGCAGTAGCGTCATCAGCAAAGGCCGGGCGTGATCTCTATTGTGTATTTTACCTGGCCCTTGCAGCCATTGGGGCCAGTTTTGCCCTGGTGGGCTATGCCCTTTTTTTCCGATAGGCCATGATTTTTGCGGGAGAGTTATAAAAACCCGAAACAGAGGCCAAAAATTAAGGATTGACAAATGAGATTTTTTGAACTTTTAAATACCCAGCATGTGCTTGCCCTGATCATTCTGACCCTTATTTTCGCAATCCTGTTTGGTGTGACCCTGTCGGTTCTTCCCCTGTTCGGGTCCAAAGCCAGGGTCCTTAACATTAAAGTCGTCCAGCACTTTGCCGACGGCATAGAAAAGGCAGACGGACCGTTCCCCATGATCATGGCCCTGATCGTTGGCGGTACCGTTTTATGGGCGATTTATTATATTCTGTATTACGGCCTTTCGGAGGTTATATTATAAACTTATGGACACACTCAAAACCAAAAATAAAGAGTCCCTTTTGCGCACCTGGCTGTGGATCATGGCCATGGTTGCCATCATACTCGGTGTTGGATATTTCTCGTTTGTGGTGGTGGCGGACAAGGGCGTTCCTACCTGGGATTACCGTCCCGTGAAAAGCCTTCCGTCAGAATCCCCCTATGCGGTATATGAGAAAAATCCCCTGGGCCAGCATGTCAGCGGCAAGGAGACCAACTAAATGAAAAAAGTGTTGTTTCTTGGTGTATTTGTGTCGCTGGTTTTGACAGGGGTTTATACGGTCATTACCCTGTATGATTCAAACCTGAAAGCTGGGAGAATGTATCAAACCCCGGTAGTCCGGCCCCATGAGGAGCCGGAACTTATAATGGACAAACGAACCATTGCCGACAAAAAAAGTGAGACCCTGATCAGGGAACTGCTGAAAACCGATTTTATCCTGACACCCATTGAACCCGCCCAAGCCATGGTGGCAAAGGGTGAAAAGGATTACCAAGCCTTCTGTTCCCATTGTCACGGTCCCAACATGGACGGGCTTGGCACTGTGGGGCAGAGTTTTTCCCCCCTGCCCACAGATCTGGCTGGCGAGAAAACCGTCGCCATGAGTGATAGGGACTTGTTTGCCTTTATCAGCTATGGCGGCAAAAAAGCGCCTGCCCTGGCAAGTTCCATGTCTGTTGAAAGCCGGAATGCGGTTATCCAGTATATCCGACACATACAGCAAACCGCCCGCTGATCAACTAATGAAAATACAAGTTCCGTGCACCCTTTGTGGCCTGACTGTTAAGGTTTCTAAAGCTACGTCAAAAGAGATATTCTGCTGCCAGGGCTGCAAAATGGTTCATGCCATGCTCATGGAATCAGATCAATACAAAGATACAAAGGATTTCAAGGATACCGACCTGTACAAACAATGTGTTGCCGCAGGTATTGTCCCGGACACATCTATAGAAACGTCGGCATCATGGGAAAAAAAATCTGAACCTCCTGCTGAAAACTTATCCGGGACAGATGGGGAGGTTCCCATTAATTCCGATAATTTTCTGACCCTTAATCTCCAGATTCAAAACATGTGGTGTCCGGCCTGTGCATGGATAATTGAAAACACGCTTACCCGGTCAAAGGGCGTGATAACGGCTTCGTGCAATTTTTCCAGCGACCGGGGAAACGTGATGTATGATCCCGTAAAAACCTCTCCGGAAAAAATTTATGCCACCATTGAGAAACTGGGATACCCTTCTGCTGATCTTGATGAAACACCCCAGAAAAACAGAAAAGAATTTATTCGTATTTGTGTGACCCTGTTTTTAACCATGAACGTCATGATGCTCAGCTGGGCCATCTATTCAGGATTCTTCATTGAGTTATCACCTCACTCCGTTCAGCTTATGGCTTGGCCGGTATTTATCATGGCCACCGTTGTTGTGTTTTACGGTGGATATCCCATACACAAACGGGCCCTTGTGGGGATTACATCCGGATGGCCCGGAATGGAGACCTTGATAACCGCCGGATCCTTTTCTACCTATTTTTACAGTGTGTTTCATTTTTACAAGGGAAGCATCCATCTCTATTTTGATGCCGCCTCCATGCTGATTTTGCTGATCCTCACCGGGAAAATGCTGGAACAGTCCGCCAAGAATAAAATTGCGGAAGGATTGTGGGCATTTTTTTCCCTGGTTCCCCAGAAAGTCAGAATTTGTGCAGAGCAATTTCCCAGGGGGCGGTATGTTTCCATAAAGCAATTGTCCCAGGGGGACGCGTTTCTGGCGGAAGAAGGAGAGATCCTGGCTGCAGACGGCATTGTCACCCAGGGCACTGCGGTCATTGACGAGTCCTCCATCACGGGGGAGGCAAAACCGGCCAATGTCCGGCCGCAGGACACGGTAAAAAGCGGCACCCGGATTATCTCCGGCAAGATCCAGGTAAAAGCCGTGAAGGTGGGGGAGGAATCAATTCTCGGCAGAATGCTTGCCATCATGGAAAACAGTCTTTCCGAAAAAACAGCACAGACCCAGCGGTTTGAGAACCTCTTAAAATTTTTTGTTCCATCGGTTATCGGGTTGTCTGTGGTGACCTATTTTTTCTGGGAACTGTACGGGCTGAGCTCATATGAGGCCTTTAACCGAGGGATATCCGTCATGGTCATTTCCTGCCCCTGTGCCCTTGGGATTGCCATTCCCCTTGCCCTTGTGGCTGGGGTGTCTGCTGCGGGGAAAAAGGGTATCCTGGTAAGGGATTTTGAAGCGTTTGAAAGCGTTGAAGGGCTGGATACCATCGTTTTTGACAAAACTGGAACATTGACCACGGGCCGGCTTAAAGTGCTGGGTATGGACACGGCAAACGGTTTTCCGGCACAAAAGGCCTGGCAAATTATTCATGCCATGGAACAAGAGTCGGACCACTACATCGCCCACACCCTATCAGCTTACGCAACGACCCGACGAATAGCGTTGCTTGATTTGGAAGATGTCATTTACCATTCCAACGGTGTCAGTTGCCGGTTTCAGAATAAATCTTATTGTTTTGGGAGCATGGCTTTTGTGAATAAAAGCCATCAGGCAGACCCCTCTTTTGTTTCCCTTTCCAGGCAAGGGGATCAGATCATATCAACGGTTTTTTTGTCTTTAGATGGTACCATTGTCGCAGCTGTTCACCTGGGAGATTCACTGAAAATCGGCGTAAAGACGCTTGTTGCAGATATTCATAAAATGGGGTTTTCCTGTTTTTTGATCTCAGGAGATGCAAAAAAAACCACCCTGGCCGCCGGAACCTTTGTGCAGATCCCAGCTGAACATACCCATGGCGGATTGCTGCCCCATGAAAAAGCAGAATTTATCAAAAGACTTAAACAAGCGGGCAAAAAAATTGCCATGGTGGGGGACGGCGTAAACGATGCGCCGGCCATGGCCCAATCTGATATTGCCATGGCTGTTCATTCAGGCCTCAATCCGGGGGAGGGGGTTGCCGCCATTACCCTGATGCAGGAGACCCCGGTCCAGCTCATCGATTTCATATCGCTTGCCACACGCGTAAACCGGAAAGTCAAACAAAATCTTATATTTGCGTTCGTTTATAACATCATCAGCATCCCGGTGGCCGCCAGCGGCTTTTTGAATCCCATCATCGCTGCAACTGCCATGCTTTTAAGCAGTCTTTCCGTGACATGCAATACCTTGTTGCTGGTAAAGAGAGAATCCAAAAACAAACCATGAGGTGTTTATTAGAAAATAAAACGTCCGGGCAACCTCAGCAGAGCCCCCCCCCGATGGGTAATAGGAACCGGCCAATTGAGCCGTCTAACGGTTCCGGGCCGGGCCCATTGCCCGTCGGGGGGGGG
>Ga0307929_1000332_pt1 | contig 49438 bp, 45 predicted proteins | sample AceLakmetage1330_FD_203160 | JGI IMG/M metagenome (GOLD analysis project Ga0307929, IMG submission 203160) | Saline water microbial communities from Ace Lake, Antarctica - #1330 | ecosystem: Environmental > Aquatic > Non-marine Saline and Alkaline > Saline | place: Antarctica: Ace Lake... | reverse complement strand
CATCGCCATTGCCACGACGGCAGTGTCATCCACATCAGGGTAATAGTCGTTGTTGTACTGGAAGGCCCAGCCGCCGGGCCGCACATCAGGCCGGCGCACAGCCCAGTCGCCCACCACGTCCAATATCTGTTTGTCCTTGAGCCAGTCGAGCGCGCCATCAAGCCGTGCATCGCCCGCCTCAACACCCGCTTCCATCAACGCATGGGCAGCAAGGCTCGTGTCCCACACCGGCGAGACGCAGGGCTGGCAGTAAAGCTCCTCATCCGTCTCGATCAGCAGCCGTTCAATGGATTCCTTGGCAACCATGAGATTGGGATCATCGGACGGATAGCCGAGCACGTCATACGCCATCACCGAATTGGCCATCGCCGGATAGATCGACCCAAGCCCGTCCAGCCCGTTCAGGCGCTCGGTGAAAAATGCCACCGCCTTGTCGATCGCCCGCTTGCGCAGCGACTTGGGAAATGCCGGCTCACAAAAGCGCAGCACCTTGTCGAGCACCAGAAAACAATCCCCGACAAAGCTGCCATTGGGATTGATGTTGTAGACCTTTTCATCTTCCGGCGGCGTCACGAACAATTCGCGGATATTGATGCCGGTCGGATTGCGCGCCTGCGCCTTGAGCGCATACAGCACCAAAAGCGGAGTCATCACCGTCCGCGACCAGTAGGCAATTTTCGACATATGGAATGGGAACCAGCGCGGCAGCAGCATGACTTCCACCGGGATCACCGGAACGCCCCGCCACGGGATCTGCGCAAACAGCGCCAGCATGATCCGGGTAAAGACATTGGCCTTGGACGCCCCGCCACGCGCCAGCACCCAGTCGCGCGCCTTCGCCATATGCGGCGCATCGGTCTCTTCGCCGGTAAGCTTCAGCGCCCAATAGGCCTTGATGGTGGCTGAGATATCCCCGTCGCCATCATGGAACAGCGGCCAGCTTCCGTCCGCGTTCTGAACACGCCTGAGATAAACCGCAATCTTGGCTTCCTTGGCCGGATCAATCTCGTCGAGAAAATGCTTCAGCAGCACATATTCCGACGGAATGGTGCTGTCCGCTTCCAGCTCAAAGACGATATGTCCGTCCTCGCGCTGCATCGCCAGCAGACGATCCGCCTGGGTTTTTATGAGAGCTTCGCGCGCCAGGCGCGCCGCCACGGGATCGTCTTCAACCTCGGGCCCAAATTCAACAACAGTCACCGCACGCCACCTGCTTTTGCATTTTCATTGTGCAGCGCAATACTAGCGGCCAGCGGACGCAGCCTGCAAGGCAAACAGGTCAGGCAATATCCATCCGCGACAAGACCTGCCGGGCTGCCTTGTTGCCGGAGCGGATTGCCCCCTCAATCGTGGCCGGAAGCCCGGTATTTACCCAATCCCCCGCCAACAGCAGATTGTCCCACTTGGTTTCGCTATCCGGCCGCTTGGCGACACCTTCAGGCGACTGATCAAAGGTGGCGCGCTTTTCCTTGATGATCTTGCCCGCCACATAATCCTTGTCGATCAGCCCCAGCGCAAACCGGGTTTCTTCCCAGAACAGCGGTAGAAGTTCTTCGGTCGGTCGATCCACAAGATCACCCGCTGCCGACACAGTCAGGCTGACGATATTTCCCCTGACAAACGCCCAGTGGGCATGCGCATTTATCAGGCCGATCACACCCACCCCATCCGGCTTGGGCGCTGGACGCCGCAACCGGAAATGCACATTGAGAATTGTCTCCCCGTCACCGGGAACGTCCAGGTCCGGCATCACATCCTTCGCCCGCTGCGGCGGCACCGCCAGAATCACGGCATCATGCGGGTGCACCGGCACGGTTCGCTCGCCAAACGACAGCGACGTCACCTTGCCGTCGGCTGACTCAAACCCACGCAGCCGCGTATTGAATTGAACCGGCCGGTTGGTGCGCCCAAGCCGTCGCACAGCCGGATCGACAAAGGCCGCACCCAGACCATCTTTCGCGATCAGAGGACGGCAGGCCTGCTCACCCTTCAGGAAGGTTTCGCGCAACACCGGCCACAGCAGCTTGGCAGCACCCTTCTCCGGCACGGTATTCAGCACCGCAACCACCAGCGGCTCCCAGAAGCGCTGATAGAGCGGCCCGCGCGTCGCAATAACATCCGACACCGTGTCGGTGTCCTTCGCGAACGGAATTTTGAGCCCCGCCATATAGTTCCAAAGGGTTGTGTCCGGCACTCGCCGCTCCGGCGACATCACCCACCATGGGAACGGCCCCCAATTGGGCTTCAACGTCCAGCGCTCACGCGTCTTCGCATCAATGAACGGAAAAGCGGCTCGCGACGGACCCGACAGCGCATCCTTCGCGCCGATGGCATCAAGATAGGCCAACGCCGCCTTGTTACCGCTCAAAAGCAGATGATTGCCATTGTCGATCACGTGATCGAGCGTCTTGTCATGAAACGAGCGGCAACGCCCGCCTGCGTGCAACGCGGACTCATAGACCTGCACCGGCACGCCCGCGCCTTCCAGCGTAATGGCAGCAGACAACCCGGCGAGTCCCGCCCCGATCACATGAACAGTCGGCAAATCCTAAGCCCCCGAAGATGCAGCTTTGCTGCCACGCGGTGCATCCCGGCGACGGGGCGGCAGCAACATATAGCGCAGCGCAATGCTCAACTTGGCACCTTTGCCAAGCTTGATGGGCTCACCCAGCGCAAAATCCCGGAGTTCCATCAACCGCAAATACCGCTCATAGACGCCCATCATCAAAAGCGCGGGCCGAACTTCCCGCCAGTTGAGGCTGGCAAGCAATACTTGCGCCTCACCAAACCAGCCGCGCGCCTCGCGGCCAAGATCGCGTGCAACATCCTGCAAACGCTCGCTTTGGACAATAGACATAGCGTCGCGGGTCCCAATTTCGTGGGCATCCAGCAACTCGGCCGGCAGATAGACCCGGCCCATTTCAGCATCTTCTTCAATATCCCGCAGGATATTGGTCAGCTGCAAAGCATTGGCCAGCGCCAGCGCAAACCGGTCCTCGGTCTCCCCGCGCCCAGCACCAAAAACCGGCATGGACAAAAGCCCGACAGCCCCCGCGACCCGACGGCAATAGGCCATCAGCCGATCATGGGAGGGCGCAATCAACGGCCCTTCCACATCCATTTCCATACCCTCGATGAGCATCTCGAATTCGTGCCGGTCCAGATCGAAGCGGGAGATGGCGGACACCAGAGCAACACCGACCGGAGTTTGCGGTGCACCGTCAAAGACACGCGCGATCTCCACGCGCCATTCCTTGAGGCCCGCCATGCGCTCTTCGTAAGTGCCGCCCTCATCGGCAATATCGTCGATCTCGCGCGCAAACGCGTAAATCGCATACATCGCCTCACGCCGCTCCTTGGAGAGAATGCGCATCCCCGCCGCAAATGACGTGCCGGAGCGTTTGACAATCTCCGCCGCATGCGCCGCCGCGGCGCGCGGCGCCATCACGCCATCAAAAGAAGTCGACGCTACCTGGCTCATGTCCGCACTCCCCCTTTTGCTGCAAAAAAACCCCAGACGGCACCAAGCACCGTGGCAACGGCAAAATCCATCTTCGTCAGCTTGACGCGGGTTGCCAGCGGGTCACCCACCCGCAGCCGTGCCGCCAGTCGCCGCGCCAGCCGGATGATGATGGCCGACTCCATCGCCAACCGCCGCGACCGCAACGCAGCAGGCAGCTTCGCAGCACGCACAAGCTGCACGTCAACATCATCCAGCAACCGGTCGATCACTTGTCTCAATCCCGGCGACAATGCATCACCACGCAGATCAGCGACTGACGCCCCCGCCTCGGCGAGCCATGCTTCGGGCAGATAACAGCGATCCATCACCATCAAATCCTTGCCGCAATCCTGAAGGTGATTGACGATCTGCAACGCCGTGCACAACCCATCCGAATACGGATATAGATCCGAGCAATCAACGCCAGCACCTTCATGCAGGTCAACCAGGAATCGCCCCACCGGGTCGGCCGAATGGCGGCAATAAAAATGCAATTCCTCAAATGTTTGGTAGCGGCTTTTCTCCGCGTCCTGACGAAATGCCACAAGCAGATTATGCGCATAAGACGTATCGAGGCCCTGAGCCTTGAGGCGGGCGGCAAGGTCGCCACCGCGTGATGCGCCCGGCGCGTCATCAAGGCTTGCGGCCATGACATCCAGCCGCTCAATCTTAACCCGAGCGGAGAGCGCCGGATTATCGGCAATATCGTCGGCCGCCCGCGCAAACCCGTAAAACGCAGCAATAACCGGTCGCAAACGCGCGGGCAGCAGAACAGACCCGACCGGGAAATTTTCGTCAGCCGCAATTTTGCCCGACGGCGTCTCAACACCCGTAGGATTTGTGATCGCAGCGGTTTGCGGCATGGACCGGGATACCTGATGCGCGGGCTGGGATTCCATCTGGCTCGGCAGCTCTCTTCAACTGGCTAGTACAGGTCTAGATTCGACACCGCCGAACGCTATCGCGTCCCCGCCAGTGCAGCAAGAAACCCACGCCTGCCCACCAGGTGAAATAGGAAAGTGAATGGGCGCATCCCTCAATTTGCTCATATAATGCCCGGACACCGCCAACTTATGAATCTCATGATGAATTTCCTGATTGACCTCCTGACACTCGAAACAACCGCCCTTCTGGCTGTAGCCGTTGCAGCATGGGTCTACCTCACCTGGGCCCGTGCTGGCTTCTGGCGGGCAGACGTATGGCTTGCCCCGGAGCCCGTCACCGGGAATGCCCCGCAGCCGTCGCTGGCGGTCGTCATCCCCGCTCGCGACGAGGCCGAAAACATCACCCGCACCCTGCGCTCCCTCACGGATCAGGATTATCGCGGCGATTTATCCATATGGGTTGTCGATGACGAGAGCAGCGACGGCACCGGCACATTGGCCGAAGCCGAAACCTCCAATGACGTGCCGGTAACCGTGGTCCGCGGCATGCCGCTGCCAACCGGCTGGAGCGGCAAGGTCTGGGCCATGTCGCAAGGCATTGCCGCTGCAACGGCAAATACCCGACAACCCGATTACCTGCTTTTGACCGATGCGGACATCGAATATGCCCCCGGCATGCTCACCAAGCTGGTCAACAAGGCCCACGTAAACAACCTGACCTTCGTGTCGCTGATGGCGCGCCTCGATGCCCGCAGCTTCTGGGGCAAGCTGCTGGTGCCCGCCTTTATCTATTTCTTTCAGCTCATCTACCCATTCCATCGGGCAAATGCCCGCGACGACAAGCTGGCAGCGGCCGCCGGTGGATGCTTTCTCATCCGCGGCGACGCGTTGGAAGCAGCCGGCGGCATTGAAACCATCAAGGGCGAGATCATCGATGACTGCGCACTGGCAAAGGTTCTCAAAACCGCCCGCCGCGAACATGCAACCCTGACAGCCCTCACCCATGGCGTGCGCTCCCACCGCGACAACCGCTCCCTCGATAGCATCTGGAACATGGTCGCCCGCACCGCCTTCACCCAGCTTGGCTATAGCTGGCTGGCATTGGCTGGCGCGATGGCAGGCCTGGTTCTGACTTTCATATTGCCCGCTTGGGCCGTGGTGACATGGATGACCGGCACCTCCAGCGGCACCATCGGCCTGCTCGGTCTCGCGGCTTGGCTGCTGATGGCACGGACTTATCTGCCGACGATACGCATGTATGGACTCAATCCGCTTTGGGCCTTGAGCCTGCCTGCCGCCGCCGTGATTTATGCGGGTGCAACCATTGCATCCGCATTGCGGCACGCCCGTGGCAGCGGCGCCAGATGGAAAGGCCGCAGCTACCCCGCGTCCTGATGATGCCAGTAACCCTGTGCCTCGAACCATACCAGCAAGTCGGAGAGGGTCTCATCAAGCGGCCGCGCTTCAAACTTGAGAAGCTCACGCGCCAGCGACATATCAAACTGGATCGGACGGCGCGCCAGCCGAACACCCGTCAGCGGCGCCTTGGGCAGCTTGTGGGTCAGATGGTCGGCCGCAAATTCATCAAGATACGCAAATGCCTCCGCCACAAATCCCGGCACCCGCGCCTTGGGCATGGCGACACCACTGGCCGCCTGCAGATGCTCCAGCACCTCTCCCATGCGCAAATTATTGCCGCCGAGGAAAACACCGCTTTCAGGCGCGGGCACATCAAGCAGCGCCACAATGCCAGCCGCCATATCGCGCACGTCACAGATATTCATCCACGTATCGAGATAGGCAGGCGTCTTGCCGGACACAAAATCCAGCGCCATCCGCGTCGGCGGCGTCATGCTGAAATCGCCCGGCCCCAGCGGCATGGTGGGAATGGCAATACGCACCGGCATACCTTCGGCCTGTGCCCGCCTGGCCGCGTCTTCCGCCAACCATTTTGATCGCGGATAGGCCCCCAGCATCGCGTCAAGCGGCGGCAGATCCGCCTCGCGCACCCGGCGCGGCAAGCTCGACTTTTCACCACTGATGCGTGTGGTCAATGACGAGACATGCACGAAAGCAGATACACCTTCAGTCCACGCCGCGTCGACAACACGCTGCGTACCCAGATGATTTACCCGGTCAAACGCGTTGCTGTCCGCAGACCACAGATGCGGGATTGCGGCCAGATGAATGACCTCCGATACATCCGCGAAAGCTTGCGACAGAAACTGCGGATCGGTAACCGACCCCTGCCGCCAGTCAGCGCCGCAGCCTTCCGGTGCCCCCTGCGTATCAACCACGCGCACAGGGTCCCCACGCCCCTCAAGCAGCGCCACCACATGCCGGCCAAGAAAGCCCGCCCCACCAGTTACAAGTGTGATTGCGTCACTCACCGACCGCCCGCACTTTCACCCGGCATGCAGATGCCGAGTCCATAATCCCATGCCGACGAAACAATGAGCTTGTCCTCCACCATCAGCGCCGAGGTCGCGGCACCGGGCAGATGATTGCCACTACCTTCCGCCAGCACTGTCACCGCCCCCTGTGCATCAATCAAAACAATCCGGCTTGGCGGTAGCGCCGCAAGCCCCTGCATATGCAGAAACAAAGAGAACACGCTTGGATGCACGGCGGCAATCACGTCACCGCCCCGCCCCAGGCTAAGATTATCCGGTGCCCCATCAACGCTGACGACCGCGAGAGGTGCCGTGGTTGGCTGATCCAGTTCGGAAAAAGGATACCAGCGGACCTCGCCATCGCGGGATGCTGCGACCACAATAGATGACCTGTCAGCTTCAAGGAGAATGCCATTTGCCAAAGCGATACCTCCCAGAACCGCCCGGGACACGGCACCGCCGTTGTCCTGAAACACAACGGAGGCAATACCGGAACGACGCGGCATCACCGCACGCTCCAGCCAAAGCGCAAGCCCCCCGCAAGCTTGCTGGTCAAATGTAAAAAAGGCTGAATGGTCTGTGGCAAGCACCACATCATTGGCCCGGCAATAGGCTTCACCCTGCGCGCGTGCGACCAGGCGAAAGCCACTGCCCTCAGCCTCCAGAAGCAACAGGTCCGCCGCCGACGTGGCAGCGTCACCGGGCCGCCGGTTCACAACGGCAAGGCGCTGATCCAGCAGGCCAATTCCATGCGGAAAAAGGGTCACATCCTCATCTGCATCAATAACCGCGCGAGATACCGCAAGCGCATCAGGCAAGGGCCCGCGAAGCTGCGTCAAGTCGAGGAGATAAAGCCCCCCCTGCGGCGGGACCTCCCCTGCGCTGATTGCAGCATCGACCTTGTGCCGATCATACGCACTGAGAATGAGACGGCTGCGGACCGCATCAAACGCCATGTCCTCAATGCCGAAAATGGGTTGATTGTCACCATCCATGACCGGCAGATGGCGGCATTGCATCAAGACGTCATCGCTATGAGCAGGTGCGGCACCGGCAGCCATTACCAGCGCAACAAGCACGGCAAATGCAACAGGACGAAGCTGCGCAAATACCGGCATCAATCCCTACACCCGTTGCGAGCCGGGCCGCTGATAGCTGCCCCGCTGTAGATATTTGCCAAGCCGAGCTTCCACCATCGCAGCCGATGCATCGGAATAGTCGAACTTGTTTTTCTGAAAGCCTGACACCGATTGCAGATAGGCCTCAAAGCGCGGTTTCACCGCATCAAAGCCCGGCATGCCAAGTGATTGATAAATGCGGGCAAGCTCTTCAACCGGCCGCGCATCCAGGTCCTCATAGGCCACATCCACCCGTTGTGCTTGCGGGACCGTCGACCACTCGTCATCAATCAGCCCCATGATCCGCTCATAGACGGACAACACGACTTCATCGATATCCACATGTGCATAGGATTGCAGTGAAAGCTGCCGCAGCAGCTTCGTATAGAAATTCCGCATGCTGTCGAAAACTTCATACGGGTTGCGATGGATATGGATGAACAGCGCGTCGGGATAGAGCTTGTGCAGCATGGCAACCCGGCTCGTATAGACCGGGTTCTTGATCAGCAGCCGCTTGCGCCCTTGCTGCAGCCATAGCTTGCGCATGAAATAGGTGAAGGTCTGCTGCCACTCGGCAACCTCACCCTCCGTGCACCCATCAAAAAACAACCCACGCTTGAGATGATGGTCAAACGCCTGTGGAAAATAGATGCCGTGATAGAAAGAGAGCGGCGACATATTGGCCAGCGCGATCTCGTCTTCCTGCGGCGAATCCGGTTTGACCGGAATGTTGTCGATATAGCGCGTTTCCGGCAGCGCACGATTGATTACCGGCCTCAGCGCCCGGCCCAGCAGCAACATGTCCCACGGCAACCCGGTCGCGACCGGCGGCACGAAGCCGAAATCATCCTGCACCATCAAATTGTAAAGATGCGTGGTACCGCTGCGCCAATGGCCGACGATAAAAACCGGCGGCGGCATCTCACCGGCCTTTTTGAGCTGGCGATCCGTATAGATGCGCTCGACAGCTGAAATGGGGGCCCGCCCTATTGCCGAGCCGAGGAGCCCGGCAATCGCAGGCCATGACGACACAGGCATCCCGCCGCTTTGCGACAGGACCTTGGTCAGGGTCCGGAAATTACTACCTGTAAGAGGATGCATGGCTCAGACGTCACCAGCCAGAATCTGTTTTGCTTTCCGGGTCAGCGCTGCAGCAAGTGGCTCTGCCCCTTGTCGGGCCAACTGCGATAGCTCTGAGCGTCGGCGTGCAGCTTCACTCACACCGTCATACAGTACGTCCGCGATACCGCTCACACCCGCCTCATTGGTAACCACCACATAGCTCAACTCCACCGGGTCGCCAGTTCGGCGATTGAGCAATGTGTGGACCAGAAACGACCCGCGCGGACCGGCTTCAGCATTCTTGGTGTCAAAGGTGATCGGCAGTTTCTTGGCGAATCGACTCACATAATTGGCAATGGCAAAGTCCCGATACGCAGACACAACCAGTCCCTTGCCCCTGTTGTCAAAGCCCCGAAAAGCTGACGGGCCGATGGACTGCGCCGTCAGCGATGCCAGATTGTAGGTCTGGTCTACCAGGTCGCCGGTATACGCTATAGCCGCATCCTGACCCATCGCCTCACCTTCAGCCATCAGATGTGTCAGGCCCGCATGCAGTTTTTCAACAACCGTGACCGCCTGCCCTTCATCCGCCCTGGCAGCATCGCCAACAATGACAGGCAGAAGAAGCACGAGCGCGACAGCAGCAACACCTGATAGGATACCGGACCGCACCCGGCTGGGGACCGAACTAAATAACACAGCCATTTTATTTTCCTGCTTTACCGCGCCTGTCATTTGGGGCCATGAAAAAGCCATCACCCGTCTCCCCCGCGCCTGTGCCCGCCAATTTTCGGGCCATCGCCATTTAGTATCACCACTGACGATGCACCATAGCTGAATGTCCCGTTTTCTGACCACTCTTGTCTCCGCGATCACCGGGGCGCCGCGCCTGACGCTTGTGCTGCTTGCACTTGTCACAATTGCGGCGGGCTATTTCGCCACCACTCAATTCCGCGTGAACGCGGACCAGACATCTCTGATCGCACCCGATGCGCCTTTTCAGGCGCGTTATGATGCGTTCCGGGACGCCTTTCCCACCTATAAGCGCACTACCCTTGTGGTGATTGAGGCCCGCTCCCGCCCGGCGGCGGCCACAGCCGCAACGGACCTTGCAGCAGCTCTGGCCGAACAAAGCGATCTGTTCCGCGATGTCTTCACCACCGCTGCGCTGCCATTCTTCCAGAAAAACGGCCTGCTCTATCTGCCCGTGGACGACGTTGCCACACAGCTCGACGCCATCGCACAGGCCCAACCCGGCATTGCCGTCATCGCCCACGACCTGGGACTTGAGGGTCTGCTGACGCTATTGCGGCAGGCCGCTGGGCAGGTCGATAAAAACGGTGACGTGGACCCGGCCCTGATTGCACTGGCCCAGGAAATCACCCGCGCCGCGCAGGCGGCAGGCGACACAGAAAGCAGCCCCCCCACCCGCCTTACGCTGGGCGGCATGTCCGCAGGCAGCGATACCGCGATTGAACTCATTGCCATCCAGATCCGTGAAGACCGGACCGACTTTCTGTCGCCGCGAGCCAAGCTTGAAGCCATCCGCACAACAGCCGCCCACCTCGGCATTACGCCGGAAAACGGTTTCCGAGTCCGCCTCACCGGCAACATCCCCCTGTCCGTCGATGAGCTGAGCCAGGTGCGCGATAGCTTGGGACTGGCAGGCGCACTGTCCGTAGCCATGCTGATACTGGTGCTGGGCTTCGGCGTGCGGTCAGGACGCATCGTCGCTGTCATGTTCATTGCATTGACGCTTGGCGGCGTCTGGACCATGGCCTGGGCCATGCTCAGCATCGGCGAGGTCAATCTGCTCTCCGCCAGCTTTGCCATCCTGTTTGTCGGGTTGGGCATCGACTTCGCCATCCATCTTGCACTGCGCGCGCAGGAAGATGTGGAAGCCGGCATGCAGCCCCGGCCAGCCCTTATTGAGGCGGCAGGCGATGTCGGCCCCGCCATCTCGCTGGGCGCGCTGACCTCTGCAATCGGCTTTTTGTCTTTCATGCCGACCGACTACAAGGGCTTTGCCGATCTTGGCGTCATCGCCGGCGGCGGCATGGCGCTGGCGCTGATCGCAGCACTGACCGTCATTCCCGCCAGCCTTGCAGTAATCGGCGTTCCGAACCAACGGCGCGCCGGCGCCGGGTTCGCTACCGCGACAGCCGGTCTGTTTGCCTTCCTCCAACGCAATGCCCGCATTGTCACAGGATTGTCCATCGCGTTTGGCCTTGCAGCGGCTCTGGTGGCAACCCAGGCCAGCTTTGATTTTTCAACCCTTTCCCTGAAGAACGCAAAGTCAGAACCCCTGCAGACCCTTGCAGACCTGCAGGACCGCGGCCTTGTAACTGACTACGCCGCCTATGTGGTGGCGCCCTCTCTTGCCGATGCCGACCCTGTTGCGGAGGCACTTGCATCCCTGCCTGCAATCGCCAAAGTCCAGACCGCCAGAGGCCTCATTCCCACCGAACAGGACGAGAAGCTGGCCCTGATCGCCGACACCGAATTTTTGCTGTTCCCGGTCCTGCCTTTGATTGATGGGCCGCAGGCCGCAGCGCCCACCGACCTCTCTTTGCCCGCACCCGATAGCGCAGGCGCCAGCACCCGCACAGCCTATGAAAATCTTGAAGCGACACTCAGCACATTGCCGCCAGAACAGCTTGCACAGCTCAACACCCTGCTTGCCGCACAAATCCGCAGCAACCTCACAATGCTGGTGGATGTACTCAAGGCCGAACCAGTGACCGACCTCGAACAGGTCCCCGCCCCGGTGCGCGAGCGGTTCATCTCACCCGGCGGCCAGGCACTGGTGATCGGTCTGCCCAAAGGCGACGTGACCCGCACCGCCGAACTGCGTGCATTCGTGGATCAAGTGCGCGGCCTGTTTCCCGACAGCACCGGACGTGCGGTTGTTGAATCGATTGTCGGCGATGTCGTGGTCAAGGCCTTCATCACAGCCCTGTTGCTCGCGCTCTCCGCCGTAACCGTGATCATTCTGCTGGCAACCCGCAGCCTGCTGGACACAGCGCTGATCCTGACCCCACTGCTGCTGGCAGCCGTCGCGACAGCGGCCACCGGCGTCATCATCGGCATGCCGTTCAATCAGGCCAACATCATCGTCCTGCCGCTGATCATGGGGTTGGGCGTCGACAATGGCATCCACGTGCTGATGCGATACCGGCAGAACGGGTCGCTGGACAATCTGATGACTTCGTCCACACCGCGCGCAATCATCCTGAGTACGCTCACCACCATCGGCGCATTCGGGGCGCTGAGTGTCTCAACCCATGCGGGCACCGCCAGCATCGGCATATTGCTGACGGTTGCGATGGGCTACCTGCTGATAGCGACGGTCTTCGTCCTACCCGCGATGCTCAGCCTCAGAAAATCCGGCTCTAAGAGCTAGGGACATCTTCTTCCGCCGGGCCGTCCTCTGCAGGTTCGTCATCCGCCAAAGGCTCCTCATCCGGCTCTTCCGAACGCGGATCAAACGCTGCCGCTGCGGGCGAGGTCGGGCGGGAAAGAACAGTGAAGGTGTCCTTCTCCTCTTCCGGCACCGGCTTGTGAGTGGAAAGACGGTAGAACGCAAAGCCTGCCAGCAGCGCATGCATGACGGCGGTAAACACGAAAACCCCAAGCGTGGTCATCACCGCCGATAGCGCAGCCGCAATCAGCGGCCCGATGGCGGACCCGATGCCGAACAACAAAAGCAGGCCGCCTGAAACGACGACGAATTCAGATGCATCCGCATGGTCATTGGAATGCGCCACCACCAGACCGTAGAGCGAGAACGCAGCGATGCCGAAACCCAGCACCAGCAGATAGGTGATCGGCCCAGGCGCCGAAAAAACCACCAGCGCAACCCCGGCCACGGCCCCGAATACACCGACGCTGGCGATGACGATCCGCCTGTCCACCATGTCCGACAGGCGGCCAAGCGGCCATTGCGCTGCGGCCCCGGCCACCAGCGCCACACTCATGAAAATCGCAACGCCCGAGGTCTCAAACCCGATATCCTGCGCAAAAATCGGCCCTAGCGTACCAAACGCACCATTCGCCATGCCCACCAGAAAAGCGCCAAGCGCCCCAACTGGCGACAGTCGGTAAAGCCACCTAAGATTAAGCACGGCGCGGTCGGGGGCATGCGGTGCCGGCAATGTTGTGAGCGATGTCGGGATCAGCGCCAGCGTGAACAAAATACCGGCAACCACAAACATGGTCATCTGCAACGGGTCGAACAGGATCATCGACATCTGCCCCCCAGTCACAGCGGACAGGTAGACGATCATGTAAGTTGAAAACAGCGTGCCGCGATTTTCGTTGGTGGCGCGCGAATTGAGCCAGCTTTCAATCACCATTGCCGCCCCGGCGATGGAAAAGCCCGACACGATCCGCAGCACCAGCCAGACCTCCGGATAAACCAGCAGGCCCTTGAGCAGTATCCCGGTCGCCGCCAGCGATGCGACAACGCCAAAAGTGCGGATATGGCCGACCCGCTGCAACGCAATGGGGATCAGATAGCACCCGGCAATGAAGCCCAGCGCATAGGCCGTGCCGAAAAAGCCGATGGTGACATTGGAGAAGCCTTCAAGCCCGGCCCGCACCGGCACCAAAATGCCCTGCTGACCGGCCGCCGCATACATGACCAGGGTCGTGAAAAGCAGAACGCCGATCGGTAATACGGTCTTACGCATAGGCGAAATTCTCCAAGCTATCTGCCGCACACCTACGCGGGGCCACGTCATGCGTCAACGGCTTGCCACGCCCACCGGCCATGCGTGATTGCACTCAGCCGCGCCAATCGGTCTAATGGCAAAAAACCGAGCCATAAGGCGGAGGAAACAACCCAATATGACTGATCGCACATCTGCCACCCCCAAGCGTGTCGGCCTATTCGCCACCTGCCTCGTCAACACCATGCGCCCGCGCGTCGGCTTTGCTGCCCTCAAGCTGCTGGAGGATGCCGGCTACGATGTGGCGGTGCCGCCGGACCAGACCTGCTGCGGCCAGCCCAACTACAATTCCGGCGACCGCGCCAGCGCCGGCAGCTTTGCCGAAAGCTTCATCGAGCAGTTCTCCAGCTTTGATTATGTCGTGGTGCCGTCAGGCTCCTGCGCTTCCATGGTGCGCGTGCACTACCCGCGCCTGTTTGACGATGGCGACCCACTGAAAGCTGAAATCGACGCGCTGGCCGCGCGCACCTATGAGCTGGTGTCATTCCTCACCGACGTTGCGGGCATTGCCAATGTGGGTGCGCAGGTTGATACCAATATTACCTATCACGATGCCTGCTCGGGCTTACGCGAACTCAAGGTGAAGCAGCAGCCCCGCAAGCTTCTTGCGGGCATGAGCGGTATTGAGATCGTGGAGATGGAGGACGCTGAAGTCTGCTGCGGGTTCGGCGGGCTCTTTTGCATCAAATATCCCGACATCTCCGGCGAGATGGTTCGCAAGAAGTCGGACGAAATTGTGAAGACCGGCGCTGACGCAGTCGTCACCGGCGATGTCGGCTGCCTCCTCAACATGGAAGGCGCATTGGCGCGGCGCGGCGAAAAGACCCGCGCCTATCATGTCGCTGAGGTGTTGGCCGGCATGACGGGAGATGACGCATCATGATGCATGTCACCTCAGAGGACTTTATCGAGCGCAGCAAGCGCGCCATCGACGACAAGCAACTGCAGACCGGCTTGCTGATTTTCGGCAAGATATTTCCACTGCTGCGCGAGGCGACGGCGGCAAAGCTGCCGGAGTTTGAAGAGCTGCGCGATGCCGCCCGCGACATCAAAATCCACACCCTGCAAAATCTCGGTACCTATCTCGAAGCTTTCGAAGCGCGCGTCACCGAAGCGGGCGGCCGCGTCCACTGGGCACGCACGGCTGACGAAGCCAACTCAATTGTTGAGCGTCTGTGTACGGAAGCCAACGCAAAAAACATCATCAAATCCAAATCAATGGTGACCGAGGAACTGGAGCTCAACGATCACCTGATCGGCAAGGGCTTCAACGTGGTCGAAACGGATCTGGGCGAATACATCATCCAGTTGCGCAAGGAAAAACCGTTCCACATTGTCGGCCCCGCAATGCACCTCACAGCCGGTCAGGTGTCGGACACATTTTATGAAGCGCACAAGCCGCTTGGCCGCACCGAGAAGGTGGAGGACAAAGCCAAGCTGGTGGAAGAAGCCCGTATCGTTCTGCGCGAACGGTTCAAGAATGCGGATGTGGGTATTACCGGCGCAAACTTTCTTGTGGCTGAAACCGGCCAGATCACCCTCATCACCAATGAGGGCAATGCGGACCTCTCCGCCACCCTGCCGAAGAAACACATCGTCGTGACCGGCATCGAGAAGATCGTGCCGACGCTGGATTATCTGTCCGTGTTCCTGCGCATCCTCGCGCGCTCCGCCACGGGGCAGGAAACCTCAAACTATGTATCGCTCTATTCAGGCCCGCGCCGCGACCGCGATGCCGACGGACCTGAAACATTCGACATCGTATTGGTCGATAATGGCCGCACCGACATGCTGGGCTCCCCAGTGGAAGACATGCTGCGCTGCATCCGCTGCGGGGCGTGTCTGAACGGTTGTCCGGTCTTCACCACCGTTGGCGGGCAAACTTATGGCTCGGTCTATTCCGGTCCCATGGGCGCTGTATGGACACCCGCGCTTGCAAGCGTTTCCAATGCCGCCAAACTGCCCAACGCCTCAAGTTTCTGCGGCAAGTGCGAGGAAGTCTGCCCGGTGCGCATTCCCCTGCCCTCGATGATGCGCCACTGGCGTGAGAAAGAGTTCGAGGCGCATCTGACGCCCGCGGGCCAACGCTGGGGCCTGGGCATATGGGCATGGCTGGGCAAGCGGCCAGCGCTCTACCGCGCGGCAACCAATCTGGCTGGCATCGGCCTGCGCCTGCTGTCACGCCCGCGCCGCCACATGCGGATGGTCACGCGATTGCCATTCGTCGGTGGTGGCTGGACCCAGAGCCGCGACCTGGCAGCCCCAACCGAACCCACCTTCCTCAGTCAGTACAAGGAGGGCCGCAGACGATGAGCACGCAAGCAAGCGACGCCCGCAACGCCATCTTCGCAAAAATCAATGCGGTGGATGCAAGTCGCAACACCGCTGATCCGGCAGCTGTGAAGGCGCGGCTTGAAACACCGCCGCCGCAGCCCCTCCCTGCCATCAGCACACCCGACCCGGCAATCAGGGCCGATACATTCGTCACCAAAGCCATTGAACTTGGGTGCACGCTTGCCGATTGCGCCAACATGGAGGCGGTGCCACAGGCCGTGGCCGACTATCTCAAGAGCCAGAATATCAATTTGAGAGTGGCTCTTCCTGCTGATGCAGACCTGAGCACGCTTGGTTGGCCGGATGCGGGCATCACGATCACCACCGACATGCAGAAGAGTGCACTCGACGGCATCACCTCGGTCACCCGCGCGCGTGCCGGAGTCGCCGAGACCGGCGCCGTGGCAGTGTCCTCGAGCAGCGCCTATCCGGTCAGCCTTGGGCTCCTGCCGGATCGGCACATCATGGTGCTGCGGACCAACGAAGTCGTCGGCGGCTATGAAGATGTCTGGAAAATAGCCCGCGCTGAGCGCGACAATCAGGGCATGACGCGGGCGCTGATATTTGTCGGCGGCCCGTCACGAACCGCCGACATTGAGGCAACATTGGTGATGGGCGCGCACGGTCCGCGCGCGGTCCATATTATTCTGGTGGCCTAAGCAGTAACCTGCGTCGGCTGCTGGGCGGCGGCAGCGAAGTCCGAAAAGACCTTGCGATAAACGTCAGGGCGTTCCGCTCCAATCTGCTTGCGCACATCGTCCAACGGAGCTTCGAGCAGACCTTCCCAGTCTTCCTCAGCCCACCGCGTGGCCCGGCGTCCATTGCGGTAGCCTTCCCAGATGGCCGTCCAGATGCGCCTGTCGCCGGTTTCGCGAAAGGCACTGCGCGCACCAAAGAAGATGATCATTGCAACACCGAGATTGCCGAGCTGGGCATATGAAAACGCCAGCAATGACAACTCGCCCAACCCGTCGCGTCCATAGCCCGACGTGACGTGCCAGAGATCATGCATATCGCGGGTGCGATCACTGTAAAGCTTTTGATCCTCGGTCCCTGCAAGCCGTCCACCCTCGACACTTGCCTCGGCCAGCCCGTCAGCCGAAAGATTTTCGCGTTCGACAAAGGCGAGATATGCGCGCCCCAATGAGCCGTCCGGCATCGCCCCCAACGCATCACGATCATTCAGCCGGTCAGCCAAAGACTGGCGCGTTGCCATCACCCGGCGACCTACCGGTGTTTTGATAAAACGTTTGAAGTGCTTTTTGCGGGCAGGTCCGCTCATGGCGCGGATGATACGGAACACCTGAGCGGTATCCTCGCCGTTCTCCATCAGCTTGCGCATGGCCCGCATGGCCACACGCGGCTGATACCAACCGGTTTCTTTAACTGCTTGCTCAGCCTGGGTTGCGTCAGCATTCATGGCCGCGTCTCCTTCCCGACATTTATGTCAGTAAGATGGGGTCATCCCGCCACCAGCGCAACATCTTTCTGTCGGCACCGGCAAAAAGGCCTAGTCCGAAACGGCTCGCAGCGCCTCCACGGCCGCCAATTGCCGCTCTTTTACTTCCTTCGGCACACTGCCCACGGATGCGCTGGCCTCTGCCGCCGCAAAATCCTCAGCAATTCGCGAGAACCGGGCCTCGGTATAAGCGGTAAATTCCGGATGCGTGAAGGCATAAAGCCGGTTTTCAAGAATGCACTCGACCACCCGCTCACCGACGGCTTCAGCGGGAATACCCGATTCAATTGCCCCACCCGACTGAGTGATCGCATTCTGATTGTCCGCTTTGTCATCGCCGTATTTTTCCGACCGTGTGCGCCGGGATGTGCCGATATTGGTTTTGACGAAGCCCGGGCATAAAACCGAGACGCCAATGCCGAACGATTCAAGCTCAAGCGACAGATCTTCGGACATGCCAACCACTGCATATTTGGTGGCCGTGTAAGGCCCAAAACCCGGCACCGGCACTAGCCCGGCCATTGAAGCCGTATTGACCACATGCCCGCCTTCACCGTGTTCTTTGATCAGCGGCACAAAGGCCTCAATACCCCACACGACACCCTTGAGATTGACGTCGATGGACCATTCCCAGTCAGACTGGGTGACCTCTTCCATCGGTCCGCCCGCGCCAATGCCCGCATTGTTGCAGACGATATGCACCTTGCCGAACCGCTCAACGGTCTTGGCTGCGGCAGCACGCATGGCATCGCGGTCTGAGACATCCAGCAGCACGCCATCAACCTGCGCATTGGTTTTGGAAAGCAGTTCGATAGCAGCTTTCAGCGGAGCTTCTTCAATATCCGCCAGCATCACGTTTGCACCGCGAGCAGCAAAGCTCCGGGCCATGGCAAGACCAATGCCACTGGCCCCGCCAGTGATGAAAGCCGTCTTGCCTGCAAAATCTGTAATCGGCATCAAAAATCGTCCTCTTTCAAACCAAGGCCAACGACAAGAAATGCCATCAGCGCTTCCAACCCCGTCCCCCGCGGCGCGTCGACGACGCCCGCATGTTGCCCGACCGTCCGTATCATGCCGGGAATGGCATGACCGACATACTCCGAATTCACATGTGGGCCGACAAGACCCGCTTCCTGCCACCCTTTGATTTGCTCATGCCACTGGTTTCCCCACCGCTCCATCAAAAGAGACCCGGCCTCTCCCCCATTGATGACACTCAAATCCGTCAGAGCCACAGCCAATATGCCAGGATTGGCGGCCGCAAAATCATAAGTAAGCAGGATTGATTCGCGGATGACCTCATAGGGCACATCACTTCCGCTCGCATGCGTCTCGACATAAGCCTCAAGCGCTTCCGCCGCCTGCTCAGCAAAGGCAACAAAGCAGGCCTGCTTATCCTTGAAATGCAGATAGAAAGTGCCGTGTCCCACCCCGGCAGCGCGGGAAATATCCTGCGGGCGGGTGGCATAAAAGCCTTTGGCAATAAACAGGCTCGACGCCGCATCAAGCAGACGCTTACGGGTGTCCCCGCGCGCGCTGCCTTTCGGCGCTTCGGATTCGTTGCCCTGATCTGGCGGGCCGACCTTAGGTAAGTCATTCATATAAATCACTTTGGCCCAAACTGACAGATTGTCAATCGACAAAACCGCGCGCAGCGGCAACTTTGAGCCACCGCCTAGGAAAAATGCGTATCAAATTTTGCTGATCTGGGGCCGCACTCGTCAATGCGGCCCCGATCAATCCCATTTTAGGTGCGGTAGCTGGGGTCTTGCCGGTCCAGCTTGCGCAGCACTGGCGGCCAGACGAGCGGGCTTGCCGAGCCGTCAAACAGCACTTCACTTTGATGCGTTGCTTTTGCGTGGGTGCCCTGCGGCGGGTTGTTGATATCAACGCCGCCCGACAACGCCCGTATCTGCATGGTGCAGGCCCGCTCCAGATAATACATCGCAAGAAATGCCGCCGGAATGTCCGGACCCACCGTAAGCGTGCCGTGATTGCGCAACAGCATGAACTGCTTTTCGCCCAGATCATTGACGATGCGCGCGCGCTCATCATGGTCCAGCGCCACGCCTTCATACTCGTGATATGCGATCTCGCCACACTGCATGGCATGCTGCGTAATCGGCATCAGACCAGCTGACTGCGACGACACAGCGACCCCATCATCCGTATGCAGATGCATGACGCATTTGGCGTCTTCGCGCGCCATATGTACGGCGGAGTGGATGGTGAAGCCGGCCGGGTTGATGTCATACGGGCTGTCCATCACCTTGTTGCCGTCTTTGTCCACCTTCACCAGCGACGAGGCAGTCACTTCCTCAAACATCATGCCGAACGGGTTCAGCAGGAAATGATGCTCGGGCCCCGGAACGCGGGCCGACAAATGCGTGAACAGAAGATCATCCCAGCCATAGGACGCGACCGCCCGGTAGAGCGCTGCAAGGTCCACACGGGTCTGCCATTCTTCCGGCGACACCTTATCCTTGACCGATACAATCTCGTCAGATTTTGGCACTTCAAACGCAACAGCCATTCTCAGGTCTCCTTGTTTATAGTTCTGATATTCCTGGTTTCGACATCCGCGCTCATTCGGCGGCGCTGCGCAGCGCCTGTGCCTCAAAAATCTTGCCGGGGTTCAAAATCCCCTTGGGATCGAGCGCGTTTTTGATTGTCCGCATGGTCGCAATTTCCTCTGGGGTACGGGTATAGGCCAAATAAGGGAGCTTTTCGAGACCAACACCATGTTCGGCAGAAACCGACCCGCCCCGCGCCCGCAACGGCTCATAAACGCACGCTTCCACACCGCGGCGGGCATCCGCACTATCGTCGCCAACACCTGCCACCACATGCAGGTTCCCGTCGCCCAAATGCCCAAAGATCATCGCCGAGTGGTCCGGATAAGCATCCGTCAGCCGCGCCTTCATTTCCGCCACATAGGCTTCCATGTCCTTCACCGGCAGGCTGACATCGAACGTGAAGATCGGCCAGTTCTGCGCCACCTGCCCCACATCGTCACGGATCGCCCACATCTTGTCGCGCTCCGCCTGGCTCTTCGCCAAGACCGCATCAACAATAAGGCCCGCCTCAAACGCCTCTTCAAGCGCGGCCTCAAATCGCGCGGTATCCTGATCCTGCTGCGCACCCATCGCCTCGATCAGCACGTAGTACGGCTGGTCGGCCACCAGCGGCGGCGTATGCGGCGCGGGCTCGTTCGTCAGCAGCTTGTAAAAATCCTGCCACAGGCACTCAAAGGCTGAAAGCGTACCGGCCAGCCGCCGATCCATCAGGTCGAGCAGCGCCGGCATCTTGTCGAACTGATCGACCGCCACAAATGCCGTATCCTGACTGTCGGGCTTGCGCCGCAACCGCACGACCGCACGCGTTACAATGCCCAGCGTGCCTTCCGAGCCGATGAACAATTGCTTCAAATCGTAGCCCGCATTGTCCTTGATCATCTTGCCAAGCGACGACAGCACCGTCCCATCCGCCAGCACCACTTCAAGCCCCAGCACCATGTCGCGCATCATGCCGTAGCGAATGACCCGGTTGCCGCCCGCATTGGTCGAGACATTGCCACCGATGGTGGCAGACCCGCGTGCGCCCAGATCAAGTGGCAGGATCAGCCCGTGCTTTTCAATTTCTTCCTGCACGCCCTGCAACACGGCACCCGCCTGAACGGTCACCGTGCCCGCACTCTCGTCGATTTCCTCAATCGCGTGCATGCGCTCCAGCGACAGCGCCAGTTCGCCATGCTCCACATTGGCGCTTTCAACGAGCCCGGTCAGCCCGCCCCAAGCGACCAGCGGCTGCCCGGCGGCATGGCACAACTTCAATACTTCTGAGACTTCGTCGGTGTTTGCCGGACGCAGCACCAAAGGCGGCGTTCCCAGATGGCTCCACCCGGACTTTGCCTTGGCCTCCGCATCGGCACCTTCAAGATACCCCTGCGGACCCAGCAGCTCTTTCAACTGGTCGATGAGCGCACTCATTGAGCATCCTCCCCGCCATATCAGGCGATTAGGCCGCTCATTTGCCTCACTGTGGCGCGGCGACCATTGCGCTCAGTATAGCCCAATTGCAGGCGTTACTCGACTCCCGCCACACCGCGCGCCTGCCCCACCGCGCGCTGCCAGCCCGCATAACGCGCGTCCCGCCAGTCTTGCGGTTTTTGCGGCTCGAATGCCCGATCCAGCTGCCAAAGCGCTTCCAAATCGTCAGTGGATTTGAACAGCCCCACCGTCAGCCCCGCAGCAAATGCCGCCCCCAGCGAGGTTGTCTCCGTGACCGCGGGCCGCGCAATCGGACGGCCCAGCGTGTCCGCCAGCACCTGACAAAACCAGTCATTCGCCACCATGCCGCCATCTACGCGCAATTCGGTCGGCGCAGTCAGCCCCGCCCGCTTCATGTCGTCGGCCATTGCATCCATCAGGTCGCGGGTTTGAAACGCCACCGCCTCAAGCGCCGCACTGACAATTTCAGCGCGACCCGTATCACGCGTCATGCCCACAATAGTGCCGCGCGCATGTGGGTCCCAATAAGGCGCGCCAAGACCCGTGAAGGCAGGCACCAGATAGACCTTGGAGGCCGGGTCCGCCTGCCGCGCCAGCGCTTCGGTTTCAGACGCCGCACCGATGATGCCCAGCTTGTCGCGCAGCCACTGCACCGTAGCCCCCGCCATGAAGATCGACCCTTCAAGCGCATAGGTCGGCTTGCCGCCGAAGCGATAGGCAACGGTCCCCAGCAACCGGTTGGCACTGTCGACTTTGGTCTCACCCGTATTCACCAGCGCAAAGCAGCCGGTGCCGTAGGTGGATTTCATCAGCCCCGGCGCAAAGCAGGCCTGCCCGACGGTTGCCGCCTGCTGATCGCCCAGAACACCTGCGACCGGGATCGGCACCCCGAACAATTCCGGCAACGTCGTCCCGAACACCGCTGAGGGATCCAGCACACGCGGCAGCATCTCGCGCGGCACACCAAGCACGCCAAGCAGTTCGTCGTCCCAGTCCTGTGTCTCGATATTGAAGAGCAGCGTCCGCGATGCATTGGTCACATCGGTTGCATGCACCTCGCCGCCGGTGAGTTTGAAGACCAGCCAGCTGTCAATCGTGCCGAAACACAGTTCACCCTTTTCTGCCCGCGCCCGCGCATCCGGCACATGATCCAGAAGCCACGCCACCTTGGTGCCGGAGAAATACGGGTCCAGTAGCAAACCAGTGCGCTGATGGAACATGTCCTCCAACCCATCCGCCTTGAGGCGCGCACACATATCCGCCGTGCGCCGGTCCTGCCACACAATCGCGCGATGAATGGGGATGCCCGTGGCCCGATCCCACACAACCGTCGTCTCGCGCTGATTGGTGATGCCGATGGCAGCGAGATCGGCAATATCGATACCGCTGATCGCCTCGCGGCAGACCGCCAGCGTGTCCTCCCAGATTTCAACCGCGTCATGCTCAACCCAGCCGTCATTGGGAAAATGCTGGGTGAGTTCCTTCTGGCCGGTCGCCAGCGGAACCCCGCGGGCGTCAAACAGGATGGCGCGCGAAGACGTGGTGCCCTGATCGATAGATAAAATATGTGTCGCCGCCATCCGGATTCCCCTGCCGCTTACTCATGGACCGCAGGCTTGACGCCCGCCTTTGCAGTCTTATTGCCGGTTGAACCATGACGCAGCAAGCCGCCACGCCGCAATGGGGTCAGTTATCCGCCGTTTGCTCAAAAATCCAGGCGGCAAAAGCCGGATCGACGCCCGACGCAGCAAAGGCCGTGATCGCCGGCACCTCATAAGGATGCACCGCGCGCACCGCTGCAATGGCCGCCTCCTGAAGCGCGCGGCGTGTCTTGAGGATCAGCACCGCTTCGTCGTCGCGCTGCACCTCCCCCTTCCACACATAGACCGAGCGCATCCCGGGCAGCATATTGGCGCAGGCCGCAAGTCTGCTTTCCACCAGATGCACCGCAATTCGCTCCGCATCATCCAATGTCGCCACAGTCGAATAGATGAAGACCACATCATCGCCGCTGCTCATGGAAACTCCCCCTTAAGGTCACCGCTGCAATTTACAGCCGGACACTGATAAAACATCCGCCAATGCAGGCGTTTCCGTTGAGGCCCTGCTGGGCTATTGTCCCGGCCCACACCTTGTCGCCACATCTTCCAGCGGCCCCAGACACCAACAGGCAGCTCATCATAAACATGGCCAACGCAAATTTAGCCTTTGTTGCAAGTCCCCATGAAGAGGCGCAATCGGCCTTTACCCGGCTGGTGGCGCGCTATAGCAATGCCGATCCTGCCGAGGCGGACGCGATCGTGGCACTGGGCGGCGACGGGCTGATGCTGCAGACCCTGCACGCGCAGCTCGGCGGCAACCGGCCTATCTACGGCATGAATTGCGGCTCCGTCGGCTTTTTGATGAATGACTATGCTGAAGATGACCTGCCCGCGCGGATCGGCGCTGCGGAACACACCACCATTTGCCCGTTGCGTGTGCGGGTGGAAACCACCGAAGGCGAACGCCACGAAGCGCTGGCGATCAATGAAGTCTCCATGCTGCGTGAGACCTATCAGGCGGCCAAGCTGCGCATCGTCATAGACGGCAAGACACGGATGGAAGAACTCGTCTGCGACGGGCTGCTGGTGGCAACGCCCGCGGGCTCCACCGCCTACAATCTCTCAGCCCACGGACCAATCCTGCCCCTGGGCGCGCAGTTGCTGGCACTGACACCCATCAGCGCCTTCAGACCGCGCCGCTGGCGTGGCGCGCTGCTGCGGCACGATGCCTGCGTCCGCGTTGACGTGCTGGAAGCGTCCAAGCGGCCGGTAAGTGCCGTTGCCGATCACCAGGAATTTCGCTCCGTGCGCACCGCCAGCATTGAAGAGGCCGCAGACAAAAGCCTGCATATGCTGTTCGACAAGGACCGCAACCTCGATGAACGCATCATCGCGGAACAGTTCCTGCCGTGACACCCGGGCCGGACGATCAGAACGACAAGACCTCAGACAGCGTAAATGCCTTTGCAGCCGGCGGGCTGGCGATGCCCGGCGCAACTGCCCCACCTTTCAAGACCGTTGCCGTTACCCTGACGCTGGCAAGTGCGGGCGGTGCCCTGTTCGCCATCGCCGGTGCCCCGCTGGCCTGGATGCTGGGCGCGATGTTCGTTACCACCGGGGTCGCCATGGCCGGGCTCACCCAGCTTGCCGTCTATGCCTGGTTGCGCACCACCATGATTGCGGTCCTCGGCGTCATGCTCGGCAGCGCCTTCACCCCGGCGCTGCTCGGCCAGATGCCCGGCTGGTGGCCCGACGTGCTGGCCTTGGCCATCTTCATCGCTTTCGTCACGGCCATTGGTTTTACGGTGTTCAGGTTCGGTGCCGGATATGATCCGGTTACCGCCTATTTTTCCGCCACGCCGGGTGGTCTGTCCGAAATGGCCATCATGGGCCACGCACTGGGCGCCGACATCCGCACCATCAGCCTCATTCACGCCACCCGCATTCTGGTCGTGGTTGCAACAATCCCGGTCTATTTCCGCGTGGTTGAAGGCCTCGAGATCCCGGCATTACCGCGCGATGTCGGGTCGCTGGCCGACCTTGCTTTGTCTGAAGGGGCCATCCTCGGCGCGTGCGCCCTTCTCGGCGTGCCGCTGGGCAAGCTCACGCGCATCCCCGCCGGTGCCTTGATCGGTCCGATGGTGCTGAGCGCAGGCGTCCATCTGGCAGGCTTTTCAAACAGCAAGCCGCCGGCCGAAATCATCGCCGCCGCACAGGTCGTGGTCGGCGCCTCCATCGGCTGCCGGTTTGCCGGACTGACCCTGCGCGATGCACGCCGAATTGTGTCTGCGGGATTGGTGTCGGGCTTCTTGATGGTGGCCGCTGCCGCCGGTGCCGCCTACGGCCTGACAGGCGTTCTGGACCGGCCCGCCGATGTACTCGCTTTGTCGTTCGCGCCGGGCGGATTGGCAGAGATGGCACTCATTGCGCTCATCCTGGGCATCGACACAGCGTTTGTTTCCGCCATGCATGTCATGCGCATCGCCATCGTTGTAATCGGCGCGCCACTGTTTTTTCACCTGTCAAAACGACAGAAAACCTGACCTACTTTTTCCCACAATTTAGCGGAAAAGGGCCCTAACAGCCGTAACAGTGCAGAATTCAAGTCGAATTTAAGTTATCCGTTTAACCACCCCTAAAACCCCTACAGGCAGAATGGCAGGCAAGTGAAACGACCCTTGTCCCAAAGCTTGGATAGCCGCACGGATGGATAACTACGACTTTTCCCGCCTTTCAGTTCTGGTGGTGGACGATAGCCCCCATATCAGGCGGCTCGTGCACGCCATCCTGCATGCGTTTGGCTGCCGCGACATCTACGAAGCACCGAACGGCAAGCGCGCGCTGAAAGAGCTGCGCAGCGGCCAAATCGATATCGCCATCATCGACTGGACGATGGAGCCCATGGACGGCATCCGGTTGACCAAACTCATTCGCGCCGGCGAGGACATCCCGAACCCCTATATCCCGATCATCATGCTGACCGGTCATACGACCGTGAACTGCATCGTCGAGGCCCGCGAAGCCGGCGTGACGGAGTATCTCGCCAAGCCGATTACCGCCAAGGGGCTGATGGCCCAGCTGCAGATGGTTATCGCCAGACCACGGCCCTTCGTGCGCACTCCGACCTTTTTTGGTCCCGACCGTCGTCGCAAGGACAGCTCCCTCTATCAGGGTCCCGAACGCCGCATCCTCGACCTCGCCGCGGGCGAACCCGAGAAGATTCGGGCCTGATGTCGCCAGCTGTTTAGTGAAAAATTTTCCAAAAAACCCGCAAAATTCTGCGGGTTTTGTCGTTATCAGGCCCAATTAGGCAATACCGTTTAACGGTCTTTAAGACGCTATCGTCAATAATTCCGGACACTTAGGCGATTTTGTTCCAATGCCCGGATAGCCGCACCAGATGGATAACTACGACTTCTCCCGTCTGTCAGTTTTGATTGTGGATGACAGCGTCCACATCAGGCGGCTTGTGCGCGCGATCCTTCACGCCTTTGGGTGCCGCGATATTTTCGATGCGCCGACCGGTAAGCGCGCGTTGAAAGAGCTGCGCGGCAACCAGATTGACGTCGTCATTCTGGATTGGATGATGGAGCCGATGGACGGCATTCAGCTGACCAAGATCATACGCGCCGGCGATGGCAGCATCCCCAACCCCTATATCCCGATCATCATGCTGACGGGTCATACGACGATGAATTGCATTCTCGAGGCGCGCGAAGCCGGCGTGACCGAGTATCTCGCAAAGCCGATTACGCCCAAGGGGCTGATGTCACGGCTGCAGATGGTGATCGCCAAGCCACGCCCATTTGTACGTACACCGGTCTTTTTCGGTCCTGACCGCCGCCGCAAGGACAGCTCCTTCTACACGGGGCCCGAACGGCGCGATGACGAGCTGGAAGAAAAGAACAAGTTTGAGCTGGACGATGAAACGGAGAACGCAGCCTAACCCGCTGCTCACAGATCAATGACAAAACCGGCAAATCCAAAAAACCAGAAACCGATCGAATACATCACGCCGCCCAACATGCTGCGTGCCAAGCTGATCACAGACAGTGCAACTGTTCGCGATCCGCTGCGCGAAGCGGAAAAGGCGCTGAAATCCATGGCCTCGGAAACCGCGACCTGGGTTGATGATGAAATCGAACGTCTTCACAAATGCCGTAACGCATTTATGAAGGCCCCGTCCGACCCCGCTACCTTGAGCGCCCTGGGGTGTGCTGCGATGGACGTGAAGGGCCTCGCAGGCCTCACCGGCAACCTGGCCGCCGACAAGTTCGTGACCAGTCTGATTGCACTGGTGACCGATCCCAGCGGCTGCGCTGCCAAAGAACCAGGCCTTGTGGCAGCCCACGTGGACGCAATCCGCGCAACCCGCGAGTCGACACACAATCAGGCCGTCGCCGATGCGCTGGCAACCGAACTGGCCGGCATTACCGCCGCATCCCTGAGGGCTGCAACCGCAAAGTCAGGCAGCCCCAAGGCCTAGCGGCCTCAAGCCATGTCGTTAAGGGGAATTTCCGTGACGCTGTAACCGGCCTCGGCGGGAATAGTCAGCATCATGGTGCCGTCGCGGTCTTCGACCAGCGGCTCGACTGTCACGATGTCGCGTGCGTTGGCCGCTTCTATCGCCTCAGCCACCGTCGCACTTTCCGCCAACTTCTCAAGATTCATCCGTGTCGGGAAGATGATCGTGCGTTTACCCGCCTTGGCCTCTTCCAGCGCATCGGTCGGGTTGATCCATACAGAATCCACACCCTCGGTCCCGTCGTGCATCGCCACATGATCAGCCGGCGCGATCGCCAGGTAAAAATGTGTATCGAACCGCTTGGGCATCATCTTCGGCGTAATCCAGTGCGAATAGGGATGCAGCATGTTGCAGGCAAGCCGCAGGTCTTCGCGGGCAAGGAAATCGCCGATCGCAAGATCACCCTTGTCCAATAGCGGACGGTCCGCCTCAAGGCCTGACAGCCGCGGCCCATCTATGATTTTGCCGGAAGTGTCGCGCGCCAGAAGCACGCCGGATTCCTCAAACGCCTCACGGATGGCCGCCACTCGAAGCGCCAACCGCGTGTCGTCAAGTTCGTCCACACCATCGCACAGACCCCGCACATCAGGCAGCGTGTCACCAGGCGCCAGTTTGCCACCGGGAAACACCAGCGCACCTGACGCGAAATCGATCTGGTGGTGGCGTACCACCATGAACACTTCAAGACCCGTCGGCCCGTCGCGCAGCATCAGTATCGTCGCGGCCGGAATCAGTGGTTTGTCCTGCCTGGCTTTATCGCCTGTCATTTTTGGTCGTCTCCCCTGTGGCGTATGCAGCCCGCAATGCCCAACCCGTCTGCAGGAAGGCACTTTGCCTAATTTCGTGGACCATGATCGCCCGTTAACTTTTGTTCGTTAGTTTCTCATCTGCGTCACTGTCCGCGCTGTAAGGCATCTGCGCAACCCGGCGAACAAAGGCCTCGATCCGTCATGTATCGCAATTCCTTCCGTCTCACCAACAAGGAGATTGACGAGGCATTTGCCGCGCGACAGTTCCGGCTTGTCTATCAGCCGAAAATTGATCTGGCCAAAAAAGTCCTGATCGGGGTCGAAAGTTTCGCCCGCTGGCAGCACCCCCAGTTCGGCATTATCCCGCCCGCATTATTTCTGCCGGTGTTACAGCGCCAGGGCCGCAATCAGGAGCTGACCCGCTTTGTGCTGGGCGAAGCCATTGCCCAGCTTGCCCGCTGGCGCGACCGGCCCGATACGCTGACCATGTCCGTCAACGTGGCGCCTGAAGAACTCACGGACGGCTCCCTGCCCGTCTCGATCCGTCTGGCACTCAACGCGCACGACGTCGACCCGGCGCGCTTGATTGTGGATTTGCCCGAGCGTGGCCTGGCCGCAGATCCGGCCCGCGCGCGGACCACCATCCACGCCCTATCAGAAATCGGAGTCGGCCTGGCGCTTGAATGTGCCCCTGAACCCCTGATTGATTTTGCAGCAACGGATACCGCCACACTCGACCCCACAGCTTTCGGCGAACTGAAGATCGGCGGCAGCGCCATCATCCAGTTTGCAAGCCGCCTTGAAGGCACCGGTCTTGGCCTGATGCGCTCACGCATTGAATACGCTCGCACCAACAACATGACCGCGACCGCCGTGGGTGCTGAAACCCATGAGACTGTCGGACTGTTGCCGTCACTGGGCTTCACTTGGGCACAGGGCAACGCCATCTCGTCACCGCTGTCTTCCGATGGACTGGCCGACTTCGACGTCGCACACGCGATGAATCCTCCCGGCACGGCACAGGACATGGCAGGCCAGCAGCCCAAAAAGGCATTGGATGATTTCCAAATGCCCGAAAGTGAACAAGCCCGCGAAAAGACGCCACGCATTCGCGTCGTGCGCGGCCGGGCAAAAATAGAACTGATGTCCCAGTCCGGCAAAGACACGCATAGTCGCGTCCTCAAACTCACCCTTCCCCCGTCCCCACATATTGGCAGCGGCAAAAGCAGAACATCGGCCGACGCCAAACCCGGCTTGTTCGGCAAGCTGCAAGACCGTTTGAGCCGCGCACTGCATCACTAGGTCCGGCCCCTCCTTTTTGAGTTCCAATAGCGCAGGCCGGTTGCAGCACCTCAATGCGCAAGCCATGATCCCCGCGACAAGAAACTGCTTTTGCGAGGACACACCCGATGGAACTGCCCGCCACCCAATACACGCCCGTGAGTTTCACCCCCGAGCAGGTGGGCATGCGTGACCATTTCCGCAAATACATGATGGCGGAGATCGATCCGCATACTGCAGCCTTCGAGGCCGGCGAAAACCCCTATCCGCTGATGAAGAAGATGATCACCGATCTCGGCCTTGCCGGTGATGCAAACCGGCTGGAAAAAACCGGTGGCGCAAGGGACCGGGACAAGTCCGCTGATCGGGCGAACGATCCCGACACCGCCGCCCTCATGCGGTTTGCCCGCACCCAGGTGCAAATCGAACTCGCGCGGGTCAATCCCGGTTTCGCCATGTCGTGGGGTGCCAGCATCGGCCTCTTCGGCTCCAATGTGCGCAGCAAGGGCACACCCGAGCAGGTGAAAAAATATGTGCCTGACGTCATGCGTGGCGAGAAGGTCGGCAGCTGGTGCCTGACGGAACCCGGCGCTGGATCAGACGCCTTCGGTTCCATGAAAACCACCGCCCGCCCCGATGGTGACACCTATGTGCTGAACGGCTCCAAGACCTTCATCACCAATGCACCTTATGCGGATGTCTTTCTCGTCTATGCCCGCAACACCGAAGACGGCTCCATTCAGGCCTTCATCGTCGAGCGCGACTACAAGGGGGTCGATACCTCAAAGCCGTTCGACAAAATGGGCATGAAGTCGTCGCCCACCGGCCAGGTCTTTCTGGACGACGTCCGGGTGCCGGCTGAAAACCTGTTGGGCGGCGGCATGAAGGACCGCGATCATGTGCGCAAGTCGCTTGCATCTGAGCGCATCGGCATTGCCGTCCTGTCCTACGCCATAGCCGAACGCTGCTACGACATCGCCGTCGATTATGCCAAAACCCGCGAACAGGGTGGACGGCCAATCGGCGAATACCAACTCGTGCAGAACCGGATGGCGCGCATGTATGTAGATCTCTCCAATGCGCGGCGCATCGTCTACTCTACCGAACCGATGGATATATTGGATGCCTGCGCCGGCAAGCTGTACGTGGCGGAAGCCGGCACACGGGTGGCGATGGAAGCGATCCACATTCTCGCCGGCAATGGCTATATGTCTGAATACGTGGTTGAGCGGCTGGCCCGCGACGCCAAGCTGCTGGAGCTTGGCGGCGGCACCACCGAAATTCAGATCATCACGATCGGCAAGGCGATCATGGCGTCCTGAGGCACCCTGCCTTAGGCGGCCGGTGCCTGAAGTGCCAGCTCGCGGTCGTGCTGGTGGATTTTCTCTTCCTGGCGCGAAATCTGGTAGAGCAGGAAATCAAGATCCTCGCTCTTGAGCCCGTCAGGCTGCGTCAGCACGCGTTCGATGATGGTAAGCCGGAAATGCTCCCGGTCATGAACCTCGCCGTTGAGCGCGGTCTCATGAAACACGTCCACCGCAATGCGCAGGGGCAAGTAAAGCTCGCGCTCCAGCTTGGCGTGATTGAACAGCGCACGCAGACCAAGACGACCTGAATCATGCACCAGCGTCCACGCCCGCTCCGGCGTGATCTTCACGAGCTGCGCCAGCGCATGTTCGACAAATTGAATCTCGCCCATGCAGGCTGCCCGCACGATGAGCGTGCCGGTAAGCCGCCCCGACACATACAGGTGATCCATCAGGCGTTTGTAATTATCAAGGCCGGGCAATCCATCCAGCAGGCCGATGGTGACCGCCTCACGCGCTTCCAGCGCCATCCGCCGGGCCACTTCGTCACCCAGCGAATGATTTTTGATCAACCGGTCACGGGCTTCGTCGGAAATCATCGTCACAAGTCGTTCCGTCACACCGATCGGCAGATGGTCGCGGGCCGCGATAAGACCCGTGACGCCGGAATCCTTTTCCCACCGGTCCATCAATGTGCCGTAGGACGAGGTCGTAATATCCGCGCCCTTGTTGGCCAGCAAATTGGAGATTGCACCGCGGGCACCATCCGATGCGATGGCGTCACAGACATCACTTGAAACATGTTCACGGCCAGCAATGGCACTGGACTTTTTGTCCGAGCCGCCACGCACGATCGCAACCAGATCAGCGTCACTCAGGGCCGGCGTGACCTCGAGAAACGGCACCGCAATATCGTCGATATCAAGAGCCAGGCGCTGGGCGACGTCGTGGGGAATATCGGCACAAGTTGCAATGGACTTGGCCATTGCAGCGCGCACGCGGTCGGCCGCATCACTGACCATCAAGCGCAGAATATCATTAGCAATGAGCCGCTCCTGGCCGCTCAACACCCCTGCGTCCACCTGCTCGCCAACCTTGAAGGCAATATCGGCCCTGACGTCCTCGGTGGGGCCAGCCAACAACGTGGCAATATCTTCCTGCGACAGAAGCGGCGTGAGATGTGATGCCATGATTGTGCACTCCCTTCTAACATCGGGTGCAACGCGCACTCGTGCCATGAACCCGCAGTTTGCCGTCAACGGGGTTAAGCCTTAGTTGAGTATATTCACTATTTTGACCTCAAATCGTCTGCATGACGCCGCATCGCCCCCACTATTTAAAGAAAGAGCAATAGAAGGAAGATTTGATCTCTGCAGGAACAAATATCAGGCAACTAAAGTCGTCAATATGTGAAATAAAAATACATCTGTAAAAGACAGGCAAAAAAATGCAGTTTTTTTGATTTCAAATACTTATCTGCATTTGGACAGTGGTTGTTTTTCTGGAAACAGGCTGTATGTACAGAGCCACCGCCGCTACCCAGCGGCATAATTTACCTGATCAAGCAATTCATTACTGGAGTTCCTACGTGCCATTGGCCGCCGCAGAAGAGCCCTCATCTACACCCCTCACTATCCGGCCCTGCCGGGTGGAAGAAGCGGTTGAGGTATGGCGCCTGGCAGATGCAGATCCAGTGATCGACACCAATTCACCCTACGCCTATGTGATGGCCGCGGATTTCTACCCCAAGACGTTTCTCATCGCCCGCGATGATGCCGGTCGGTTGGCCGGATACGTAATGGCCGTTCCCCGCCCTGAACGACATGCAGTGTTTGTCTGGCAGATTACCGTCGCCGGACACGCCCGCCGTCAGGGCCTTGCCCACCGCCTGCTTGAAGCAGCCGTTGAAGCCGCAGCACCTCTTGGCCTCAACAAGCTGGAAGCCACCGTTGCCCCAGGCAACGCACCCTCTACGAAGCTTTTCACCCGTTTTGCCGAAGCTCATAACGTGCCTTGCGAGGTAACCGAGGGCTATCCCGGCGAATATTTTCCGGAACCGGAATCGGACGGGGAGCGTTTGTTCTCCATCGGCCCTTTCCCTGTGACGCGCTGAGATCAGCCCGCCACCGGACCCATCCACGCACGACCCCAAAGCCAAACCGGCCAGGAGCCACAATTGTCGATTTTTAATGATGTCGAATCCAGCGTCCGCAGCTATTGCCGCAGCTTCCCCACCACGTTTGAAAAAGCCAGCGGCTACCGCATGTGGGATCAGGACGGACGCGAATTCCTGGACTTCTTCGCAGGTGCGGGCACGCTCAATTACGGCCACAACCCCGATGACATGAAATGGGCGTTGATCCGTTATCTGACCAATGACGGTGTTGCGCACGGGCTGGACATGCAGACCGGTGCCAAGGCCCGTTTCCTGCAAAAGTTCAAGGACGTGATCCTTGAGCCGCGCGGCATGGACCATAAGGTCCTGTTCCCCGGCCCGACCGGCACCAACGCCGTTGAGACCGCAATCAAGGCCGCACGCATCGCCAAAGGCCGCGACAAGGTCGTGAGCTTCACCAATGCCTTTCACGGCATGACATTGGGCTCCCTCAGCCTGACCGGCAACGCCATGAAGCGCGAAGGCGCTGGCATGAGCCTTGGCGGCGACGTCATCCGTATGCCGTTCTGCGGCTATATGGACGACGAGATGGACACCATCGACTATTTCGAGCGCACGCTGGGTGATCCCGGTTCAGGGATCGACCACCCCGCCGCCGTTATCGTTGAGACCATCCAGGGCGAAGGTGGCATCAATGTCGCCGAATATGACTGGTTGCAGCGTCTCGAAGGCGTCTGCCGCAAATACGACATGGTATTTATCGTCGATGACATTCAGGTCGGCTGCGGGCGCACCGGCACGTTCTTCTCGTTTGAACATGCAGGCATCAGCCCGGACATCATCTGCCTGTCGAAATCACTGTCAGGTTTCGGTTTGCCGATGGCAGTGGTGCTGCTCAAGCCAGACTGCGATGTGTTCGAACCCGGCCAGCACAACGGCACATTCCGTGGCAACAACCTGGCCTTCGTCACCGCCACCCAGGCACTTGACCGGTGGACCAACAAGAACTTCGAAAACCACATCAACGGCATTGCAAAGGCAATGGAAGCCAAACTCAAATCCATCATCGCCGACTTCCCAGCCCTCAAGGGCTATCACAAGGGTCGCGGCATGATGCAGGGTATTTCCATAGAGCCCGCCGAACTGGCATCGGAAATTTCAGCCGCTGCCTTCGAGCGTGGCCTGTTGATTGAAACAGCCGGCGCCTATGACGAAGTCGTAAAATTGCTGCCACCGCTTGTTCTCGATGCCAAGGGGCTTGATAAGGGCATCTCCATTCTGCACGACAGCTTTGCCTATGTGACCGAAAAGCACGGGCTGGACGGCAGCAAGAACACCTCAAATGTGCTGGACATCAAAAGCCGCGCCAACGACAAGCGCTCCAGCGCATAAAGCAGGACTTTACGGACATGATTATTCGCGACCTCAACAAGATCATCGGCACCGACATGGATGTGACCGGCCCCGGCTGGACCTCGCGCCGCCTTTTGCTGGCAGGTGACGGCATGGGCTTCTCCCTGCACGACACGCTCATCCATGTTGGCCAGGAGCTGCACCTGCACTACACCAATCACCTTGAGGCGGTGTACTGCATCGAAGGCAAAGGCCGCATCACCGACAAAGGCACGGGCAAGGTAACCGACCTGCGCCCCGGTATCGTCTATGCCCTGAATGAGCATGACGATCACATGATCGAAGCGGACGAAGAAATGCGCATGGTCTGCGTCTTCAACCCGCCGGTGACCGGCACCGAAGTCCATGACGAGACGGGCGCCTACCCCGCAGCCCCTGCGGACGCCTAGGTCCAAAATCGAAAAATCATGAAAAGGCCGGAGCCTCGCTCCGGCCTTTTTGTTTGCCTGCCACATCCCCGGCACATTCACACGCTAACAAACCTCATGCCGAAGGGGATCGTCTCACATCAATAAAAGAGACAACGGCCGTGCAAACAGAATTCATCGTCATCGGGGCAGTCTGCCTCATTCTGCTCTTCATCATTGCTACCCTCGCCCTGCGCCGTCGCCGCGCCACCAAGGTCGAAAGACTTGGCGCCGCGTATGATCGCGCAAGGTATGCAAGGCGCACCGGCACCATGGGGTCTGATCGCGGCTATATCCGCTGACGCCATCGCACATGCAGCCCCCACCGCGTGCTTGCACCTGCATGCCCCCCTGTGCCCTTATCCGCGCAAAGCTAAACAAGAAACACGTCAGGCAGCATGCCTGTGCGCGGGAGGGGGGAAAGTGAAAAAATATCTTCTGGGTGGCCTCGTGGTTGTGATCCTGATGGCAGCTGCTGCATATGTACTGCTGGCTGACAGGATCGACCGGGCCAGCACCATTGCCAGCCTGTTCTCCGGTGCCGAGCAATACGACAACTTCCATCGTATGGATGAGATGTTCCCGGTTGCCGTCATGCCCGCATCCGACACCCCGTATGATTTCCCCGCAGGTGACCCGGCCACACTGCCGGCATATTTTGAATATGAGGGCCAACAGGTCGAGACAGAAGCATTCCTCACCGAGACTGACACCAGCGCGCTGCTGATACTCAAAGACGGCAAGATCGTCTTTGAGCGCTACATGCTCACGGGCGAGCGTGACCAGCAGTGGCTGTCCATGTCAGTCGCCAAGAGCTTCATTTCCGCACTCATCGGCATCGCCATTGAAGAAGGCCACATCAAGAGCATCGAAGAGCCGATCTCCGACTATGTGCCGAACCTTGCAGGCTCCGCCTATGACGGTGTGCGCATCAAGGACGTGCTGCAGATGTCGTCCGGCGCCGCATGGAACGAGGACTATTCGGATCCGGACTCCGACATCAACCGGTTCGCAAAAATCTTCGCGCTTGGCGGCTCACTCAACGAGTTCATGGCCACACTTAAGCGCGAGCATGAACCGGGCACTGTCAACCACTACAACTCCACCGATACCCAGGTACTCGGCGCACTGCTGACCGAAACAACTGGCCGTTCCATCGCCGATTACATGACCAAAAAACTCTGGCAGCCCCTGGGAGCCGAGAGCGACGCCTTCTGGTTGGTGGATTCACAGGGTATGGAAATGGCCTTCGGCGGCTTGAACGCCACTGCCCGCGACTATGCAAAACTTGGCGAGCTCTACCGCAATGACGGTAACTGGCACGGCAACCAGATCGTCCCCAGGGAGTGGGTCCGCGCATCCATTGTCGCCGATGCACCACACCTGCTTGCCGCGGCCAGTGGTGAAACTTACCTGCCGACGGATTATGGCTATCAATGGTGGCTGCCGACCGGAAACAAGGGTGAGTTCTCAGCCATTGGCGTCTACAACCAGTTCATCTACGTCAATCCGCAGCAAAGCGTCACAATCGTCAAACTCTCTGCCTTCAGCGACTACGGCAAGGATCTGGAAAAGACCTCCTACCGCGAAGACGAGACCATCCAGATGTTCAAACAGATCGCAAACGCCCTTTGAACAGGCGCGGCGGTGGCGATCCCCAAGGCTGAACATTGACGCCGCCGCCCGCCTTCTGGATGATCCCCCGCGAAATCACAAATCAGAGTCTCCCAGAGGAAGTATCCATGCTTGAAGGCATCCGCGTCGTCGAACTCGCCACCTATATTGCAGCGCCTGCCGCGTCCGGCGTCATGGCGGATTGGGGAGCCGAGGTCATCAAGGTGGAACCCCTTGGCGGTGACGCCATTCGCGGCATGCTGAAAAACGTCTCGGCCTCCACGGTGGAGGGCAACCCGATCTTCGACATGGACAATCGCGGCAAACGTGGCCTGGCCATTGACCTGCGCAATGAAAAGGGTGCTGCAGCCCTCAAGAAGCTGGTGCTCTCCGCCGACGTGTTCCTGACCAATGTCCGCCCCGGCGGCCTCGCCCGTGCCGGCCTCGACTGGGAAACCCTGCACGCGGAAAAGCCGGAGCTGATTTACGCCAGTGTCACCGGTTACGGCCTTCAGGGCGAAGATCAGGACCGGCCCGGATTTGACATGGCAGCGTTCTGGGCACGCTCGGGCGTTGCGGCATTGACGGCCCCCAAGGGCACGGACCCGTTCCCCTTGCGCGTCGGTGTCGGCGACCACACAACCGGCCTTGCCACGCTTACCGGCATTATGGGCGCACTGTTTGACCGTACCCGCACCGGCAAGGGGCGGCTGGTTGAGGCCTCTCTGCTGCGCACCGGCATCTACTCGATTGCCTCCGACATGGCGATCCAGTTGCGCTATGGCCGCGTCGCTTCCACCAAGGGCCGCGAACAGGCCGTCAACGCCCTCAATAATTTCTTCCAATGCGCCTGCGGCACCTGGCTGTGTCTGCTGACACGCCACTCGGGCGATATTTTTGGTCCGATCGCCAAAGCCATCGGCAAACCTGAACTGTCGAAAGAAGATCGCTTCCTCACGGCCAAATCCCGCCGCACCAATGCCGCCGAACTTGTGGCCCTGCTGGACGCGGAGTTTGCCAAATACGACATCGCCGAATGGGGTCGCCGTCTGGATGCAGAAGATGTCGTCTGGGCACCGGTGCAGACCCCTGCGCAGGTCGCCGATGACACGCAGGCCGAAGCCGCCGGAGCCTTCGTGGATATTCCCGACGCTGCAGGCGGCAGCGGCCGCTCGGTCGCGTCTCCCGTGCGCCTGCCCAATGATGACGGCACCACAGAAGACCGCGTGCGCGGCCCGGCACCGGGCATCGGTGAGCATACGGATGAGATTTTGCGTGAGCTTGGCTACGACGATGCAGCTTTGGCCGATCTCAGATCAGCCGGTGCCATCAACTAGCGCCTAGGCATACGTGCCGCGCAGGGTTTCCAGATAGGTGTTGTTGAAGGCGCGCGCAGAGAAGGTGTAGTCGTCGTCATTGTCCGCATTGCGGCGGCTGTCGTCTGACGTACCGCCATTGACCGACGGCAGCGGATCAAGCGATGCCAACACATCCATGACCGCAGGCGTCAGCACCAGCGATGGGCTGGATGACGGCACCCGCGTTGAAGGCAGCGGCAATGTCAGCGGACCCGGACCGCTATAGCTGGCGCTCTGCATCCGCAGGATGAGAGACATCGGCTGATGCCCGCTCACAGGAGCGCTGGACTGGCGCTGCTGCGGGGTGGTGGTGAGGGCCGCAATGGCCGCTTCCGCCTTGGACCCAATATCCGTTTCGCGTGTCAGCCGGTCATAAACCTGCGCCACGCTTTTGGCGCGGCCGGCCTTGTCATAGAAAATCGACTTGTTGGCATCAGCTGCGGCCGGGAAAAGCTTGGCCGCCTCAATGGTGGGATCGCTCTCAGCTGCATTGACCAGCTTAATGGCCCCGCCAGCGCCCAGGAAGTGCGCAATATACAGTTCGCCGGATGTAGCTTCGCGGCCAATGCCCGCTTCCAGCGCCTGCTGGCTCTCACGGGTCAACGCACCGGCCATCAGCGAGGACACTTCAGGATCATGCCGCAGGGCAAGAATTGCCTCCCTTGTCTGCCGGTCTGTCACTTTGTGCCGACCGCCAGACGTGGTGTCGATGGCCGCTGCTTCAGTGTCCAGACCAAACTCTGCCCCGTGCCGCTTGACGACGCCAAGCCATGTTTGTTCGATGAACTGGAACAGACCCGCAGCACTGGATGTAGAGGCTTTTGCCGAGGGTTTCAGCGAGCTTTCGCGTACCGCCGTCTGCAGCAGATAGTCAAAATCCGTACCCGTCGAGGCGGCAGCGGTTTTCACCGCGGCGACCACGTTCTGGGTATTTCCGGACGCTTGAATATTGGCAACGGCAGTCATGGGTCAGCTCCTTTGTGCCCATCAGGTTTCAATCCGCGTGCCAGTTTCCCCTTTCCGGTCCATGCATCGTTTTTTCGCTGATATCAGCCAAACCTGTTGGTTTCGCGCAGTTCCCCGTTAGGATGTTGTTAACCGGGCCGTCAGAGTCCGTGTTGAGGGACCATTTGGGGAGATTGGGGCGCATGACCGGGAACGGCCGCGACGAGATTGAGCATATTGCCGACGACATGGTTGAGGCAGGTACGCAGACACCCGCCTTGCATGACGAAAGCGCACCTGAAGCCGGCGAGCCGCCCTACCCCAGCCGCGCCTATGCTTGGTACGTGGTTGCCATTCTGGTGCTTGCCTACACCTTCTCTTTCATCGACCGGCAGATATTGAGCCTGCTGGTGGTGCCGATCCGCCGTGACCTTGAAATCTCCGACACCGAGATGAGCCTGCTGATCGGCTTTGCCTTCGCGCTCTTTTACACAATCTGCGGGTTGCCGATCGGGCGCGCGGTGGACGTGCAGCACCGGGTACGGATTATCGCCATCGGCATCGCCATATGGAGTGTTATGACCGCGGCCTGCGGCGTCGCCAAAACCTATTGGCAGCTCTTCGCCTTCCGCATGGGCGTCGGCGTCGGTGAAGCGGCCTTGTCGCCCGCTGCCTATTCCATTCTCTCGGACTATTTCCCACCGCATCAGCGCGGCATGGCGCTTGGTGTCTATGGCATGGGGGTCTACATCGGGGCCGGGTTGGCGCTGGTGATCGGCGGCATCGTCGTCTCCGCTGTTTCCGGCGTCGAACACACGATCCTTCCCATCGTAGGCGAGGTCTATGCCTGGCAGGTAGTGTTCTTCGTTGTAGGCCTGCCCGGCCTGCTGGTTGCCCTATGGGCGCTGACCCTTAAGGAACCCGTGAGACGCGGCCACACCCGCAAGGCAATTGGAAGCGACGGCAAGGAGAAACTTTCCTCGATGCCGGTGAAAGAAGTGGTCAGCTATATGCGCGCCAATTCCCTCACCCTGTTCTCCCACCATGTGGGCTACGCGCTGTGCGCCATGATGGCCTATGGCGTGTCCGCCTGGATCCCCACCTTCTTCATCCGAACCCATGGCTGGACCGCCGGCGAAGCCGGCATCTATTACGGCGCCATCGTTGTGATCTTCGGCACCGCGGGCGTCGTCACCGGCGGCTGGATGGCGGACAAGCTCACCTCAATGGGATACCGCGACGGCAAGCTGCGCGTGCTGCTGTACGGCGTGCTCGCCTGCATCCCCTTCACCGTCGCCTATCCTTTCCTGGAAAGCGCCACATGGGCGATGGTGCTGATTGCGCCCTCCACCTTCTTTGCCACCTTCTGCACCGGCGCGGGCCCCTCAGGCGTGCAGGAAATCATGCCCAACCAGATGCGCGGCCAGGCCTCCGCCTTCATGATTTTCATCGTCACCATCATCGGCCTGGGCCTTGGCCCAACCGCAATAGCTGTGGTGACGGATTTCGGCTTCGCAGACGACAGCATGCTCAACGTCTCACTTGCCATCGTCGCCACAACCATTCTGGTGATCGCGGCGGTCGTCATCTGGCTCGGCCTCGACGCCTACAAGGCCAGCCGTGACTACCTCGAGGAATGGCAGAAGGTGAATGAGGCCGCGCCGGCTCAATAGCTCTTGGGCAACCCCAGCACCCGCTCAGCCAGGAACGACAAAATAAGTTCCCGGCTGACGGGGGCGATGCGGGCGATCATCACTTCGCGCAGATAGCGCTCGACGTGAAACTCCTTGGCGTACCCCATGCCGCCATGGGTCATCACCGCGCGTTCGCACGCCGTAAAGCCTGCTTCCGCCGACAGATATTTGGCGGCATTGGCTTCCGCCCCACACGACTTACCCGCATCATAAAGATGCGCCGCCTTCATGCACATCAGCCACGCCGCCTCAAGCTGCGCCCAGCTATCCGCAAGTGGATGCTGTATCGCCTGGTTCTGCCCGATCGGCCGGCCAAACACTTCGCGCTCCCGCGCATAGGTCGTCGCCCGCTCCAGCGCTAATTGCCCAAGCCCGACAGCTTCCGCACCAATCAGAATGCGTTCCGGGTTCAGCCCATGCAGCAGATACTCAAAGCCGCGCCCCTCCTCGCCGATGAGATCATCCGCAGGCACCCGCAGCCCATCAATGAACAGCGCGTTGGAGTCGACAGCCTTGCGCCCCATCTTGTCGATCACATGCACATCCACCGCCGAGCGGTCGAGGTCGGTATAAAAAAGACTGATGCCGTCCGTGGATTTCTTCACCTTGTTGAGCGGTGTCGTGCGCGCCAGCAACAAAATCTTCTTCGCGCTCTGGGCGGTGGACGTCCACATCTTGCGGCCGTTGATGACGTAGTGGTCGCCGTCGCGCTCAGCCCGCGTCTCAATCGCCGTGGTGTTGAGTCCCGCATTGGGCTCCGTCACCCCAAAGCAGCACCGCTCATCCCCGGCAATCAGCGGCGGCAAATGCCGCTCTTTTTGTTCATCGGTCCCGAACACCACCAGCGGCATCGGTCCGAACATATTGATGTGAATGGCACTCGCGCCCGAGAACCCGGCCCCCGACCGCGCCACCGTATGCATCACCAGTGCCGCCTCGGTAACCCCAAGCCCCGCACCGCCATACGCCTCAGGCATCGCTGTGCCCAGCCAGCCGCCCGCCGCCATGTCAGCGACAAAACCGTCCGGAAACACCCCATCGGTATCGCGCGCCAGCCAATAGTCATCGCCATAGGTCGAACAAACTTTGGTCACCGCATCGACAATGGCCTGCTGATCTTCGGTTCTCTCAAACATTCATTCTTTCCCGCCAGTTACCCCGGCCTGTTGACGGCGTTCCCCTGCCCGTATTTACAGTCATTTCAAATAGCAGCGCGAGGGACAAATGGCCGGATTGTATTTTGAAGAATTCGAGGATGGACAGGTAATTGTCCACCCCATCCGCCGCACGGTGACCGAAAGCGATAATACGCTGTTTTCGGTGATGACCATGAATCCGGCAGCGCTGCATCTTGATCATCATTATGCCGCGACCCAGACGGAGTTCGGCAAACCGCTGGTCAATTCGCTGTTCACCCTGGGATTGATGATCGGCATTTCGGTGCATGACACCACCATGGGCACCACCATCGCCAATCTTGGGATGACCGATGTTGTGTTCCCCAAACCTGTATTCCACGGGGATACGATAAAGGTCGAAACAACGGTCGTGTCCAAGCGCGCCTCCAAGTCACGGCCCGGTCAGGGCATTGTCGAATTTGACCATAAGGCCTTCAACCAGGACGGCACTGAAGTGGCCCGTTGCCGCCGTCAGGCACTGATGTTGATGAAACCCAAGGATGATGCGTAATGCGCTCTCTGCTTTTTGTGCCCGGCGACAGCGAGAAGAAACTCGCCAAAGCCATTGAAGGCGATGCGGATGCATTGATCGTCGACCTGGAGGACTCGGTCAGCGAGACCAACAAGATGCAGGCCCGCGAGATCACCAAAGCCTTTGTTGCCCAGCATCGCAGCGGATCAAAAACACTCGTCGTGCGCGTCAACCCGCTCGATAGCCCGCATCATGAGCTGGATCTGGACACCATCATGCCGGTGCTGCCCGCGATGTTGATGTTGCCCAAAGCGACACCCTCGCGGCTCGCCGCACTTGCCGCGTCGCTCGATCAGTATGAAGCGGACGCAGCCGTCGCACGCTGCACGACGAAATTGCTGACCGTTTCGACCGAAACCCCCGGCGCCCTGTTCGGCATGGACCAGTATCTGGATACGACCATCCGGCTTGTGGGCATGTCCTGGGGCGCAGAAGATCTGGCCGCCGAAATTGGCGCCACCACAAACAAGCGAGCCGACGGCACCTATACGGATGTCTTCCGCCTCGCCCGCTCGCTCACCCTGCTGGCGGCGCGGCACGCAAATGTGCTGGCCATCGACAGCGTTTATACGGACTTCAAGAACGAAGCCGGCCTACGCGCGGAACTCGCCGAGGCTGTACGAGACGGGTTTGACGCCAAGTTGGCGATCCACCCCGCTCAGGTGCCCGTCATCAATGAAGCGCTGACGCCCTCGGCGGACGAACTCGCCCATGCCCGTGCAGTCGTCGCAGCCTTTGAGGCGTCACCTGATGCGGGCGTCCTGTCGCTGGATAGCAAGATGATCGACAAGCCGCACCTCAAGCAGGCGCAGCGGGTACTCATGCGATCTTCGCAACCCTGATCTCACACCTAATCAACGTTAAATGTGAGCCTCCCTCTGGATCGCATCGCGGCCTCGGTATAAACTGTTGGAATTACAGGGCTTTCCGCGTTGTGTATTGGAAAAAGCCGCGAGATTCAGCGCTTTTACTGCGGGGACCAAAAATATGCGCCGCTTGAATATTCAGGATTCCGCCTTTCTGGCGGTTGAGACCGACGAGAGCCCGACCCATGTGGCCGGTCTGCAGATCCTGCAATTGCCTCCCCGTTACAAGGGCAATTTCTTCAAGGATATGTTCGATCGGTTCGATCTGCTCGCACCTCCGGTATTCCCGTTCAACCTGAAACTCGGCGGCAGCCTGTCAAAACTTGAACTGACCCCGCGCTGGGTCGAGGACGATGATTTCGACCTCGACTACCATGTCCGTTTCATGCGCCTGCCCGAACCTGGCACGATGGAGCAGCTGACCGCTCTCGTATCCCGCCTGCACGGCCTGCGCCTCGACCGCAATCATCCCTTGTGGGAGTGCTATTGCATTGAAGGCATCGAGGGAAACCGCGTCGCACAATATATCAAGGTGCATCATGCGCTGCTGGACGGCGTCGCCGCCATGTCGGTGCTGTCATCTGCCCTGTCGCGCTCACCGCGCAACAAGGAAACCAAAGGCTTCTGGCAGAAACCGACAAAGCGCACCAAGGTGCCCGCCGCCGCTGAACCCCACAAGCGCGATCTGATATCCCAGGCAACCATCTCAGTGGCGCAAATGGTCGAAGGTGCCGCGACCACCGGTCGAACCTTGAGTGAACTCGGCGGCCGGTTGGTGCGTGGCGGCTTCCATATGCTGTCGGGCGATCCGCGCGAGGCGCCGTTGCCGTTTCAGGCGCCAAAGACCCCCTTCAACACCACCATCACCCGCCATCGCCGGTTTGGCATCGCCACCCTGCCCCTGAGCCGTCTCAAGGACATGGGCAAGAACCTGGACGCGACGGTGAATGATCTGGTGCTGGCCATTTCAGCTGGTGCCCTGCGCAACTACCTGAAATCCAAAAAGGCGCTGCCGGCAGCGCCGCTGACCGCCATGTGCCCTGTCTCCGTGCGTCCCAAAGATGCCGAGCAGCAGGGCAACTCGATCTCCATGATCATCACCACCCTGGCAACCGACATTCCCGACCCGCTGCAGCGGCTGGAAGCCATCAAGCGATCCGCCAAGGCGGCAAAGGACAAGGTCAATCACTTCTCGCGTGAAGCAGCCACCAATTATTCGCTGCTGCTGAACGGTGCGGTGTTGGCCACCAATGCAGTCGGCCTCGGCGGCACCGTGCCGCCGCCTGCCAATCTGGTGATCTCCAACGTACCCGGCCCGCGTGACCAGCTTTACGTGAATGGTGCCAAACTCATCGCCAACTACCCGCTGTCAGTTCTGGTACACAGCCAGGCGCTGAACATCACCGTGACCAGCTACATGGACTCAATCGACTTCGGCCTGCTTGCAGATCGCGAGGCCATTCCCGATGTGGAGCGCATGGCGCAGATGGTGCTGGATGCCGCCGACGAACTGGAAACAGCGTTTGAAAAGCGCATGGAGTTCCAGGCCACGCAGGCGTCCGAAGCACTGGCCGCCCACAAACGTCTGAAGGAAGCGCAGGCCGGCGCCACGGCAAAGGCCGCCCGCAAAGCCAAAGCCGCGGCCAAAAAGGCTGCGAAAAAGAAAGCCGAAGCGGACGGCACAACAAAGGCGAAGCCCAAGAGCAAAGCCAAGGCAAAAGCCAAACGCAGTGCCAAGCCGAAAGCCAAGGCAGCGCCCATAGCCGACAAGACGCCTGAAGTGGAAACGGTTGCAGTGACGGCAACCGTTGAAACACCGGTGTCCCCGGTTCCCGCGGCACCGACCCAGGCTTATTCATCAGCAGCCGAATAGGTTGCCCATCGCCATCTGACGGCAATCGCAGGCGGTATGGCTATTGTGCCAATCCGCCTGCCCCGCCGCGTTTGGCCAGGGCATGAAACCGCAGGCTGATCACGGCGGCCGAAAACAGGCTGGCGATCAGCATCGCCTCAAGCAGGCCCCACGGCCCGCGCTGCCAGTGCAGGCCCAAAGCCCAGGCAATGGGCATCATGATCACGAAATAGGAAATCAGGTGCAGGCCTGTGGGTATCCACGTCTCGCCCATGCCGCGCAGCGCATTGGACATGACAGCCTGCGCCGTATCGAAAGGCAGGATGACCCCGATAAAGGCCAGCAGCACGGCAGCGAGCGCAATCAATTCGGCATTGTCGCCATAAGCGCTGGCGACAGGACCCGAGACGATGATCAGCACACAACCTAAAACCGACATCACAATCATGTTGAACACCAGTCCTGTCCAACCGGCAATCGCCATCTGATCCTTGTCACGCTGGCCATAATAGTAGCCGACACGCACAGCGGTCGCAGTGCCGATGCCAATCGAAACCATGAAGGCGACGGCAAAGACATTGAATGTGACTGCGTAGGCTGCAAGCGCAACAGCCCCCATCAGCCCGGCCATCAGCTGCATGATGGCAAAGGCCGCATTCTCGGTGCCAAGGCTTGCACCCGCCGCATAGCCAAGCGCGCGCTGGCGTTGCCCGCTGCGCCAGAAGCCCCGCCATGTATGCGCCACACGCTCGCGCAGGCCAAACTGCGCAGCATCGCGCAGGTGCCGGATATAAAGATTGATGACCAATGCCTGCAAAATCCAGACACTGGCGGTGGCAATGGCCGAGCCGACAGCCCCCATTGCCGGAATAGGCCCGGCACCAAACACAAATACCCAGTTGGCCAGAATGTTGAGCAGGTTTGCCGCAATCATCACCACCATACCCGGCAGCGGCCGCTTGATTCCTTCGAGGAAATAGCCGCCTGCCACCGTCATCAACACAAACGGCATGGCGATACCCAGTACAAGTGAGACCTCGCCGCCATTGCGCGCCAGATCATCCGACTGGCCGGTGAGCGAAAGTATCGGCCCGCCGAACACGCAGAAGACAAACCCGACACCCCCCAGCATTGCCGCATAGGGAATGCCGCGCCGCCATGCCGCGCCGCATTCCTTGAGGTCGCCGGCGCCCATTGAATTCGACGTCACCACAAGCTGGCCCATGATGCCGCCCAGCATGAACATCATCGCGAAGGAATACGGCACATGCCCGATCGCCTGATAGGCGAGTTGCTGAGATGAAAAATTGCCTACCATCAGCGCGTCCACCACAGACATCGCAAGCACGCCGCCGCGCTGCACCATCGTAGGTGCCGCCAGCCGCACAAGCTCTTTGATATGCGCGCGGTAAAGCGTCATGCGCGCGGCATCTGGTGAAAAAAGGCTCATGGAGAGAAATTTGCTTTTGCAGGGCCGTGACAAGGGCGCGCAAGCTAACACGGCACACCGGAAACCGATGGCCACAAATGGCGGTTTATTACTGCAGGTCGCAAAAACTTGTCTCGCACCCCGGCAGATGCTCCCCTATGTCCATAACCTCACGTAGCCCGCTTGCCGGAGCGATATTATGCGCAGACGGATTTTGACTTTTCTGATTATCGTGGCGCTGGGCGCTGCGGTCGGCTGGAAAATCCTGCAGACCAGTCAGGCAGCGGCGATCATATTCGGCCTCGCTGTGCTGCTTCTGGCACTGACGGTATTTTTCAGCACCCGTAGCAAAACAGCCCGCTCCAACACCAGGAGCGGCAGCAAGATGCCGCCTCACGCGGTTGCCCTGCGCCAGACGCGCGCCATGACACGGGCCGAAGATGGCGAAATTTCGGGCCTCCCCCGTGGACCAATCTAGGCCCACTTCCAGAGTATCCCAATGATGGTCCTTGCGTGATTGGACTGGCATTCACGCGCATCGCGCCTCTCTCCGTCCTCAATTTAGGCGAAATGCCGCAGAACAACACCGCCGATCTGCCCTAACCTCCCATAAACCCCGCTTGGGTGATCCTTCCCGGGCGGTTAGATTGCCTGCGACCTGATTCATTCTGCTTGCCGGACTCCCTATGGACCTGTCCTACGAAGGCCTTTTGGCCCTGCTTGAAAGCCTGGGCGACAGCCAGTTTCTGGTGCTCGGCATTATCATGCTGGGCACCTTCATTCTGGAGGACGCGTCAACCGTGGCGGCGGCTTTGCTGGCGTCTGAGGGTGTGATCCCCCACGCCGGCGCACTCGCGGCGCTTTATTGCGGCATCATGATTGGCGATATGGGGCTCTATGGCCTGGGCGCCCTTGCCGCAAGATGGCCGCGTGCCCGGCGATTTGTCTCGGAACACAGAATTATGCGCGGGCGGGCCTTTCTCGAGGGCTCCCTTTTCGTCACGCTTTTTGGTGCGCGCTTTATGCCGGGCATGCGCTTGCCGACCTATACGGCGAGCGGCTTTCTCGGCATCCCCTTCCCGCGTTTTGCACTCTATGCAGCCGTTCTGGCCGCCGGCTGGGCAACCGCTCTCTACAGCATCATCGCCGTATTGGGGGAAACCGTCCTGGCCGAACTGGGTCCCTGGCGTTGGGTGGTTGCCGCGATCGTCATTGCCGGCGCCATTGCCTTGCCGCGGGTGGCGGAGAGGATTGCGCAGCGGAAGCGTTCCGCATCTCCGCCAGAGGATCCGCAATAAGAGAGGCATGGCAGCACGAACGCCGATTGTTCAAGCTGTACCCGCAGTCTCAATAGCTCGGCAGGGTCCTGAGCATCAGAGTTCCGGCCGCCAGCGCGTCACACGCTCATCGAGATCAGGCCGCACACGCTCATTAGGCGCTTGCACCACAGAACCAAAATACAGGAACCCGGCCACCCGCTCATTGTCGTGGACCCGCAGCGCCTGCAGCACCATCGGATCATAGGCGTACCATTCGGTCAGCCACTGCGCGGCAAAACCCATAGAGGATGCCGCCAGCAGCATGTTCTGGCATACCGCACCCGATGACAGGATTTGCTCCCATTCCGGAATCTTGGACTCCGGAGTAACGACCGAAATAACCGCAACCACCACCGGCGCGCGGCAAAAACGTTCCCGTTCAAACTGCCGTCGGTCATCCTCATCCGGCATCCCGCTGGCAAGATAGGCTGCTTCCAGCACACCGCCGAACTGCACGCGCGCCCTCCCCTCAAAGACAATGAACCGCCACGGCCCAAGCTTGCCGTGATCAGGCACCCGCGCGCCGGCGGCAAGAATATCCTCAAGCTGCGCCGCGTTGGGACCATCGCCCCCCATATCGCGCGCAACAATGGACCGGCGTGTTTTCAATAGATGCAGCAGGCCGTTTTCGGCAGCGGTCATGGCATTGCTCAACTTGCTATGAATGTAGGGCGGCGTGACGCCCACAAGGCTATGCGGCTTTGCGTGCGGTTTCAAACAGCGCACCGCGCCACAAGCCCCTATCGGGTTTGCGGAATAGCGGCCGTAGGCAAAGCCTCGGCGCTGATTTGCTGTTGTACGTCCCTGACCGGCACCGCCAGAACAGCCATGACATTTATGCCGGGCGGGGTATCGACACCCGATCCCTTTACGCCCGTCGCCAGTTTCGCAAGCGTAAAATCCATCCGTACATCATAGGTGCGTTCGGTCTGGTTGCGCAGCCGTTGCTCGGCCTTGTACCAGGCGCGCTTGGTGGCCCCATCACGGCAGGATGCAAGCTCGTCCGGCGAGGTCGCGCCCCAGCGCCGCTCGGCGCAGTGATAGGGATCAAACGACAGATCAAACAGCCGTGCCTGCACCTGATCAAAACCAAGCGCAATGTCCGCACCCGCGGAGTTTTTATAGGTGATGGAACACGCCGCCGCTTCTTGTTGATAGACGTCCCGAAGATCAGCACGAATGTCGCTGCCGTGATAACTCACCCGGTCGCTGCCGCTCTCGACAAGATCAACGAACCGCACAACTTCATCCCGCAACTCGGCAAAGCTCGTTTTAAGGCGGGCATCACGCGACGGCGTGGAATAAGTCTCCCAATCCCCGCTGGTGCCATAAATATTGCGCGGCAGCTGCGTCGGCTGCGGGCGCGTATGCATACCCGCGGCAATCGCTTCATCCACCGCGAACACCCGGTAGCTCAGATCATCACATAAGGAACGCATCATGTTGCGCGTTTCATCCAGCGGGTCATAGACGAGATTGCGCCCCGCCACCGCCGCGCGCACCCAGTCATAATAGCCAAGCCGCTGATCGTTGAACGCAAAGGTGCCGCCCTGCCACTGGCGCTTGTTCACAACGTCGTTGCCAAAATACTGATCGACGGAAAAATCCTCGATCTCGTTATTGGCTACATATTCATAATGGCCACCCACAAGCGTGCCATTCGACGCGCGGGTCGCACCCACCAGCCGCAACGGGCGCCAGTTCTTGAACCCCGCTCCCATTGTCGGCCGGGCACGGACGAACTTGCGGCCATACACACCCCGGGTAATGGAATTATCCGGATGAGCGTCGAAGTAATGAATGCGCCCGTCCCCATCCAC
>Ga0307929_1000331_pt1 | contig 49500 bp, 37 predicted proteins | sample AceLakmetage1330_FD_203160 | JGI IMG/M metagenome (GOLD analysis project Ga0307929, IMG submission 203160) | Saline water microbial communities from Ace Lake, Antarctica - #1330 | ecosystem: Environmental > Aquatic > Non-marine Saline and Alkaline > Saline | place: Antarctica: Ace Lake... | reverse complement strand
AAACTTTTGATAGCTTAAAAGATTTGGTTGAAAAAGAAGGTGAACAAATTCTCAATCAAATAATTGTAAAGCCAGCAACAAGACCAAAAAGAAGTCAAAAACCATTTGGAATGGGAGATGTAGTGAAATTCAACAATAAATCCTATACTGTCAAAGGTTTTATGGGCAATTATCTTGGGTTTGTTGGTGAAGAAAAATACAATAAACTGATGAGCAAATCAGAACTTGTTATGAAAAATCAAGGCATTTGCTGTATTTGAATATTTTTTTAACAAAAATTTTTAATACTATGAATATTATTTAATGAATTTATGTACTATATGAAAAAAAATGCATTGATCAGAATTGTTTTCATTGGAATGCTCCACTCCTTTCTTTATCTGTGGTTCGTTCCTTGTGTGGTCTATCCCAGATTTGGAGACAATGGGTTTAAGATGACGGTTGTTGTTGCCGTGCTTATTTCGGTGGCTCTTTTGGTGACGCTGTTTGTGGGTAAATCTAAAAAATAAAAGGTGATGGGCTGGATTTTAATATGGTTTCCCGTACGCTTAGTGCGATTAGGGGACAGATTTTCAAATCTGTCCCCGCCTACGAGGACAGTGCTCGTCCATGGTTGTCAATTGGAATCCAGCTTAAAATTTTGATACTATCAGAGCAGGAGTGATTTTATGGAAAGAATTGAAAAAATTGAATGGGATGAGCAATTGAGTGTTGATATTCCAGAGGTTGATGAGCTGCAAAAGAAAATGTTTGCCCTGCTCAACGTGCTCATTGATTTAAAGGATGATCATGCCAATGCCAAGGACAGATCCATAAATGTGGCGGAACTCACCGAGTATGGAAAATATTATTTTTCCAAGGAAGAAGAATTTTTGAGAAAGGCGAGTTATCCGGAAATTGAGGAGCATGCCAAAGAGCATCGTAAGTTCATCAAAACCACGGTGAGTCTGCGCAGACAGGTGGCTGAAGATAAGGCCAATCTGAGTTATCGTGTGATCAAGGACTTACGGGATTGGCTCATTGTTCACATCAGCACCAGGGATTACAGGTATGTCCCGTTTTTGAGAACCTTTACCTATCTTAATGAATGCAGGCTAAGATAATCAACCACAGGCCTGGTTTATTGGCATTATCTATATTATGGATTTTTCGCTCTTTTTGCCTTGCATAGAGCAGAACAATAACGCCATAAACCAGGTCTGAACTACTTAATGTTTGGACATCAAGCCTGTATGTTAAACAAGATATCATTTTCCAGATAAACTTGTTCCAGCTTTTTCTGGTGTTCTTCCAGTGCGTCTCCCTGGCGGCTGGCAATTTCCTGAACAATATATTTAAGGGTGCACATCATGTTGGATGTATTGCCAATGTAGGCAATGGAGTTGATGGGCACCTGGAGGAAATGCTGGGCAAACTGAATCATAGGGCACATGTTGTTGTCGGTGATCAGCAAAAGAGTGTGTCCTTCCCTTCGTATAAACCTTGCCAGTTTGATCAGTTCATTGGGATACCTTGTGGTGGCAATCATAATCACGAGGCTTTTTGCAGGGGCATTGGCAAGGAGATCTATGCTTGTGGTGTCACTGCCTTTAATGGTGTGAACCCCTTTTCGAATGCGGCTCAGGGACCAACCCAGAAAATAGGAAAACGTATAGGACAGCCTTGAACCCGTCACAAATACCGATGAATTTTCTGAGATGGTGTTCACCACCTCTTCCAGTTTTTTGATATCAATGGTTTCATAGAGATGTTGAAGATTACTTAATTCATCCAGAACCACGTTGTTCAGCCGGTTTATTCCCGGTTTATTGATTCCCTGAAGATCCCCCCGTTCCAGAAGACTCAATCCTGTATCCAGAAATCCTTTTAAATTTTGTTGAAAATCACCATACCCCTTGTATCCACAGCTATCAATGAATCGAATCACCGTGGCCTCGCTGGTTTTGCATGCATCTGCAAGCTCTTTTATGGTCATAAAGACGGCCTTGGTGGGATTCTGGGTAATGTAATTTCCGATGATCCGTCCCTTGGGGGTCAAGGAGTCCAGTTTGTTTAGAATAGTTGTGATTACAGAATTTGAAGTCATATCGCTCATCTTTCAGAAATATTTAGTGAAAATGATAAAAGTTATGTCATTGGTTGCCGCTCGGTAAAATCAGGTTCTTGCAATCCAAGCCCACTGAAGTTGCATGGTATAAATAGTCGGTAATCATTACTTTGTCAATATTTGGAATTTTCAATGAAATAAATTCACTCATTTTTGAAAAAACAATTTGACATAATATAGTCCATCCTCTATATGAAGTGCAGTCAGTATTTGAATAACATTACAGTACAAAACTGAGAGAGTGCTTATGTTCAGTAAACAAAAACCCATGTGGGGTGAGAAGACCCAACTTAAGTCAAGTTATGATGCGGTAATCATCGGTGGCGGACTTCACGGGCTGGCAACGGCTTATTATCTGGCCAAGGAACACGGTATCACAGATGTTGCCATCATCGAAAAAAACTACATCGGCTTTGGTGGCGCAGGTAGAAATACCGCCATCGTTCGTGCCAACCAGCGAACCCAGCACAATGTCCCCTTGTATAATGAGGCCCTTAAGTTGTGGCCCATCCTTACCAAGGAACTGGACTACAACCTGATGTTCAACAACTGCGGTAACCTGAACCTCATGCACAGTGAAGCGGCCATGAAAGCGGCCCGCATGACCATTGCCACGGCCCAGTTCCACGGTGTTGAGAGTCATCTCATTGACGCCAAAGAGGCCAAAGAGCTGGTTCCTGCCTTGAATATTTCAGACGACATCACCTTTCCCATCCATGGTGCCATGTTCCATCCCCCCGGAGGAATCGTACGCCACGATGCAGTGGTGTGGGGTCTTGCCAGAGGTGCCAATAAGTATGGTGTTGAGATCCACCAGCAGACCGAAGCTACAGGTATTAAAACCCAGAATGGCAAGGTCACGGCTGTGGAAACCAGCCGAGGCACCATAAACACCAAGCAAGTTCTCATCTCAGCGGGTGGTTATTCTGCGGCCCTTATTTACGGCATGCTGGGTATTAAGCTTCCCATCAGCGTATTGACCATCCAGGCCATGGTAACCCAGCCTCTGAAACCCCTCTTGAACCATGTTGTCTCCTCCGGTGCCTATCATTGTTATGCCAACCAGACCCTCAAGGGTGAAGTGGCCACCGGTGCGCACATGGACCAATGGCCCAACTACACCACCCAGAACACAGCCCATTACATCAAACACCAGGCCGAAGCCCTTTCCGAGTTTCTCCCCTGTCTCCGGGGCGTAAAATTCATGAGAATCTGGGGTGGCCTTGCAGACATGACACCGGATATGGCCCCCATCATGGATGGTAATGAGCACATTGAAGGGTTTTACATGGATTGCGGCTGGGGATATTTTGGATTTAAATCCTGCTCTGCCGTGGGTAAATACATGGCCCAGTTCATGGCGGAAAAAGAGTGTCCGGAAATATTGAAGCCCTTTAACTACAGGCGATACGAAAAGCACCAGCTCATGGGTGAAACCGCCGCACTGGTTAACTATACACCTGATAACTAATCGGTGGGATTTAAGGAGATAAAAAATGGCTTTAACAATTACATGTCCCATATGCGGTAAAAGAAACGGATATGAGTTCAGGTATGGTGGGGAAGACAAAGGGCCAAGGCCCGAAGAAGCAGGCATTACCCCCGAGATCTGGTGTGACTATGTGCATATGAACAAATGCGTTGCAGGCGTTCAAAAAGAGTGGTGGTTTCACAAGGATGGCTGCGGTTCGTGGTTTAGCATCCATCGCGATACAACAACCAACCTTGAAGTTAAAGGTCCGGAGGCTGACAAATGATGACCCGATTTAATCAGCTGCCCACGCTGAAAATTGATCCAACGAAAAAAGTAGTATTCAATTACAAGGGAAAGACTTACTCCGGTGTGGAGGGTGATACCATTGCCAGTGCCCTGTATGCCAACGGCGTTCGCATCTATGCCAGAAGTCTGAAGTACCATCGCCCCCGGGGGCTCTACAGCTTGGATGGTGAGTGCAGTAACACCATGATGGATGTGGACGGTATTCCCAATGTGCGCACGGAAAACACCCTGCTCAAACAGGGCATGACCGTGAAAGAGCAGAACGTCAAGGGCTCTGCAGAAAACGATATGCTGGGCTTCCTGGATAAACTGGATTGGGCCATGCCTGCCGGTTTCTACTATAAGATGATGCACAAGCCTGCTCGTATCTGGCCCATTGCCATGAAACAGATTCGTAAGACCGCAGGTCTTGGTGAAATCAGTCCTGACTTTGAAATGCCCGGTAAGTTTGACGAAATCTTTCCCCGCACTGACGTTGTGGTAATCGGTGGTGGCCCTGCCGGTATGACCTCGGCTCTGGCCGCTGCTGAAAAGGGACTTCGGGTAATCATCATGGAATCCCGCCCCTGGCTGGGTGGTTTCTTTGATTACCGTACTGCCGAGTACAAAGATGGTGTTGCCCTGTACCAGCGAGGCCAGGATCTGGCTCAGCAGGTGGAAGCCAATGAAAATATCCGGGTACTCAAACACACCGCCATGGTGGGTGCGTATAGTAATTGCCTGGTCACTGGTTTTCAGACAGGAACAGATAAAGACGCTTTTAACGAACGCTATGTGGAGATCCGAGCCAACAGTGTCATTGTGGCCACGGGCTGCATTGAGCGTCCCCTGCTTTTTGACAACAATGAGCGCCCCGGCGTCATGCAGGTGGCATGTGCCCTGCGCATGGCTCGCAATTATGGTATTCTACCCGGTGAAAACGGTATCTTCAGCGTAGGCCACGATTTGGGCCTTGAAGCAGCCATTGACCTGTTTGACATGGGTATGAAGATCGGCTGCGTGGCAGATGTTCGTGAAGATGGTCAGGACCCTGAACTGGTACTGGCATTGGCCAAACGCAACCTCCTTCTTCTTAAGGGCTGGGTGGCCACAGTTGCCCATGGTAAGAAACAGGTCAATAAGGTTACCATGAGTTCCATTGACGGCATGATCTCCCGGGATTTTGACTGTGATGTGCTGGTGGCCTCTGCGGGTCTGACCCCGGTGACCGGTCCCTTGACCATGGCCCAGATTAAACTCAGACACGATGATTTTACCGGTTTTTTTGTGGCCGATGAGATGCCGGAAAACACCTTTTCCGCCGGTCGTATTCTGGGTATAAACAACGCCATGTCCATTGAATGTTCTGGAACCCTTGCCGGAATCAAGGCTGCCAAAGTCTGTGGTGCCTGTGAAGCTGCTGATGTGGAAGCTGTTGAAGCTGCCATGAAAGCCCTTCCTGGACCGTTGCGCGGCTCCAAGCTGGTAACCGCCCCTGTGCAGGGTCGAAAAAGCTTTATCTGCTTTGACGAAGATACCACCATCAAGAGTGTCAAACAGACCATTGACAGTGGATTTGATGTGCCAGAGCTTGTAAAACGATACTCTTCTGCAGGTCTTGGACCAGGCCAGAGCGGTATCCCCGGTCACAACCTGCCCCTTTATGTGGCTAAATACCAGGCATTGGCCGGCGTTCCTGTGAAACCCACCACCGTGCGTGCTCCCATTGTGCCCACCTTTATTGCCACCTATGCCGGTACCAACCACACCATGCACAAAAGAACTCCCATCCACGATCTTCAGGTCGCAGACAAGGGAATCTTGAGAAAAATTGGTGTGTGGGAACGAGTTCGGTACTTTAGCGAGGATTACTCCTGCCGCAAAGAAATTGAAAATGTTCGCAATAACGTTGGTATGCTGGACGGCTCTACATTGGGTAAATTCCGCCTCCACGGACCCGATGCCCTTAAAGCATTGCAGCGGGTTTATGTCAGCGACATGTCCAAGCTTAAACCTGGCCGGATAAAATACACCGCCATGTGTAACGACGATGGCTGTGTCATTGATGACGGTGTTGTGATCATGCTCGGTGAAAATGATTATTACATCACCACTTCCACCGGCCGAGCCGGACAAACCGTGGAGTGGATCAGGTATCACACCCGGTATGACGGTTGGGATTTCAGCATGGTGAACATCACCGATTCCATGGGCGTCATCAACCTTTCCGGTCCCAACGCCCGTAAGGTGTTTGCAAAAATCACCGAAGAAGATGTCTCCAACGAGGCCTTCTCCTACTCAGCTTACAAAGAGATGGTGATCAAGGATGTCATTCCGGCAAAAGTCATGCGATTAGGCTTTGTGGGTGAGCTCTCCTATGAGTTCCACGTGGACTCCTCCTACATGACCTCTTTGTGGCAGCTACTCAAAGAAGCGGGTGCTGAGTTTGGCATCCAGAACTTTGGTGTGGAATCACAGAATGTTCTTCGTATGGAAAAATGCCATGTCATCCTGGGTCAGGAGTCTGAACAACGGACCAACCTTTTGGATGTGGGACTTGGATTTCTGTGGAATCGTAAAAAAGCCGAAGCCAAAACCGTTGGTGCCGTGGCCCTGCGCCAGGCAGAAAATGACCCCACCCGTTTTAAACTGGTGGGCTTCAAGATGGAAAACAACGGACGCGCTCCCAGGGATGGTGCACTTATCGTGGACACCAAGGTTCGGGGTTACATTGCAACGGCACGGGACAGCGCTACATTGAACGAGGCTGTTGGTATGGCCCTGGTGGAAGCAGAACTTGCCAAGGTGGGTACCCGGCTTGAGATTTATGAAGATGAGTGCGGCGATGAACGTATCTATGGCAAGGTGGTTCCCATGCCATTTTATGATCCTGACGGAACAAGAATGAAGGGTTGAGGTAAAAACAATGGTAGATATTAAAAGAGTTTCACCGGTTTCCTTTGGTAAATCGCCCAAACGCACGGAAGTCCGGGATAACTGGACCATCGCCATGGAATATGATGGAGAAGGGCAGGGCCTGTCTATTGTGGATTTAAGCCACGTAACCCGTCTGGATGTCCAGACCGGTGATCTGTCAGGCGTAACCCCCTTTGGCGTGGCCATCCCTGAAGTGCCGGGACAGTCAGTGCTTAAAGACGGCATTTTGATCAACCGCATGAACGGTATCCAGGCCTCTGTATTTCAGTTGCCCGGAAACGGTGCAGATCTTCCAACGGATGTGTTTGTCACAGAGACCACAGAAAATACCCTGTGCGTGGCCATCATGGGTAAGGATGTTTTTTCCTTCATGGAAAAAGTGACCAACCTGGATTTTCTGGACCCCAAGGTGACAGTTCCGTTTCTGTTTCAGGGACCCTGTTGCCATGTGCCCTGCCAGATCATCACCCTTTCCAAGGATGGTGAAACGGCTGGCCTTATCCTGACCTGCTCCAGGGGTTATGGACAAGATATGATCCACTCCCTTCTGGACGCTGGGGTTGAGTTTGACATGAAACCTACAGGTGAAGAGAAATTCTCCACCTGGGTGGCGTCTTTGTAAAAATAATAGATTAAAATGATATCCATGATCCCAGTGATGGGGTCATGGATTCAGATAATTGGGGTCAGTAATTGGGGTCAGGCTTGGCTTATGGGTGTTATCGGGCCTGATTTATGTAAGCCGGGAATTTTTGAAATAATGCCCATAAGTCAAGCTTGACCCACACTTGATCATCGAGGATCAAGCCCCCACAAAAGACCTGAACCTTTCCCCCATCAACACCAAAGTTCACTGCATTCTGAAGCACATGGAAAAAAAGGTCATACATCATGGAAGAATTGCCTGTTAACAAGGGATGATCTGTCCGGGATTCAAACTCCATTGAAATCTGTCTTTCCTCACTTTCCGTGCGCAAAGAGGCAAAAATATCCGTCATCATCTCCTCCACCCGGATATCTTCCATTGAAAAGTCAGATGGACCGCTCTGTATCTGGGCAAAGGTAAGAAGTTCCTCAACGGTTTTCAGCATCCGGTCCCCGGATTCCTTGATCCCTTCAATCATTTCCACAATATCTTTGTCCCCGATTGATTCAAACTCGCCGCTCAAAAGATCGGAAAGCCCAATGATCCCGTTGAGCGGGGTTCTCAATTCATGTAAAAATTTCAAGATTGATTTCCCCTTCATTTCCAGGGGGGAATGGTCCAGAAGGCTTGCAGCTGCCTGGTTGGCTTCGCTGATTTGAAAATCCTGGTCCGTCACAAGCATCCCTTCTGAAATACTGTTACTCACCGCCCGCATCTTTAGGTTTGCAAGATTCAGGGCCACCCGCTTTGATTTCTCTTGCTGATAGATAAGGGCCAAGTCTTCAGCATATTTCAGTGCCTGTTTCATGGCCCATGGCTTTTTCTTCTGTTTTCACTTCTTGAGGTTTTATCTCAGCCATGCTTTCACCTTCCTTGTATTAAGTACCCGAGCAAATGTTCTTCGGGATCAAATCCAGGTATATCAACGGTATATGCTCATAGAATACTGAAAAACATATGTGTGGGTACTTATATGTTTTTATATTTTTAATCAGATATTTTTTTCCCATCAAAATAGGGGCATTCTTCATATGACCTGAAAAATACTTTACAGTCTTTTGGGAAAAGCCCCTGCAAATGGGGAATATTCAAAGAAAATGCAAATTACTTTTGAAGGATGCCAAAATATGATAGTCTTTTTTAACGAAAGGCCTTATACCATAATTGATAGCAGTGATTTAGCCGCATGTACACATTTTTAGGGAAGCATCAATGAAAAAGATGCCTTAGAAACTTCGCAAGAATAAAACTACCCACTTTCAAACCTGATGTCCCCTATTTACGGGCATGTTTCAAGTGAAAACGGGTAGAATATTTGTTTCGAATTCCCTTAAGCAAATATCCATCATTTTGGGGAAAGAGCAATCTAAGGAGTAACATCATGGCGCACAAACCTGACATGTTAAAAAAACGATTACCCGCCAGCGACTCTCTGCCGACCAGGAGAGGGTGGATTTGTTTGGCCGTAATAGCGGCTCTTGGTATTCTGGGTAATATTTTTAACCTGTCCCTTTTTTACGGGATTGACTTTATTTTCGGCAGCGTTGCCGTGGTGATTACCATTTATTATTTTGGTATGTTCTGGGGAATAATCGTCTGCGCGGCCTCGGCAGTCTATACTATTTTCCTCTGGGGACATCCCTATGGAATGATTCTCTTCCTGCTTGAAAGTGTGTTCATCGGCTATTTTTTCTGTAAGCAAAAACAAACGAATCTGATTAATCTGGACATTAAGTTTTGGCTGTTTATCGGCGCCCCATTGTCTTTCCTCCTCTACCATTATGCGCTGAGTCTGCCGACAAGTGTAGCGGTGCTTATCATGTGCAAACAGGGGCTCAACGGTCTTTGTAACACGACCATAGCCGTTGGTATCACTCTCCTTCTTTCAGGTTCTCGGCTGAAAAAAATAACAGGCAGGGGCAGCATACGTTCCAACCCTTGGCTGATAAAGGATTTGACGACCTTTCTCTTTGCAGGAATAATTCTCTTGCCGATGTTTACCTCGTTGGCGGTCTGGAGCAGGAATCAAACAGCTAAACTCCTCGCACAGGTGAATGAATATGCCGACATTGAATCCAGTCGGGCTGTTTTGACAACGAACATCTTTTTAGATGAGCACATTAATATTTTAAAAGAATATCTGAACTTGTATGAAACAGATTCGACATTCAAACCTGTCCATAGCCGGTTTGAATCTGTAGTTGCTGTTTTTAAAGATCAGTCTCACCCCCCGGTATCGCTTGTCTGTGTGCCGGGATGTGACATCCTGAAGGATCAGCATCTAAAAGAACCGGTACCGAGGGAAGAAGTCCGTATTGGCTGGACTGACTCCCTGGAGGGACTGAAGACAAACAGCTGTCTGACGATATATCTCACCGGCAACAATCATATTAATTTGTTCGCCATCCTTTCTTCAGAAGTGACAGATCAGTTTCAGTCGAAACTTTCCCACAATGGATGGAAATTCAATTTAATGAATGAACCGAGGCACACTCAGACTGGTTTTGGTCAATATGAACGTTACAAGAATCTTTTTATCCAGGAAAAGGGAGAAATCCATTACTTAGCCGTCCCGAAAGATAAAACTCTTCCGGAGGTGGAGCTATTGCAACAATCGGAATGGCATGAGTTTCGGCATATTCCCAATTCGGATAATGTATATATCCATGTAAAAATTATTATGAAACAATATCTCCATCGCCTCCAAAATCTATTTGGTCAAATCTTTGTATACGGCCTGTGTTCTGTTCTTCTTGTACTGTTAATAATTCCCTTTATGAACCGCATACTTGCCAAGCCCCTACTGGAGTTAGCAGCATTCACCAAGCAGTATACAAGCAAAGGGGAGGGTGTAGACAGAATATTCTTGCCTCAATCGTCCGTCACTGAAATAAAACATCTCTCAGATGGACTCAGCCGGATGATTGAAAACATTGAATATGAAAAAGAAAAAAATAAAACCCTGCTTACAAATGTTGAACAATCAGAAAAACAGATTAAAGATATTTTAGAAATATTGGATGATGGCATTATCACAGCAGATGAAAACGGCATTATCCTGAGCTACAACAACGGGGCAGAACAAATATTCGGCTATTCTGGCAATGAGATTGTCGGCCAGACCATTAATATGCTTTTACCCATACGGTACCGTGAGAGTCATCTATCTAAGATTGGTTCTTTTATTAGTGGGGAAATTGACTCAAAACAAATGGGAAACAACAGAATGGTCTATGCGCTTACAAAAAATAAGGATGAAATAACGGTTGAGATTACGATTGCAAAACTTGACAGTTCCATGGGGATACTTTTAATAGCCATCTTGCGTGATGTTACAGATCGTATCACCATCACAGAGCGAGTTGAGCGACAGGCATCGCTGATTACCACGGTGGCAACGGATAGAAATTTGTTCTCACAATCTCCCCAAAGAATTATTGAATTTATCTTAACCAGCGCTGCTGATATCTTTGGTTTGAAACGTATAGGACTGTGGATGTTTGACTCAACATTATCGCGGCTTACAAGTTACTACCTACTTGACTTGAAAATCCCGGAAACATCAAATTTCTTGGAATTAAGTCTGGAAGACCACCCCTTATATTTTGAAAAAATTTTCCAGGGAAATCCTTTTTGCCTTGACGATGCACTCAGTGACCCTATCATGCAATCGTTTAAAAGGGATTACCTGCTACCCCTTAATATTTTTTCCATGTTGGATATCCCCCTCTACATAGCTGGCAATCTGGTGGGGGTGGTATGTGTTGAGGAAACAGGTAAAAAACGAACCTGGAGTTCAGATGAAATTTCCTTTGGGAACTCATTGGCAAGCATGATAGCCTTGGTATTGGAAATTGCAAAACATAAATCCACCGAGTTTAAATTGGAACAGGTTCTCGATGACCTTGTCCGATTCATTGATACGGCCAATGCGCCGATATTCGGCATTGACGGCCAGGGCCTGGTCAACGAATGGAACCAGACCGCCGAACGGATCACAGGGTATCAGAAGGACGAGGTCATGGGCCGCAACCTGGTGGAAGACTTTATTACCGATGAGTACAAGGCCGCGGTCAAGGAGGTCCTGGACAAGGCCCTGAACGGTGAAGAGACTGCTAACTACGAGTTCCCGCTGTACACCAAGGACGGTGACCGGGTTGACGTTCTGCTCAACTCCACCATTCGGCGTGACGTTAACGGAGTAATTGTCGGCGTTGTCGGAGTGGGGCAGGATATTACTGAATTAAGTGAGTACCGTGATAACCTGGAAGGGCTCATTGAAGAGAGAACTTTTGATCTTAACACATCCCTTTCCAATACCCAGCAAGCCCGGGATTGGATTGACGGTATATTAAGGTCGGTGGCGGACGGTTTGATCGTTACGGATACAGAGAATCGAATCCTTCTCATGAACAAGGCCGCCGAGACGCTGCTGAACATACGATTCGAAGAGGTATTCGAACGTACCATTGAATCTGTCATCACAGAAAAAGATTTACAGAATAAGATAAAGAAAATCTTCGATAAAAAAACCAGCGGTCATCAGTTTGATTTCGAAATAGTTTCTAATCAAGATGATGATATGTTCAAAAATAAAATAATGCGTGCCACCACTGCGATTATTTTTCATAAAGATGGAAAAGAAGCAGGTATTGTAATACTTATTCATGATGTTACCCATGAGCGTGAGGTGGACCAGATGAAAACAGAATTCATTTCCACAGCAGCCCATGAACTAAGAACGCCGCTGACCTCTATCCAGGGTTTTTCTGAAATTCTTATCACAAGAAAAGATCTGCCTCCAGAAAGCCGGGATAAGTATCTGGGATTCATTAATAAACAGGCTCTTAATCGTAAATATTCGGCTTCTTGGGTCAAAGTTCATTTTTGTAGTAAAGTTTTAAATTTTTTGTGAAGAGGATACACCCAAATATCCTTTATTGGAACAACGATTTTTCCGGGTTGTCCGCCAAGTTTTCCACGCCCTTTGGTCTCTCCAACATTTATCCAGTTTGCCGCTTTATAGCAAGTACCGTAAAAACGATTTTTTTGCACAAAAGATTCCAATAAAACAGGTCGGATATTATATTTTTCTTCCCAGTGAGCTGTAAGCTGGCGTGCAGACAGTGATAGTATTTTTGAAGCAAGGTTCTTTGATTGTATCCATGGTAAAATAAAGAATCGGGCATTATTGACGATCAGATTGAGATTTTTTTGTCGGTGCTCATGATCCCAGCCAATAAACTGATCCCTTGGTTTCGTTTGCCATCCCGCAGCACCAAAGCCGGTCAGAGCAACGATTTGTTTATCTGCAATAATGAAATAACGAAGCTGAGCTCCTGGCAAGGGGGTGTAGCCAAGATAATGATATCGTTCAATATACTCATTCCATAGAGCTGAGTTGTTTTTGGAGACCATCTGTAATCGCAATGGTGGTAGCTGATTCACAGCGCAAGTAATAGGCGTTTGTGGTTCAGTGGCAGGCGTAAAATTGATTTTTTTCAGGGATACTTTTGTACGGGTTGGATCTGGTAGATCAATGATTCCATTTCTTTGCATACGCAGCATTGCAACACGGCATGACATATCCTTGAGATTGCCGTCAGGCTTGAGCATTGAAAAAGCTGGCAGACCTCTTTGGAAAGTCGGAATCGAGTGAATGTCGGATTTTGTTTTATGAGAGATTGAATCTGTTTAATCTCGTTGGAGGAAAAGTTCCGTCCAGAGTACCGCATCAAGAGGTATCCGGTGGTGGTTTGGAAAGTTGTTGCCGACGATCCTCATCCATTTTCCATGGAAGAAAGGGTGATAAGTCCGCAGGAGCCTGCCCATTGTTTTCAGCACAGGCAGTGAGGTATATTCTCAGCCAGTGACTACAATTGAGGCTCGCCAGGGCTATGGTTTGAAAAACAGAAAACATTATCGCTGCCAACTGAGAACTCCACAGACTTCCTGAGCCATAGAAATTTTTACGCCCTGTCACAGGATTGCGGATGGAGCGTTCACCTTTATTATTGTCCATGGGAACTTCCGGATAATCCACAAAGACACTCAGGCCCTGCCAGTGATTTTGAAGACTTGTCAAAATTTTATACTTGATATTGGTCAATAGAGTTGAGTCAGGATTTTCCGGATTATTTGCCTCGATAAACGCATCCCGATCTTTGGCAACTTCATCCATTTTTTCCACAAGTCTTTCATGGTGCTCTTTAAAGGGGACCGGGGGCGCATTCCCATTTTCCGGGTTTAAGAAAATCCTGTCTATTGGTGCAAGAAGAATGATATACTCCGTTCCAATTATCTAAAATGGAGGGGGAGAATATCATGGAGATCAAGACAGCTAAAGATTGTGAAACGGTTGAAAACGTGTATGCTTGCCTTAAAGAGTTGGAAGAAGATAGGCAGCTTATCGGTAGTCCGGAAGAATTAGATCTGTTGGAACAAAAAATCATAAGCTATACCAATCGATTAGCCGCTTTGTTGCTAAAAAAAAAGTCCAATCTACCTTAGATTCCCCTGAGCAACTGACCAAAGAGAAAGAATTGGTTCATAATTGGCCAGGCAGAATGAAAAACGAAGGATATCAGATCGTTCAGGTTCAGACCAGGGGAGGTACTGGTATCGAACTTCATTCCCGATATTATAGACGATCATGTGACCGTCGAAAGGGGAAAAGATATAAGGGAGTGTATGCCGGTTTCATATTATTGGGAATTCATGAACGATGCACGCCTTGCTTGGCGGCAATGGTTAGTGCTTGGTCGGCTTTATTGAGTTCGTTTGAAGAAGCTCGTCAAGTACTTTGTGATCATGGTATTGCGCTGGGAGTGAAGGTGATTCGGAAACTGGCTTACCGTTATGCGGAACGAGCCCGGGTAGTCCAGCAAGAAGGTTTGATTCCATTGGATGAAGCGGACAATCTCCAGGGTCGTCGAGTCGTCGTTAGTACTGACGGTGGACGCACACGACTGCGGGAAAAAAAGCGAGGCCCAAAAACGAGTAAAGGAAGAACCCGATATAAAGGGGCCTGGCGAGAACCGAAGCTTTTGATCATTTATGTTGTCGATGCACAGGGTAAACAGGAAAAAAGCTTCAATCCCTTTATTGACGGTGGAATCAATGGTCCTGATGGGTTGTTTGATCTGCTAAAAGGTTATCTGGAAGCTCTCTCAATTCAGAAGGCAGACAAAGTCTTGTTTGTTGCAGACGGAGCACATTGGATCTGGAATCGAGTCCCCGCTCTTGTTAAATCATTGGGTTTAGATCCGAAAAAGGTATATGAGCTTCTTGACTTCTACCATGCTGTAGAACATCTTGGCAAGGTTGCGGGGTTACGAAAAAGTTGGTCAGCTAAAACGCGTAAATCCTGGATTTCTAAACAAAGAGGCCTTCTATTAAAGGGTCAATCGATTGCGGTCGTACAGGCCGTACAGGTTCTTTGTAAAGGTCGAAATAGCAAAGCTATCAAAACGGAGCGAGATTATTTTGTTCGAAATGAGCAAAGGCTTAATTTCCCAAATGTGAAGGCATTGGGCTTACCTATCGGCAGTGGGGCGATTGAAAGTTCGATCCGGAGAGTGATCAACTTGCGACTTAAAGGCCCCTGCATTTTCTGGTGTAAGGAAAATGCAGACAAAATGATCATGCTGCGCTCATACTACAAGTCTGGACGCTGGAACTGCCTGAAACAAATGGCAAATTCACCCATTTCATTATTAGCTGCATAACCCGGAAAATGGGAATGCGCCCGGGGACCGGTTGCCATGGAACAGGAAGCTTGGGATCAAACTGATCACAACGCAGATTATTGATATGGTAAAGTTCAGCAATTTTCCCAATCCAGGAAAATGCCCACTCCTCCAAATCAGGATATTTTTTTGCTGCATCCAAAAAATCACGACGAACGTGGGCCCAACAAAAAGCCAAAATAATAAAATCCAGTTGTTTTGCCAATGATTTATAAGCGCTGTAACGATCACAGACGATGATTATTTTGTCATGCTGGATATTTTGAAAATGTGCAAGGGGAACATTCGCGCCACGGCCCGGGGCAATTTCGAAATAGATTACCGATGGGGAACGACTGAGCCACAACCACCAGCGATTACCTATTTTGCCCTCAATGCTCTCAAACACCTTCCAGCCGCTTTCATCATTATGAAATCTGTTTTCTGTCATCTGCTGGGCATAAAGGGCATCATAAACCGGTTGAAATAACTCTTTGAGTATTTTCAAACCACCTGCAATGGTACCCGGAGAAATTGGTAAACCCATTTCCCCGTACTGATTCAAAAGTCTATTAGTCGGTTGGCTGTAATGAAACTTGTTTAATAAAATTGCCTCCCAGATCGATATTCCATATGGACTTCTTTTAATAAGTTGAGGAGGGGCGGAACCAGCGATGATTGTATTTGGTATTCCTTTACAGGAGCAATTTTTTTTCATACACACACGTATGTTCTTACGAGTATACGCTTTGACTTCAACTTCAATAATTTCTATTTCTTGATTTTCATCCTGAACATAGGATGTACCGCATTTTTCACATTGAGGTGTTTTTTCAAAATCAATCACTTCTTCTTTTTCAGGAAGATTCGGGCGTGGGGTTCGCCCATGGCCTTTACTGCCAGGTTGTTGGCCGCGTGGACGTGGAGATGGAGAAGGGACTGACTGGCCTTCATTATCTTTAGATTTTCCCTGCTCATTTGAATTTCCGAATAAACGGGATTTTAATCCTCGAATTTCACCTTCAAGCTCTTTTATTTTTTGTTTTGAAATCTCTCCACGTTCGATGGCTTTTTTGTGTAAGGCCTGCCAATAGCCAACACCATGCTTAAGTGTTAAATATTCTTTTTCTGTAATGCTAATCTGCGGTAGGGGCTCAGCAAAAAATTCGATTAATGGCTTATCTATGCCAGTGCTGATGGACAGTGAAATTTTATGCAAAGAAGCAGTCATGCTTATTCTTTTATCAGAAAATTTGTGGAGTGTCCCGTACTATTTTTTAATTCTTAAAAAGAAGCCGAATATTTACTCTTAATCTGGGGAAAATTATTAATGATCTGCTGGATATTTCCCGACTCGAATCGGGAAAGGCAATGAAGATTGTTAAGGAAAAATTTGTCATTCAGGACATCCTTGTGGAAATTATCCCCCGTCTTCACGGCCTTACTGACAAGCATGACTTTGTCTCTAATTTTTCCAAGGGAAAAATCCTGATTAATGCCGATAAAGAAAAAATAAGCCAGGTTCTCATCAATCTGCTGAGTAACGCAATTAAGTATTCTCCAAACGGTGGGGAAATTCAGGTACAGTGCCAGATAGAGAATGATTATGTTGTTTGTGCTGTTATCGATCAGGGCATCGGCATGACGTCTGAACAGCTTGCCCATATTTTTGAAAAATTTTACCGGGTAGACTCCACTAACAGTGCCCCTGAAGGAACCGGACTGGGCATGACCATTGTTAAACATATCATTGATGCGCATGAAGGCGAAATATGGATTGAAAGCCAGCCGAATGAAGGAACCAAGGTTATTTTTAAAATCTTGATGGCATGATTTGATTTGCTTGGCCAGCTGACAGGTAAAATGCTTAACCTTATGAGGGTTTTGCAGAAATAACTTTTCTGCACGTAGCAACACTATATATTGACAATGCAAGAATATGGCGAATACATGTAGCGAGCAAACCTGAATGTTTTTATTTCTGCAAGCAGCTCTTATGAATACATTATAACCCTTAAAAAAATGAGGAATAACCAATGAAAAAAATTCTTGTTGTTGATGACCAGATGGAGGTCAGAGAGTTGGTGGAGGTAACATTAAGTATTGGAGACTATGAGATAACCCAGGTGGAAAGTGGTGAAAAAGCGATTGAAACAGCCAGGGATATCATCCCGGATTTAATTATCATGGATATAATGATGCCCGGGGGCATAGATGGCCTGGAAGCAACCCGGCGGATCAGAGAAATTCCAGAACTGAAAAACAGCCGGATCATTATGCTCACAGCCAAGGGACAGAAGAGTGATATCCAAGCCGGCCTGGATGCCGGAGCGGAGGATTATTTCATAAAACCTTTCAGCCCCTTGGATTTAATTAATAAAGTTGAATCTATCCTCGGCAGTTAGATCCTGTTTAAAAAGTCAAAACCCAAGACCAAAAATACTGGGTATTGTAGAGATTCTGAAAAAACGTATTTTTGCAATTAGCTGATATTATTGCCATCTCACCGGGAGAGCCTGTTTAAAAATTCAGGCTCTTAGAACGGCTCAAAACTAAAGGAAAAAAGGAGACCTTTTATGCCAGACAAGGATCCCAGACAGACTGATCCCCAGAGTGAACAGATCAGAAAATATGCTGAAGATCTTGCCACTGTATACAAATCCGAAAAGGCCAAAAGGGATGAGTTGACAAAAGTCTATGCCCAAATGCAGGAATATGCAAAATCCCTGGCAGCATCTGTCAAGGAGGTAAAGGAAGCCAATAAAAATCTTGAGCACGCATACCTTGACACCATCCAGCGCCTTGTTATGGCGGCAGAATACAAGGATGAAGATACCGGTGACCACATTCTCAGAATGAGCCGTTACAGTGCCCTGATCGCCGAAAAGATGAACCTTTCGGATGCAATGGTGAAAAGTATTCTTTTTGCCGCGCCCATGCATGATATCGGTAAGATAGGGATTGCAGACAGCATCCTCTTGAAGCCAGGCAAATTGACCAAAGAAGAATTTGATACCATGAAAACCCACACCACTATCGGGGCGCATATCCTGGCGAACTCAACGGCTGAAGTTCTAAATATTTCCCAGCAGATCGCTATCTCCCATCATGAAAAATGGAATGGCACCGGTTATCCCCAGGGCCATGCCGGAGAAAAGATACCAATGGCCGGTCGGATCGTCTGCCTTGCAGATGTATTTGATGCCCTCACCTCCAAACGCCCCTATAAAGATCCATATCCTGTTGAGGTGGCGCTTGATATCATCAAAAAAGAACGGGGGGAACAGTTTGAGCCGCGAGTGGTTGATATATTCCTGGCAAATATTGATGGAATACTCGCTATTAAAGAGGAAATAGGGGAGGCCGGCGATATCTCATTGGCTGATTTTATCTGGAGTGAAAGGGATCGGGAAGAGTCCACTTAACCAAAAAAGAAACACCCCTTTCGGCATTCTTTTATAAGAAAATCCCGGCAAACCAAGGTGCACGTAGGGGCAGAATCTATTTCTGCCCTGAGCGTTTGTTCAACCATGTTGTTTGACATATTCGTACATCACAATGGATGCGGCAATGCTCACATTAAGGCTTTGCACCTTTCCAAACTGGGGAATGGCCACCCGCATGACATTGGCGTATTGATCCGGATCAAAGCTGATACCGAACTCTTCATGGCCCAGCACAAAGGCACTTTTTCGGGGAAGGGGAGTGGTAAAAAGTGAGGTGCCTTTTTGGGGCTCCAGGATCACCAAGGTATGATCATTCTGGGCCAAGGTTTGGTAACAGGTGTCAAAATCATCGTAAAATTTTGCAGGCACATGCTTAAATCCCCCCATTCCCGGGGCCGGATCAAAATGGTCAATACCCACCAGATCCACCCGGTGGACCCCAAAGGCATCTGCACTGCGGAAAATCTTGCCCACATTATAGGAGGGTTTGAGATGATCCAGCACAATGATCATTTCATGGATGCCCGGTTTTGCCAGTACATTTCTCTGCTTTTGACGTCGGAAACGCCGTTGGGCATTCTGGACCTCTCTTTTCATCATTGCTCTTACTTTGTGTGGGCCGCTCATGGGATTTTCCCTTTTATTTCAAAAGCACCTATGATGTGCCATTAATTTTATTGCAAAAATTTATCTGGCGTGGAAATATTCAAGGCTGTCAAGTTTTATGTGTTACCCTTGATTGCCAGAAAGAGACCGTCTTTTAACATATTTTTTACGGAGATGCAATTTCAGGCTATCCACTTAAGCCGGGATATTCTCAAGGCTTTCTATGTGGATAATTAGGTTTCAGCCCTTAACTTTCAGACTGCTAAGACGCTTAATTTTAAGGGCTGTTCCGCCTTAAGTGGGTAGCCCAATTTCAGGGAAGAACTATTTAAACGGATTCTACATATTGATACAGGATATTATTTATGGCTTATGATCATTCTATTGTCGCGCCCGGCAAGACCAGTGGAACGGTTTTGTCACAGTCGGGTGAAAATATGTCCCCTCCCCATGACTGGGAGTTTCTGCCCGCAGGCGACGCAGCAATAACCAGAAGTGTAAAGGCAAAGGGGCCGACTTGGGTCGTACAGGTACGCAGGGGCAGGCGTATGATCTCAAAGGGGATTTGGGCCAATGCAGCCCATATTCTGGAATCACGGGAAAAGGTCCAGGCTAAAAGAGCAACCCCGGAATATGAAAAGCAGCGAAAACGAGAACTTGCCAGGCGGGGAGCCAAACAGTCGGCCTATGTCGGTGAGTTTTATGAAGAAGTCCTCAATTATTTGAAGTTTCATCCCAAATATGAGGATCAGGCCAGCGTTTTGGCAAAAAAGATTACAGAACACGCAACGCCAGTGGGTAGCGGAACGGTGGCCAGGACCCAGCGAATTCCCGTTGCCCAACGGGCTGAAGCGGCTGTGATTGCCTGGATGCGCCACGGAACCACGGCCTATGAGTCCATGAAAATTGCCAGAATAAAGGGGAGAAGGCGGGAGGTCAGGCGGCAACTTGCTGCAAAATCCGTTGAGGTTTTGCAGGGGTATCGGCAGGGTAGGGATATTCCAGATAATTGCCCTTTGAAAAAGGCTTTATCCTGGGATGTATAGAGTCAACCACCCTCCTGAATCAGTGATTCAGAAGGGGATTCCTTGGCGCACTCTTGTGGATTTACTGGAGCCAGCGATTGGCTAAAATTCCAAAGCATCAAATATTTTACCATGTTTTCCTTCCCCTCAATTGTATTGTTGAAGTAAAAAAACTTGAATCATCATGTTCGTTAAGCATCAAAAAAGAGTGCATGCATTTTTTTTGATGTGGAGATTGGGAAATTTGGCACGGTTCAAGGTGTCATTTTTGAATATGGAAGGCGTAATTCAATTCCAATAATTGTTGACAAAGATCTAGCCGATATAATAAACAAAGCATAGCAACTACTTTTTAGTTGCAATAATGTTTTTTAGGACTTAGAATGGGGAAAAAGGAAAAACTGCGCGAAAGGTTATATTCAAAACCCAAAGATTTTAAGTGGAGTGAACTATGTACTCTTCTCGGGCACCTTGGGTATGAGAGACTTGAAGGTAAGGGATCTCGCGTTAAGTTTTATCGTGAATCACCAAGGAGTCTTATCACTCTGCACAAACCACACCCTGGCGAAATTTTAAAGGAATATCTAATAAAAGAGGTTATTAAAAAATTGAAAGGAGTAGGCGATGGAAACGATTAAGTATAAAAGCTTTATTGGGTCTGTCGAAGTAAGCATTAGTGATAAATGTCTTTATGGGAAAATTTTATTCATTAATGATCTTGTCACATATGAGGCGAATTCTCCAGTTGAAATCGAAAAAGAATTCAAGGATGCCGTTGATGATTATATAGAAACCTGTAAAGAACTTGGTATTGAACCCCACAAATTTTTTAGTGGGTCCTTCAATATTCGAATCGGCCCAGAAATGCATGAGGCATTAGCCATGCTTTCAATAAAAAATGATAAACCAATAAACGTATTGATGAAAGAAGCGGCACGACAATATCTGTATTGATATTGAACATGATAATCCATGGACAATATCATTCTTTTAATCACGATAATCAAAGTGAAAGTAGTATTGCCTTTTTGTGAGAACTCGTTCAAATAGAAAGCATAGATTATCTTGAACACTATAGGGGTGAGATTCCTGGGGCCACTTTTTTTACATAAATTCAGGGAGAAGACTACACCCTAAATTATCTTGATAATATGTCCATGGATTATCAAGATCACTCTCATCCCAACGGCTGCGACATTTTTTAAGATTTCCCAGAATTCATCCAGATGTTTCATGTCTTTGGGTGGGAATATTTTCCAGGATAATGCTCACCCTACCGCCTCCTGGCAGTTCAAGTTCCATGGTATCAATGGTCGACAGGCTGTTACTGAACTAAAAATATTTTCATAAACATACCATATACTCTAATTGTTGTCTCAAGAAGACACTACATATTGTGTGGTGGATTTATAAATAATGCACTCCGTAACAGCCTGTTAAATTAGCGCCCTTTGGGCGGGCTTTTGTCTGGCTCAATATTTTATTTTAACGTATAATTGTCTGGCATTTATTTCGTATCAAAAAATGAAAATTCCTATACTATCGAGTTATAATCATCAAAAAAGAGAAGAATACTGATCAATGTAATCGCATCCATAACCATAAAAGAAGGCAGGGTTCCGGAGTCTATTGAAATTTTCAAGGCCAATATCCCTCTGGTTCTCAAGGAAAAGGGTTGCATAGGGTATCTGCCCACCATGGACGTGGACTCCGGCCTGCCTTTCTATGAACGGGATGAAGATGTTGTTACTATTGTTTAGCAATGGGAAACCCTGGCAGATTTAAAGGCCCATCTGGCGGCCCCTCAATTGCCGGTACGCCGGAACGTTTTCATGAACTGATTGTGGAGGTGTTTCGCCTGCGTGTGCCGGATCTTTTGGACAGCAGTTCCCATGGTTTTTCCATGGTGTCCAGCTTCCAAACGGTCTGGATCAACTCTTCCACGGTGTCCAAAGGAAGAATACCACCGGCAAATCGTCTGAACTTATCTTTAATCTCCTGATCTGTCAGGGGATAATTCCAATCCCCCTTTAATTTTTCAGCCTCTGCTTTTAATGTCTGCCCCGCCGTTGTTTCAATGGTGAGTCGGGCCAGGGTACTGGCAGGATATTTATTTTGTATATCTTCATCCACCGACAGGGTGACTTTCCGGGCCAGGGCCGTCACCCTATCATCAACAAATCGGTCAGCTCGCATCTGCCTGGGGGTTAATTCTCCGTCCAGGGCTGCCACAGCCAGGAGAAAAGGAATACTGTACTGGGCCTGTTCCACGCAGTCGGGAACAATGGTGTCCAGCAAAGAGGCATAATAAAAGGTGTCCACATGGATGCCTTTGATATCGCCTGCAACCAGTTTGTTTCTTTCCATCAGTTCAAACAAAAGATCCAGTGCACAATGGGTCCAGCGGCAGCTGGGATATTGTTTAAAATAAAGATTTTCCATTTCATAGTGATCTCCGCAGGTATTCACCTTGGCAAGATCTTCCTTACCTCTGAAAAGGGTCAGGGTGCCAGTAATACCCACCCTGGCCATCATGGCGGCGTTCAGGCCCGTGGCCGCGGACCAGCCCATACCTTCTTTCACCGTGGGGATGCGGCGGTCTTCAATCCATCCCATGAGCTGGCAGCTGGGTGTCTGTACTTCGGTGATGCCCAATGCCTGTTCCATCTCCCGGGCATTCAACCCCATGAGATGCCCCACAGCGGCGGTGGCTCCAAAGGTGACCCAATTGCCGGAGCCATAGTAGGTCTCACCGCTGTTGATGGCAAGCCCACATCTTAAGCCCACCTCATACCCTGCCACCAGGGCCTCCATAAACTGTTTTCCATTGACTTTTAGCACCTCTGCTGCAGCAAAGGCCGCTGGTAGAATCACCCCACCCGGATGCCCCTTGGCCATGCGATGGCCGTCGTCACCGTCCAATACGTTGGCAATCACCCCATTGACATTGGCGGCCATGGTGGGGTTGATGGGTTCTTTAATCCCTATGACGGTTGTGCCGTCGGTCTGCCGGGCACTCTGGGCCAGTTGGGACATCTGTTGGCCAGCCACGGTGCGGGTACCGGCAATCATGCAGCCCAGGGCATCTAAGACCACCCGTCGTACCTGGTTGATGACTTTTTCAGGCAGGGTCTCATAGCTCACCTGGGTGGAAAAATTTATCAGTTGCGATGCTTCGTGTTTCACAATTTTCTCCATAATTACAAAGTGTATTAAAGTCTTAGGCCACTTTAAAATTTAATGTTCGATGATGCGTTTTTGGAGCTGATCTCAATATATTTTTTTAGCGCATTGTCAATATCGCTATCCATGGGTGGTTTAACATAGGATTCCAGACGATGAGTCACGGCGTCACTGGCCATTTCATGTGCCCATTTTTTACCGTTTTTGCACCATTTGTCATGGTTTGATTTATTGAACAGCTTGTTTTGGAAAAAAGCAGTTCGGCATCGTTTCATGGTGTGCATGTGGGAGAGATATTGTCCGTCTGCCCCAATTTCTTTGATGAGATCAATGGCAAAGGCTTCATCGGAATAGTCAACGGGTGCCACCATCTTTTTCACCACACCGCACAGTTCTTCATCTGCCAAAAATTTTTCATATCCCATGGCAATGTAGGCCCCTAAAATACCACAGCAATGGAGGGACATATTCACCCCACAGGTGGCTGTGGTCCCCAAAATCAATGAAGCCTCCGCACCTGCCTGGTAATCCGGTGCCAGGGAATCGGTGAAGGCACCACCGGCCCGGGTGGGGATGTTGTAATATCTGCCCATTTGTGCATGCACAGCAATATTTTGGACAAGTTCCGGTGATCCAGTGGTATATCCCCCTGTTTTCATATCAAGGGGCGTTCCCCCAGCTCCATATACCACAGGTGTACCCGGGTGGAGCAATTGAGTGAGACAGATACCGGCAAGATTCATGGCATTTTGCATCACCTGGGTGCCTGCCCCGGTGATGGGACTGGTGGAACCCATCATGGAACCACTGTGGATAATCACAGGTTGTCCTTTTTCAGCGTAGATCATAAGCGCATCGGTCATTTCATGGGCAAACTGCAACGGCGCAAGGGAATTGATTAACCCCATCACCACAGGTCGGTCCAAGGTGTTGAAAATGATCTTTGCCATGTTTAAGCTGTCCCGGGCGGCCCGGGGGGAAACGGTGCTGCCCATGGTGGGCTTATCGCTCAGGGTAAAATTGCTGTAAAGCATTTTAAGATGCCCGGTGGTGGCAGAAAGTTCTGATGGCTGAACCATAATGGACCCCAGAAAATCAAGATAGGGGGAGGTGTGGGTAAGTTTACAGAAGTTATCGTAATCATCCATGTTGGCATTGCGCATGGTCCCATTTTCCTCAAGGATAAATGGAGCTCCATACCCTGGACCCATTTGGTGATGATCCCCCCCCATGGGGATGGATCGTTGTTCATTCCTGGCATGCCAGGGAAAGGAAGAGGGAACCGAAGAGAGGGCTTTTTCAATTATTTTTTCATTGAAAAAAACGGTTTCATTACGGATGTCAACACCGTGTTTTGCAAACACCTCCAGGGCTGGCTTTGAATTGAACCGAATGCCTGCTTCAGCCAATATCTGCAGGGAAAATTTGTGCATTTTCAGTTGTTCTTTTTGGGATAATGGCCGGGCCATGGGATTCATTAATCTTTCCTTTGAGGGAATGTCGCTGGGGCCAAGACACTACAACAGTCTCACGGCCTTTCAGGGCGGGTCTATAGATTAAAAAGAATATCATTTTCAAGATAGGCTTGTTCAAGTTTTTCCTGGTGCTTGTTCAGTTCTTCTCCTCTCAGTTCTGCCAGGGCATGGACAAGATAATTGATAAGGCAAGCCAGGGAGGTGATACTGCCCAGAAAAGGGATGGAAAGCATGGGGGCGGTCAATGCATGGGTGCTGAACTGCAAAAGAGGGCAGGATGAGCTGTCTGTGAGAACGATGAGGGGATGACCCTGCCGACGTGCCATTTTGCCGATGCGTATCAGTTCATTGGGATAGCGGGAGGTGGCCACAATTACCACAACCGTATTTTCAGGAGCAATGGCCAGCCAGTCAATGGCGGTGCGATCACTCCCTTTGAGTATGGTGACATCCTGTCGGATTTTAGTCATGGTCCATCCCATGTAGTTGGCCAATGAGTAGGAAAGGCGTGAACCAATAACCAGCACCCGGGATGCGTCTGACAGGTGCTCAATGATTTTATCTGCTTCGTCCATGTCCAGGTTTTTAGCAAGGAAAGAAAGGTTTTCAATCTCCTGCTCCACCACCCGGGTAAATGCATTGTGCTCCCCGTCTTTGGATTCAATGGTGATGCGACTTCTTTCCAGAAGTGTCAACCCCGTGTCAATGTGATCTCGCAACTGCTTGATGAAAACTGCATAGCTTTCATAACCCAATTGACGCACAAAACGTACGATGGTGGCTTCGCTGACACCGCTTGCCGCTGCCAGTTGACGGGTGGTCATGAACACCGCTTTTTGGGGGTTGTCCAGAACATAATCCGCTATGATTTTGTTTTTGGGTGTCATTTGGGGAGATGTGGCTTTGATCACTTTTTCCAGGGTGGGAGAATCTGGACTCATTTATTGGCGTTCCTTTGTCATAAATCAAATTAATGTTGGCATGCGTCACCCGTGAGGCTGTTGATATTAAATCAACAGGCTCATCTATCATTTTACATTTTTCAGGGTGCCTTTCTTTTTTGAAGGGATAGCCCATCAATATATGTCAACGTAAGAAAATCATCATCGAGTGTAACGTATTTTTGAGGCCCTATGTAAAGATGTCTTAATTTAAACATATATTTCTCTCTTTGTCTCCTTGGATTTAATACATTAAAAAAAAAGAATTTACAATGAATGATCGAGTTCTTTCATTATATCATCCATGGTTCATCCGTACATGACAGGTTTTGTAATCATCTTTCATGGATTATTGGAATCTTCCATGGTGTTTCCCTGGAATGATGGGCTTGATCATAAGATGGGTCACCCTTGCATAGAACCAATGCAATATATTTCTAACCATCTGTAATCGATATTTAATCTAATCTATTAACTATTTAAAGATACCTGCACACGTGGCCAAATTTATGATCAAGCCTGGAGTTTGTGATGTATGAAAATTATTTTGAATCAAATATTATCAATATTGATGCTTTTTGATTCATGGGATAGTTGGATAAAATTCGTAATTTCATGAAGTTTTTATCGACCCATGTGGGGTTTGATTTATGTGACTATGAAACACAAAATTAGCGTTTTGAAAAAATGTTCTTTGAATTATTGGAGCCCAATGCCAGTTCATATACAGAGTAAGAAATAAACTTTGAACACTATGATTTTATTACATTGCAACATAATATTTTTTAAGAAAGTGGTCCATTTTGTTTTATAAATGTATATTAAAACAACGATAACACCTTTTTCCTTAATAAGAATGCTGGATTTAATCAAAAAAATATTTTAATTTGCTTGACAATATAGATTGTGTTCGATATAGTTTTGGAAAATAGTTAATGGTTTTGCTCATTGACTTGTGCTTTTGGCTGGTTCTATTAAAAATGCATGCTTCATTGACAACAATAAAAATATAGGGAGAAAAAATGGAAACACCACAATTTAAAATCGGTAGACCTGACAACACCTGTGAAATCGTTCAAGGAGAAGAGCAGTTTCTCATTACTTGTAACGATGGAACGAAAGTACAGATACGCGCTCACGATTATGATGAAATTTATAAAATTCCAGGGCTTTACGAATACCTTTTTTATAAAAAATATAAGTGCAGCTCTCCCAGGGTGATCTGTTCCGAATTGGCCAATGCAGTGGAAAAATCCAATCAAAAAATGGACGAACTCAGGGTGTTCGATGTCGGGGCCGGAAATGGTATGATCGGTGAAGAATTGATTTCGGCTGGCGTAGACACGGTAATCGGGATCGATATTATCGAAGAGGCTGCCATGGCTACGAAACGGGATCGACCCGGCGTCTATGATGAATACTTCGTGGAAGACCTTACGAAGCTTCCTTCAGAAGTGAAAAACAAAATCACCCAAGAGCATTTGAACTGCATGACACTGGTCGCTGCCCTGGGATTTGGAGACATTCCACCGGAAGCATTTGCAAAAGCGTATAATTTCATTGATGATTCCGGATGGATCGCCTTTAACATCAAAGATGAGTTTTGTTCGGAAGAAGATCAGACCGGTTTTGCCAAATTAATTGAAAACATCTCTGAAAACAGTCTGTTTGAAATAAAGTCAAAAAAACACTATACGCACAGGCTCTGTCAGGATGGTACTCCCCTCAATTACTATGCCATCGTTGGAAAAAAACAAGAAGATATCCCCACCAGCCTACTCCTCGATTGCTGCTGATTCTCCCGCCGCTTTAAGTTTTCCTTTTATGGTAAAAATTTGTTTTTGTTTTTCATTTCAATGAGCAAAACGATCGCATTGACCGGATCTATTGATATCTAATAGTCATTATACCGATTTAGGCTAAGTCTTTGATTTTGTTAAATTTTTAAAAATCATTTTCTCAATAAAATCAATTAGGTTGTGGAAAATTGATATAATGTCTAATGTTATTGAAATATATATTTTGACGCTGTCGAAAGGCAGTTTCTTTTAAGGAGTTGAGACGTGAAACCGCTGGAAATCGAAACATTCAAACCCAGACTCAAAGTATTGAACAAAGAACAGGCATGGGCCATCCATACCGCCGCCCTTGAAATCTTGGAAAAGACCGGTTTCAAAATGGAACATGCGGGTGTACGGGAGATGCTCATTGATGCCGGATGCCGAGTGGAAAAGGATGATTGGTTGACCATGCCCGCCTATCTGGCAGAAGATGCCATTCGTTCCGCCCCGCGTGTGATTGATCTTTATGACCAAAAGGGTAACAAGACCATGCCGCTGGTTGAGGGTAATTTTTTCTACGGCACCGGATCGGACACCATCTTTACGGTGGATATCGAGACCGGAAAACGACGCCGAACACGACTGGCGGATACCGGCAATTTCGCTACCCTGGTCGATGCCCTTCCCAACATGCATTTTTCCATGTCCATGGGGAACCCTGAAGATGTGCCGATAGAAGAAATTTACGTTCATGTCTTTGCAGAGATGGTCAAAAAGAGCAACAAACCCATTTGTTTCATTGCGGACAGCGGCAAAGATATCCGAAAAATATACGATATTGCCTGTGTTATTGCCGGGGGAGAGAAAGAATTTCAGAAAAAACCCTTTTTGTTGAACTACTCCGAAGCCATCAGTCCATTACGATTTCCGGCCAATGTCATGGACAAACTGCTGTTTTGTGCAGAAAAAAAGATTCCCATCTGTCTACCGTCGGGTTGCAACGCCGGAAGCGGGGCTCCGGTAACCTTAAGCGGGGCCATGGCCCTGGGGATTGCCGAAAACCTGGTGGGGCTTGTCGTCCATCAATTGGCCGGTAAAGGCTCCCCTTTTCTATTTGCCCCCAATGTGAGCATTCTCGACATGAAGAGTACGGTGGTCTCCTATGGTTGTACGGAGTGGTGCCTCACCCAGGCGGCCCTTGCGGATATGCGGGACGAGATTTATGACATTCCCATTTGGTCTTATGCCGGGGCGACGGACTCAAAGGTGATTGATGCCCAGGCCGGTGCCGAAGGGATGATGTCCATCATGACCTCCATGCTCTCCCGCTGCAACGTCATCCACGATGTCGGCTATATTGAGTCTGGACATACCTCTTCATTGGAGATGGTGACCATGGCCAATGAATTTGTCGCCATTAGTCGATTTTTCACCGAAGGGATACTCGTCAACGATGAATCCCTGGCACTGGAAGTTATTGATCGTGTGGCAAAAGGTCCCAATGGATCTATATTTTTAGCCGATCCCCACACATTCAAAAACTTCAAGACAGCCCATCATCTACCGGAGCTCATGGATCGCACCCGCTTTGATCATTGGTCGCAGGACGGCGGAAAAGATCTCAAATTACGTTGTACGGAAAAAACGCGCAAAATTCTATCGACCCATCAGGTGGATCCCAAGCCGGACAATGTTCTCAATGAGATCGAAGCCATCCTCCAGAGGGAAGGCTGACATGACCGTTTTATATAAAAAGCCCCGCGTTTGTGGGTTCTCGGGTTTTCATGATTTGTTGTGTCAGGAGGCCTGACATGATCATTTATATGAAAGACTCAATCGTATTCGATACGCGATCACAACTGATTGTAGAACCTAATTGCTGTAGCAATATTTAAGATTCAAGAAACAGGAGAGAACGAAAAATGAGCGATAAAAAATCAATGCTTTTTACATCGGAATCCGTCACCGAAGGACACCCTGACAAGGTGGCTGATGCCATATCAGACAGCATTCTGGACGCCATCATGGCCCAGGACACCGCGTGTCGTGTGGCATGTGAAACCCTCGTTACAACGGGTCTTGTAATGGTGGCCGGAGAGATATCCACCCAGTGTTATGTGGATATTCCGGCGGTCGCAAGAGAAACCATTCGAGATATCGGCTATCATTCGTCCGATATGGGCTTTGACTGGCAGACCTGCTCCATGATCACGAGCATCGACCATCAGTCCCCGGACATCGCCCAAGGCGTGAATGAGGGCAGCGGTCTTTACAAAGAGCAGGGCGCCGGAGACCAAGGAATCATGTTCGGTTTTGCCACCGATGAGACCCCGGAGCTCATGCCCATGCCCATCACCTATGCTCACAAACTCACCAAGCGGCTCAGCCAGGTGAGAAAAAACGGTGCCCTTGATTTTCTGAGACCTGATGGAAAGTCACAGGTAAGCATTGAATATGTGGACGGCGTTCCTAAACGGGTGGATACGGTGGTCATTTCATCGCAGCACACCCCCAATGTGGCCTATGAAGATCTGAAAGGGACAATCATCAAAGAGGTGATAAAAAAGGTGATCCCTGAAGATATGATGGATGGAGATACCCAATTTTTCATCAACCCCACGGGAAAATTTATCGTCGGCGGGCCCATGGGAGATTGCGGTTTGACCGGACGAAAAATTATCGTTGATACCTATGGCGGTCAAGGAAGCCATGGGGGCGGCTGTTTTTCCGGAAAAGATCCCTCCAAGGTGGATCGGAGCGCATCCTACATGGGTCGCTATGTGGCCAAAAACCTCATTGCCGCTGGCGTTGCCAAAAAATGTGAGGTTCAGCTCGCCTATGCCATTGGCGTGGCAAAGCCGGTCTCCATGCTGGTCGATTTCATGGGCACGGGGAAAATATCTGAAAAAAAAGCCACGGAGATCATTGATGACGTGTTCAATCTCACCCCCGGCGGTATCATCAAAGAACTGGATCTGCTCCGGCCCATTTACCGTAAAACCTCCGCCTACGGCCATTTTGGAAGACAAGATCCCGACTTTACCTGGGAGAGAACGGACAAAGCCGAAGAGATTCGGGCCAAAGCCGGACTCTAATCGGAATATATCCAAATAACAATTGTGTCAGGTTCACCTGACACAATTGTTATTATTGGAGACAGATTTAAACCTGTCTCCAATAATTATATAATGTGGGAAACCCCAACCCATAAGCCTCTCCCCGTTTTCTTGTTTTTTTTGACAAGAACTGGAGACTAACGCACTAAAATAATTAAAATTAAAATTGATGATATTCAATTTAGGAGTTGCAATATGTACCAACCCAATAGTAAATCCTCGTTCATGGAGTTAGATTTAAAATTACCATATAAAGTAAAAGATATCACCCTTGCCTCGGACGGCCACAAAGATATGCAGCTGTCCGAGCGTGAAATGCCCGGTCTCATGGCCATCCGTGAGAAATATGGAAAGACAAAACCCCTCAAAGGACTCAAGATCATGGGGAGCCTGCACATGACCATTCAGACGGCCATGCTGATCGATACCCTTTATGAACTGGGAGCGGATCTCAGGTGGGCCACCTGTAATATCTTCTCAACCCAGGATCATGCTGCGGCCGCCATTGCGGAAAAAGAATCTGCTGTGGTTTACGCCTGGAAAGGGGAGACACTGGAAGAGTTTTGGTGGTGTACGGAACAGGCTCTGACCTGGCCCGACGGCAGTGGACCGGATCTCATCGTGGATGATGGCGGCGATGCCACGCTATTTGTTCATCAAGGGGCCAAAGTGGAAAAGGATCCATCCCTTCTCGACAAAACATCGGGCAGTGCCGATGAGCGTCTTTTGATGGAGCGGATTCGATACAGCTTGGAAAAGGATCCGACAAAGTGGACACGTATTGCCGAGAAGATCAAAGGCGTATCCGAAGAGACCACCACCGGGGTACACCGGCTCTACCATCTGGCAGCAGACAAGAAACTGCTCTTTCCCGCCATCAACGTCAACGACTCGGTTACCAAATCGAAGTTCGACAACCTCTATGGATGCCGGGAATCCCTTGCCGATGGCATTAAAAGAGCCACCGACATTATGCTGGCCGGAAAGGTCATCGTCGTGGCTGGCTACGGCGATGTGGGTAAAGGGTGTGCCGACTCCATGAAAGGGTACGGTGCCCGGGTGATCATTACGGAAATCGATCCCATCTGTGCCCTTCAGGCCGCCATGGAAGGGTTTCAGGTGATGACCATGGAGGAGGCGGTGCCTCAAGGTGATATCTTTGTCACGTCCACGGGAAGTTATCAGGTCATTCGTGCCAAGCATATGGTTGAAATGAAGGATGAAGCCATTATCTGCAATATCGGTCATTTCGATAACGAGATCGAAATGGGATATCTGGAGAACAATCCCGCCCATACCAAAACCGTCATCAAGCCCCAGGTGGACAAATGGACCCTGGAATCGGGCCGATCGTTGATTGTGTTGGCTGAAGGAAGATTGGTGAACTTGGGCTGTGCCACGGGTCATCCCAGTTTTGTGATGAGTTGCAGCTTCAGCAATCAGGTGCTGGCCCAGATCCGGCTGGCCGAGAAGCCTCATGAGAAAAAAGTCTACACGCTCCCTAAGGAGCTGGACGAAGAAGTCGCTCGCCTCCATCTGGATCGATTGGACATTCGCTTGACTAAGCTTAGCCAGGAGCAAGCCGATTATCTCGGGGTTCCTGTGGAAGGGCCCTTTAAATCCGACCATTACAGATATTAAAGATATCGACATATTTAAATGAGTGCCCCTTTCTTTGGCATCTTTCATTTCCCGCTTTACACTTTTCAGACCGATCTGCTTATTTTCGGGAAATTTGATAAAAAAATGTAAAGTATTTTTGAAGTTACATGAAAGATGCCCTTTTTTTGATGAGCAGTGGGCAATCATTGGAATAAAATCCCCCCCCCCTTTCCATGACTGGAGAGGGGGAGGATGCGCGTTGAATCTTGGTATAGCCCTCACTGAGATGGAAACGACAATGACTTAACTATTATTATGACTTGTAGGTGATATTTGTGTCAGACATTCAACTAAACAGTGCAACCATAACGGCTGTCGGCAGTGCCCTGGTGGATCTGTTGATCCATGAAGACGATGCATTTTTAAAATCCATTGATAAAGAGAAGGGGGGGATGACCCTGGTCGATGATCATGAAATTCAATATGTATTGTCAAAAAGCGGAAAAGATCCGGAAATCGTGCCTGGTGGATCGGCCTGTAATACCATTTGCGGCGTTGCCGAGCTTGGTGGAAAATCGGGATTTATCGCCAAACGGGGAAACGATAACTTTGGAGATAACTATGAGAAATATTTGAGAGAGATCGGTGTCTCCCCCTGTTTTTATAGTTCGGATACGCCCACCGGAAAAGTGCTTTCCATCATCACCCCCGATGCCCAGCGCTCCATGTTCACCTATTTGGGCGCTTCGGTGGAATTACATCCCGATGAAATACGATCCGATTTGTTCAAGAATAGTGGGATCGCCATTCTCGAAGGATATCTCCTGTTTAACCGAGAGTTGATGCGTGCCGCGCTGGATGCGGCCAAAAAAGCTGGCGCCTTGATCGCCTTGGATCTTGCCAGTTATGAAGTAGTTCAAGGTTCCAAGGACATTTTAAACGGCATCATCAAAAACGATGTGGATATCCTGATTGCCAATGAAGATGAAGCTGCGGCATACACCGGCATTTCCGAAGAGATGAAGGCACTTGAAAAGATGTCCGAGCATGTGAAGATCGCCGTACTGAAGGTAGGTGCCCGGGGGAGCTTTATCTCTCATCAAGGGGACGTGATTCAGATCACGGCCGATGGTCATTCTCGAAAAGGGAATTTGGGGGACCGCATCGAAGCCTCTCAGTCGGCTGATATCAAAGACACCACCGGGGCCGGTGATTTATGGGCTGCAGGCTTTCTTTACGGCATTGCCAATGGATATTCAATGGAGCAGAGCGGTCGCATCGGTGCAGCCTGCGGATTTGAAGTGTGTCAGGTTGTGGGGGCGCAGATTTCAAAAGAGGGATGGCAGCGCATCAAAGCGTTGAAGGTCTCTTTGTAGGGAATATACAGTTAAAAATGCACCTTTTCAAATCAAATACGGATATAGATACTCAAAACAGATACAAGGCGGAAACACATTTTTCCAAAGCCATGTCAAGGGCATTTAAAGAGGAACTAAACAGCTGGATTACGCGAAAATCAAGTAGACTGCTTCCCTTTGAAGCCGTAAAAGAAAAACTTGAACTCTGGTTTGTCAAGGATATCGGTATACATTCTGTTCCCCTTGATGCCATCATCGGAAGCCAGGGGCGCTATAAAAGCTTTACACGTCACTTTCTCCCATTGGAGGAGAGTTCAAGGGAGCGTTGGAAGGAGATCGAAAATGCGATTTCATCGGGCAGAATGCTCCCACCGGTAGAGCTCTACAAGGTTTGTAATGCATACTTTGTTAAGGATGGGCACCACCGGATATCGGTTGCAAAATCAAGAAATACAGGCACCATTGATGCCAGGGTTTTCGAGTACAACTGTGATGTCTCCCTTGACAACAGCACGGATATATATATGCTGACCATCCTTGAAACCTATCACAAATTTTTGAAAGAAACCGGCTTAAAAAAAAGAAATCCTGATCTTCATCTGACAAGACTCGGTGGGTATAACATCATCATGGAACATATCCAGCGACATGCATTTTTTCTTGCCAAAAATAAAAAAAGAGAAATTAGCCTTGAAGAGGCGGCCGCATCCTGGTTTGATAACATATATACCCCCATGGCGGAAATGATTCATAAAAATAAAATAATGAATGCTTTTCCACACAGGACAGAGACGGATTTTTATATATGGATCGTAAAATATAAAAACAAAATGGTGTCAGAAAATATTTTAAAAGAAGATGCAGAAAGTATGGTTAATGAATATTCCAGAAAGTTCTCAAATCCATTCAGACAGCTCATTGGACGCGCAAAAAAATTTATGGGAATTGTAAAGTATTAAATCCATGTCATGTAAATATTCAAAGGCGGGGATCACACATCCCCGCCCAAAATTCTTTTACTTTCTTTTCTTGATAATCAGTCCAACCCCTTCAAGCCAGCTTTTTGCCACGGCCTCGGGTTTCTCTCCATTGACATTTACCCGGTAGTTTAGACGTGTCATGGTGCCCGTATCCAGAGATGAACCGATTTCATTTAATACCAGTTTCAATTGTGGATATGCCTCAAGCACTGAAGCCTTGACAACCGGTGCAGGATTGTAAATGGGAAAATAATTTTTGTCATCCCCTAAAACAGTCAGGTTGTAATCCTTGATTTCTCCATCTGTAGCAAAGGCCATACCACAGAGAGCCTGACCGTCCCTTACAGCTTTTTTGGCCAGCGGAGTCTCCATTTTGATGACATTGCCGTCCGGTATGTCCGTGCCAAAGGCAAGTCCGTAAAATTCCATCATTCCTTTGAAGCCATCCGCCCTTGAATAGAATTCTGCGTTGGTTGATACCGTCATTTTACCGGGATTCTTTTGGGTCCATGCCGCCCACTCGGAGAGGGAGTGAATACCCATCTTGTCAGCCGTATCAGCTTTCATGATAATGGCATAGGTATTGTTGAACTTCGCCGGTTCAAGCCATACCAATTTGTTTTCAACATCGTGGGCCTTAACCTTTTTGTAAAGCTCCGTGGCATCCCGAATAATTTCCGTTTGTTTAAAAAGCGAAAGCCATGCCGTACCTGTATATTCCATATACACATCAATCTGTCCCTGAAGCAGAGCTTCACGATTAACATTGGTACCGCCCAGGCTGGTGCGGTCTTCCACCGGTATTTTTCTGTCCTTGAGCAATTCAACCATGATTTTACCCAGAATAACCTGCTCGGTAAAGCTTTTGGACGCCACCTTCACAGGGCCTGCCGCAAATCCTGCCATGGGCAGAGCAAGGAAAGAAACCGCTACGATTAGAAGAACAAATTTTTTCATCAGAAACCTCCATAAATTAAATATATTATAATTAAAGCGCAAGCAACCACAGGCCTATACCTGTTATGTTCGATTACATAGCCGTCTGCGCACCATCGGAAAGAATGCCTCGGCTGACGATGAGGGTCTCCAGTTTTGCCAGCAGAAAATCTATCAGCATGGCAAGGAGGGCCACAGGTACCGCCCCCGCAGTCATGATGCCCATGTCCACCAAAGCAATGCCGGTGAAAATCCAGAAACCCAAACCACCACCGCCAATGAGAAAGGCAAGGGGTGCCGTGCCCACGATAATGGCAGACGAGGTACGGATGCCTCCCATGATGACGGGCATGGCATTGGGTAACTCTATCTGAAACATAATCTGCTTTCTGGTCATACCCATTCCCGTGGCAGCCTCGATAACATCTCTGCTCACAGAATCAATACCGGCATAGGTATTTCGAACAATGGGGGCCACCGCATGGAAAAACAGAGCAAAGAGAGCCGGAACCATGCCAATACCAGATATTCCGATCATGGGCAGTATCCCATAGGCCAGGGCAATGACACCCAGGGAAGGCACGGACTGCCATACATTAACGACGGCCATGATCACCGAAGCACTTTTCTCAAACCCCTTTCGGGTCATGACGGTTCCCAGAGTAACCCCCACAGAAATGGCAGCAGCCATGCTGATGAAGACCAGTACCATATGCTCTCCGATGAGGCGGAAGAATTCCGACATGTTTTTCAAAGTGTACGCCCATGCCCCGTAACTGACATACAGCCATAGCACAAAGGCAATGGCGACAATGTACGGAATGATTCGCTTTATCAGTTCAACCAAAGTTTTAGAATTCATGGTATCATCCTTTAAGGGTCTTTTTAATGTCCTCGGTTCTCAACCATCCAAGCACCTTTCTATCCTCATCCACCACGATCAAAAATCCGTAGTCATGGGTAAATATTTCGGAAAGCCCGTCTTTAAGACTGGCGGTTCCAGGCAGCCAGGCATTGGTCTTTTCCGTGGCATCCATAACGGTATCCACCCCGGCGGGAATAGCGTCCCGCTTGATCATACCCTTTAAGAATCCATCTGAGTCCACGGCGATCAGGTAGTCGACATTCAGCTTGACGAAAAGGTTCCTGGCAGTCTCAATGGTTTCAGTAACATTGACCACTGGAGGATTTGTCTGCATGGATTTACGTATGGTGAACAGGTTGAGGCGCTTCAATGTCCGATCTCCGCCTACAAAGTCGCTGACGAAATCGTTTTTAGGGTTAATAAGCATCTCCTCCGGGGAGGCAAACTGAACCAGATGCCCGTCTTTAAGAAGACAGATCTTGTCCCCCATCTTGATGGCCTCGTCAATGTCGTGGGTTACGAACACAATGGTCTTTTTCACCTTTTCCTGAATTCTCAGAAATTCGTTCTGGAGGTGCTCCCTGTTAATGGGATCAATGGCTCCGAAGGGTTCGTCCATCAGCATGATGGGGGGATCTCCTGCCATTCCCCTGGCAACTCCTATACGCTGCTGCTGACCGCCGGACAGCTCTCTTGGGTAGCGATCCCGATACTCCTCAGGGGGAAGGCTCACGATCTCAAGAAGGCTCTGCACTTTTTCCTGGATGCGCCCCTTGTCCCACTTGAGGAGTTTGGGAATGATGGCGATGTTTTCACCAATGGTCATGTTGGGAAACAGGCCGATATTTTGAATCACGTAACCAATCTTCCGCCGAAGTTCGATGGTATTTGTATTGGCAACATTTTGCCCGTTTATGAGTATCTTGCCGCTGGTTACAGAGATCAGTCTGTTGATCATCTTCATGGCCGTGGTTTTTCCGCACCCTGAAGGTCCCACCAAGGTACAGATTTCTCCCTCTTCCAGATCAAAGGTGAGTTTATTGACCGCCTTGATACTGTCTGCTCCCGGATATATTTTCGTCACTTTTTGAAGGCTTAACATGATTCCCATATTTTTTATCCCCTTTCTTAATTCATGCTTGAAAAAAAATCATTTTCGTCCTTATTCGACAAAAAAAACAGTGATTTCTCTCCCCGTACTAATTCTCTTCCTGTCTGATTTTCAGTCCCGTGGGGGTTAGCCACTCCTCGGCCTTGCCAAGAAACAAATCCGCAATGATGGCAAGAACACTCATCGCCACCGCACCTGCGATAACCGATGCATTGGTGGACATCTGAAGACCCTTACTGACAAATACCCCAAGACCTCCTGCCCCGATGTATGCGGCAATGGCGGCAATGGCAATCCCCATGACCATGGCGGTGCGAACACCGGCCATGATGATGGGAGCCGCCAAAGGCAGCTGTAACTGAGTCAACAATTGAAAACTCGTCATTCCCATGCCCCGACCCGCCTCTATGGTGGCGGGATCAACACTTTTTAAGGCGATGAACGTATTACGGATGATGGGCAGCAATGAATACAGGGAAAGCGCCACCACGGCAGGCACAACCCCGATACCGATACCGCTGACAGCGTCCCAGGCATTATCAATGGAGGAAAGAATGGGCATCATGAAACCGAACATGGCAATACTTGGGATGGTAATGAGAATGCTTGAAAAATACAGAACCACTCCGGCAACGGCCGGATGACGGGTGATATAGACTCCCACAGGCACTCCCACTGCCACGGCAATGCCAAGGGAAATGCCCACGATGCGGATATGCGCCACAAGTTGCTTTTGTGTTTCGTTAATATTATCGGCAAAAAATGATAGGGGTTCTGAAAAAAACAACGGCTTTACCATGGCTGAATAGGCAATTACGGAGAACCCAAGAACAAATACCAGGAGCCAGAAATCCTCAACCCCCCGCATGTTCTTTAAAATTATCAGAAGGCTCATGATGAAAAAAATAATCAGACAGGCCTGGAAACCCCATATATCAAGCGAAACAACTGGATTCAGCCTTGCGTAAAAAGCCTGATACAGATCGAACAGGTAAAACAGAACCGACAGGCTGAGGAATTGAATAAGAACATAATGGGATATCTTTCCTATATCTCCGCGTGTCATTCCGCGACGAAAATAGTACAACAGAGCAGCGGTAAAAACAATGGCCGAAATCCAAGCCATGGTACCTGACATTTTCTGAAAAATATAGATCAGCATCCCGGTCAGTATGCATATAAAGAGAAAGATACCCGGAAAAGGGGTTTTTCTCAAATTATCTTGCAGGTAAATCAGAAAAAAGATAAGGACCGTAAACAGCGGCACAATTTGAACCATCCTTAAAATATTATAGGAGTCCAGAAATTCGACATCCAGATCAACCAGGGCAGTCAACATTTTATAAGCTGAAAATCCTGAATCCTGATAAAGGTACTCTCCCGGAAACCAGGGCATGAAGAAACAGGTTAAAACCAACACCGTTGAGAGCAGAAAGAATCTGTCAAGCCAGAGCCAGGAAAAGATAGTATTCTGCATGGGTCGAGATACGGATTTCCCGCAATGATGACAGGTAACCGTATTATCGCTCAACTCTTTTCGACACTCAGGACAGACTGGGACATCAATAAACATAATCCACCTCCTGAAAATTTTGGATCTTACCGGATTAGTGTGATTGGGAGATGATTGCCGTGTGCAATCCTCAATGTTTATGCATCAGCGGCTATGAATTTTCACACAAATACGTGATGAACCAAAATGGTTAGGTTAATAAAATTATCGTTATAACGGCCATGACCAGATGGTCACAACAAAAAATAAAAATGACATGATGCCGCCCCCGACGAGGGGTTCAGAGATAAGTGCCTAACAGGCTCCTGCCATGGCTGCTCCTAATAAGGTCAGTGCAAACGGCATATGATAATCAGAAAAAGGAATGGGCTGTTTATTCCCTTTCATAGCTGAAAGCGAAATCATACCGGACAGGGGGAATTTATGCAATGCCCTTTTTTCAGGCATATTGTGAAATGCCTCCTGGGTTAGGACGATCATTCTGGCCTGTCGGCATCCAAATACAGTGAGATCATCAATGGCCTGATCAAGATAAAGTTCATTGGTGGCATCAAGGATAATAAGGTTATCCTGAAATACTTCGTAATCAGGACGCAGCCGGGGCAGATACCACTCCCCTTCGGAAAAAAAGGGCTTGTCCACCCGTTCACTCATATCGCCCGGCAGTACGCTGAGAAATTGGTCCACACTCATCCCCTGAAGATACTTGTGCTCCCATTTTTCAACCATCTCCGCCCCATACATTTCATGCATCCGTCCCCTGTTCTCCAAAATAACATATTTGGAGGCAACCCGGTTGTCCACGGTGACAAGGGAGCCGTGGGCTCCATTTCCAAAAGATTCCCACCGGGCAACCTTGGTGCCCATCTTGTCAAAAGAACGTACAAAGGGAATGCCGCTGCCGTCCGGTGAGGTGAGAAGAAGCAATGACTTATATAGACGATTACGTTCCATGACATCTGAAATATCTTCGGCAAGGTGCCTGTCGTTGAGAATGGAGAGTATCGCGCCGGGACTGAGCTTGAAGTGATTCATCAGAATCTCTGCCTTTTGGGGTTCGGACAGTGACCAGGCCCTGATGAGCAGGAGCATAATCCCGGCATACAGAAAACTGTCATTTCCTGGGGCATTATCAAATCTATAGATATATTTGCCGAAAGAGAACAAATTTTGTGGCGTATCCGTCATGAAGCCAACCCACAATAATTTAATATGTTCACATGCCGCCCATTGTTCGGGAACAATTACATCCCTTTTAGAGGATATCATCATGACAACGGATTCTTCCGGAATGGATGCATGGGACTCACCAGGCTGTAGCATCCGCATTCGACAGGGCAGGATACGACGAAGCCGTACCATCGCCTGTTGTATGGAGCCTTTTGCATCAAGGTCAAGGGGCAGAAAAAAGAGTTCTTTTGGATTCTGCCGGTCAAATAGTGTTGATGCAAAAACAGATAAATCCTCCATATCAAACTTCAGAAGCATGGACAGGGGGTCGTCATGATCAAGACATTCAGCTAATTTTCGCATCTGACGAAATATTTTCATGGCATCACCGTCAAAGGGAAAAGCCTCCCAGGCTGTGGGGGCATTCAGATCAAGCATATCCCCAGAGTCTTTAAAGGCAAGGCCGGTCCTATGCTGGATGTTGAACAGCTCACTCCTGGGACTGAACTGAGGCGGCAGAACAGATCTGGATGTGGTGACGGATTTTGCACGATTTCTGGGAAAATCATCATCTATTCCCCCCCTTGCTCTTCCGAAGTGAAAGGCCAGGTGATAATAAAAAAAAAGGTCGATGAAAGGCTGAAAACAATCATGAATCTTGGGAATAATAATAACGGCATCACAAAGTTTTACGATATGATCTTTAAGACTGCCATTCCATGTGACCACTACAAAATTAATGCCCTCACTGCCCAATTTTTCCATAACTTCCATGGCCGCTTCAATTCTCGGCCGACTGGTGGCATTAACCAAAATAAATAGATTGTCTTTATTCTTATGGATAAGGCTCAAGGGGAGTTCCCCGTAATCTACCAACCGGGTTTTTAATGACCAGGTCATCTCCTCCATCTTTAACCGGGCCTCATGCCCTGTGGCTGGCGCATGCAAATCGTCGACAATCAGAAATAACTCCTTTCCTGCCTTGGAGAAGGAAAGCGCTTCAACTGCTTTAATTATTTTTTTGTCCGAGAGCACCTGCCGCAGCATATCGGGAATCTGACGAATACTGACGGTGATGGAAAATTCCTGTTCCCTGTCTAAAAAATGCCATTTCATCCAGAGCATGAAAAGATCCAGTACAAGCAGCAGACAAAAGGTACTTTTAACGGCTGGTACGGTCACTTCTTCACCACTCATCGCATGGATAATACCACCGCTTTTGCGGGTTATGAGGGCAAGATCCCCAATAATTTTTTCCGTTACGCCAACACTTATGGCATTTATCTCATGGAGCTTTTTGGCAAGATCAACCATATCTGCAGTGGTGCCGCTCCAACTGACCATAAGAACAAGATCGCTTTGTGGCATAATCACACTGGAGAGAATTTCAATATCCACAGGCTTGAGGCAGACAACCTGAATGCCCGGGAGAATTTGTCTGAAAAAACCCGCTACATACATGCAGGTGTTGTAGGAGGAACCCATGCCCGTCAATACAATGCGTTTCATACCGGACAGGTGCTTTCCAAAGCGCCTTTGCAATACAGCGGTGTTAACCATGATGGGATTGAGGGAATCCTTCCGGTCAAGGACTGCATTTATCATCGTCTCCATCAGACCTGGGACCTCCTCCAAATGGGATTCGAAAAAGGATTTGTCCAGATCCTTGTGCACATGGGGAGGGGTTAAATTAAAAATTTCCGGTTCCAGGTCATGCAATAGGTTTCCCTGAAAATCAGAGATCTTTACCCTTCTACAGGGTATCCCGTTATTGAAATCAGTAAAAATTTTTGCAAAAATCTCCCCTCCATCCAGGGCATGCATCTCAACCCTGAAACTTGCTAATACGTGGTCAATGCGCATATTATAGCGAGCTATGATCCCCTCCAACTCTTTTTTCAATAGCGGGCTACCCTCAAGCTTGGCCACCTCTTTATCCCGCTTTTCAACCAGTAACTCATATTCCCGGCTAACTTGCGCAATTTCGAGCTGGGAAAACAGGCCCATTGCCGCATTAACATCGGATACGATCATATAATCATCCGTATCCACTCGTCTGATAATGAACAAGGGACGGTTGCAGGATGCGGCATACAAGGTGCGAGGAGAGTTCATGCTGATACCGGTAGCAGCAATCTGACCGCCCTTTCTGGTAAACTGTCGGACGGCCTGGATAAAGGCCAGCTCATCTATCTCCTGCTCTGTTTTTTCCTGAAGCTGTTTGAAAAGACGATAATTAATCGTGTTGTTACCTGCCCCGAGATTCTCTAATTCCAGCGCAACCTGAGTTTGAATTTCCTGGAACTTCTTTTTTTCACTTTTCAATGTTTCAAAATAGTATGCCCAGAAAAGCGAAAGGTATTCTCCGGAATTTTCCGTTTTAAATGAAAATCCTGCCACTTCACTCAAAAATTTCTTCATCTGATCTTCAACATCACCGGCGAACTGCCCGTTTAAGGCCGTCAATCGAGTCCCGTTTTCGTCCATGAATGGATGAGCATTCCTCACGGTCACGGAGGACTGCAATGCCCACCTGCCATGGGCTATGACGGGTTGGGAAAAGAATCCAAGGGTTTCCGGTTCCGTACTACCGAAGGGAATTGAAACACTGTGTGAAATGCTCCCATCAATGCTTGCGGACAGAGCCGGTAACCACTCATTACGTTGGAGCCATTCAAAAGCCGTTCCTGCTGCCCGGCCATATACATTCAGGGCTTTTTCCGCAGCGTACAAGGTTTTCCAATCATACCGAGTCGTTATACCCAAGGTCAGAGACGTTTGATCAAGCATTTCCTGAAGCGCTTCTGCAATAAGGGGGAAATTTGAAATACGACAGACCAGTGCCGTGTCAATTAACCTGAATAGAAACTGAATGCCATCAGCATCAAAATCATTGGGGATTTTAATGGAACAGAGCGGAAGAACTTCCCAGAGATATTTCCTGGAATTATGGTTGATATAAACCCGTTTAAAACTCTGACGAATCACTTTCTGAGGCCTAAGTTCTTCATATAGCTTTTGAAACAGATAATCAAAGGCATTAAAAATATCGCCTCTGGAAACCTTCCAACTCTCTCCATGTATCTGTTCCAGGATTACCATGTTCTGTTCCAGTTGTTCCCGCACCAGAGCCTTTATGGCGACAGAGGAAAGATTGTAGTCCAGAGCAAGGGTCCTAATGAGCTCCCTGAACTCTTTATTATTTCGCAGTTTATATTCGGGAAGAGGGTGGGGACGTCCGGCATAACCGGGGCTGATGTTGACCCTCACATCGCAATTACCGGTTACCATTTCATGCATGGTGGGGTAGAGAAGCTCACCGTTCACAAGGGATGTATATATCTCGGTGGAAAGATGTTCATAATCAATTAAACGTTTTTGCATCTCCAGTGTTGTCATTAATGCTTCGGAGAAAAGGGAGAACACCGCCTTGTCAGGATTTGTGAAACAGGGAGATTTGAGCAGCACCGGTATCATTCCAGATACTGAGCCAAGGGTCTTTCGCATGATCATGCTTTCTGATAAGCTGCCGAATGTCCCAATCCCGGTACTGTCAGGTGCTCTGTAGATAATGGCTGACATCCCCGTCACAATTCGTGAAATAGGGTCAGGAGAGTTGCCAAAATAGGTTACAACTCCGCACATATGCTTTCCTTATAGAAACATTTTAAATGTATTGTAATAATTAAATGAAAAAATATAGCGCATTTCACATGGCCTGATACTAAAAATCAAGCCAGTATAGTATAAAGATATTACAAATAAAGCTCAACATCAGTGTCAGGTCATATAAAAAATGCTATAGTCGTGTTTTAATTACAGCCTGTATGAAGTCTTACCTGAAATGATAGACCATCTAATATTATCATGTTATGATAGTATTTTGATTTGAATATAATGATTTGATAGCTTTGTCAAGCATGCTCTGTGTCTTTTTGATTTAAAATGAAATAAATGCCAATTAAATGCTATGTGAACAGGCCCAAATAGTCGAATATGGGGTGCTAACCGTATATTTGCCAAATAATGCAGTAAAAAAAGATATTTGCAATACATGCAGACCAACAAATATCAGCAATTTGCCATGGTTTTGATGGTTTTCGTTTCATTATTCTTGACAAATGAATGAGATGGTGTCACTGATAGCCATGATATTTTAAAAAGCTTATGTTGATTTTTTAGTGCCTTCTCTGAGTGAGATAATTCTTGAACTCTTGGCATATTAAATAAGGATCAAGCACTGAATTTGGGTGCCACTAAATAATATTTTGTTTGTGAATTAATTTTTAAGGAGAAATCATGGATTCAAAAGGTTTTCAGGGTGGGCAATATCGCCCCCTTTCCCCAGAACAGGTAAATACCATTCACAACGCATCACTGCAAATTCTTGAAACCATTGGAATGGGATTTGAGGATGGACTTGATGAAACGGCAAAAATGCTGGCAGAGAATGGTGCAGAGGTTGATTTTACAACCCGCCGAATTAAATTCCCCAGGGATCTTATTACAACGGAAGTGGCAAAGGCACCTTCCCAGGTGATCCTGCATGGACGGGACAGCAGGTATGATCTTGATTTGACCGAAGACAAGGTGCATATGGGCACTGGTGGGGCGGCCATTAAAATCCTTGACATCGACACTGGAGAAGCCCGGGCAACAACCCTTGCCGATCTTTACGATGTGTCCCGGGTGGTGGATCAGCTTAATAATATTCATTTTCTGGTCCGCCCCTGCATTCCCACGGATATCCCGGAAGATGACTATGACATCAATATGTATTACACCTGCATGAAAGCCACCCAGAAACATGTCATGTCCGGAGTGAACAACGAAGAAGGCCTTCACAAGGTGATTGATCTTGCCTCCATGGTCGCCGGTGGCAGGGAAAAACTCATGGAAAAACCCTTTGTCTCTGTGATCACCTCCTTTGCCATCAGCCCCTTGAAGCTGTGTACCCAGTCCACATTGATCATGCAGGAAGCCAATCGAACCCAAATTCCGGTGGCCCTTTCCTGTGCACCCATGGCAGGTTCCACATCCCCTGTGACCATGGCAGGCACCCTTGCATTGATCCATGCCGAACAACTGGCCGGTATCAGCATTTGTCAGATGACCAATGCCGGTGCCCCCCTGCTCTATGGCGGTATTCCGGGTTTGGCCAACCTTTCCACCATGGGGTACCAGGGGGGGGCTGTGGAGTGTGGCATGATGAACGCCGCCATTCACCAGATGGCAAAACATATTAAAGTGCCCAACTATAACTCATCTGGCCTTTCCGATTCAAAACTGCCCGATGCCCAGGCCGGATGGGAAAAAGCGTTCACTGCGGTGCTTGCCTCCATGGGCGGTTCCAACTATATCCACCACAGCGCTGGCATGCTGGAATCCATGCTCACCGTTGCTCTGGAGCAATATGTGATTGATGATGAAATCATCGGCAACTGCTGTAAGGTGTTAAAGGGAATCGAGGTGGATGCCGAACACCTTGCCATGGATGTCATTGAAGCGGTGGGCCCTGGTGGGAACTACATGGCCGCCCCCCATACCATGAAACACATGCGAACGGAATATTACCAGGGCAATGGGGTTTCTGATAAAAAAAGTCGTAATAAATGGGAAGACAATGGCAGCATGGATGCCCGGGAAAATGCCAGAAAAATAGCAAAAAAACTTGTGGCCAATAGTGCAACAACCTATATCTCTCCGGAAATTGATGCGGCTATCAGGGCAAAATATAATATTTTATTATAACGTCCATGTCAGCTTAGGAACGCAGATCAAATAAGTTGGACAGAAATAGCGCAGATCAATCTATAAAATCTACTGGTTCATCTGCAAGGCGCATTAAAGGTTTTTTAATAGCTCGGCCCTATTGGGCCTTTGATGCTTTGCTGTAGGTGGGCCAAAAGGCAATCTATTTCATTCAAATTATAAAATTTGCGGTCCTTACCGACACAACAAATATTGAAAATGGCATAATGCCGGAAAAGAATAGGATGTTTTTAAGTCTCATAAAACCAGTGGAAGCGCTTTTTTCTTAGCGTTTTTCCACTGGTTTTTTGGGTTTAAATAATCCTGGAAAAGGATAAATATCGCTGTTATACTCGTTTCTGCGATAAATTAAACTTGCCTGGAAATATTATAATGAGGTATATATAAAGTATTGTTATGAGGTAATGTCCAAAAATTAAATTTTGTCAAATGAACACAATGCGGGGAGGGATGTGCATGAATGAAAAAAGACTGCGCGTATTAATTGCCTATGATGGATCTGATCTGGCCCTTGATGCAGTACGCTATGTGGGAAAAGTGTTTCCGCCGGAAACAACAGATGTCGTACTATTTTATGTGGGAAAAAACATTCCTAAATCGTTCTGGGCCATGGAGAAAGAACTGAAATTGAGCCTGAGAACCCCTGATGTCAGGGCATCCATGGCCACCCAGGTCACGGCCTTTAACGCCTGTCTGGATAAGGCCCAGACCATACTCATCGAGGCCGGATTTCCTGCCACCTCCATTGAAAGAAAAGTCAAAAATATAATCCATGGCGTGGTGCGCGATCTTGTTGAGGAATCCATGCAGGGATACAGCGCAGTTGTGGTGGGCCGCCGGGGACACAGCCGTCTGAAAGATATTCTTGCCGGGAGTGTTCCCAATCAACTTTTGGATAAAATTAATACCATTCCCCTGATTGTTGTGGGGGGGCTGCCGGACAGTAGAAATTTTCTGGTTGCCTTTGATGGCTCCAACACCATTATAAAAGCCGTGGACCACATCAAAAGAATGGTGGATGCCGCTTCATGCAAGGTGCTCCTATGCCATGTTTCAAAGCTTCAGAAAAATGCGAGTGACCTCACAGAAACCGATGATATTGAAGCAAAACTAAATCATTCCAGACAGGAACTCATGGCTTCCGGATTTGCCGTTGACAGAGTGGCATGTGAAATTCTTGAAGGCAAGAAAAGCCTTACAGATGCCATCATTGAAAAGGTGGCGCAGGGTCAATTTGGCACCGTTGTGGTGGGCAGAAGGGGGCTCAGTGCATTAAAGGAGCTGCTTGGGGGAAGGGTCGGGGAAAAAATATTTAAGTTGGCCCAGCATCTCACCGTCTGGGTGGTCAGGTAGGGGATTCCGAAGGGGAATCCTTGGCGAAGCGTTGAATTAAATCCATAATTAGAATGGCTTTCAGTCAAGATTATCCCTTGACTTGATAAAAAAGGATATGGTACCAATAACATTTATCTGGTTTTCGTTTAATATCTGATATCTTAAAATCAGAAAAAACAAGAGCATTCATGGCTCAAACCAATATCGTTTATTCTTGGTTTGAGCCTTTTATTTTGCCTGGGCACTATATAAAATCCCTTTTGGGGAACGGCATGCTTTTGGCATCATCTGTGTTACGAGTTGATTTTGGGTGTCCTTCACATCCCCTCAAAAGTAGCTAACACTTTTTTGAGGAGATTCCCAGAAAATAAGGGAATATTTTGAATAACTGTTAACCAGTGATTGTTAACCAGTGAATGAAGGATGCCTGATTTTGTATTTTTTTATGATAAACAATTAACTAAGGTTTTGGAGTAAAAAAACAAAATGGGTTTATTCAGGTTTAAAGGTTTCCCCGGCAAGGGGACGTTCCCCCATGGTATTCATCCACCTGATAACAAGTTCTTTTCCGCCGATAAAGCAATTGAGGTGTTACCAACGCCCGCAAAGGTAGTTTTGCCGTTGCTGCAGAATATCGGTGCCCCCTGTGAACCTGTTGTAAAATCAAAACAACAGGTCACCGTGGGAGAACTTGTGGGCAAGGGTAAAGCCTTTGTATCAGCGGCCCTTCATTCCCCGGTGGCAGGTACAGTTAAAAAGCCTGTCATGGTGACATTGCCCAATGGGCGGCACATGAAAGCCATACAGATAGTGGCGGATGAAGATCAAAATCCGGGACAGATGCTCTGGAATAAGCTCAGCGCCAAGGACTGGCCCACGGATTGTATTTCCATTTATGAGCCCGCCACCATCTCCAAGGTGATCCACGATGCTGGTATTGTGGGGCTGGGCGGTGCCGCCTTTCCCACCCATGTCAAAGTAATGCCCGATGAAAACAAAATGATCGATACCTTGATGATCAATGGGTGTGAATGCGAGCCCTTTCTGACGCCGGATTACCGTCTCATGATGGAAGCCCCCGGGGCCATCGTCACCGGTGCGCTTCTGGCGGGGCGGGCCATCTCTGCCAAGGAGATCATCATCTGTGTGGAGGATAACAAGCCCCTTGCCATTGAAAGACTTCGTCAAATAACGGCCCAGACTGTGATCCGGGTGGCAGTGGTTCAGACCAAATATCCCCAGGGAAGTGAAAAGCAGTTGGTAAAATCCGTGTTGGATCTGGATGTACCCCTGGGTGGGCTTCCATCTGATGTGGGCGTGGCCATGAGTAATGTGGGCACCATTGCCGCCATTGGCATGGCTGTCATTAAAGAGGAACCCTTGACCCACCGGGTCATCTCCGTTTCCGGCGGCGGCATTGCCAATCCCAAGAATCTGTTTGTTCCCATGGGTGTCAGCGTTGGAGAACTCATTGCGTATTGTGGTGGATTGACAAAGGAAGCGGCCCGGGTGGTATCTGGCGGCCCCATGATGGGATTTTCATTTTCCGACATGGAGACCCCGGTGACCAAGGGTACCAGCGGCATCACCGTGTTGACCCATGCGGATGTGGCAAGGGAAAATGAAACCTCCTGTGTGCGGTGCGGCCGATGTGTGGATGCCTGCCCCATGAATCTGGTTCCCACCAAACTTGCCATGGCCTCCCGGTACAAAGACCCTGCCTTGGCGGTTAAATACAATATCAATGCCTGTTTTGAATGTGGTTCCTGCACCTATGTCTGCCCGGCCAATATTAAACTTGTCCAGCTGATTCGTACCGGAAAACAGCAGGTTGCGGCGATGAATAAATAAATTTTATTCATCGTTGGTTTTATAATTAAGGAGTGATTAACGTGTCTGAAAAAAATGAAATTTCAGGGCAGGGCATGGTCAGTGAAACCATTGCTATCCATGTTGCCCCCTCACCACACCTGTCGGATCCAACGTTTACGACTCGGCGGATGATGACCGATGTGCTCATTGCCCTTGTACCACTGGTGGTCATGTCTGTTTATGTGTTTCGTATGTTTGCCGTCACACAGCTGGCGATCTGTGTGGTGGCCTGCCTGG
>Ga0307929_1000330_pt1 | contig 49557 bp, 42 predicted proteins | sample AceLakmetage1330_FD_203160 | JGI IMG/M metagenome (GOLD analysis project Ga0307929, IMG submission 203160) | Saline water microbial communities from Ace Lake, Antarctica - #1330 | ecosystem: Environmental > Aquatic > Non-marine Saline and Alkaline > Saline | place: Antarctica: Ace Lake... | reverse complement strand
TTCAGTAGACTGGAGATAGCTCCATCTTTAACAATCAGGTCAACTCCAGAATAGACTTCACCAGAACCACATTTAGGGCAGTTGGCGTTTTTCACAATAGCACCTCCTAATAGTATCATGTTAAGAAAAAATTGTTTATATGAAACTCCAGCCAGAGAGCTGTAATGATTATAGTTTCATTTTTTGTTGTGGGCAGGTCAAATCCCAATATGATCTGCCCGTGGCAGTTGTTTCAGTTGTCTTTTTACTCCCAGACAAGACAGATACCCGCTCATGAAAGCCCACTGCGGTTGGGGCATCAGCTATATTCAGCTTGAAAGAATTTTTAAGTATTCGGCTTGGTAATGTAAATGTTTGGCCAGTGCCCCATATTCGCTTAGTTGGGACTGCGTAGCATACTATTGCTATGTGAGCAGGCCCAAATGAGTGAAGATGGGGTGCTGGTCGAATATTTACGAATTTTTACACTATCACAGTCTATCCAAGCTTGCCAATTTACAGAAATAAAGTCATCAGCACCAAACACAACAAAAAAAACGGATAATAACTTGCCTTGTTGAAAAGACTCATTGCGGCTTGATCTTCACCGGTTTTCCGAAGTCTTTGTGCTGGCAGAAGCAATAGGAGGAAAGAGCCTGTCCCGAAGACCAGATATGAAAACCAGTTAAAATCAATTGGCGACAGAAAGAACACGGCTGTCATGACACATAAAGAGCCAACCAGAAACCCCATGATCAGGAAACTTGCAATGTCCCGACCAAACACCAGCGGGAGTGTTTTTGCATTTATCTGCCGGTCTTCCTCTATGTCTGTATAATCATTGGGGATGTTTTGTCCTCCGGCTTCCCACAAGAAAAAGAAAACAAATATTAAACATAAAAACAGGGCATCGGGACTTTTGTCCACGGCAAAGACAGCGGCAACGGGACCGGCTGCTTTTACCAACCCATTGATGACAATCCTGAGATAACTGATTTTCAATAAAAAGCAGTAAATAATCTCCAGCAGCGCACCGCCCAGAAAAATCAGAATACAGACAGGGTTTAAATAATAGGCACCCAGCACCGCCGTAACAGACCAGAAACCTGCCCATACAGCAGCGGATTTTAAGCTGATCACACCCTGGGCAAGGGGGTGTCGGGTAAGGATGGAGTCCAGATCAGTTCCTTGTTTATCCACCGGCCGAATATCTTTTTTATCATCCTTGTATCCGGCAATATCATTGAGTGCATAAACCGCTGTATACCCTGAAAAAACAGTGATAACGCCTGCCAGGACAATCCCCGTATCAGGGAAAGACCCAAGATAAACCAGGGCGGCAAAAACAGGGGCCATCATGTCGAGCACGCCGTGATGGGTCCGTGAAAGGGCAAAAAAGAATTGAAGTTTTTCCGGAACTATTGTGTCATAAAAGGACATTACATTTTTCAAAAGCCACCCCGCCAAAAGTAGAACAAAACATCAAACTCCGCCTTGAAAACAAGTCTTCATCCTGTTGATCCTCTTCACACCCATGCAATGACGCTTAAATATTATTGTTGTAGAGAACCGGATCTTTTAGTAAAACGCCACAGACATACCATGTCTGTATCAGGATAATCACACATGGGCGAAAAGTATAAACGGATCAGGTGAAAACTTCAAGAAATTATTCACTAAAGCGCCTGATATAAGTAAATATTCGGGTTGGTAATGTAAATATTTGGCCAGTGCCTGATAGCATACTAATGCTATGTGAGCAGCTCAAAATAACCCACATGTCCTGCGGACACAACGAATATTGGGTCGTAGACGCGGAGCCAAATGGCTGTATGCCGCCCCCGGGGAGGGGTAATGGAAGCGACCCGGAACTGTTAGACAGCCCAATTGGTCTGTTCCATTACCCCTCCCCGGGGGCTCTGCTGAGGCTACTTGGACACTTCATTTTCATATAAAAAGCGAAAATGGGGTGCTGGGCGAATATTTACTGAAATATAACTATAGACAGGGAATCTCAAGGAATCGGATGACACACAATATCTCTTCAAGTGAAATTGAAAAATTCAACGATTTTGCAACAGATTGGTGGGATGAAAACGGAAGGATGAAATCTCTTCATGATATCAATCCGTTACGACTTGAATACATTATGCGACAAACAGATCTTAAGGGCAAAAGGGTGCTGGATGTGGGCTGCGGTGGCGGGATACTCACCGAAAGAATTGCAAGGCAGGCTGCCGCCACCATCGGCATTGATGCATCATCGGAGATGACGGCCATTGCCCGAACCCATGCAAAACAATCAAACCTTGACATCCACTACATCGACACGGACATCGAACATATCACCCGGTTCACTGAAACGGGTTTTGACGTCATTCTCTGCATGGAGCTGCTTGAGCATGTGCCAAGCTATGAATCGGTCATTACGGCGTGCAAAAATGCCTTGAATCCCGGTGGAATCCTTATTTTTGCAACCATCAACCGCAACCTGATGTCCTTTCTTCTGGCTGTGGTGGCTGCGGAATATGTTCTGGGGCTTTTGCCCAAGGGTACCCATGACTGGGCATCATTGATCAAGCCTTCTGAACTTGCCCGTGCCTGTTCTGATGCTGGATTAAAACAGGTTGATATCACAGGTTTTTCATACAACCCGATTACCCGGAATTACTATTTGTGCAAAAATTCCATGGTCAACTATCTGGCAAGCTTCACCGCTGTTTGACCCCTCCGGTGCTCCGGTTGTTTTTGCCCGGATCACAGCAGGCCTTCTCAAGAAATGCGATTCCCTGCCTCACAATGTCAAAGTCCATTTCATGGCGTTCACATTTTTCCCCGATGCCATGGGGCATGGTAAACGTCAACCGGCCCCCCAGGTGCTGCCGGAACTCTTCAAGCCCGTTTTCTATTTCAAGGCGGCCCGAAGTGTCCGTGGCCTCCAGATACTCGCTCCACACCGGAAGACCGCAATTTATCAGTGCGGTGATGATTCGGTCCAGTTCGGCACGGGAAATCAGGGAGTGTTGCCATGCATAATAGGAGTCAAGCGCAATGCCCACTGAAACTGCCTGGCCGTGCCCCATGGTGAACCCGGACAGCATTTCAAGTTTATGGGCAGACCAGTGGCCATAATCCAGCGGCCGTGATGACCCAGTTTCAAAAGGGTCACCGCTGTGGGCGATGTGATGAAGATGAAGCCGGGCACATCTTTCAATGGTCTCTTCTATGGCCTTTGGGTCTCTTTGTTTCAGCAGCGCACAATTTTCCTCAAGAAATAAAAAAAATGCATTGTCTCGTATCAAAGCAATTTTAAAGGCTTCCGCCACCCCCCCGATAAAATGCTCAAAGGGCAGGGTTTCCAAAAAATTATAGTCATTGATCACCGCTATCGGCAGATAAAATGTGCCAATACAATTTTTTTTACCATACTGGTTAATGCCGTTTTTAACACCAATTCCCGCATCGTTCTGGGCCAGGGTTGTTGTGGGGATGCGCACCAACTGTATCCCTCTGTGAAAGATGGACGCGCTTAATCCCGCCATATCCAGAAGGGCTCCCCCGCCCATGGCGATGAGCACACCGTGCCTGTCTATGTCAGAATCATCCATGGCCTTTGTTGCCCGGTGCACATGGTCCCAGGAATTTTTTACCTGTTCACCGCCGGGAAAAACCACAGGTTTCCAGGCCAGACACACAAGGTCCTTGTGGTATTCAAACCACTGGGCTATGTCATTTAAAAGCTGGGGATTCTGGCGGGTCAGCGCATCATCAATCATCACCACTATTTTCCTTGGCCGGGTCTGGTTTTCAACGGCAAGGGTCTTGATGAGAATGGGATTACTGGTGTTAAAAATATCCCGGGTAAAGCAGACCGGGTAATGATACGACTGATCAAATTTCAACGGGATAGTGGTCTCTTGGGTGGGGTCTTCTTGTAACGATATTTTATTGTTCATAATTAAACCAAAAACCCATATTTTTCCATTACAGGTTTTAACGTCTCAATACTTTTCACACCGGCCTCGCAGGGCGCTTCGGTATAGGTATAAAGTTCAACACAAACATCTTTGGTGTAGTTGAGTTCCCCGAGTCGTTTAAAAAATGCGTCATAATCTATGGCACCCAGGCCGGGGATGAGATGGTGGTGCTTTCTTGTGGGCGCAATATCTTCAATGTGGATATGGCCAATTTTATCAAACAGGGTTTCAAGGGCAACTTCAGGTGCCTCTCCCACACAGTAAAAGTGACCCACATCAAAGTTGACCCCCAGGTTTGGAGATGCAAAATCCTTGATAAACGAACTCATCTGACGGCTGTTTTCTATTAACAGATCGGGTTCTGGCTCAATAAGTATGGAGACGCCCAGGGCCTCTGCTTTGGGAATCACCCGTTCAAGCCCCTGGCGGAACAGTTTTAATGATGCGTCCCGGCTCATTTCAACCGGTGGCCCGCCGGGGGGTACCGAGATACATGGGCTTCCCAGGAAATGGGCGATATCCAGACAGTTCAGTGTATGATCAATTCTCTCCTGTCTTCTTGATTCATCCGGCTCTATCCAGGAGGGGAGCCAGGTATTGCCCACGGCAAAAAGAGTGAAACAATTGAGGTTGGTAATCGTCAAATTTAGCTCTTTAAGTAATTGCTTGAAATTTTCAAGATCCTGTTCGTTTGCATCCGGGGGATACAGATGGGGTCTGTCGCACATAATCTCCACCCCTTGAAATCCTGTCTGGGCAATTAATTTAACTGCCTCGGCCAGAGAATATTTAACAAAAGCATTGGTGCTGTATGAAAATACCATTAATTTAACATCCTTATTTTTATCCGTGTAGGGTCGCCTGCAAAAACGGGTGGGTAAGTTTTCCACCGTAGAATCCCAGGCCCATGGCCAAAAGGGCAGGTAAAAGATAATATGGAGCGGGTAAATGCCGTGATCCAACTTCTTATTGGCTTATTCTTTTACAGTTTTTTCCATGCTGAACCCAAGAACAACCATACCGTGCCGACTTGCACTCAATAGATACGTTTAAGGTCATATCATGTCAAGGAAATAAACCATTTCAACGGGGTATTTTATATGAAAAGGTAGCCTCTAAGGTTACCTCATCAGAGCCCCCGGGGAGGGGTAATGGAACAGACCAATTGGGCTGTCTAACAGTTCCGGGTCGCTTCCATTACCCCTCCCCGGGGGCGGCATGATATCATTTGGCTCCGCGTCTACGACCCAATATTTGTTGTGGCAGTGGTGACTGCCATGTATGTCATATAAAAATTTTAGACTTTAATCCTTCCTTTTGTGTTGACAGCTTATAAAAGTAATGATGATAATGGGTGTCGATGGATCTGGATCAGACTCTCTTAATGCGGGCCACAAATACAGGGGTGTCTACGGCATCAACTATTCAATCGGTGAAACCAATAAAATAAAATGATGCGCTTTCTTTTAGGATCAAGGGTTTGACAGATAGACATCCAAATTGTATTATATCTGATAATATAATGTAGTATATAGAGTTAATCGGTCAAGCAAAGGAAAATCTCATGACACTTCACTTGGACCCTATCATGCTGGCAAGACTTCAGTTTGCCTTTACCATATCGTTTCACATCCTGTTTCCGGCGTTTACCATAGGGCTTGCCAGCTGGCTGGCTGTGGTGGAATGGCGATGGCTGAAAACCGGAGATGAGACATACAGGGACGTCTACCAGATGTGGGTGAAAATATTTGCCGTGACATTCGGTATGGGCGTTGTCTCCGGGGTGGTTCTCTCCTACCAGTTCGGCACAAACTGGTCCGTCTTTTCAGACAAGGTCGGCAATGTTCTGGGGCCCCTTCTGGGGTTTGAAGTCCTGACTGCCTTTTTTCTGGAAGCCTCTTTTCTGGGAATCATGCTGTTCGGGTGGAACCGCGTCAGCCCCAAAATGCATTTTTTTGCCACGGTGACGGTTGCCACAGGAACCTTGGTCTCGGCCTTCTGGATTCTGTCGGCTAATTCCTGGATGCAGACCCCCCAGGGATTTTTTATAGGAGATAACGGCCTTTACTATCCCACCAACTGGTTGGCCATTATTTTTAATTCCTCTTTTCCCTTTCGCATGATTCATATGGTGACCGCGGCTTACCTGACAACCGCCTTTGCCGTGAGCGGGGTCGGCGCCTTTTATCTGTGGCGCAAAAAATTCATCCCCCAGGCAAAGATCATGTTCGGCATGGCCATGCTCATGGCGGTATTTGTGGCACCGCTTCAGCTCCTGTTCGGAGATCTTCACGGCCTGAACACGTTCAAGGAGCAGCCGGTCAAGGTGGCTGCCATGGAAGGCCTGTGGGAGACCCAGCAGGGGGCACCGCTGGTATTGTTCGGCTGGCCGGATGAACAGATGGAAACCACCCGGTTTGCCATTGAAATCCCTAAAGTGTCCAGTCTTATTCTCACCCATAGTCTGGACGGAGAGGTCAAGGGCCTGAAAGAGTGGCCAAAAGACAAACGGCCACCGGTTGCGCCTGTTTTCTGGTCGTTCCGGATCATGGTGGGGGTGGGCATGATGATGATTCTGACCGGTGTGTTTGCCCTCCTGCTGTTTTGGAAAAAGCGCCTGTTTGATTCCCCGTGGTTTCATGGCTGGTGCATGTTGATGACGCCGGCCGGGTTCGTTGCGGTTCTTACAGGATGGTTTGTAACGGAAATAGGCCGTCAGCCATATATGGTGTTTAATTCCCTTTTAACGTCTGAAGCCATATCCCCGGTGGCAGGTATCCATGTCGCTCTTTCGCTGCTTGCCTTTATCATCATCTATGGATTTGTGTTTGGGGCCGGGATTTATTATATCATCCGCCTTGTCAAAAAAGGACCCGTTGCTGAAACGGAAACACCCTACGGCGGTCATGGCATTACACAACCCCCCATTGTTTCGGATGCTGTAAAGGCATCAGGAGGAGACCATGTTTAGTTTTCAAGGATTTATTGATCTGCCCCTTGTCTGGTATGCGTTGATCGGCACTGCCATTTTCCTATATGTGCTGCTGGATGGATTTGATCTGGGGATTGGCATCCTGTTTCCCTTTGCACCGTCAGAAAAATGTCAGGACCGCATGATGGGATCCATTGCACCGTTCTGGGATGGGAATGAAACCTGGTTGGTGATGGGCGGCGGTGGACTTTTTGCAGCCTTCCCTCTGGCCTATGCCATTTTGATGCCGGCGTTCTACATTCCCATCATTTTGATGCTTCTGGGGCTTATTTTAAGGGGCGTCTCCTTTGAATTCAGGTTCAAGGCCCACGACCGATCCAAAAAGCGCTGGGGCTATGTTTTTCACTTTGGATCACTGGTTGCCACCCTGACCCAGGGAATGATCCTGGGGGCGTTTGTCCAGGGAATCAGCGTCACCGGAAGATCGTTTAGCGGCGGGGCCTTTGACTGGCTCAATGCCTTCAGTGTCATGACCGGGGTTGCCCTGGTGGCCGGTTATGCCCTTCTGGGAGGGGCCTGGCTGATCATGAAAACCGAAGATGTGACCCAGCAGTGGGCCCGCAAATGCACCGGATACCTGTTCTGGCATGTGGCCTTTTTCATGGGGCTGGTCAGTTTGTGCATGCCGATCATGGATCCGAGAATCCGGGCGTTGTGGTTCAGTATGCCCAACTTCTTTTATCTCGGGGTCATGCCGGTCTCGTGCATGATCCTGTTCTGGAGACTGTGGCATGATCTTCGCCAACAAAATGAATACCGGCCATTTTTCCTGATTCAGGGGATTTTTTTGATGAACTACATCGGCATTGGCATCAGTACCTGGCCCTGGCTGGTGCCATATCAGGTGACCTTTCACCAGGCAGCAGCTGCACCGGAATCACAGTCCCTCCTGCTGGTGGGGGCGGTGATCATGTTGCCGGTTGTGCTTGCCTATACCGGTTTTTGTTACTGGTTATTTCGGGGTAAGAGTTCTCATGAAATTTCTTACTGACACCCGCCGGCAATGGCTCTGGTTTGTCGCGCTCTGGTGCGGCGGACTGTTGTCCGTTGCCCTGTTGGCCGCCATTACCCGCTGGATTGTCCGGCTGGGAGAAACAACCTGAGAAATCTTTAACCTGGAGCTTAAAAAATAAGATAAAAGGTCGTAAATATGGATACAATTTTCTTGATTTCGACACGTAACAAGTTATTTGCACGGTAGTGATTCCTTGGAATTTACAGGGGTGATTTGGATTAACCAGGCAGGGGGGAGGTAAAGAAAAACAAAAACCCCGCTTAATCAGATTCATTTTCTGTTAAACGGGGCGTATGTTTATGAGGATGCTATCCAAAATCAGATGTTATTCTTGGTCGTTATCATTTTCAACAACTTCAATCTCAAGGTTACCAGCGGCACCTTTGATGAGTTCATAGACATTTATTAACGGGAAAATAAAAGTCCCCAATCCAGAATTTGCAATCAACCCCGTTAAAGCACTTCGTAAGTATGGGAATAATAATGCTGGAAAATGAATCAGCACCATATTCTTTTCATTTTCTTTTAATGGTCGGTCTCCCTCTATTTTAAAAAGGCCCGAAATCCCAGCTTTAAGTAGAACAAGTTCGATTGTTGGTTGACCGCTATCGTCATTCCCCATACCAGTTAAATTAATATCCATGCCACACACATATGCTGACTCATTTTTAAAAAACGAGGGTGTGCGTAAGGCGATATTGATTTTCCAACTATTTGTAGGAATATTACCTATAAATCCCAACACTCCCAAGGTTCTTTGTGTTTCGAGATTTAATGAGTCAATTTTATACGACTCAAATTTAAATTCTGATATCATGCGGCTAACAACCTGTTATCATCAGAGGTGACTTTATAACTATACTGGGCTTGATTCCTATTTAAAAGAACATCAACCCTCGGGCTATCAACACATATGTCTTCTATATGAATTTGACCGAATTGGTGACTACTTTTATTATCTGCACATTGACATTCTTGGAAAAAAATTTCAATGTTTTGGGATTCTCTCATTAATTTGCCGATTGGTCCGACTTCACGTTTTTTTAGCCTGTCCCTAAGTTTTTCCGGGCTCAATGCCAACAATTCTGTGAAGGCTTCTTGCATCGCATCATGCACAGCTTGGCTGTTTTTCATGTTTGCCCCCATTTAATAATAGATATTTTTGTCTTTTCGTTGTTTTAATACTTTCCGACACGCTTCTTTATCATGAACATCAAAATCGTTTAGAGTCTCGTATGATTCCACATTAATGCATCCAGTGTCGGTAACAACATAACAATATGCCATGCCATAAGTTTGTGTGGGATAGCATGAGCTTTTGGGTGGATGCACCATAGTGATAATTATTTTTATAGTGGTGTTTAATGTTTTTTCAATTCTTGTTGTGAGCAAATCGTACAAATCACATGCTTTCTCTGAAGAGTCTGGCTGGTCAAGTTTTTTGAACAACTTTAATAATTGCTCTCTCCATTTTGGATCGGTATAGTCGATCACCTCATTTTTTATGGCGGTCAAGGTTGCCCAAACAATTGAACACCTTGAGTCTTCATCTTTTTTGTAAACACCATTTCTCTTGGCATTGACATACCAACCAATAGCTAATTCACGAGCATACCCGGTATTTTCCCAAAAATAAACACCAGTTCCTCTATATCCTGCCCCCACATTGAAACCATTATTTGTTATTTCTAAAAATCTTGTTTGCGTAGTGCCATGAGAACCCGAGTACTTTACAAATTCCGTATTTGTCATTTCAAAATAATAATAAATACCTTTAAGGTAAATTAGAATATAAAGATTCCATATATCATACTACTTCATACTACTTAATATAGACACATATAACACAAAATAAAGGAAATCAATGAAAAAGGACAAAGTGGTGACGGACTATTCTTAGCAATTTTTTTCTAATATAGAAGGTTCCCTTGTCCTGGCTCCGCAATACGCCCGTTGTAAGAGTTCTTCATGGGTGAATTTCATCAGTCTAATTCCCTTTTTAAAATGAGGTTTTTTTAGGTTCACATGGGGTTCATGTCCACCAACTCCCCAGGTGGATAATCTTTTATCCAGGCGGTAGGCTTGCCGTTTATGTCAAAAATAACTCTTATTTTTGCCATCGGCCTTTAGCTCGTAAAACCTAATTTTTCAGGTTTGGGATATAAGTTTTGCTTTAGCAAGATTTTATTGTAAATAATGATAGATTATAGTCTACAAATTCGATATAATAATTATATACATTTATAATACCTTCGCCAATTTTATTTTGGCCTAAATCTAAATGATATATAGTAGTTAAAGAGTCGTGCTCGCACAATATATGGTAGCTAAATTGCAAAATTTCGAATCCCTTTTGAATTTGGCGAAGGTGTTGATTTAACCTGGAGCTTTTAAAAAATGAATATACTCATTACTGGCGGCACCGGATTTATCGGCTCAGCCCTTTGTTCCCGTCTGCTGGACGCTCAGCATCATCTGGTGGTGCTGAGCCGACATCCTGAAAAAATTAAATCGCCTGTCCAGGGTATTGGTTCTTTGGACAACCTGACCGATGATATTGTTTTTGATGCCGTCATTAACCTGGCGGGTGAACCCATTGTGGACAAGCGGTGGAGCGACCGGCAAAAACAACGCATCCTCAGCAGCCGTCTGGATACAACCAAGGCGTTGATTGCATATTTTGCCAGGATAGACCGAAAACCCGACGTGTTTATCAGTGGCTCAGCCATTGGATATTATGGGACGGGCAAAACAAACGAACCCATTGACGAAACAGGATCCGGTGATGACAGTTTTTCCAGCCAGATCTGCCGAGAATGGGAAACCATAGCCCTTGAGGCAGAGCCGCTGGGCATTCGGACCTGTTTATTGCGGACGGGTATTGTACTTGGAAAAGGCGGGGCATTGGGTAAAATGTTAGGCCCGTTTAAACTGGGAGGCGGGGGGAAGATAGGGCAGGGGACCCAATGGATGTCCTGGATTCATATCAATGATTTGATTGGCATTATACTGTATTGTCTTGAACAGGGTGAAGTTCAAGGGCCGGTTAACGGCACCGCACCCAACCCTGTAACTAACCAGCAGTTCACAAAGGCATTGGGAAAGGTGCTGAACCGTCCGACTTTTTTTTCAATGCCAGCAGCAGCCATCAAACTTGCAATGGGGCAGATGGGCGAAGAGTTGTTGCTTACAGGCAAGAGAATCCTGCCTAAAAAAATTCAGGATGCAGGGTATACCTTTCTATATGAGAACCTGAAGGAGGCCCTGGCCGATGTCATATGAAAAACGGCCTTCGTTCAATCACGACCCGTAGAGTGAACTACCCAAGTCTAAAAAACTTGGGTTTCTTGCTTTTCAGAAGTCGGCTTAAAGAAATAAACAATTGCAAAAGAAAAAATCATGTTAATTAAAAAATTAGAAAATCTTAAAAATTAATGCTAAGGAACCAGTCTTAAATAACTTGGCCTTTTCAGAACACACGACCGTTGAAGGATAGTGTTCCCCAATTTTTAAATGGGGATGTTATTGCGGACTCATTCCTAACGAGAGTATTATATTACCTTAAGTGATTTATATGAAAGAGTAGACATGTCTAATATTCTTTCATGCTTCGTTGTGGGTAGGCCGAGGCCAGAATACGGTCTGCCCGTGGCAGTTATATAAAATGACTAAAAAAAAGAAAAAGAATCGGAATTCTAAAAAAATTGTTCAACCAATTCCGTCATCCGTCTTGAAAAAAAATTTGAGTAGCGACAACACTGATAAACAAACTGAAAGAATTCTGAATATCCTCAATGTTGAAGATGAGGAATATGCCGCAGTTAATGAAAATAATGTAAAAATTTATACTGAATATCTGAAATCAGAAATAGAAGTGCCGTGCACCCTTACCGGTATTGAAGATACAGGTTGTTTCAGTTGGGAAGAATATTACACATTTGGACCTGGAAATAAAATCAAATATGAAAAATTGAAAAAAAAACGAGCTTCATATACTGATGAATACACCCTTATCAGAATTGATAATGATTATGATAATTTGATGAAAAAAAATCCCTCAAATGTTAATGAACGGCAACCAGACAGCATAAACAAATCACTATTCAGCAAAATTTTATGGCCTTTACATGCTATCAATAATTTCAGGCAAACACTTGAATTAATAACCTATGTGGATGGTGAGAATAGAATATATGCAAAAGTTCAAAGAATTTCTGATGAAAAGGAATTTATATTGACATTAGAAGATCTTAAAGCTGTTGAAAAATCATCAAAAAATTTTCAATTGCTTGATGACTATGCTGTTTGGTTTGTGAATAATTAAATAGGGGACAAACCACGTTTTTCTCTCCCCCAGCTTCTCTATTTTCTGCTGATGACGGCCACTCCCCACAACGGCAAGGAAGAAGATTTTCAGATCTGGCTCTCCCTGCTGGATGGGAACCGGTTTTACGGGAAATTCCGGGAAGGTGCCCATAAAGTGGCTGTGTCGGACATGATACGGTGCATGGTCAAGGAGGAGCTGTTCAAGTTTGACGGCACCAAGCTCTTCCCAGAAAGAAGGGCCTACACCACCAACTATACCCTGTCCCCCCTGGAAGCGGCCCTGTACGAGCAGGTCATCACCTATGTAAGGGAAGAGATGAACCCGGCCGACCGGCTCGCCGGCAATAAAAAGAACACCGTGGGATTTGCCTTAACCCAGCTCCAGCGCCGCCTGGCATCCAGCCCTGAAGCCATCTTCCAGTCCTTGAAACGCCGCCGTAAACGCCTGGAATCCCGCCTGGCAGAGACAAAACTCCTGGCCCGGGGCGTAGCTTTGAACCAAAACGGCGTTGCCGAAGCCATGGTTCAATACACCACCAAAAAGAAAATAGATGTGCCCGAAAATTTTAACGATCTGGATGAAGAACTCAACGCCGAAGAGTACGAAACCTATGCACAGCAGGTGGTGGACCAGGCAACAGCCGCAGAGACCGTGCCCGAGCTGGAAGCAGAAATCACCATCGAAAAAATACGAACGTATCTGTTTTGAAAAACAGGCCATTCGCCAGTATGAAGCAATTTTTTTTGATCTAAAAATAAAGTCAGTAATTACAGCTAATTGACAATAGCATATATTCAGCTCCCATATAGTGGTCCATCTTATGACCAACCCCCAAGAACACTACGGTTATGCAATGTATAAAGCAAAACCTTTATATCAAGGGATTGTTAATGGTGCAAAAGTTTATTGGAATTGATGTTGTTAGAAATAAAAGCGTAATAAAAAATGCACTCGGATAAAATAAAGCTGCGCCGCTTTGCTATGCAGCTTTATTTCGCCGGTGATGTTAATCGTTATGCAGTAAATGATAATATGTATTGAACGAATATAATTCGAGGAGAAAAATATCATGGGAAAAAAAGATTTTGACAATTTCTTAAATAAACAGGTACAAGAAAAAGATGCTGGAAAACAGATTGATTGGAAGGCTAAACGATATGAATGGATAAAATATCTTGACCAATTCTACAAAACGGTTGAAGAATTCCTTTCTGAATATTTGGAAAGTGGTAAAATCAATTACGAATATTCCGAAAAAAAGATTATCGAAGATTATATAGGTGAATATTCGGTAAAAGTGCTTCAAATTGAATTAGGCCCCCATACAATTAAATTAGAACCAATAGGAACTAATTTAATTGGTGCCAAAGGACGCGTAGATCTTATGGGCGTAAATGGGAAAGTTAAATTTGTATTAGTCGATAAATCATCTTCAGGCCCAAGGATCAAGATGACAGTTTGGGTAAGTGGTGAGAAACCGCCTGAAAAAGAGGAGGAAAAAAAGGATATAGAATGGGGTTGGAAAATCGCAACGCCTCCTCCAAGTATTCAATACATTGATCTGGAACAAGATACTTTTTTCGATGCATTAATGGAGGTTGTCGGTGGTTAAAAAAGACTTTTTTTCGAATGAACACTTGAATCTTAGAGATATATCTCTACATCATTCCGATTCTGAAATTTCATTGAAAAAATATTTTTTAAACGCAAGAATTTACCCAGAGCGTTTTTCAACATACACAAATGATGAGATGGTATAATGAGTAAATACACACAGGTTGTCATCTTGTGCGAAGACCGACAACAGGAAGTTTTTGCCCGACATTTTCTTATACACAGTTTTCCTGTCCCTATTTTCCTTCCTTTCCATAGTGTTACATTTCGATAAAGTTATTGACAAATTTTCAGGCTGGGCGTATGCAATAAAGGTTAAAAAAATGATGTTTATTTAAATTGCAACATTACATAAGCCAACAGCCGGGAACCGGAATGCTCAAACTTGATGAGATCAAAAAAGACGTCCAGATCAGCGGCATCCAGCCTGATGAAATCGTGCGCATTGTCCAGGTGGAGCCCGTGGGAGACGCGGCCCTTACCGTCTATTATAAAGACAGCCAGGGAAAACTTGGTGAGCAGATGCTGTTCCGCTCGGACGAATCCCGCCTTTCCCTGGCCACAGCCGGTCGTGCCTGGGCCTTTGACGCACCCGGTGCAGAATTCAAACTGGGCCTGGAAGCCTGGCGCATCTCCCAGGCAGCCCTGTTTGATCCCATGATGGCCGTGCACACCTCCAATGTGGAACCCCTTCCCCACCAGATTTCCGCCGTATATGAATCCATGCTCCCCAGACAGCCCCTGCGCTTTGTCCTGGCAGATGATCCCGGAGCCGGCAAAACCATCATGGCAGGCCTTCTCATCCGGGAACTCCTGATGCGGGCCGATGCCAAACGCATCCTCATCGTAGCCCCGGGTTCCCTGACAGAACAATGGCAGGATGAGCTCATTGAAAAATTCAGCGTGACCTTTGAAATATTCAGCCGGGAAAAACAGGAGCAATGCGCATCGGGCAACTATTTTGAAGAGGCCAATCAGCTGATCTGCCGCCTGGATCAGCTGTCCCGCAGTGAAGAACTCCAGGAAAAACTGGATGCCACCGACTGGGATCTCATCATCGTTGATGAGGCCCACAAGCTGTCGGCACATTATTTCGGTAACAAAGTAAAAGAAACCAAATGCTTTAAACTGGGCAAGCTGCTGGGGGCCATTACCCGGCATTTTCTGCTGATGACGGCCACCCCCCACAACGGCAAGGAAGAAGATTTTCAGATCTGGCTCTCCCTGCTGGATGGGGACCGGTTTTACGGAAAATTCCGGGAAGGTGCCCATAAAGTGGATGTGTCGGACATGATGCGGCGCATGGTCAAGGAGGAGCTGTTCAAGTTTGACGGCACCAAACTCTTTCCCGAAAGAAGGGCTTACACCACCAATTATACCCTGTCTCCCCTGGAAGCAGCCCTGTACGAGCAGGTAACCACCTATGTAAGGGAAGAGATGAACCGGGCCGACCGGCTCGCCGGCAATAAAAAGAACACCGTGGGATTTGCCTTAACCCAGCTCCAGCGCCGCCTGGCATCCAGCCCTGAAGCCATCTTCCAGTCTTTGAAACGCCGCCGTAAACGCCTGGAATCCCGCCTGGCAGAGACAAAACTCCTGGCCCGGGGTGTAGCTTTGAACCAAGACGGCGTTGCCGAAACTATGGTTCAATACACCACCAAAAAGAAAATAGATGTGCCCGAAAATTTTGATGATCTGGATGAAGAACTCAACGCCGAAGAGTACGAAACCTATGCACAGCAGGTGGTGGACCAGGCAACCGCCGCAGAGACCGTGCCCGAGCTGGAAGCAGAAATCACCATCCTCAAACAGATTGAACACCAGGCCCTGACAGTGGTCCAGTCTGGCAACGATAAAAAATGGGAAGAGCTCTCCTGCCTGATTCATGACACCCCGGAGATGTTCACCCCCGGTGGCACCCGGCGCAAACTCATCATCTTCACGGAACATAAAGACACCCTGAACTATCTCGTCACCCGTATCCGGGACATGCTGGGCAATCCCCATGCCGTGCGCATCATATCTGACACCACCAACCGGGATGAGCGCCGGAAAATCCAGGAAGAGTTCAGAAATGATCCTGAAGTGATTGTCCTCATTGCCACAGATGCCGCCGGTGAAGGCGTCAACCTTCAGAATGCCAACCTCATGGTCAATTACGACCTGCCCTGGAATCCTAATCGGCTGGAGCAGCGGTTCGGCAGAATCCACCGCATCGGCCAGACCGAGGTGTGTCATCTGTGGAATATCGTGGCCAATGAAACCCGGGAAGGCGATGTGTTCCAAAAGCTGTTCTCCAAGATTGAGATAGAAAAACAAGCCCTGGGGGGCAAGGTCTTTGATGTGCTGGGGGAAGCCTTTGACAATGTTTCCCTGAAAGATCTGCTGGTGGAAGCCATTCGGTACGGGGAAGACCCGGAAGTAAAGGCCCACATGAATGAAATCATTGAAGGCGACCTGGACACCGATCGCCTCAAGGAGATCCTCAAGCACAATGCCCTGGTGGAACAGCACATGGGGCTGGAAGAACTCTACGCTGTCCGGGACGAGATGGAAAAAGCCGAAGCCCGCAAGCTGTAGCCCTATTTTATCCGGGCTTTTTTTGCCGAAGCCTTCCAGAGCATTGGTTAACCCCACGGATGAGGGCATGGTTCCCCGGATTTTATTTATGGTGGATCACACGGTGAAGGAAGCCCCTTCGGGTGGCGGTGCCAGGACAAAAGAGGTGGCCTCCCGACGTCTGCAGTTTGTGGCCATTGATGAAACGGGCCATGCCCTGAATGCTGGCTGGGCACCCCATCTGGATCTGTTACCCATTGATCCTGATGACTTGAAACTTGTGAAGGACATTGTCAATGCCCCCTGGCTGAACAATAATCTGGAAACCCTGGCCCTGACCCATGCCTCCCAGAAGCTGGTGCCTGACCATTACCGGGAGGTGAAACAGCGAAGGGAGCAGCAGGCAGATAAAATCCTGGCAGCTATTAATGATCGCCTGGTGCGGGAGATCAACCATTGGTCGGACCGGTACATCAAACTGAAAGATGATGTCAGTGCCGGGAAGCAGCCCCGGGTGCAGCCGGAAATGGCCCGCCGTCGGGTGGATGAACTCACCGCACGCCTGGAACAGCGTAAATCTGAATTGACGGCTTCTAAAAATGTGGTTTCCAGCACCCCGGTGGTCATTAGTGCTACCCTTGTCATCCCCCAGGGGCTTTTGAAATTCCGCAAGGGGGAGAATGCTTTTTCTGTGGATGCCGACAGCCGGGCACACGTTGAGCGGGTGGCCATGGAGGCTGTCATGGAAACGGAAAAAGGGAAACGGAAAAAGGGTTTGGCCATGAAGTAACGGATGTGGGGGCGGAAAAATGTGGATGGGATGTGACTGCCCGACCCCGGCCTGGCATTGACGATGCCGTAAAACCGGATCGGCACATTGAGGTGAAAGGCCGAAGCAAAGGGCAGACCACCATTACGGTGAGCCGTAATGAGATTATTTATGTCCTGAATCAGGCGGATAAGTTTATTCTTGCTGTTGTTATTGTGGATGGAAATACTTTTGAAGAGCCTTTTTATATTAAAAATTCGTTTCAAACCGAGCCTGAGTTTGGTATTGCTGGTGTTAATTATGATTTGGGGAAGTTGCTGTTGAAAGCGGTACCGCCGGAGCAGACATTATAAACAAAATTTTGAATAATTATTTATCTCCAGTTTGATGATTAACTGTATATTTTTCATTTTGTAGTATCTGCTGAATTTTCCACCTATGGAGGAATTAGCTCGTTATCTATACCTGACTATGCTATGATATGGATAGCTAGTTAAAGGCATTACATCCATCTTATATAGGCTTAGGAGGTATTTCAATGATAAAAAATACTTTTGAAAGTTCTTTTCCCCCCTGAATGGGTTGAAACTAACATCAAAGATTCAACTAATGAACTCGTAATTATCCGTGACATAATTCCATGGCAAAAAATTATTGACCGTTTGTGCCCTTTTTATGATGATTCTAAAGGGGCTTTTGGAAAATCTCTCAGAACAATGATAGCCCTCTTAATAATATTACGCTATAGAAGCTTGAGTGATCGAAAAGTCATTGTAGAAGTACAAGAAAATCGCTATATTCAATACTTTTGCAATGTGCCAGATAGTATTTTGAGGACATTTATCCATCACAGTTCCTTATGTGTCTTCAGAAAACGTCTCGGTAAGGAAGGTATAGCAATAATAGAAGATGAAATTTTTGAATTTTTTCGCAAGGTTGGAGTAATTAAGGGTGACAATGCTTTAATTGACTCAAGCGTATTACCTAACGATATCATTCATCCCAATGATGTACTGCTAGTTCATAAAGCCTTTAAAAAAATGGCGCAATTTGCAAAATTACACGGAATTTTGGTATGGTGGGATGAAGATTTAATAAAAAGATTATGGCGTGAATATAGATTGACAAAAAAGGCTAATCGCTTGGATTGGTTGAGAAAATTCAATGCCCTTTTTGTTCTTGCTTTCAAAACCTTTAAGAAGGAAGTTCAAGCTTTAAAAATTCCACAAACCACTGAAAAGAGAAAAAACAAAGCTGAAAGACTGTGTAGACTTCTTGAGTTGTTTCAAGAGCAGACTGCGAAAAAAGTTGAGGGTGAAATTCACATAGAAAACCGTATAGTATCACTTGATGAGCCAGAAGCACGACTTATTAAGAAAGGAAAAGAGCATCCTGCCTGTGAATTCGGTTCAAAAATTCAAATGAGCTTTAACCGGGAAGGCTTTATGATTACCGTTGAAAATTTTATTGGTAATCCCAACGATAAGACTCTATTCCCATCAACACTCGCTATTTTTAAAGAACGTATGAGGGAAGATCCGGAAAGTGTCATTACTGATCTCGGCTACCGAAGCCGAAATAATTTTAAAGTCTCAGAGGATATCCCCAATGTGTTTTTGGGGCGTAGCAATGATGTCTGTGAAGAAAAAAAGGAATTTTGTTGCAAAGCAAGGTCAGCAACAGAAGGTTTCATCGCGGTTGCAAAAAATATCAGAGGTTTTGGGCGTAGCCTTTACAACGGTTTTGAGGGAGATCGGGTATGGTCACTTCTTTGTCAAACCTCTTATAATTTAAGGAAGTTCATTTTACTTCTAAAAGATGAAAAAATAAGCGAACAAAGCCTGATTAAGCTTAATCTGGCATAATCGTCAAATAATGTCAGAGCAAAAAGTCAATTTAGTATAATATACTGAGCGTATAATTTCGCCCTTGGTACATGTATTTGATAAAATAATGATGAGTTACCCCATAGTTCGTTCGTGAATTTTGTTTATTTTTTGTTAAAATTTAAAATCGAATTATATGCAAAGAACATGCCAAATTCAAAATTCACCGGATACTTTGTAGTAATATACAGTTCCAGATAATAACTTGTTGGAAGGACTCGCTGCGCTCGCCTTCCAACCAAAAGTTGCAACAGACACGCTTCGCATGCTGATGAACTTTTGGTTGGGTGTAAATCGAAAAACTATTTTTTCTTTATCGAAAAATATTAACATGGTATTGAAGGAAGTTATTGGAGTTGGTCATAAGATGGGCCACTATACGGGAACTGAATATATGTTATTGCCAATTGGGTGTAATTATTGATTTGGGAAGTGATAAATTAAAACGTACCTTATAGCAATTTTTGTCTATACAAAAATTGCCACCATAGTACGTACCTAAGCGTGTTAAGTCTAAGAAATAAGAAAAAAACGATTTGTCATAAGATCCCTTTTAATATGTTAGTTCCCAATTTTATTTTTAGGTCAAAAAAAATTACTTCAAAATGGCCCATGTTATGATCAACCCCAAGTTATTTTAATATTCAATACCAAGGATAATATTGATAAATATGAAACAATTAAATCTTTTTAATACCAGCAAGTCTTCTAAAAGCTGGTTTAGTGAGGCTCTCGTTGCATTAGATGCATCTGATGAGAAAATAGCATGGCCGGATAATTTTGGACAAAAGCTATATGAAAAATTAAAAAATAAAAACAAAATTAATATACTAAGCCTATTTAGCGGGGGTGGTGGGTTGGATATTGGTTTCAGAGATGCTGGGTTCAACATAATTGAATGTGTTGAAATTGAAAAAAAATTTACAGACACTTTAGAAAAAAATTCAAATAAAAATGAAAAACTTTTCAATACAAAAATTACCAATATTGATATCAGAGAATATACACCACAGGTTGGAAATATTGATTTTATTATTGGTGGTCCCCCATGTCAAACTTTTTCGGCCGCTGGTGCAAGAGCGGCTGGAGTTAAAGGATTGGCTGACCAAAGAGGCACTTTATTCGAAGAATATGTAAGAATTTTAAAAAAATTACAACCAAAAGGTTTTTTATTTGAAAATGTTTATAGAATAGTTGGTGCGCAAAAAGGTAAGCCTTGGCAACTTATTCAAGAAGCATTTAAAAATGCTGGATATAAATTACATTCGAGGATTATAGATGCTGCTGATTATGGTGTTCCACAGCACAGAGAAAGATTAATAATTGTTGGTGTAAAAAATGGTGATTTTTTATTTCCTTATCCGACTCATGGCCCTGACTCTAAAGATTGCAGACCATATTATAATGCAAAAAATGCAGTACAACAAATTGACACCTCAAAATGTAAGGTTGGTATCAGTGGTCGCCATGGTTATTTACTAGACAACATACCTCCAGGGTTAAATTATAGTTTTTATACCGAAAAAATGGGGCATCCTAACCCAATATTTGGATGGAGATCTAAGTTTTCAGATTATTTATATAAAGCTGATCCAGACAAACCTGTTAGAACTATAAAAGCACAAGGAGGGCAATACACAGGCCCATTTAGTTGGCAAAATCGTCCATTTAATGTTGAGGAATTAAAAAGGTTACAAACTTTTCCTGATAACTACAATATTGTTGGTAGTCGTCAGACATCAATTATGCAGTTAGGGAATTCTGTCCCACCACAGGCAGGTAGAATATTAGCAATATCAGTATTAAGTCAAATATTTAAAATTGACTTACCCTTTGAAGTTAATCTAATGCCCAACAGCATGGAGTTAGGTTTTAGAAAGAGAAAGTCAAGCTTAACAAAAATTTATGCAAAAAAAGCTAAAGAGGCTATTATTAATCAAAATAAAGCTGGGCTTTTTAAGAAAAAAGTATCGGTCACATCTCAAGGGGAAATTACACAATATTTAAATAATGGTATTGAGCTAAATGATGTCGATTTACAAGGTGGTATTACGTTTAACTTTAAATTTAATCTCAATAGTGACTGTTGGGATTTTATTGTTTCAGAAGAGCAAAACTTAGAAAAAAAATATTATTCCATTGAAATTAATCTCTCTGGAATACATTCACAGATATTAGGGACTAAAAAAATTATACTTTCTTCTCTAAGCGAAAGTTATTATTCTTTAGTAGCTATCTGGAAATATTTAGAAAAAACTCTCAAAGAGATCGCACACAAAGATGATCTTATACAACTCTTTGGTTACTATCAATATAAACAGGATAGTTCCTTTAATTTTGGATTGTTAAATAATGAACTTTCAAACAAAAATTTTTGGATTTTAGCAAAAAATATTACAAATGGTATTGCTATTGGTAAACAACTACATATTGATGAAATTTCAGAAATTTTTCAGTTAGAAAAAAAAATATTTTTAGAGGAAATAAACAATTTAAAAAAAATTGGATTTGAAATTAGAAACCACAATACAAACCCTCAAATAAAAAACGATTATTTTTTGATACCATATCAATTTCCTACTTTAAACAAACGTAGCTTACAAAGGTTGACTTATTTGCAATGAAATATTCAATTAATGAAAATAATGAAAGATTCTTAAAGGTATTTGAAGGCAGAAGTGAGTACAATTCGTTGTCAGGAAGTAAACAAGAATTCAAAGAAGGAAAGTTATCAAATGATTCAAAAATACGAATTAAGTTAATAAAAGATGCATTTGAAGACGGTTTTTTGGAAAAAATAATTTTGGATTTAAAAGACCGTAAAGTAAAAATTTCGATAGATAATTTAAAACAAGATGTAATTGATAATATAAGAATTTTAGTGGATTCAATTACGAGTGAGGTTGGGCGGGCTTTAGTTGCTTTATCTGTTATGCAACTTTCAATTAAGTCAATTGCTCCTCAGCAAAATATTAGACTACACAAAGGAAGTGTCAATAAAAATTCATTTTCATGGATAAATGGCATATCAATGAGAGTTCTCGATAAAAATTATGTAACACCAGTTTTAAGAAAATATAATCTTTTAAGGTTAAACGCTGATGGCTTTATGATGACCAGAAGCTTAGCTGAGAATTATCCTTATACTAAATTATATAAAGCAAGACTACGAGGTGCAAGAGAACAATGGTTAAATATTGTAGATATCCTTGAAAACGGCGACTCTTCACCATTAATTGCCTTGCAATATTTAATATCCCTCCTTCTTAACCAAGCTTCTGACTTTGATGAAAAATGTAGCGCACTTATTAATCATAAAGATTCATTTTTGAACAAAGAGCCTGATGAATATGAAATAAAAAATATTATTACTAAACATATTGAAAGGTCGGATTATGCTGCAAGATTAATGGAAGTTGCAATGCATTCACTAATGCAAGCAATTATTGAAACAGGTTCATTAACAGATCTCGAATTAAAACCTCTTTCACAAATGCGCTCGGCAAATAAAAAACATGGGAATGTTGGTGACATAGAATTACTTGAAAACAATGAAATTGTTGAAGCATGGGATGCTAAATATGGTAAAAACTATCTTCGTGATGAAATTGATGAAGTATCAGAAAAACTTGAACTTCATGAAAAAATAGAAACCGTTGGTTTTGTAATAACTGCCACGCCAAGTAGAAATGATGAAATTAATAAAAAAATAAACGATGTATATCAACTTTACGGATTAAATATAAAAATATTATCATTTGATGACTGGGTTGCTTTCAACTTCGATAGAGTAGTTGAGTCAGGTTTATCGAGTAAGCAAGCATTAGCGTATCGTTGGTTATCAGCTTATACAGAATCATTAGCACAGAAAAGAAGAGAGATTGCTCCAATTGATGAACCTTGCTTTGAATGGGTAACTTCATTGATCAATTGTATTGAAACCACCCAACAAGAAAATGCAGGGGACGCAAAAAAACCGCGCCCCTGATTTAAGCGTTATAAGAAACTCCATCCAAAATACTGGAATCATGAGAGTTTCAGTTTTTATTGTGGCAGGTGTTTACTGCCATGTGGGTTATATAAGGAATCAAAAAGATGATAAATGTGGGAAGCTTCAGTATCGGCAAAACCATATCCATGGAAATCCATATTTCAGATTACTCAGAACTGAATTAGAGTCTCTCGTAAAAGAACTGTTCGGTGAAGATCATTTAAAAGAGAAAAAATTGTAAAATGAACTATCGCAGGTAAATAGAAAAATAAGGTATCCTATTCAAATTTCGGGGTAGACGCCGTTTAATCTTAAGAATTAATTTTTTAGGTTCAGTAAATACAGCATGTTATAAAATAATTTATTAATATTGGGCATCCTTCATATTACTTCAAAAATACTTTACAGTCTTTTGGGAAAAGCCCCTAAAAATGGGGAATGATCTCAAAAAGTGTAAATCACTTCTGAATGATGCTTAATATTGCATAATTTTACCCCGAAATTTGAATAGGATACAAAATAAGGGATTTGAAAAAGCAAATAAAAATACTTGAAAAAAGAAAAACCAGCTTAGTATCCGAGAAAATCATTATTGATCTATTAATTATCCCCATGGATGACAATGGCAAAAAATGTGAAGATTTCTCAGAAGACTGGGAAATCTTATTCACCACGGATAGAATACGAACCAACGAGACAGGGCACACCTTTATCCCTCTCAGAACAACGATCACCTTTGATTTTGTAAAAAACAGCTATGCTTCTCAACAATTTATTCTTCAAGAGTGGCCTGAACTCAAACAGGAAGATCTTGACTGGTTTAACTCGATGTTCAAGTTTTTGTGCAACCATTGTAAACACTATGCTTGTGGGTGATGTTTTTTTGTGACTTCAAATTATCAACACAACATAAGTTATTAATATTGTTATATATTAAAAATCATGCCAACATAATATTTATTTAGGAGACTAAGTAATATTATGTAATTATATTAAAGGTTTAAAAAAAACTTGAACATCGAGTTTAATGTTGAGAACGGTAAAAAAACAAATTTCCACTTTGATGAATTCCCATTTTTTTACATGGATGCCCAGCGGGACATACTGGAGGACACAAAATTACAAAGTTCTTATCTTGGAAAAATGTTGTCCAAAATCAAATATACTCCGGAAGAGATCAGGGAGATTGAAGATCAGATCAAAGCATTAAATGAAAAGGCCGTCAGCACCAGCGATATTTTGAAAAATATCAAAACAACACTAAAAGAGCTGGATACCGCAATGGATACCAGCAGTGAAGGGATTGAACTTACACCTTTTACCAAGAAAATTTGTGATTTAAATAAGGGCTTAACCATTTATTATAATGACAGCTATGACAGTTTTTCCATGGAATATCATGGTATGGGAACAAGAAGCTGGTCTTCGCTTTTGACTTTGAAAGCATTTATTTCCCTGCTTTCTAAAAATGCTGAACAAGAGAGATCGATACTGTTTCCTGTCCTTGCCATAGAAGAGCCGGAAGCCCACTTGCATCCCAATGCTCAAAAAAAGCTGTTTGGTCAAATAGATGCCATTCCCGGTCAAAAAATCATTTCCACACATTCCCCTTATATTGCTGCAACAGCCAAGGTGAGTCAGATCCGAAATTTTTACAAGGATCAACGGGTGATTTGCGGCAGGATCGATGCGGACAAATTGAAAAAAGAAGAAATCAGAAAAATGGATCGTCAGGTTATCAACACCCGGGGAGAAATATTTTTTTCCAGATTGATCATTTTCTTTGAAGGGGAAACCGAAGAACAGGCCCTGCCTCTCTTAGCAGAAAAACACTTTGGCAAAACAGCCGTGGAAATGGGTTTAAATTTTGTAGGGGTTGGTGGTTTTGGCGGATATTTGCCATTTTTGTACTTTGCAGAAGCATTTAACATTCCATGGTTTATTTTCAGTGATGCAGAAAATATCCCAAATAAAATGGTGAAAGAAAGTGTGCAGAATCAGTTTTTAAAATGTACTTCTCTGAAAAAGGAAAGGGATTGTATTGTATTTTTAGATGACGGAAATGATTTTGAAAAACAGCTCATTTATGATGATTTTAGAGATGAGATTAAAAAAGCCATTGCGTATTTCGATGTATATGAAAATGACCATCATCGAGCAGCAAAGGAGCCGGAACGATTAGTGGAAATCCAAAACTACAAAGATGATGTATTATACAAAATCATTACTGATACTAAAACACAGTATGGCCCTGTCATAGCAGAACAAATCATTCAAAGTAAAAAAGACCTGCCTCCAAAGGTCATTGATTTATTTGAAAAAATAAGCGCCATTTTAAAAATGGGGGGGGCAAAGACATGACAACAGTAATTGAATTGTCCGTCAATCAGACAAAAATTGTCTATGCCGAAAATGGGCCGATTTATGTGAAAGCCGTTGCCGGAAGTGGCAAAACCCGGGTGCTGACGGAGAGATTGCGTTATTTATTGACGAAAACAAATAAAAAAATCCTTGCACTGACCTTTACTAATAAAGCAGGAAAAGAGATTGAAGAACGATTAACGAACATACCGGATATAAAAAATCGGGTTTTTCTGGGGACTTTTCATGCATTTTGTCAATCCATACTGGAAAATCATGGCAGATTGATCGGCCTTGCCCAAATGCCGCATATTTTTGAAGAGGAGTCAGACCGTCTGGAACTGGTTGAGCAGGCCATCAGGCAAACCCCGTCATGTTCCGCCAAATATAAAAACCAGGATATAAAAAAACAGAAAAACTTTCGTTATGGTGTTTTGAATTTTATCTCAAAGATAAAAAGAGAGTTAATCGCTGACAGTGACGTTGGAAATCATACCAATGATGAAAATTTGGTGTTGATATATCACAATTATCGAGGGCTCCTGCACGCACAAAATGCCATTGATTTTGATGATCTGTTGAAGCTCACTTATACTTTATTGGTGGATCATCCCAAAACAGCGGCGTTGTATCGTCGAAGTTTTTTTGCCATCTGCATAGATGAAGCCCAGGATTTGAACAACGCCCAATATCAACTGCTGAGGGCTTTAACCAATGGAGAGTTTACAAATATCATGATGGTGGGTGATCCCAACCAATCCATTTATCATTTTAATGGGTCTTCAGCAGATTATATGGATCGGCATTTTGTTAATGATTTTCATCCGGTTGTAATTGAACTCAGTGAAAATTATTGTTCATCAAAAGCTGTATTAACGTCTGCAATAAAAATTATCCCGGAAGCAGAATACATAGCAGGAACCGTCAAAAAAGGAATTTTTCAGATTCATGCCCTGGATAATGAAGAGACTGAAGCCCAATGGGTTGTTGATAAAATCAACGCATTAATTGCCTTGAAAAAGCACAATGATATTGAAGGACCGATTACATATGAAAAAATAGCAGTGCTTGCAAGAAACAGATATATTTTCTTGTCCTTGGAAACTCAGTTAAAAGATGAAAACTTGCCATTCTATTACAAAATGACTCCGGGAGGGATTCAGTTTGAATCTGATTTGATGGTTATCTTTGATCTTGCATTAAGGGTAAGGTTAAATTCCCAGGACAGCTTACATAAAAAAAGATTGTTCACCAGTTTAAAAATAGAGCCCACGGCAAACACTAATCTAAAAAATATCAGTTTGCAGATTACGAATGAGTTGAATAAAAATATTCTTTTATTGGTTTTAAAATTAAGCGAGGATGGCAATAATCTTAAGCAACTGCTGGGAGATTTTAAGGATAATTTAAGGATACAAGATGAAAATGAAAAGAATATGATTTTTAAGGATATTGATGAGTTGCTTAAGCACTGGCACAATTATGCAAAGAATACTGATAATAAATCATTGCATCAATTTAAAAATTCCATGGCATTGGGGCGGACCCATCCCTTAATACACCATTCCGGTATTACCTTAAGCACTGTGCACACGATGAAAGGGCAGGAGTTTGATATTGTTTTTGTGATTGGCATGGATGATGAAACATTTCCTGATTATCGAGCGGTACGTCGTGGAGGTATTGAGATGACTCAAGAAAAAAACAATCTTTATGTTGCATTTACAAGAGCAAAGCGGTTTTTGTATGTGACATGGCCACAAAAAAGGATGATGCCCTGGGGAAATTATAAAATTCGAAATATTTCTCGGTTTTTAAAAATTTTCAATGAGTCAATTTGATTATGGATGCCTCAAGTAAGGTCGGACAGACTGGCGAACAACTTGAATTTGGCTTTTAATCTTCGGGAGAAATAATGCTCAAAAAAATGACCATCAAAAATCTGACAGTCTTCCCTGGAGCGGAACTTATTTTTTCCAGTGGATTGAATGTGATCATCGGGGAAAATGGTTCAGGGAAATCACATATTTTAAAAACCGCGTATTCGATGATGGCTGCAAGTGCTGAAGAGGGTAGAAACCCAAAGGCCGGGGACCCCACAAAAGCGCTGCTGCAAAAAAAATATGCTGAAAAACTGATCAACGTATTACGACCGGATACTCTGGGCCGGCTGGCCCGTAGAAAACAGGGTCGGGAACGGTGTGAACTTGGTCTTGAATTTTCTAATTCAACCTTAAATACTGGATTCGGGTTTGCTACATCCAGCAAGACAGATGTGCAGATTGATCAGTTGCCCCAAAGCTGGCAAAAAACGGTTCCAGTTTTTCTTCCCACCCGGGAATTGTTGACTATTTATCCCGGGTTTATCTCTATGTATGAAAATCACTATCTGGAATTTGAAGAGTCCTGGCGGGATACCTGCCTGTTGCTGGGAGCCCCTGCATTGAAAGGCCCCCGGGAGAAAAAAACGGCATCCCTGCTGCAACCCCTTGAGGAAGCCATGGGAGGCAAAATTGTTCTGGATAATACCGGCCGCTTTTATCTTGCCATCCCGGGTCAGGGGAATATGGAAATCTCTCTGCTTGCGGAAGGTTTGCGCAAACTTGCCATGCTGGCACGACTCATCGGAACGGGTTCGCTGCTGGACAAGGGATATTTGTTCTGGGATGAACCCGAGGCAAACCTAAATCCCCGCTTGGTCAAAATTGTGGCAAGGGTTATTCTCCACCTGTGCAAAAACGGTATTCAGGTATTCATTGCCACCCATTCTCTGTTTCTATTGCGTGAGCTTGAAATTCTGTCCCAGGACAAGCAATTTAATAAAATCAAGCAGCGCTATTTTGCATTGCCTGTAAAGACCGACGGTGTGGAAGTGGAGCAAGGCAATTCTGTGGAAGATCTTGCCTCCCTTATTTTGCTTGACGAGGAGCTGGAGCAGTCCGACCGTTTTCTGGCAGCTGGAGAGATCAATGCAACAAATAGATGAAGGTAGACTAAGTTTTTTCTTTCCAGACAACACAGTTGCATCTAAATATGATGAGTGGTCTTTTTATCGCAATCAGTTCAACAGCGCTTTTGGTGGCACCAAAGCCGTTGATCTGATTCATGTGGATGCCAGGCAGACTTGGTTGATAGAGGTCAAGGATTATAGGATTCACAGGCGTACAAAAGTCATCGACATTGGAGATGAAATCAGTTTCAAAGTCAGAGATACCTTGGCTGGTCTTGTTGCGGCACAATGCAATGCCAATGATTTTGACGAGATGCGTATTGCAAAAAACGCAATTAGACAGACTCGCATCAGAATTATCCTGCATCTGGAACAACCTCGAAAACATTCAAGATTATTTCCAAAGGCCATTGATCCATCAAAGGTGGAGCAAAAATTAAAGCAATGCTTGAAATCTGTGGATGCCCATCCCTGTGTCGTTGACAAAGACACTCTGGAGAACAGACTTGAAATGAACTGGACAGTAAAAAGGAATCTAATATGAGCTTAAAACCATGGCGGGAAATAGCCCGTCCCCACAAAGATGTGCTGCAGGGTACCTTTAAACAATCCGAGTTTGCCGCAGATATTTCCCAGGTGGTGGCAGGCACTGCCCCCCCGGAGTACCAGGATGCCCAGGCATTTTTTGCCCGCACCTTTATCACGGAGGGCATGCGCCTGCTCTTGATTTCCGTGGCCCGACGTCTCACCGGACAGGGTGGAGATCCCGTGATTCAGCTCCAGACCGCCTTTGGTGGGGGCAAAACCCATACCATGCTGGCAGTGATGCATCTGGCATTGCGAAAGGTCAGCACCGATAACATGGAAGGCATTCCTCCCCTCCTGGATGAGGCCGGTATCCCGGATTTGCCCGGTGCCCGGGTGGCGGTGATTGACGGCATAAAGCTTTCCCCCAGCCAGCCCCAGCAACATGGCAATATAACCGCCAATACATTGTGGGGGGAACTTGCCTGGCAGCTTCTGGGAGAAGAAGGTTACGCCATGGTGGCCCAAAGTGATGCCGACGGAACCTCCCCGGGTAAAGGGGTGCTGCATCAGCTAATCCAAAGTGCAGCCCCCTGTGTCATTCTCATTGACGAGCTGCTGGCATTTATCCGTCAGCTGGAGATCGGTCATCACTTCAAGGCCGGCACCTTTGACAGCAACATCTCTTTTATCCAGGCACTCACCGAAGCCATGAAACTGGTGCCCAACGCCATGTTACTGGCATCTCTGCCGGAATCTGAACTGGAGGTGGGCGGCACCATGGGCCAACGGGTGCTCAATTCACTGGAAAAATATTTTGCCCGGGTGGAATCGGTGTGGAAACCCGTGGCCAGCACCGAAGCCTTTGAAATTGTTCGCCGTCGACTGTTTGAGCATGCCGGGGACCCCTCCCAGGTGGAAGCTGTCTGTCAGCCGTTTTTTGAATTTTACCGCGATCACAGCAAGAAATTTCCCCAGGAAACCCAGGCCAATGACTATTATGTACGCCTGTGCCACTCCTACCCCATCCATCCTGAAATCTTTGATCGCCTGTACGAAGACTGGTCAACCCTGGATAAGTTTCAACGCACCCGGGGGGTATTGCAGTACATGGCCATTGTGATCCATCGCCTGTGGAATTCCGATAACCGGGATGCCTTGATCATGCCGGGTTCCATTGCGCTGGATGATAGCACCGTCCGGGACAAGAGTATCCACTACCTGCCCCAGGGCTGGGAACCGGTGATTGAAAAGGAGGTGGATGGGCCACGGTCGGAACCTGCCAGTATTGATGGTCATGATACCCGGTTCGGGTCGGTGCAGGCGGCCCGGCGGGCCATGCGGACCATTTTCCTGGGCAGTGCCCCCACGGTTTCAAAGCAGATGGTAAAAGGGCTGCTGGTGGAGCGGATTTTGTTGGGCTGTGCACAGCCCGGACAAACCGTGGAGGTGTTTGAAGATGTGTTGCGGCGATTGCATGACCGGCTTCAATATCTCTATTTTGATGACAATCGCTTCTGGCTGGATACCCGGCCCAACCTGCGCCGGGAGATGGAAAGCCGTAAAAGCCGCATTGACAACAGGGAACAGTTGATCCCTCTTTTAAAAACCCTTGCCGGGAAACTGTTTGGTCGCAATCACAGCTTTGCCGGGGTTCATATCTTTACGGCTTCAGTGGATATCCCCGATGATTATGGGAAAGGACCACGCCTTGTGGTGCTGCCGCCGGAACCTTTGTGTGCCTTCACCAGGGGGGATGGAAAAAATGCGTACACTGCGGCGGAAGAAATCCTGCGTAACCGGGGAGAACAGCCCCGTCAGAAACAGAACCGATTGATCTTTGCGGCAGCGGATTTTGATGCCTTGAGTCGGTTAAAAGATCATGCCCGAACCTATATTGCCTGGAGTGAGATCTTGTCTGATATCGACAATGGCAAACTGAATCTGAACCTGTTCCAGATCAATCAGGCAAAACAGCAAAGGGAGACTTCAGAACGGAGTTTAAACCAGATCCTCAAAGAAACCTACAAGTGGATACTGTGTCCCGTTGAGGATATCGTGAAGGGAAAACCCAAGCTGGTATGGGAATCGGTTGTTGTCTCCACAAGCGCACAGCATATTGCCGCTGATATTGAAAATAAATTAAAGGAAGAAGAGTGGTTGATTACACAGTGGAGTCCCATTCATCTGCGCAATCTTCTCCACCAGTGGTATTTTAAGGACGGTAAAACCGAGGTCAGTGCCGCCAGGGTATGGCAGGACAGTTGCAGTTATTTGTATTTTCCCCGGCTCCTCAATGAAGATGTTTTTCGCAACGCTGTGGAAAAAGGTCTTGAAAGTGAGGACTATTTCGGGTTTGCATCGGGAAAAGACGGGGATGCTTACCTGGGATTTAACTTTGGCAAAGGGGGCCGTGTAAACTTAGATGATGCAGCCCTTCTCATTGAACGTGAAACCGCTGTAGCCTATCGGGATCAAATTATGGAACCACCTTCCACCCCGGCACCGGGTGTGGCCGATGATGATAAAGATCCCGGGGTTTCAGAAAAGCCAGGTGGCAGCAATTTTGTTGAAAATCCGATGCCGGGCAATGCATCTGCAACTGGGGTAACGCCGCCGCTTTCCACAATAAAGAAAAAGCAGTTTTATGGAAGCATCAATCTTGATCCTGTAAAATCAAAAATGGACTTTGCCATGATCGTGGACGAGGTTGTACAGCAGTTCACCACAAAAGTTGGTATAGATGTGGATATTTTTGTTGAAATTAAGGCCAAATCAACCGAAGGTTTTGATGAGTCTTTGCAACGTACCATTAAAGAAAATTGCAGTGTCTTGAAATTTCAAAATGCAGAGTTTGAGGAGTGAGCAACAACCTCCATTTCAACATTGTGCTGGTGGACCAGGATGATGACAACTGCATGGCGCTTAAGATGCAGCTGGAATCCCATGCAGGACACATGCGGCCTATGGTCGGGATCTTTGCTTTTCTTTAAAAATGATTTAAAAACGCTTGTTTTATAGCTCAAAATAACATAAATTATGAGTTATAAACAAACAACTTTTAAATAACGGGTCAGATTATGAATTCAAAAAAATGGAATTGGCAGCAAGACGATTGGCCCAACTTTACTTATGAAAATGAAAAAATAGCTCAACTTGAACGAGAATATATTCAAGAAGCCGGTATTTCTTTTGGAATAATGAAATCGCTATCGGAGGCAGATCAAAAGCAATTATCTGTTGAGCTAATAAGTGACGAGGCCTTGAATACATCAGAAATCGAAGGGGAAATTTTTAACAGGGATAGCTTACAATCTTCCATCATGCGAGAATTTGGTCTTGCCGAAATTGTAAGAGAAGCCAGGACCACACCAGGAGAGCGCGGCATAGCCAAAATGATGAAAGAATTGTATACCAAATATCAGCACTCCTTGGACCATGAAATGCTTTTTAGCTGGCATGATAACCTGATGCTTGGAAATTCAAAGATTAAAGCCGGTAAATACAGAACCTATAAAGAAGATATGCAAGTTGTTTCTGGTCGGACTGATAAACCAAAGATTCATTTTGTAGCCCAGCCTTCGTCCAGAATACCTCAGGAAATGGACAAATTTATAGATTGGTTCAACCGGACAGCACCAGAGAACAAAACACCTTTGCCGCCACTGACCAGGGCCGGGATTGCTCATTTTTATTTTGTAACAATCCATCCTTTTGAGGATGGAAATGGGCGAATAGGTCGAGCCTTAGTAACGAAGGTCTTGTCCCAATCTAATAAGAACCCGATTTTAACGGCGGTATCTTGTACGATTAACCAGGATAAAAAACAATATTACAATTCTTTAAATACACAGAATAAAAGCAACGAAATAACCTCGTATCTAACTTACTTTTCAAAAACGATTCTTGAATCCCAACGCGCAATGGTTGAAAAGTTGGACTTCTTAATTGCAAAAACAAAATTTTTTGATGCGCATAAAAGAAATATAAACGACCGGCAAAAGAAAGCGATTTTAAGGATATTCCGAGCAGGTCCCAAAGGGTTTGACGGAGGCCTGAGCGCAAAAAACTATATAGCGATTACAAAAGCGCCTAAAGCGACGGCAACAAGAGATTTAACTGATTTGGCCAAAAAGGGAATCCTGATCAAAACCGGAAAACTCAAAAGCACCCGATACGAATTAAATTTGGCTCCCTTTAATTGTGTTTTTAATATTTTTAAATAGGGTAAATTTGAAAGGGAATAAAATGAAATCACTCAACCGTCGTCAATTTTTGAAAACCATCTCTCTAACCCCCCTGTCCTTGTCTCTGTTTCTCCCTGGTGTGAATGCAATGGATTGTAAGGTGACACATCCTTTAATACCCCCACAAAATCAGTTTCATGGGCAATGTCCGGTTTGCGGTATGGTCCGGTCAATGTGGGCGCGAACCTGGATTAAGTTTACCCCTTATCAGGGAGTAGAAGAGGTCTGCTCTTTCCATTGCCTGGCCGACTGGAGTGTTAAAACAGGCCAGAATCCAACTGACGTTATGCTTTCGGTCTATCACGAACCCGGGAAGATGATACCTGCAGACCAAGCGTTTGTTGTTTTGGGATCCGCTGCAGCAGGTACCATGAGCCCGGTTTCCAAAATCGTATTTGACGACAAAACAAAAGCTGCAGAATTTGCCCAACAGTGCGGTGGCGACCTCATTGATTACCAAAGCGCCCTTGCAACGGCTAAATCCAGTGTTTTAAAAGAAAACAAGATGATCAAGACCCGTCAGATTAAAAAGGGTAAAATTGTTGAACCCTCCCCAACGGACAGATGCCCTGTGTGCAATATGTTTCCGGCCCGCTATCCCTACGGTAAATCTCAACTACAGATAAAAAATGGGAAAACGTTTCACTTCTGTTCGACCCAGTGTTTATTCGCTTTTATGGGAAAGCAGCCCTTATATGTGGATACGCCGGTAAAGCCTTTTTTGATTTGGGTGGTGGATCGGAACTCGGGCATGTGGACCAGTGGACAGACCGCATTTTATGTTGTCGGATCTTCAAAGGTATTTGGCCCCATGGGATATGAGGCGTTTCCCTTTAACTCGATGAATGAAGCCTCAGAATTTGTTGTTGAAAACGGCGGCACTGTGACAAACTATGGAAACGTCACCATTGAAAAAATTGTGCCGGGGTGGGAATACCCGCTTAAGGAATGAGTCCGAAATAACTTTTCCATTTCGGAGGCGGGGACAGATTTAAAAATCTGTCCCCTAAGCGCTAAGCGCACAAATGGGCAACTTATTTAAAAGTCATTCCTAAGATTGTCGGATCAAACGAACGATGAAAAAAGGTAAATATTCGGGTTGGCAATGTAAATGTTTGGCCAGTGCCCCATATTCGCATAGTTGGGACTGCGTAGCATACTAATGCTATGTGAGCAGGCCCAAATAGGTGAATATGGGGTGCTGGTCGAACATTTTTACGAAAAAAGGGCTGCAATCCCATCCAGGATAAGGGTTGCGGCCATGCCGATCATGAGCATCCCCGACAAAATATCGAAGTGCCGCCGGTAGCGACGGGCGATGACCGAGGCCCCCGTACCCAGCAGCAGGAGTCCTGGCAGTGTGCCCACGCCAAATGCAAGCAGAAACGCGCCCCCCTCCAGTGGCCGGCTGGCAGCCAATGCCCTTGAAAAGGCCGCAAAAGAGAGGCCGCAGGGGATGAAGCCCATGAACATCCCGGTAATGACCATTAACCAGTCATCGGATTTTTGAAAGGCGGACCGGACAATAAAACGGTAACCGGGTAGTATCTGGGGATTTGATATCATAAGCCATTCAGACTGACCCAGGATGCCCAGCTGGCCAAGACCAAACAGAGCCAGAAAAATGCCTGCCAGCAAAGAAAAAACCAATTGTATGCGGGCCAGGGTTCCCAGGTAGTCGAGCCCTGTAACCGAGGCAAGTTTTGCCAGTGCCAGGCCCAGACTGCCCATAAGGATGCCAATGCCCGTGTAGGTGATAATCCGACCGGCGTGGTAGTAAAGATGGGAATTAAATTTTCCTGACTTGCCGGGAAAAGCCAGGACAAGGGGCCCACACATGCCGAGGCAATGGCCGGTTCCGGACAGGCCCAGAAGAAATAATGAGAACAGGGAGGATACGTCCATAATCGAAAAGTTCCATTGATCCGTCATGAATTAATTGCGTTGAGTGTTGCTTGCGCGTATAGTACAGACTGTTTGATATTGCGTCAAGCCGGGAGCGTCTGGCCGTGGAGAGAAGATTGAACGGAGTTTTTTTTATATGAAAAGGCAGCCTCCAAGGCAACCTCAGCAGAGCCGCCCCCCCGATGGGCAATAGGAACCGGACAATTGAGCTGTCTACAGTTCCGGTCCGGGCCCATTGCCCGTCGGGGGGGCGGCGGTATAATACCATTTGGCTCCGCGTCTACGGCCCTATATTTGTTGTGTCCGACAGGACATGCGGGTTTTATATGAAAAAGGGGGGAATTTGTTAAAAGTTTTCACAAGGAAAGACATGGCTACCATGGTTCTTGCACTTTTATTTGCATTTTCCATGCTGTTGCTGCCGGGGTGGGCGGCTGGGGCTTCCGACGGGAAACATCCCCAAAGCGGCCTCAAGCCTTTGGACGAAAACGGGCAAATGCAGGTAAGTCCCCAGGATCGTTGCCCGGTTTGCGGAATGAATTCCATCCGGTATCCAAAGTTTAATTGTGCAATTCAGTTAAAGAACAGAGATACTTATTATTTTTGCAGTATTGGTTGTATGATTCGGTCATGGATGCACCCTGAAATATACCTGGGCAGGGCAGGGGATATGCTTGAACGACCCATCGTTAGAGAATACTTTTCCGGGCGGCAGATGGACGCCCGCAACACGATATTTGTATATGGTTCGGATGTCATTGGCCCCATGGGACCCGCCCTTGTGCCCGTTCTGGATGAACGCACCCTGAAGGTGTTTAAAAAACGGCATGGCGGTAAAACCCAGGTGATGCTTAATGATCTCAATGATGACAGGTGGTATAAAATGACAGGCAAGAAAATGGCGAAATAAATGATGCGTGCATCCTGCGATCGATTAGACACATCCGCATATGGCCTTGTGGTGATAACCCTGGTAAGCGTTATCGCACTTGCGGTTATTACCATACTCAGTATCAATACCCCTCGCGATTCCCACCAAACAACACAACTGTGGATTAACTATTTAGCGCTCCATACACCTGCCATTGTTCCCTCAGGGCATGTGCTGCGAAATGCTGGTTATGCCGGTCCGGCAATTGACCGGCGTCACAGTCCGTACCTGCCATTGATGGGCTTTTCCCTGGAAAACTTGATGGTCGGCCGTCTCAAACCAGAAAGAGGAGAGATCTCATTAAAAGAGTGATGTTTAATACCATGCAGATCTGGGCCTTCAGGGATCTATTGCGGCGGCCCTTCGAATCCCTTCTTTTTGGCATCACATTGACAGTGACGCTTGCAATCCTGGGGACACTGCTGCTGTTTCCCCGGGCCGTACATGACACGCTGAACACGTTATTAAAATCCACGCCCTCCATTATTTTGAGACGGGCTGATGCCACAGGTTTTTCTCCCTTGCCAGTTCAGACGTCGGTGCGGATTGCAGAAAATGTGGTGGGGGTTGTTTCTGCAAAACCCAGAATCTGGGGCTTGGTCAATGGCCCCCAGGGTCAGTTGACCGTCATGGGGGTACTAAAAGACAAAATACCCCAAGCCCTGGCTGACCAGTTACCCCGGCTGCCTGACCCGGGGCAGGTGATCATCGGTTTTGGCGTTTCCACCGGTTTATCTGCCGACACCCTTCAATTGGAAGGGGGGGTCAGCCAAAACTATCGGGTTATTGATCGGCTGCCTGAAAAGACAAGCCTCTTTACCCACGATCTGGTACTGATGGATCCTGAGGATGCCAGACAGCTTATCGGCCTTCCCAAAGACCATGCCAGTGATCTGGCCATTGACGTTTTCCATGAGAGTGAGCAGGAGGCCATCTTATCAGACCTGATCGCGTCATTCCCCTGGCCGGTGCAATGTGTCACAAGATTGCAGAGCCAAGGGCTTTGTGCAGGCCGTTGGAATCGTGGCAGGACCCTTGTCACCATCGCAGTGATTCCTGCTGTGCTGGCCTTGTGCCTTCTGGTTGCGGTGAACACCCGGAAATCCATGGGGCGACAATCGGATCTTGGCATTATGAAAGCCATGGGCTGGACCACTGGTGATATTGTCCGGTTTCAACTGTATCGGGAACTGTTTGTCTGCCTGCCTTCGGCCGCGGTGGGTATCTGTCTCTCTTTTTTGTTAGTTTACGGCCCCGGTGTAGGCTGGTTGGCTGATTTTTTTCTTGGCTGGAAAACCATTCCCCCATCGCTTTATCTGGAAACAACGGGAGCTGCAACCGTTGTGCTGGAAGTGACCGCCTTGATGGTGGTACCGGTGATTACCGCGGCTTTCTTACCGGCATTAAAGGGCGCGACCGCCGATGTTCATGATCTGATTGAAGATGCGGGGAGTCGATGAGTTCTGGAATTACATGCCACGATTTATGTGTTGAATTCCCCATGGGCAACGGAAAAAGCCGCATAGTTCTGGACAAAATAAATGCCAGGTTTCAGGCGGGGAAAATAACCCTTATCACAGGCCCTGTGGGTGCTGGCAAAACCACCCTTCTCAATACGCTGTCAGGGCTTTCCCGCCCCACATCGGGGGAGGTGATTGTACATGGTGAGACGGTTTCCCGATGGACCGGACCGCACAGGGACCGATGGCGGCGGCAGGCGGGCATTATTTTTCAACACGATCACCTTCTGTATGATTTGACGGTGTTGGAAAATGTCATGCTGCCGTTGATTCCTCTGGGTCGCACCCTGTCCACATGCCGCAGCCAAAGCATGGAAGCCCTTAAAAAAGTAGGACTGCTGCACCATGCTGGCAGTCTAACCAGCTCCCTTTCAGGGGGGGAACGCCAGAAAACAGCCATGGCCAGGGCCATCGTCAACCAGCCGGCCTTTATATTTGCTGACGAACCCTTCGCTCATCTGGATGCCAAAAGCAGCAGACAGATGATGGACCTGCTGTATCATCATGCCTGTGGGAATGCGGTTGTGATCGTTGTCGCCCATGGATTAACCCTGGACACGCTTCCGGAGACCCCCCTGTGTTACCGGCTGGAAAACGGTGTTCTCAATCCATTGATCGCCTGAGGTTTATCATGTTTTGGCACCCCCTGTTCCTGGCCATCATATCAACACAGACTATGGCACTGCTTTTATTGCTGGTGGCTTGCCCCACATGGGTAAACACGGCATTAAACTGGCAGCCCCTTGTCTCTGACCCTCAGCAGTTGTCCTTGGAAACAAAGGCGGAAGGGGCCTCTATCCTGGGAAGGGCATCTTTCTTTGTATCGTTATTTTCCGGGGGGCTACTTGTCTTTGGTATTGCCAATATCTTTCACGAGGATATTCCCGGTGCCATGTGCGGAACCGGTGTCTGTCAGGCCATGTCGGCCAACGGCAGCACCCGGTTGCTGTTATACACCGGTCTTTTGTTGTTGTTGATGAAACTCTGGTATGAACTGGACAAATTGAATCGAACGCTCCCTGAGATGCCGCTAACCGAAACGTCCGCCCGACTGTTCCTGATGATTCCAGTTCTGGCTGTATTAACCTTAAAGAAAACCTATGACGCATTTGCAGGTATCAGGCCATACCAGGCGGTGGATTGCTGTGCCGTTGTTTACGATCAGTTTTCAACCATGGAACAGGCAACAAGCGTTTTCGGGCTGGGGGATACTATGTGGGTCAGCGCTTTTATTGTTCTTAGTATTCTGCTTTTAATTTTGTCTGTGGCCTTAAGCGTTTCAAGGGGGGATCGCCCCTGGGCAAGATCTCTACTGGCCACCGTCACCTGGTTGTGGCTGCCGGTGGCGGGCCTGGTTCTGGTCAATGTTCTGTCTGCCTATCACTATGAAGTGCTTCATCATCATTGCCCATGGTGCCTGTTTCTTCCTGAGCATCGATTGGTCGGTTATCCGCTTTATGGCGCAATGGCCGTGATCGGAATGGAGGGAAGTAACTTCTTCATGCTTCCTTTTTTAGTAAAGCACCACGCTGACATTTACCCCATCGCATTGGATCGTTGCCGTCGCGCAGCAAAAAAAATCACCCTGGCCCACATAATTTTTTTGATCATAGCTGTTTTGCCGGCCATTATCTGGCGGCTGCGCTATGACGCCTGGATGTCTGGTTAAAAATCAAAAGGCCCCTTTCCGGGTCATCAACATGGCTTGAGAGGATTTTGAAAGGTGTACCAGAAAAGATAAGCGGCCAGCAGCACAAAGGCTTTGTCCCTTGCAAAGGGGAACAGGTCTGCCGGAACCATAGGTCAGTAGCCTGAGTTATCCAAATGGTGCACGCCTTTGAGACAGACGCAAAATTTTATGCAAAATAGTAGACTTTTTTTCCGACAATCGTCTGGAAAAATAGCAGGGGTTGGTCATAAGATGGGCCACTATACGGATACAGAATGTGCTACCGTCAATCATCTGTAATTAATGACTTTATTTTTTGATCAAAATAAATTGGTTCAAAGTGGCCCATGTTGTGACCAACCCCAAATAGAGCAACAATGCTTAAAAAAACAGATTTATTATTCGGGTGCATCTATGATATGATCATATCACTAAAGATTTAAAGAAGATTGCAATTTTAAGAGAAACTTTTATTCTTACATAACAAATTAAAATCCCAACCCCCCTTATGGTCAGGAGAAAAGAAATAATGAAAAATTTTACATTGAGGATGAAGATGCTGCTTGGCGGCGTTCTTTTGGTTTTAATTCCCATGATTGTTCTTGGTTCGCTTGCCTATTTCCAATCAGCCAAAGCGGTTAAAAATGAAGCCTTTGACAAGTCGCTTCATATTGCCCAACGACTGGCTGACATGACCCAGACCGTAATGCAGGAAGAGGTGAAGCTGGTGCGCAGTTTGAGCACCGACGGTAGATTGATTGCGGCATTGGAAGCGTTTTCCAAAGGGGATGAAGACGTATCCCGCAAGGGATTACTCAATGTAATGGCCAACTTTAAACGCATGAAGGAGATATGGTCAGAGCAATATGAAGTGGTTGTTGTGACCGATGCCAGTGGTCGTGTTTTGGCGGATAATGCTGGGGGAGGATATTTTGGAATTGATTTGTCCAACCGCCGTTATTATAAAGAAGTCCGTCAAAAAGGGATAAGTGTAGGGGATGCGGTCCTCTCAAAGAAAACCAATCTCCCCGTGGCGGTTATTGCTGCCGGGGTAAAAACCCCTGATGGTGCTTTGGGTGGAATGGTGGCCATGGTGATGAAAACCGATTTTCTGGTGGAAAAAATCAGCGGCACCCAATTGGGTAAAACAGGTTACGGATGGATGATCAATGAAACCGGGGTGGTCCTTTCCCATCCTAACCCCAAAAATTTATTAACATTAAATTTGGCCACCCTTGACGGTATGCAAAACATAGGTGGACGGATGTTAGCCGGTGAAACGGGTGTAACAGATTATGTTTTCAAAGGGACAAAGAAGGTCTGTGGATATGCGCCTGTGCCACTGACAGGATGGTCCATCGGTGCCACCCAGGATGTTGATGAGTTTATGGCCCCGGTGAAAAAAATTCGGAACTGGATTCTCTTTACAACCGGTGCCGCCACTATTGTGGCATGTATCATCGTACTCCTTTTTGTCCTTTCAATAACGCGAACCATTAATGCCGTGGCAGATTCTCTTAGGAACGGTTCCGAAGAAGTAGCTGCTGCAGCCACACAAATTGCCAGCGCCTCCCAGTCCCTGGCTGAAGCATCCAGTGAGCAGGCAGCCACCCAGGAAGAAACCTCTGCCAGTATTGAACAGATTGCCGCCACGGCCAAAGGAACAACAGAATTGACCCATGGTGCTTCCGAGCTCATGAATGATAATATCGCTAAAACAGCCCAATCATTGAAGGCATTAAAAAAGTTGTCGGGTAACATGGCATCCATTGAAAATGACAGTTCTAAAATAGGTACGGTCACCAAAACCATTGATGACATCGCTTTTCAGACCAATCTACTGGCATTAAATGCGGCTGTGGAAGCAGCCCGGGCCGGTGAGGCGGGTGCGGGTTTTGCAGTGGTTGCAGAAGAGGTTCGCAATCTGGCTTTAAGGGCCTCTGAAGCGGCAAGTGGAACCCAGGAGCTGTTGGAAGGGATGCGGTCTCAAATCATTACTGGAGCGGAGTCACTGCGAAAGATGAGTGCAGATTTTGAAGGCATTGTGGAGTCAGCCACCACCATGGGTGAGCAGACGGCTAACATTACCGAAGCCAGCAGACAACAGTCCCAGGGCATTGACCAGATCAGCCAGGCAACCATGAACGCTGAGCAAGCAACCCAGGCGGTGGCAGCTAATTCCGAAGAGACTGCAGCCGCTTCTGAAGAACTGGCCAGTCAAGCAGAAACCATGCTGGCAATGGTAGAAACCTTGTTTCAATTGGTTTATGGTCAAAACAAACAACAGATAAGACACCGTCCACAGTCTGTGGACAGTGTTGATCAATTTAACGAAATACCGGCCCCGGTTCATACCATGCAAAACCCCATCCGCTTGGGTCACAAGTCACAAGAGAGGAAAAATTAATGAAAATTCAGACCAGTGGGGATCAAGAAAAGATCCATATCTCTATTTCAGGTAGTATCAATCAAACGGGTGCTGAAGAATTAAAAAAGCATTTAAATGGATTAAACCTTGAACACACAACAGAGGTGGTCATTGATTTTGCAAAGATTTCCTATATCGGATCTGCAGGTGTGGGTAAATTTTTACTGCTCTATAAAAATCTGGTAATTGAGGATGCACGTATCCGGATGATCAATGTGCCTTCGGATATATACAGTCTGCTGATGGATATGAAATTAGACGAGATCTTTTCCATTGAAAAAGGCAAATAAATCCAATCAGGCCCAAACCTGTCAGGCAAAGGATCTCTCCGTTCATTTGGCCATCCAGATGGTTCTGTCTAAAATATCCACCCATCTGCTCCAGGCCAATAATGAAAATTATCATCTTCAGTTTACGAGGGTGTTGACATTTTTGGGGAGTTTTTGTCATGCAGACCGTTGTTTTGTCCTTGAAAAAGGAGAGGGATTGCAATATTACCTGTTATCCCAATGGCTTGATCAATGGGAGCCCCATACAAAGGCACCTGAAAAGGACTATCCCATTGACCTGCCCCCAGAAATAGAGGTTGCCTTATCATCCCATAATCTGGCCTATTTTAATCCGGGGAAACCCCAAGGGCAGGGCCAGGAACATGGGGTTCGATTTCATCATCACCACACCGCCTCGGCTCTGATTGTACCCCTCATTGAAGGAAAAGAGGTTGTGGGCTGTCTGGGGATGGAATCAGCGGTGATTGACAAATTGTGGGAAGATGGAGATATCAGTCTGCTGCGCAGGAGTGCTGAATATTTTGTCGCCACCATGGCGCGGATACGAGCGGAACAGGACAAACAAAAAAGTGAAGAAAAATATCGTCAACTGGTGGAGAAAGCCCCCTTGGGCATCTTTACCGTCAATGCCGCTGGTATTGTGACGCAACTTAATCCTAAAATGAAGAAAATTATTGTTCAAGTGGGCTTTGATCTGTACAGCCCCATTAATGTTTTAACCCATAAAAACTTCATAAAGAGCGGTTTGGCAAAAGATGTCAGAACCTGCCTGGATGGTGATGATATTCCGCCGACAATCCGCTCATACACCGTTCCAAAAGGCCAAACCCTTTATTTTCGAACCCATATGACCCCCTTGGGAAGAAAGGGGCATGAGATCACCGAGGTACAGGTCATCGTTGAGGAGATTACCCCCCTTTTCCATGCAGAACAAAAACTCAAAGAAAGCGAGCGGTTTTTAACAGATGTGTTGGTCTCTCTGAAAGCCGGAGTGGTGATAATTGATCCTGAAGAGTGTAAAATTGTTGATGTAAACCCCTATGCGGCACATTTGATTGGTCTCGAAAAAAGAGATATCATCGGAAAAACCTGCCATCATTTTATTTGTCCCGAAGCCCAGGGAGAGTGTCCCCTCATCAATTTTGGCCAAGAAATGGATAACTCTGAAAGGGTTTTGTTGACCCATGACAGCACAAGTATTCCCATACTCAAAAGCGTATCCCGGGTTCAACACAAAGGAAAAGAGTTATTTCTGGAATGTTTCACCGACATTCGAGATTTAAAACACCTGTTGGATGAGCAGCAACTGGATATTCAAGCATCAAAAAACATATTATCGGCAATTAACGGGCATTTTCCCCGCTATACAGCGTTGAAAGAAAACTTAACTCTTTTTTCCACCGCGTTTTATCTGCCCTGCCAGGCTGAAGGAGGAGATCATTTTTTCCTTAGAACCCTGACAACAGGTAATGAGTCACCTTTACAAAAAACAATCGTCAGTCTGAAAGATCAATCCGGCCATCAGGTGGGCTGTATACTGCGCTCCGTTATCACTGATTTACTGCACCAGGCTATTTTGTGTCATACACAATTTGCTGATGTGGGTAAAATCATGACCCGTCTCAATGAGCAATTGGATCAAGGCAGATTTATTGATCCCGATAGTTTTTGCACTGCATTGGTGCTTGGCCTTGATCATGAACCTCTCTTGCTGCAATACACCTTGTGCGGTCACCCACGGTTCCTGTTGATCCGTGATGGCAAGGCAATGGAGATCCCTGCAAGGTCAGATCGTCAGGGAATGAATATGCCCCTGGGATTTGCCCCGGGATTATCTTTTGAAACGGGTAACATTTCTTTGGAAAAATCAGACAAACTGATTCTTTTCACCGACGGTTTGACTGAAATTACCATTGGTGAAAAGGATCATGAGTCATCGGTAAAGACCTTGCAGCCTTTGGAAATATTGTCCATGCTGCAAAAACAAAAAGGATTTGATCTATCTGAACCGGTGGAACAAATTGTGGCAAGTATGATCACAATGGTTTCTGAAATTTCGGGGACATCCATCCATGGGAAAAATAAAAAACAAAATCCGGATGATATCAGCGTTATTGGTCTGGAGATCGAAGACCAGGACGAAGAGATAACAGAAAAATGGTACCCCCAGGATCTGGAAAATTTGCAGCATAAAATTAATCAGTTTATTGAGTTGCAGTTAAAAAAATGGAAATCAAGGGGGTTTTCCAGTTTCATGCGGTTACAAATCTGTATGGAAGAGGCCATCATCAACGCCTGGAAACACGGCAACAAAAAAGATCCTAACAAAGCCATTGGTATCCAGTACCGATGGGGCAATGATTTTCATATCTCCATTGAAGATGAAGGGGCGGGTTTTGATGTGATAAAAGCCCCTGACCCCTGTGACATAAAGTCTCTCACATTGGAATTTGGCCGGGGAATTTTTATGATAAGGCGCAGTGCATGCGAAATGTATTACACTGATCGGGGAAATAAAGTTTATATGCGATTTTCACCCCAATACGTATCATTAGGGGTGCCACACCGGCAAGCAAGAAAACAAAGGTTGCCAAAATTATGGGAGACTCTGAAAATCATACCTTCACCAAAGAGAGGGGCATATTGAGAATTCTGATTGTTGATGATGAACTGGTCAGCCGGGCTAAAATGAAAAAGATCATGACCCCTTATGGGGAGTGTGAAGAAGCAAAAAACGGAATGCAGGCCATGGAGATGATCGCCCAGACTGCCAGGGCTGGGAATCACTATACCCTGATGACTCTGGATGTGGATATGCCGGAAATGTCAGGAATGCAGGTACTGACAAAAGTGCGTGAAATGGAACAAGCAATTCATGGGGCAGATCTGACACCGATGAAAATTGTGATGGTCACCTCAATGGGGGATCGAGAAACTTTTTCCCAGAGCCTCTTTGCCGGATGTGATGATTATATCATCAAACCATTCCAGCCGGAAACCATTCATGGCCAAATGCGCATCCTGGGGCTTTGTGTTTTATCCATTGATGATTCATGACTCTGTTGATTTAGTGCAGATTTGTGATTTGCAAATACAATATGGTCGGTTTTGAAGAACTAAGAAAGTCCACATATTGTGTATTGTTTTTTCAAAAATCGACTGAATCAACAGCCTCCTTCATGACGGACAAAATTAAACCAGTAAAGATAAAAAGACAAAAGTAGAAACCCACTATCCCTTGCAATGGTGAACATGCTGACAGGTGATTCCCCTGGAGAGGTTGAGAAACAGCCGCAACTGATGTCCAGCCCCCGATGGATATTATAAAAAATAACTATGGTAAACATAAAAAGAAGTATATTGCTGACAATGATGGTACCCGGCATTAACCATCCGGTGATCAGACAAATACCCATGATCAATTCCAACCAGGGTAATACCAGGGCCGTCAGGTTCACCAGTTCTCCCGGCAGCAGTTGATAATTGTTTACCATGACGGCAAAAGCCCCGGGATGAATAATTTTATCGTAGCTGGCATAGATAAACACCATGCCCAATATCCATCGGGCAGCATGGTAGAAAATTGCCTGCATGGATTTTGCAGTTATTTGAGTGTTGATGTTGTTCCCCATATTATTTTCCCGGAAATTATGCATTTTCATCGTTTTCTTTGGTTGATTCCACGGGCATATCCGCATTGAGCCATGCCTCCCATCCCCCTGACATTACTTTGACATTAAAGCCCATCTCCTTGAGAAAAAAGGCAAGATCATGGCTCAGGGTGCAGGTTTTGCCATCGCAATAGGTAACCACCAGTCCACCCGGGTCTATCCGGGGGGCCACAACCATGAATTGTTCCTGGACATCATGCCATGGCAGACTTAACGCCCCTTTGATATGCCCTTCATGAAATTTTAATACATCCCTTGCATCAATAAAGAGGGCTGACTTGTTTTCATAAAAAACAATTGCCTGGTTCAGCCCAAGGGCCATGGTGTGTCCATTCTCCGTTGTCAATTGGCCATCAATAGACCAGTCCTGAACCAGGGGCAGGGGGTCAGATCGAAGGGTATTGGTTCCAATACCAGCCATGAGTGCCACAGATAAAAGAATAAGAATCTGAAGGTATATGGTGCTTTTATTTTTGGCTTTATTTGAATTTTCCATTTTTGAAATATAGATCTGAGCCGGTTGGGTGTCAACATCAACCACAAAATATAAGAAAAAGATTTACAAAACATGCTTGTTTCTGATTAAATAATGGGATGCGAAATTTTTAATGCATAACAAAATCGAGCTGGGAGTCCAGTTTGGAAATGATCTGATTATGAGGGGAACTAATTGAGTAAAGAGATCGGAGTTAAAGGCATTGTCATCATTGTTGGGAATTACGGCAGTGGAAAAACCGAAACCGCCGTAAATCTGGCACTCAACCGACAAAAGGCTGGTCTTGATGTGAGTATTGTTGACCTTGACCTGGTAAATCCTTATTTCAGAACCCGGGAAGCCAGGGACGTGCTGACCCGACAGGGAGTCAATGTTGTTTTACCCGATGAGAAGTACATGCATGCAGACCTTCCCATTTTATCACCCAAGGTGGCTGGCATCATCAAAAACACCTCGGATCTCACCATACTGGATGCCGGGGGGGACGATGTGGGTGTCACTGTTCTTGCGGCCCTGGCCAACAGTCTGGCAGGGCAAACCGTACAGATGTTGCAGGTGGTGAACCCCTACAGACCCTTTACAGAAACCATTGAGGGGTGCATGAAAATAAAAGAGGAGATTGAATTTTCCTCAAAATTAAAGGTAACCGGATGGGTGAGTAATGCAAACCTTATTGACGACACCACCCCCCATGATATTTATAATGGATATGATCTGGTACAGGCACTGGCGCTTCAGACCGGTATTCCGGTGGAATTTATCACTGCATCGGCAGAATTGATGGACGATCTGGATTTGAACCGCTTTGATTGCCCTGTATTACCCATTGAGAGGAAACTTGCTCCCCCCTGGCGGCGGAGCAGGCAATAGGAGAAAGGCTTATGGCTTTTAAACATGTTGTTGAAACGGAGAGATGTAAGGGCTGCGGCCTGTGCAAAGACGTCTGTCCTAAGAATGTTCTGGAAATTTCTGATACGGTAAGTGCCAAGGGATATTTTCCCATATTCCAGGCAAGACCCGAGGATTGCATCCACTGCACATTGTGCTGTGTGATGTGTCCTGACGTGGCCATCACCATTATTGAAACCAGTGACGAAACCCCTGAAAAAGCAATGGAGGCAAACTGATGGCCAAGGTGTTGATGAAAGGAAATGAAGCAATTGGAGAGGCGGCCATCCGGGCAGGATGCCTTAATTATTTTGCCTATCCCATCACCCCCCAGTCCGAGGTGGCAGAGTACCTGGTAAAACGGATGCCTGAAGTTAATGGCGTCTTTGTCCAGGGAGAGAGTGAAGTGGCTGTGGGATACATGATTTTTGGCGCAGCAGCTTGCGGGGAACGGGTGATGACGACTTCCTCCAGTCCCGGGGTCAGTCTCATGAGTGAGGCCATCAGCTACATTGCCGGGGCCAGATGCCCTGCGGTTTTTGTTAATATCATGCGCGGTGGACCTGGCCTTGGGGGTATTTTACCCTCCCAGGGAGATTATTTTCAGGCCACCAAGGGCGGTGGACATGGGGATTATCACATGCTGGTCATGGCCCCGGATGGGGTCCAGGAAGCTGTGGAGATGACCATGCAGGCTTTTCCCCTGGCGGAAAAATACCGGGGACCTGTGATGATCATGGGGGATGGAATGATCGGGCAGATGATGGAGCCTGTGGAGTTTCCCGAAGATCTTTATGTGGCTCCCACAAATAAAGATGACTGGGCCACCAACGGCATGGATACCCGAAAGAGCGATACAAAAAACATCGTTAAATCCCTCTATCTTGATCCCAAAGTGCTCAACGATCATAATTTGCTGTTGAAATCCCAGTATGATCGTATGAAAAAAGAGGACGTCAGATTTGAAAATTATAACACCGATGGCGATTATGATGCCTTGATTGTCAGCTATGGCACCATGAGCCGGGTGTGTAAAACCGCCATTGATGAGATGAAGGCCCAGGGGTTGGAGATCGGCATGGTAAGACCCCAGACCTTGTTTCCATTCCCAGAACAGGCCATCCATGATGCGGCGTCAAAAAAAGGCTGCAAGGTGGTGGTGAGCATTGAGATGAGCATGGGCCAGATGGTGGAGGATGTGGAACGGGTGGTAAAAGGAAAAGTGCCCGTTCAATGGTATGGCCAGTGCGGTGGTGAAATACCCACACCCGAGGAAGTCATAGAACATATTAAATCGTTGCTGAACAGTTAAACCGGGGAGTTTAAATATGGGAAAAACATTTTCAAAACCGGAAGCGCTTTCCGATGCACATACCCACTACTGCCCCGGGTGTACCCATGGGATCGCCCACCGGCTTGTGGCGGAAGTGATTGATGAACTGGGTATCAGAGGCAGAACCGTGGGCATTGCCCCTGTGGGATGTGCTGTCATGGCCTACAACTACTTTACCTGTGATTTTCAGGAGGCGGCCCATGGGCGAGCCCCTGCCATGGCCACAGGCATGAAGCGCGTAAGACCGGATCTCATGGTATTTACCTACCAGGGGGATGGCGATCTTGCCAGCATTGGCATGGGAGAGATTGTCCATGCTGCCAACCGTGGGGAAAAATTTACCACCATCTTTATTAATAACGCCATATATGGTATGACCGGAGGGCAGATGGCGCCCACCACCATGCCGGGCCAGCGGGCCACCACGGCCCCCATGGGTCGGGATGTGGAACAAACGGGTATGCCCATCCGCATGTGTGAACTGCTTTCAAGTCTTGCCACACCCGGATACATTGAACGACAGACCTTGCTCAAACCCAAGTATATCAACAAAGCTAAAAAAGCCATTAAAAGAGCGTTTGAGTACCAGGAAGCAAAAAAATGCTTCAGTTTTGTTGAATTGGTCAGCACCTGTCCCACCAATTGGGGAATGACTCCCCAGGATTCACTGAAATGGGCCGAAGAGACCTTGCTCCCTTATTATCCCCTGGGAGAGTTTAAATCTCCCGAGTAGGGACTTACCCGAGTATAAACTACCACCATGCCAAGTTTAATATGTTGATATTACATTATAAAAAATTTTTATTTGGTAGTTTATTATCTCTCAAGTCCCTAAACAGGGAAGTCAGGGATTTTTATTAAAATTAAAATTTTATTTATTTTAACAGAACACCTGATATTCCGTAAAACTTCTTGTTTTGAACAGATAGGGGCTTGTTTTCAGTAAAATTCCTGAACGATTGAAATAGAATCTTTCTTAGGAGGCATATATGCAAAAAGAAGTGATGTTTGCAGGGTTTGGTGGACAGGGAATTCTGCTCAGTGCAAAGCTGCTAGCCCATGCAGCCATGAACCAGGGCGCGGAGGTGATGTGGATTCCCTCCTATGGTCCTGAAATGAGGGGGGGCACGGCATATTGTACGGTGATTGTCAGTGATCGTCTCATTGGCTCGCCCATTATCAAAAATCCCACCCATCTGGTGGCCATGAATCGGCCTTCCCTGGAGAAATTTGC
>Ga0307929_1000327_pt1 | contig 50147 bp, 34 predicted proteins | sample AceLakmetage1330_FD_203160 | JGI IMG/M metagenome (GOLD analysis project Ga0307929, IMG submission 203160) | Saline water microbial communities from Ace Lake, Antarctica - #1330 | ecosystem: Environmental > Aquatic > Non-marine Saline and Alkaline > Saline | place: Antarctica: Ace Lake... | reverse complement strand
AAGCGGCTATTATGCGCCGGCGGGTGGCAGTGTATTCATAACCAGCCGGGATATCAGCGGCGGCGGGACAATCTCAGTCAACGGCGGCAACAACAGTGCGGACGGCGGGGGCGGACGGATCGCCGTCGTGCTGACCAACGGTGCATCGTTCGACAATCTGACCATCACGGCCTATGCGGGAGACGGCACAAGTGGCAATAGCGGACCGGGTACGATTTTCCTGAAGAAGAGCACTGATACCTACGGCGAACTGCTGGTCGACAACAACGGAAACGCGCCAGGAACGAAAGCGGCGACTATACTCGAGAGCAACTGTTTCGATCGCGTAGTGATCACCAATGCAGGTGTACTCGCCCTCAATAGCACCAATGCGGTGTTGGACATCTCCGGAGCCGGGACGCTCACGGGCGACACCAACTCTTATCTTCTTCTCGACACAGGGGAATTCAAGCCGGGCCCAAGCTTTGTGTTGACGAATCTCAATATTGCCGAGCGTGGATTGCAGAGCCAGACGATCAACACCGACCTGACCATCGGAACTAACGGCGTTCTGACCCACTGCGACAATGGGTTGGTCGAAGTTCACAGGCTGAACCTGACGATCAACGGCAATCTTACCATCACGAACGGCGGCGTTGTTACCGGCAACGCACGCGGCTACCAGACCGAAGCCGGGCCCGGCGAGCCGGCGGATGGAAACTCACCCGCCGCGCATGGCGGCTGGGACGGAGAGCACCAGGGACTGACCACCTACGGCTCGATTATCGCGCCGACGAATCTCGGCAGCGGCGGCTCCTGGGCAAAGGGAGCGGGTGCAATTGAATTGCATGTGACCGGCACACTGAATGTTGGGGGGGACATTACAGCGAACGGAGCAACGGCAGGCAACTATGGCGGCGCCGGCGGCAGTGTCTTTCTTACAGTGGGTGCCATAACCGGCAATGGAGCGGTCACAGCCAACGGTGGCTGTGGTGCTGGTGGGGGCAGGGTCGCCGTATATCTGACAAACACCACCAGCTTTGGCGGTGTAGCTTTTGAGGCGTTGGGAGGATCGGGGAACGGCAATGGGGGCGCCGGCACCGTTTACATGAAGACGGAAGACCAGGATCACGGCACGCTCATCATCGACAATAACGGCATGAACGGCGCACCGACAATGATTATGGCCGACGTGAGCGATACCGAGGTCGGTTCGGTCATAATCCGAAACAGCGGGGTCTTGCAACTCGACGATAACCAGCTGCTTGCCGTCTATGGGAGCTGGAGCAATGGCGCAACGTTTACCGCAGACAGCGACAGCGCCGTGTTTCTAGAGGGGACGAATACGGCGACCGTGTACGGAAGCTCAACTTTCTACGGCCTCACCTGCACCAATGCCGGAAAGACGATCAACTTCGAGATCAGCAAGACCAACACAATCGCAGCGGGTGGCGCATTGACTCTGACCGGCCTGAACGGAGATGATATCATTCTTCGTCCGACGGCAGACGGCACACACTGGAACCTGGAGCTGACGTCGGGGTCGTCGCATTCGGTCTCGTATGTCGATGTCCGCTACTCCGATGCGAGAGGGGGTGATGAAATTCAGGCGCCGACGGGAACCAATAGCGGCAACAACGTTTATTGGAACTTCCTTGGTGGCGTGTTGATCACGTGGGAGGGCGGTACAGACACGGACTGGGGCAACACGAACAACTGGAGCAATGGCAAGTTGCCGTCCCAATTGGATGTCGTACTCATTCCCGATCAGACCCTTGACCCGGTACTCGACGCCAACCGCATCATCGCCGGACTGACGAATCAGGCCGGGGCGATTTTGAACCTAGACGGGCACAATCTGATAGTGACAGGAAGTGCCGATATCCATGGCACGATTACGGCCGTGGGTACGGAGACCGTCACGTTCGGGGGTGATGTGGCTTTTGTGAGCAATACGTTCAATCAGGGAAACTCGACCATCGTGCTCAGCGGCAGCAGTGCGCAGTCGTTCACAGCGAACAACAATAGCTTCTATGATATTGCGGTCAACAATGTCGACGCCACGGTGACGTTCGGGGATGGATTCAGTGCGCACGACCTGGTGCTGGCCAACGGCACGAACGCAGTAGTGTTTGGAGATGCGTTTTCCGGCCACAGAATTGATATCACCAACAGTTCTGCCACGGTGATTTTTCAGGCCAGTGCCGTGTTGGACGTATTCAACTGTGTATCGCCGGCCGCCTCGCTCACGTTTGACGATGGCTCGACATATGCGTTCACTAATTTATTGCTGAGCGGAACAGGCGGGAACCTCATCACGCTGCGCTCGGCCGGTGGGAGCACGTGGAATCTGAACGTGTCGGGCTGGCATTCGGTCCAGCATGTGGATGTTCAGGACAGTGATGCCAGCGGCGGGGACAAAATCTTCGCGGCAGATTCCGTGCATGACGGCAGCACAGTTAACTGGGACTTCGGCACATGGCACGTCTGGGACGGATCGGATTCAACGGCGTGGGCACTGGCAGACAACTGGACGAACAATACCGTACCGGACACAAGCAGTTATGTGCTGATTGACGGTAACGGGAGTTTTGCACCACTCATTTCCGGGGCAACCACAGTGAAGCGGCTCATCGTCGGTTCGCTTGTGACTTCCATGCTGACAGTTAACACGAATCTGGCGGTGACCGACGACATGTTGATTGGTCAGGCAGGCACATTGACACACAGCGGACCGGAGACCAGTGAGGCATACCGGACCATTCTAACAGTTGGGGACGATTTAGCCATCGCTGAAGGCGGCTCGATTGATGTCAGCGGCAAAGGATACACGAAGCGTTATGGGCTCGGCAGGCCAGCGGACGGCAACTCACCCGCGGCACACGGTGGGCGCGATGGCGAGCATCAAGGCATTGACACGTACGGCTCGATCCTCGCGCCCATCAACTGGGGCAGTGGCGGCGCTTGGGCTCAAGGCGGAGGCGCCATTGAACTGCACGTGGCAGGCACACTGAATGTTCTGGGGGACGTCACGGCAAACGGAGCAACAGCAGGCAACTATGGCGGCGCCGGCGGCAGTGTCTATCTTACAGTGGGCGCCATAACCGGCAATGGAGCGGTCGCAGCCAACGGTGGCTGTGGCGCTGGTGGGGGCAGGATCGCCGTATATCTGACAAACACCACCGGCTTTGGCGGTGTATCTTTTGAGGCGTTGGGAGGATCGGGAAACGGCAATGGGGGTGCCGGAACCGTGTGCCTGAAGACCAAGGATCAGGCGCACAGCGCGATCTTCATCAACAACAACGGAATGTCCGCCAATGGAGACACACCAATTCCGCCTACCACGAACACCGTACTAGTGGAATTACAGGATACCTCCTTGATCATAACAAACTATGGAAACGTCACTATGACAACCAACGAATGGGTGGGCGACATCCTGATTTACACCAACAGCTCCATGACCCTGACCAACTTTTATCTCCACGTTGATTTGCTAGAGCACAGCCTGGAGAATCCGAATGACAAGCATCCAGACGATTCCACCAATCGCGTTGACCATTATGATCAAATTCTCTGGGAAGGCTTGCCGCCGAACACTGTGTTCATGTTCCGGTAGGAAGATGCGCAGCTCAGAGAGCCGCGCTACTGGGGAGTGCGAAGCAAAGTAGAGCGGTGTCCCATGGAGCAAAGCGAGAAACGTGTGAAGGAATTTTTGACAGGATCAACGAGATCAACAGGTTTTGAGAGGAGTCTCACGTCTCGACAATCGACAACATTGACAAACATTTATCAGCGACTTACCCCAGTCGCCATATCGTTTGCTGAACTCCTCCCAGTCCTCTCCTCTGACAGATTCGAACAAGCTAACAATCTCTTCCATCGACACCAACGACTGCAACTGCCACCGCCGCGGCTGCTCCCGACTCACTGGCCCCAACGACTTCTTGATTTTTTCAACAAACCCCGTACCACCAATAATCACTAGTTGTCTCTTGACCTCGCCTTTAATGGATGACCCCTCAGTCACCATTGTTGATCGTGACCGTTGCAGCGCTGGCTTTCATGCCTGCTCCACTAGCTTCACGCGCAGGATCGAAAGGGGTGACACCTCGACGCGGTCCGTCGTCGGTCGGGCCTTGAGCCGTATGAATGTGCCAGTTGTCGTTGTTCCTATGAATCCCTCTACCTCTGCACCGGTGACATTAAATCCGCTAAGTGACACCTCCGCACTCTCGCGAAGGTCGCGGTTGGTCAGGAATAGCCATGTGTGGGTGTCGTCCGTTAGACACAGGGCATCCACCGGCGCAACGTCGTGTTCCGAATCTGTTGCCACGTCAAGCGGCACGCGCTGTCCCGGAAGGGCGGCGCGGTAGAGTTTGAAAATCTCGACGGCATCGGTCACCTCGACCTCAGCACCCCAATGATTCAAGATGCCCATGCAGTTTACGAGATTGTAAAAGTGCGCGATTTCAAAATCCGGCGCCATGGCCGCGAACCGGTGGATCGTCCCCGCGATAAAAAGGCCATGCAACACCGTTGGGGGTTCCTCAAACGCGCGTCCGTCCCAGTGTGAAGCCTGGTGCCACCAATTCCACTCTGCAACCCCGACGTTCCAATTGGCGCCCTTCGATCTACTTTCGGCGATGAAAGCGCAGGTGTCAGTCTGAAAATCACGCAGGCAGGTAGAAAGCTTCTCGAGTTGAGTTTGTGGCTCCGCGAGGGGGTCGCACCCTCCATACTGTTGAAATTGGACAACATCGATCAACTCATGTTCCGCAATGAGAACGTCCTTCCAGGGCGTGCTTGAATTCGGCCCCGTCAGCCCACCGCGCCCCATTACGGCAACGATTCGGCTCGATGGGTAGTTGTCTTTGACCCTTGGTACGAAAGTTTGCAGCACATGTGCATACATATCCGGCGTCATATGAGCCGTCGTGTCATGGTACGGGTGATTTGCGATGTGCCAGTAGATCAGCGGGGGTTCAACACCCGCGTTTCGGAACCAGTTTGCGCAGTAGGTAGCAAATGCCTCCGCTTCTTCAGGTGTGCCAGTAGCCACATTCAAGGTCAGAGTGGGCACGATGTCCTGGTCGAGACAGAGTTGTAGGTACTCGTCGAGTCCGAAATCGTAGTTCAGATGCCAATCCTGATGAAACGCCGCCTCAAGCATGGCCGGCCGAAGGTGTACGGGCCCCGTGCCATGTTGCCAGTTGTAAGCATTTGCAACAATGCCCCCCGGGAACCGCAACGACGGAATCTGCATGCGTGCCATTTCATCAACGATGCGCGTGCACAGCAGCGGCTCGTCCTTAGGGCGAAGGTGTATCTGGTCGATCCAAAAAACGCCAAGGCCATCCACTCTGAGCGAAAGGCGTGCTTCGTCGTCATCTCGGCTGACGGTGAGCGGCACGGTGTAGCGTTTGAAATAGGAGGTGTCGATGGAAATGGTACCGCTGTCGTACTCCGGGGATCGTGAGGCCAAAGGAAGCAACGCGATCTTGAGCGTCACCGGCTCGTGCCTGACCCGAGCCCACAGTTCGCACACCAGTTCTTCTCCCGCCTTAACCGGCACTTTGTTCTGATGCAGTGCTGGGGTTCCATGGGGTTGTGACATCTGGACATGCTGGGCCTCTGACCCCATCAGTCCTGCCCCTGGCGTCAATTCGTAGGCGTTCCGCCCCGCACTGGCTCCCTGCCATTCCGGGGCAACGCCCGTCATGCGATGCGGGGGGCCAACAAACTTTGGATTCCGGAGCCGGTCGGACAGCAGTCCATCTGCCGTGGTCAGGCACATCTCGACATTGTGGCCTAGGATCAGTGCTGAAACAGGTTGTCCCTTGGCGTTTTCGCGTGTGACTTTAAGCTTCATCGTTCGTGATCCTTTTGGATTGTGCTACTTTGAAGAGAGCATGTGCTACCATTTTCGTGGATTATAGAACAGAAAATATCATTACTGGCCTGGGTGCGCACGCGCCGTGAATGCCAGGTTGCCGAGCTGCTACGGCGTTAGGGAAGAGCGCAGGGACAAACCTTTCCTTCAATCGCTCACCGAGCCGCGCCCAGGTGCGGTGAGCGGCTTCAGCCCATCGCCCGGCACACGGATCATGCTGCTGAAGATAAGCATCACGACCGCAACACCCGCCGCGCAAGCGAACACCATCTGGTGTCCATACGCAACCCACAGCAGGCCGCCGAGTATCGGCATGCACATCGAGACCGCATGGTTGATGGTTACGCCTAGCGACAGCGTCGGGGCAACGTGGTCCGGCCGCTCAACAATGCGCGACAGGTAGGTGGTCCGCGCCATGTTCACACCGAACAAAAGCAGATCGCCGATGAAGCAACCATAGAGCAACCATAGCGCGATGCGCGGATCAGGTACCAGATGCGATAAACCGTACCCTGTGCAGACAAGAAAGACACAGACCGAGTCGGCCATCAGGATCGTCCGCTCCCCCAGTCGATCAATGAGTCGCCCCAGCAACGGTTGAAAGAAGATTCCGAGCAGGGCTGCCGCGATCCAGAGCTTCGCAATGACGTGAGCCGGTTGGTCGAAAAGCCGAATCAGGACCCACGGACCGAACGTAATGAAGACCTGCTTACGCGCACCAAACAGCACCGACAGCACGTAGAACAGCCAGTAGTCACGCCGCCAGATCCAGCGGGGTCGCTTTAAATGCGCTCCCGGCAATTGCATCTGCAGAAAGACCAACCCGGCCAAAATGGCGACGCACCCGCCCAGCAGGAACATGTTAGCATATGAGAGTTGCACGTACTGCATCAGTCCCCAGACGCTGCCGCATCCCACTGCCGAAGCTGCGATGCCCGCAGCGCGGACCTGACCCAGTCGTGTCCCGCGATTGTCGGCATCCGCGAGATGCATCGTAATCGAGTCCGTCAACGGCATCAGCAGATGGACGCCGGCACTCCAGAGGACCGTGAAGACAACCATCAACCACCAGCCGCCACCGAATATCGCCAGACCAATCATGCCCAGCCCGACCGCGAACGCGGCCCCAGCAGCCAGCGCGGTCTCCGGCAGGAAGAAGAACAGGCCCGTGGCGACGACAACCAGAAACCCGGGCAGTTCTCGCGGGAACTCCAGCAACCCGCGCATCGCCGCACTTATCTGGAACGTATCACTCAGGAAGTTGTTGAATATGGATTCAAAAATCCCGCCTGCGATTCCGAGAAAAAAGGTCGCCTGTATAAACCGCCGGAACAGCACCGGCATTCTGCAAAATTTTCTAACCATACCCAACATGACAGCACCCTACCCCGACACCACATCACCAACAAGCCAAGTCACACGGTAAGTGCAAATCATCGGCACGACCAAAACCACCTGTTGGCGCAGGCAGCTACAAAGAATCTACTGCGGAAAGCTCTAAGTTTAACGGTTACTTTTTCTTAATAGAAAACCCCCTACTGATTCCTGAAGTGCTTTTTTTGAAGATTACGCGGGTGACGGGCGTCTTTAATGATATAGGATGTCGAAGACCACGAAATTTACTAATACAGAAGGAGACTGAAATGAAACACGTCTTGATGCTACTCACCCTTGCCCTAGCGGCTCTGGCGCCGGCCTATTCCGGCGAGATCGGTTTCGATGAGAAGTTCGCCCTCTCGGATGACCGGGCGGCTACACTCAAAGAGCTCATCCCGGGCACCCCGGATTATTACTACTACCACTGTCTGCACCACCAGCAGCTAGGCGAATTTGGCAAAGTGGACGCATTGCTGAAGCCCTGGATCAAGCGACATGGGCACACCTCGCGTGTCGAAGAGATCACAGACCGCCAGGCTCTCCTAACCTACGACAAGAACCACAAGGCTGCCCTAGAGCGCATCCGTTACCGGCTCGGGCTCCACTTCAACCACCATAAGCGAAACCTGGACCACAAACCCAACTTCGCAACGCGTCTCAATCAAAACACCATCAGCTGGCAGACACTGCAGCGACGCGCATTTTCCCGGCACTCGACCAGCCTGCACGATTTTGAGGATACCGCCCTCGATATCCTGGTGAAGCAGAAGCTCAAACCGGAATATCGCCGCAACTTGCTAAGCCGCATCAAGCGACCCGACCATCCCCACATGGCCAAACTCGTGATCGACGATCTTAACGCCAAGCACAGCGGCAGGTTCGGGAGTCACAAGATACACAGCCAGCTGTTGCTTACTCAGCTTGACGCATGCATCGCACTCAAGCCTGACCTACTTAAAGATACCAAGTTCATCAACGCCTATCTGACGAAACTGCGCCCGGATGCAGATATCGACTGGAAACATGATCCGCAGGAACGGAAGGCGTACTACGAACGCATGTGGGCATTTGTGCAACGGCTTCCGGCATCACAGAACTCACTGAAGGCACATGTCCTGTTTCATCGCCTTGCCTACGATCGCAGCGAGGGCACCTATGATAAGGCGCGCTTCATGGAGTACATCAAGCTGCCTCGCAACGTGACCTACATCAACCACACGTATTCGCAGAAGCCAGAGAACCGTCATGTGCGCGCCAACCTGTCTGCCAACTACAAGACCTACACGATGCTGGTTAGCGTGCAAACCGACGAGCCACTAGTGCGCGACTTTCTTGCACAGTTTCTGCTCGATGCTGAGGACTACAAAGCGTTTCTGCCTTATATCGAATCGAACTATCTGAAGCGCCTCTTCGCCGAGACCAAAGTGCTCAATAGTGTCGGTGATATGGAGCGCTGGTACTCGCTGCTGACACCCAGCGAATACAAGGCATTGAAAGAGAGGATCGATATCGAGTTTCTCCCCACAAACAAGGAAGTCGTCGCCGCAGCCGACGCCGTCTCTCTCGAGGTTGCGCTCAAGAACGTGGAGAAGCTGATCGTCAAGACCTACCGCATCAACACGATGAACTACTACCGAGACCACATGGCGCCGGTTACGACCGCCATCGACCTAGACGGACTGGTTGCCAATGAAGAACAGGTCATTCGCTACGAACAGATCCCGCAGCGCCGCCATGCTGAGACCTTTACCTTCCCGACCATCCAGGAGCCGGGCGTCTACGTTATTGAGCTGATCGGCAACGGCAAGAGCAGCCGTGCCCTAGTGCAGAAGGGACGCATGACCTTCACTACCCGTTTGGGTTCCGCGGGCCACGTTTTTCGCGTTTATGATGACGCTGGCGTGCGCGTCAACACCGCTTCTCTATGGATCGACGGACACCGCTACGAAGCGGATAGGGATGGCGAGATCGCCGTTCCGTTCAGTACAAAGCCGGGCAACCAACGTTTCATCGTCACTCACAACGGTTTCTCTGAGCTGCACAACTTCCAGCACCAGGCCGAAACCTATACCTTCCCGACCGGTTTCTACGTTGATCGTGAAACCCTCATCGACGGCGGCACCTGCAGGCTGTTCGTCCGTCCCCAACTTCTGCTCAACGGGCATGCGGTCGACGTAAACCTGCTCGAGAAGGTGGTTCTGACCATCACTTCTGTTGACAGCGAAGGCATCAGCAGTGCCAAAACCATCAAAGACTTCAAGCTCTTCAACGACAAGGAGTCGATCTATAAACTCAAGGTGCCGGAGAAACTCACCTCTCTCTCTTATTCGCTCACCGGTAAGATCAATAACATCAGCCGCGCGAAGGAGGAGGATCTCTCCGCCACAGGCAGCATAACAGTCAATAGTATTGATCGCACCGCCTTCACCGAAGACATGCATCTGCGCCATGCCGCAGACAGCTACATTGTTGAAATCCTGGGCAAGACAGGTGAAGCCCGAAAAGCCCGCCCCGTTCAGATCGAACTGAAGCATCACGACTTCAAGGATCGCGTGCATACCACGCTGATGACCGACCCGCACGGGCGTGTGGACTTGGGCGCATTGAAGGATATCGACTGGGTCAGCGCCAAGCTGGACAACAGCGTCTCACACCGCTGGAGCATGGTACGTGACCGGCATGCCGCCGCAAATGACATCCATGCCCCTGTCGGCGAAGTGATCACCGTTCCGTATATGGACACGATGCCGAAAGATGTTGCCGATGTGGTCTCGCTGCTGGAGCAACGTACTGGCACCTTCGTGCGCGATGTGCGCGACCACGCCCGCATCGCCAACGGATTTGTCACGATCTCGGACCTCGATGCCGGCGACTACAGCCTCTATTTCAAACGCACTGGTGCCAGTCGCGTTATCCGTATCACGGACGGACGTCACGATGCGCAGGTCGCCGTTTCACGCGACCGACAGCTCGAGCTGGTGAACTCGCGCCCGCTGCAGGTCACCGGCATTACGGCAGATGCCAAAGCCGGTACGGCAACGGTTCAACTGCGATACGCTACCGATGACACCCGTGTGCACATCATCGCCACCCGCTACATGCCGGAAGAGGATATCTATCGTCAACTCGGCGCTCCGCAGCTGATGGGCCCCGGCTGGGCTCTGACCGGGCGTCCGCTGAGTACGTATATGTCCGGCCGCAAGATCGGCGACGAATACCGCTACATTCTTGAGCGCAAGTATGCCCACAAGTACCCGGGCAATATGCTTCGACGTCCGAGCCTATTGCTCAATCCCTGGAGTCTGCGCAAGACCGACACCAACAAAGACAACGCCAAGGAAGGTGACGCGTGGGCGGCAAACGAGCAATTGCGTCGTTCTCAAGCTTACGGAGGTGCCGGTGGTCGGGGCTCCAACGGCGCTGGTTCAAGCGCCGGCTACATAACGCCAAACCTGGATTTTCTCCCGGAACCTGCACTCATCCTGAGCAACCTGCAACCCGACAAGAACGGGGTAGTTACTGTAGACCTGAAGCAGGTCGGCCCCCGTCAGCAGATTCACATCATGGCCGTCAATGCTGACAACGCCGTATACCGCGAAGCCTCCTTGCCAGCCGACTGGCGCCAGTACCGCGATTTGCGCATGGCACGCATCCTTGACCCGGAGAAGCATTTCACCGAGCAGAAGCTCATCAGCATTGCCGCTGCCGACAAGCCATTCGTGCTGGAGAACGTGCGCACCTCTAAGATGGAGGTCTACGACTCGCTGGCGAAGGTCTACGGCCTGCTCGCGACGCTCAACACCGATGCCACCTTCAAAGAGTTCAGCTTTATTCTCGCCTGGCCAGACATGGACCCGGCAAAGAAGCGCGAACTCTACAGCAAGTACGCCTGCCATGAATTGAGCTACTTCCTCTACAAGAAGGACCCGGCATTCTTTGAGTCCGTGATCAAGCCCTACTTGGCCAACAAGAAGGACAAGACCTTCATGGACCACTGGCTGCTGGGCAGTTCTCTTGAAACGTTCCTCAAGCCCTGGCCTCACGCCCGCCTCAACATGGTCGAGCGCGTTCTACTCGGTCGTACGATCGCGGCCGAACACGCCGCCGCTGCACGGCACGTGAAAGACCGCTACGACCTAGTTCCTCCAAACATTGAGCACTTCAACCACCTCTTTAAAACAGCAATTCGCGGAAGTGCGCTCTCAGCCGACGTCGGTCTGCTCGCGAGTGTCTCCGAAGAGTTGGAGGAAGGCACATTTCTGGCTGATATGGAGGTCAACGCTTTCGCGGTGGATGGTCTCCGTCGATCGGATGCGCCCGCGCCCGCCATGCGAGCTATGTCCAGCAGAGTGGCCAAGAGCAAGAAGGCTGAAAAAATGATGGGGATGGCAGTCATGGACGAGGTGTCTGCACCTATGATGAAAGCCACAGGCGAGATCCGCAACGCGGAATTCAAGCGGGATGCTTCGCGCCGCAAACGTGTCCGCCAACTCTATCGCAAGCTAGACAAAACCGAAGAATGGGTTGAGAATAACTACTACAAGCAACCGATCGAAGCCCAGCTCGCCGGGCTCGTCCCCGTTTGCGGTTTCTGGAAAGATTTTGCCGCCCACAACGTGGGCACACCGTTCCTCTCCATTCACATCGCCGAGGCCTCGCGCAACTTCACCGAGATGATGTTCGCGATGTCGGTGCTGGACTTGCCGTTTGGATCGACCGAGCAAAAGATGTCGCGTGACGGCCTGCGTGCAACCATGGTCCCAAGCTCGCCGGTTGTAGTCTTCCACAAGGAGATCACCCCCGCAGGCCAGACGCCCGCCGCGCAGAAGCTGCTGGTCAGTCAGAACTTCTTTGCCATGAACGATCGGTACCGTCACGAGAACAATGAACAGTTTGACAAGTTCGTCACGAAGGAGTTCCTATTCCACACCGTCTACGGGTGCCAAGTCGTGTTGACCAATCCGACCTCGACCCGCCGCAAGGTTGACGTATTGATGCAGATTCCGAAAGGCGCGCTGCCGGTTCAAAATGGCTTCTTCACCCGAAGCCAGCATACTCAGGTGCAGCCCTACTCGACGCAGAAGTTGGAATATTATTTCTACTTCCCGTTCTCTGGCGACTACGCCCACTTCCCGGTGCACGTTGCACAGGATGGAGATCTCCTTGCCTACACCGATGCCTTCGCGTTCCATGTGGTCGACAAGCTCTCAAGCATCGACAAAGCATCGTGGGACTATATTTCGCAGTTTGGCAGTGACGAGGAGGTCATCCACTACCTCAACGAGCACAACGTGGACCGGTTGAATCTCGACCTAATCGCGTTCCGCATGAAGAACCGCGCCTTCTTCGATCACGCCATCTCACTGCTTGAAGCGCGCCATGTCTACAACGCGACGCTGTGGTCATACGGAATCCATCACGATGCCATTCCGGTCGCCCGCGAATTTCTGCAGAACTCTCGCTTTGCAACTATGGTCGGCTTCTATATCGACTCGACGTTGCTGACGCTTGACCCCGTCGCGCGGCATAGCTACCAGCACAAGGAATACTGGCCACTGGTTAACGCGCGCACCTACCAACTCGGAGCGAAACGCAAGATCCTGAATGCCCAGTTCCATGAGCAGTACATGCGCTATATGCAATATCTGCGCTACCGACCTGCGCTTACCGAAGCCGATGAGGCTGCGGTCGCCTACTATATGTTCCTGCAGGATCGCATTGATGAGGGGCTCAAGTTCTTTGACCGTGTCGAGCGCGAAAAAGTGCCGTCTGCCATGCAGTATGACTATATGCAGGCCTATGCTGCGTTCTACCGCTCTGGCGCTGAAGCAGCACTCAACATCGCAACTCGCTACAAAGACCACCCGGTCGACCGCTGGCGCAAGCGCTTTGCCCAGATCACGGCCCAGGCCGAAGAGATTACTGGCGGAAAGGCCATAGTTGTCGACAAAGACGACCGCGCCCAGCGTCAGGCACAACTCGCCGACACCGCCGTCAGCCTGGACTTCAAGATTGAAGACCGCAAGATGGTGGTCACCTCGCAAAACCTGACGTCCTGTCGCGTGAACTACTACCTAATGGACATTGAGCTGCTCTTCTCCAAGAAGCCGTTTGTGCAGGAGATCTCCGGCCAGTTCTCGGTGATTCAGCCCAACGAAACAGACACGATTAATATGTCCACCGGAGAGAAAACCACTACGGTACCGCTCCCGCATCAGTATCGGGACCGCAACGTGATGGTTGAGCTGGTCGCCGATGGCATCCACAAGTCACAAGGCTACTACCCGCATTCGCTCGCGCTACAGATCACCGAGAACTACGGCCAGATCCGCGTCGCCCACGAGAAGAGTGGCAAACCACTTGCAAAAGTCTACGTCAAGGTCTATGCCCGCATGAAGAGCGGCGAGGTGAAGTTCTACAAGGACGGCTATACCGACTTGCGTGGCCGGTTTGATTACGCATCGCTCAACACCAACGAACTCGACCACGTCGAGCGCTTCGCCCTCCTTATCATGAGCGAGACATACGGCGCCCTCATCCGCGAAGCCATCCCGCCAAAGCGGTAGTAGAGGGGGGGGAGATGCTCGGAGGTCAGGGTCCCGTACTGAAATCAGTTGTCACTTATGGTAGTGCGACAACAGCAGCACCGATGGAGTTTGACGGCAAAGGTGACGAAACGGTTTGTATCCAGCCTTCGCGCTACGCTTGCTTAAGTCTACGCTGCGTTACACCCACACAAAACAGCAGACAAGTTCGGTGGAGTTCTCGAGGCAGTTTGCGATGTAAGGATGCTGATGAATATGGAGCCTATATTGCAAATTTTTTCGTAAACTGAACTGCAACTAACGTCTCCACTAACCTTTCCGGGAACTACTTCGGATCTGCCGGGCTTTGACTGATATGGAAATATGACCACCGCAACGCGTGACAACTTTTAACCGCGGGGAGCAATGACAACAGGCCACACACTCGATAATGCTCCTTAACCAATTGAGACACTTGTAGCGTCTTCTTTTTTTTCGAAACATACTGGACGTCCGATACGCCACCTATTAAAGTGTGTAAGTGTTCGTACATTTGAGAGCGAGCACAAAGATTGAGATACCTTTGAATGGGACAATGAATGATCATTTATCAGAAAGCCAATACGGACTGGCTAGCCGCCTGCAGCGTGGGCATTAGTGTCCACTGGACGGCTCAGACCGCGCCCCGAAAGGGGGTGGCCCTGCCGTTCACGGATGCCGTGGCCCACTTCCAGATGAACGAATTCCTTGGCGCGGTGGAGGCGAGCGGTGCGGATTATGTCATCTTCACATTGACGCACGCCCTGCAGATGCTTCCATGTCCACATCCGATCATCGACAGCATCCTGCCCGGTCGAACCGCAGAACGCGACCTGCTCGGCGACATGGCCCAGGGGTTGGCTAGGCTAGGGAAGAAGCTGATCGTTTACTACAACCATTCGTGCAACGGCGCAGATGATCTGCCTTGGACGCACGCCGTTGGCTACCATGACTGCGAAAAGACCCGGTTTGCTGAAAATATCTGCTCCATCGTGCGGTGGATGGGTGAGCGTTATGGTCAGGCCATCCAGGCATGGTGGTTCGACAGTTCCTATTCTCTGGACCCGCGTGGTCCGAACAATTCGGTGTCGACGGATATGTGCGGCTTTCGGTTCCCGTGGGAGGAGATGACCGTCGCGGCTAAGGCCGGCTATGCGGGACGCTTGGTTACTTACAATGCCGGAATCGCAAGCACGTTTCTCTACACCGAGCATCAGGACTATTTGGCTGGGGAGCTCACTGACCTTAACTCACCACCTCGTGCACGATTCATGGACAATGGGCTGCAATGGCATGGCTGGACATGCCTGGATGATCAGCGCTGGGTGTACAGCGACAACAGAACAGAATCACATCCCCCACTATATTCCGATGAAGCCTTGTTGGCGTTTCTGCGCACTTGCAGAAAGCACCAAGCACCAATGTGCTTCAATGTGATTTCCTATCAGGACGGATCACTGTCTGAAGCCTCCGTCCTCCAACTGAACCGCATCACAAAGGAATTACGAGATCTTGTGATTAAGTAATTAGACATTTAAGCTGAATCTATGATTAATGTAATAGCGTCAATAAAAGTACAATCTTCTCAATTCAAATCATTCATTCAGGAAGTAGATTCAGCAATTGTCACTGTCATTGAAAAATGGGAATCTTTTAATATGCTCAAAGCCCACTTTACTGCACTTCATATGATTTAGTATAAATCGCAAGTTGAAAATATGGTTAAAAGTGTTTCCCTGAAAATTCTAGAGAACGTCTGAAAAATCATTGCACCGAAACGCTTCCCGCTGTCGAGGAACGAGGAAGACTTCGTGACCTCAGCTATTCAGTTGCCAGATCGTAAAGTTCAGCACAGCCGCGAATGCCGTCCATAGCGTGTAGGGCACGAGCAGCAGTGCCCCCGCCAGCTTGACCTGCCAGAACAGGAGGATCGTCACCAAGAGCGTGGCGAGCAGTATCAGAATCTCCGCAAACGCCCAGCCGGGTTGATGCAGGGCAAAGAAGAGCGGCGTCCAGAGGGCGTTGAGCAGCCACTGCATCAGGTACATAGTCAACGGTAGGCGCTGCACCTTCCATCCACCCTCGCGCCACACCAGCCACGCAGCCACGGCCATCATGATGTAGAGCGTAGTCCACACCGGCCCGAACACCCAGCCGGGGGGATTCCATGCAGGCTTGATAAGGTCGGCATACCACCCGCCAGTCGAGACGAATGCACCGGTCGCCGCTGCGCAGAACGTCAGAGCCAGCCAACCGATCAAAGCGCCAATTTGCATTACCTTCGGATTCCGGTAATTCGCCTTGCCGCCCCAGAGTGTGTATTGCATTGCCATAAACCTCACCATATCGCCGTAACCACGGCCGTGGTGACAATATACGCCTTAGGGGGGTCCCGAATCGAACTCAAACGGTCTCAACCCCGATATTTAGGCTCTTCACTGAAATGCGTAGGGACACACCGTCTCTCCGAAACATACCCCCCCCCTGCTCGTGGCCGGACAAAAAAGGGGGGGGTGCATGGAATTAAAATGGCAGGAGTCTTTTCTTTAGCACCTTTTTGGTTTTCCGCTATATTTCCAGCAAAAGCTCCCGCACCCATGACCGCAACACCCAATAGCAACACCCCGACCACCTTTGTGAACCGAGTTATACCCAGCTCCTTGTTTGGCAAGGCATTCCGGAGCCCCAACATCTGGAGGCGCCTATGCTTGCTGACATCATAAACGCAAGGGGGAAATCGCTTATTGAAAGCGAGCAAATAAAGAATAGAAAACGATAGACCGAAAGCATAGGCCTTCTGTGCGTAAGCCCTTGCTTCCTCTGCTAACTCCTGTTCAAGTCCCAGAGTACCATTTGGGTCTGTCCCCAAGCGTCCCTCTACAAACCGTTCGCGCCTCCGCAGCTCCGTGGTGAATCTTCTCGCGGGCTAGGCAATTATCGAATGCAGCTTGGGCTCGAGAAGCGAAAAACGTTCGGAGGCCGCACAAACGCATGGGTTTTCTTCGCTTTGCGCTTCGTTTGTGATATATATGAATCGAGGAGACTGACGATGATTACACCTGTTGAACAGACCTATCGCAACCCTCGTGGTTCTGCTGTTCCGCGCTATGGTCTGCTGAGTCGCTTGTGGCGTGCGCTCAAGATGGCTTTTGTTTCTTTTGGCCTGTTTTTGGCTTTTGTTGCTCTTGTCGAGTGCTTGCAGGCCTATAAAATCCTCCGCGACATCAGCCCCGTTCTGGGATGGATATTTGTCGTCGGACTCATAGCACTTCTCGCTACGATGTCTGCCAGATTTCTTGTGATTATGGCAAGTAGACCTCCGGTCCTTACGCCTCCCGCTATCCCGGATCTTGATAACGCTTCGTCTTCCCATATTCGCCATTACACACGATATATTTCTAACGTTCTTGATAGGCTTTCAGACAACCCGCTTGTCGTCGTTGATGGACAGAAGCTTCAAGAACACGCGACGCAACTGAGGAGAAGGCTCAAGAATCGCACCGCACCGCAAGAGATTCTTGCAGATATCATTGATACGGTTGAAAACGTAATCACTCCCGCCGTCGAACCCCTGGACAAGATGGCGAAGAAGAAGGTTACGGATTGTGTTCGCGATACGATGCTCGCGGTCACCGTGAGTCCGTGGCGTTCTGTCGACCTGTTTGTGGTTCTCTACAGGAACGGAAAAATGGTGCTTGATGTGTCTGCCATCTACAATGGAAGACCTCGATTCCGGGAACAGGTTGAGATTGCTACCGACGTATTGAAGGTTGTGGCTACCGTGCAGTTCCTCAACATCGGAAGCAAGTTGATGGAGAACCTAACGTCTTGGATTCCTGTTCTGGGACGCTTTACCGATGATATCGCCCAGGGAATTGGGGCGGGTCTATTCACGTCTGTTGCAGGGCACGCTACGATTGATCGCTGCCGTGCGTTTCACGGATGGAGTGAGTCCCAAATCAGAAGCGGCATGCCAGAAAATCTAAGGCTATTCATGGTAGATATTAAAGGGATTGTATCGGATACCATTATGCCGTCGTTAAAGGGGCGCATCGAAGCCGAAACACCAGAAGAGCACAGGTCGACCAATCTCGTAGAAAAAGCCAAGGCAGGCATTGGCGATGCCATTGACTCAACCTGTGATGTCCTTGACTCCTGTGTAAGGAAGCCAGTCACCATTGGCTACAGGGGGGTGGCTACAACAGGTTCGCTCCTGTGGGGCGGAGCAAAGCGGGCAGGAACCGGGGTCGGCAAGTCCGTCATCTGGACAAGAAGGCATGGATGGACGACATCAGTTAAGGGCATCAAAGTGACAGGCAAAGTCGCCCTCTGGGCCAGCAAAGGCATTGCACACTCAGGCAAGTCTGCCCTGCGCGGGACAGTCAAGGGAAGCCAGGTTGCCGGACGCAGCGCGAAAGCCGCCGCAAAGTCTGCCATTGGAGTTGCCCGTCGAAGCATACGGAAGCGCCAAGACTGACGCCATTGTGTCGGAACCCAGAGTCAAAGTGCTTAGGGACAGAGTACCTATGCGTAGTGGACGTGGAGAATTTGAACAAGGAGGAAGTGAAGGGAGCGAAGGAAAATGGTTTTTATTCCAACTCCACAGTCTACTCTCCACGCCTCACGTTCTCATTTTAGAGCAACGCCCCACGTCAGCGTCTGCCCTGCACGATAGGGGACGATATCGCCATAGGCTTCCGGCACAACCGTTTCACGTTTCTGTAGTGTAATCGAACCTTCCAGAGGCGGAAGGCCATGAAACTGGTGGCCAAAGGTTGAGGTAAAATCTGCGAGGCGGTCAAGACTCCCTATTCGATCAAAGACATCGGCCAGACAGGGCAGCAGTATAGGGCTCGTAAAGACTCCCGCACACCCACAGGCCGATTCCTTGGCGCTCTGCGGATGAGGTGCAGAATCCGACCCCAGAAAGAAACGGGGATGGCCTTCGCTGACGACTTTCCGCAAAGCCTCTCGATCATGGGGATACTTGGCCACAGGCTTGCAGAAGTTGTGGTTTCTGCCTGCCCAATCGTCTACGGTCAAATCAAGATGATGCACCGTGATGGTTGCTGCTACGCTATCGCCCAAACCTTTGACGCATTCTACCGCCGCCGCCGTGGTCGCATGCTCCAACACAATCCGCAGCCTCGGAAAGCGCGCATGGAGTTTCTCCAACTCAGGTAAGAATCGCTCCTCAGCATTCAGAATACAAATATCGTTGTCGACATTGCTGGGCGCCTCGCCGTGAATCAGAAGAGCAATGCCTTCGGCCTCCATAGCTGAGAAAACCGCGTCGTAAACCCCAAAGTCTTCCGTGCCACTTTCAGAGTTTGTCGTCACCCCCTTCGGATAGCATTTCACTCCGAAGATTCCCGCTTCTGCGGCCTCGGAAATCCTCTCTGGTGTTAGCTCCGGCAGAAGATATAGCGTCATGAGAAATTCGACATCGGGTGCCAACGCTCTGAGCTCACTGCAATACCGCTGCGCATCAGATGCCGTCGCAATCGGTGGCGTCGTATTGGGCATGACGACACAGCGCCCCACACCACCGGAACGCACCATCGGAACAACGGCCCGCATCATCGCATCCTGCCGAAGATGCAAATGAAAGTCGTCGACAAAGGGAAGGGTGATTTCTTCTGCCATAGTCTTAACCCTTGAAAATCACAAACTTTCGCATGCCATAGTTTATCAAAAGCGCGGTGACAAGATTGCTGCTAAAAGCCAATGTTGTCTCAACACCAAATTGTGCGATCAACCATGTCTGGAGTCCGGTACCCAGCGAAAAACTCACAGCAGAAACAAGATAGAAAAGTCCAATCTCAACGAGCCAATGGTGGCGCCCCGGTTTGAACACCCATGCAATGTTGATGAGGTAGCAAATAAAATTTGAGATGACAAAGGCCACACCATTATTAATCGCCGCATTACGCGCACGCAGCCCGTCAGCAATCGGAGGGATATCAATGACAACAAACTTATTCAGCACTGTGATGACAAAATCATCGGGGCTGAGGGCATTCAGAACAAACAGTGACATCAGATAGAATGTGCCAATACAAACCCCAGTGGCCACGCCACCAGCAACAGCATACTTGATAAATTGCACCAAGGGACCCGCATCCCGACTTTTCAACTGTTCAAGTAGTGTCATATTTCCAAGCTCTCCCCACCTATTGGATTCGGCACCCGTTCTAACACATCCGACCACGTTTGGCACCTTATGATTCGTGACGCGTCACCAAGGACACCCAGAGTCCTGTTCCAGGGACGATCAAAAATAATAATTGGGATTTTGGTATGCTCCGCAAGAAAACGAATTGCCGCGGGGGAGTCATCAATAGCCATGCAGAACACCTGCGTGCGAAGCACATCAAGCGTCATAATATCGACCCCCTCAATGTGCGCGTGATTGCGCCCGTACTTATCAACAAAGGTCAACCGATGATAGGGAATATCATGAGCCTTGAGCCAGGCCGCCGAGGCCGCATGTGTCGAAGGCGGTCGGCCCGTCACAATATGGATCTTCGCGCCTGCAGCATGCCAAACGCGAATCGCATCAGCAGCCCCTTCAACAGGTGCAACACGTGCCAAAACATCGGCATCATGAAACAGCTCAAACAGTCTCTCCGTCTCAGCATCATCAAGACCAAACGACTGCGAAAGATCGAATGAGTGGATATCCTCAAAGGCGGTTACCTTCCCGAATTCGCACTCAATCAGAACCGACAATGCACGGGCGGTCTCGCAAAGCACATCATCAATATCAACGTAGACAACTCCGCTCATGGCGCCTTACTCGGTGCAGTCATAGTATCAGCCCGAACCCATGCATCAAAATCATCTGCGGTCACATAGCCCAACTCAAGCGCGGCCGTACGCAAGGATTTATCCTCGCGCCAAGCTTTGAGAGCAATCTCTGCAGCACGGTCATACCCTATGTGTTGGTTCAGCGCCGTCACAAGCATCAACGAATTGTCGACGTGCTCCGTGATGCGCTTGGTATTCGGTTTGATTCCGGCAATACAGTTTGTGGCAAATGAAGCACTCGCATCTGCAAGCAGTTGGATTGACTGAAGAATGCCATGCGCTATGAGCGGCTTATAAACGTTCAGCTCAAAATTGCCTTGCGACCCTGCCATTGAAATGGCTAGGTCATTTCCGAACACGCGACAACAAACCATCGTCACCATCTCACACTGTGTCGGATTCACTTTCCCAGGCATAATGGAACTACCCGGCTCATTGGCTGGCAATTCCAGTTCGCCAAGCCCACTTCGGGGACCACTTCCCAGCCAGCGAACATCATTAGCAATCTTCATGAGCGCCCCGGCCACACTCTTGAGCACCCCGGAAAGACGCACAATTGCATCATGGGCAGCCAAACCGGCAAACTTGTTTTCCTGCACCATAAAATCGCATCCCGTAATACGGCCAATCTCCTCGGCCATCTGCCGGTCGAACCCTTCATGCGTATTCAACCCAGTCCCAACAGCCGTACCGCCAATCACCAGACGTTGCAGCTCCGGGCGCATCGCTTCAACAGCCTGGCGACATTGGCTGAGTTGGGCGACATAGCCTGAAAACTCCTGACCCAATGTAAGTGGAGTGGCATCCTGTAGGTGAGTTCGCCCAATCTTGACGATATCAGAAAATGCATCGACCTTCTCTTGCAGGGCCATTTCGAGCTGAAGAAGGGCAGGCAACAACACATCCTGAATCGACACCACGCAGGCAACGTGCATCGAGGTCGGAACGGTGTCATTGGTGGACTGCCCACAATTGACGTGGTCATTGGGGTGCACCGGTAGTTTCGTGCCTAACTCACAACCCAAGATTTCGTTGGCGCGATTGGCAATGACCTCATTGACGTTCATGTTGGTCTGAGTACCACTACCGCTCTGCCAGATCACGAGGGGGAACTGATCATCAAATTTGCCCGCAATCACCTCATCGGCGGCGGCACGAATGGCTTCTGCAAGCTTACCATCAAGAATGCCAAGGGATTCATTCACCTGAGCTGCAGCCCGTTTAACGACAGCATGTGCTCGAATGAACGCCTTCGGAAAGGGTTCATCCCCTACACAGAAATTATCCCGGGCACGCTGCGTCTGGGCCCCGTAGTAACTCTCCTCGGGAACTAACACCTCACCAAGAGCATCATTTTCTTTTCGCATCACTCAACTCCCTGAATTGCGACTTGGCACTTCCCAGGCAACTCTTTCACGACTCGACTTTCTTCATCCGGCCACGTGCGATAGTCCTCCCATGTGTACAGCCCTTCACGCGATATCGCTCTATTTTCCACCACACCACCTCCAGTAAATCTACGGGTGCCAAGGTAACACGAGTACAGCCTCGACTCAATACGCGCTTTTGCAAGCGTGAAGCGAGACCAGCTCAATTGTCGCAGCAGTGTTGCGACAATTTTTCTTTCCTAACTTTGATCTAGACGGCGTGTTGCCCAAACCGAGATTCCTCGGCTCCGCTCGGAATGACACATGCAAAGTAGTCAAATTTCTTAGAAACCTGTCATCCCGAGCGTGCCGAGGGATCTCGCCGAAGGCGTGTCTTCGGTTTGGCTACGCTCCGTGGAATCGTATCCCATATGTGGCCAAGCCTTAGATGCGTTTACCCTGAAAGATAATTTTCTGCTTACATTCTTTTTACAACCGTCTTACTTCATTCTGACCACAACCTTCCCTCGCTACACCATACTGGCACCAGAAATGGGAAAGGGATCAACCCGCAACATTAAGGAGACATCATGAAAACAGTAAGAACCATCGTGACAACCGCACTACTCGCTACACTCCCACTGATCGGCAGCGCCGCACAGGTGAAGCTCGACGTCTCTCTAGCCAACCCCGTCTTGATCGCGGGCAAGAAGCAAACAACATTCTTGAAGGTTGGTCTGACCGGATTCGAGATGGATCAGAAAGCAAGACGTACACCAGCCAACATTGCAATCGTCATCGACCGCTCTGGGTCCATGCAGGGCGACAAAATCAAACAAGCCAAGGAGGCCGCACGCATGGCCGTTAGTCGGCTGGATGGAAATGATATCGTGTCCATTGTTGCCTACGACGACACCGTCAGTGTTCTGGTGCCCGCCACAAAAGCCTCAGACCGTGAGTCGATTCTTGCAGGAATTGACCGCATCGAAGCCGGCGGCTCAACGGCACTCTTTGCGGGCGTTAGCAAAGGTGCAGAAGAGGTGCGCAAATTTCTGACCCGTGATCGGGTTAACCGTGTCATCCTCCTCTCCGATGGGCTGGCCAACGTCGGCCCGGACACCCCTGGTGCACTGGGCGATCTCGGGGCTTCGCTTGTCAAAGATGGCATTTCGGTCACCACGCTCGGATTGGGCCTGGGGTTCAATGAAGACTTGATGAGTAAGCTTGCCGCACGCAGTGATGGCAACCACGCCTTTATCGAGCACTCGAAGGATCTCACAAAAATCTTCAAGTACGAGTTCGGGGATGTGCTCTCCGTTGTCGCTCAGGAAGTGCTTGTCACCATCACCTGCAAGCCCGGCGTGCGCCCCGTCAAAGTTCTTGGCCGCTCTGCCGATATCGCCGGGCAGCGGGTTGTGGCATCAATCAACCAGCTCTATAGCAATCAAGAAAAATACCTGATGCTGGAGGTGGAAGTCCCGGAAGGCGCAGTTAACACAACGCTTGATATTGCCAATGTCAAAGTCACCTACGCCAATATGTCGACAAAAACAACCGACTCCCTTACCAGTGCTGTCGCCGTGCGTTTCACCGAATCCGAGGAGCAAGTCGTTCAAAAACGCGACAAAGACGTTCTTGAAGCCGCAGTCATGCAAGTTGCCACCGAACGCAACATTCTGGCAACTGAACTCCGCGACGAAGGAAAGCTTGAGGAAGCGCAACAGCTTCTAATCATGAATGCGAGCTATCTCCAACAGCAAGGCGAAGAGCTGGAATCTGCACAACTCGACAGCTACGCAGCTGAAAACGAAGAGGACTCACAAAATCTGGCACCATCATCATGGAATGTCCGCCGGAAAAGCATGCGGGGGCTCCAGTATAAGAACGTCACCCAACAGTCATATTAAACGGAGGTCGGAAGTCGGTTGTAGCCCCAGATTGTATCTGGGACTGACCCGCCTGACGGGCGGGAATACGTCATACAATGACACTTCAGACCTGTTCATCAGCAGAATCTGTGACTAGAATGTCGCCCAGAAGATGAAGAAACGACTCATACTAATATTGGGGTTGATTGTACTGTTGCCGATGAGCGTGCTCATCGGCTTCGGCATCATGCTCGCGCAGCAGGAAAAGGAGCGGGCACAGGCCCGCTATGAGCGGGTGCTTGCGGGACGCCTCTCCGATATCAACGGCGGCATTGTCCGATTGATCGAGTCGCGTGAGCGTGAGTTGCTTCGCGCACTCGCGTTGCCAACATTTGAGCCTGAACAGATTCGCTCTCGCGTAAGAGAGAGTCGGCTTCTGCGGCAACTCTTCGTCATAGCCCCGGATGGCACACTCATTCATCCGCGCGAAGATGCAATCCTCACGGGAGAGGAACGTGCATTCCTGGGGCGTACGGCGTCTCTCTGGGAGAGTGGAGAATCCTTCTGGTCACCGGAGGAAGTCGCAACAGCCAATCCCAAGATCGGCCTTAAACGCAACGCACCCCTAAGCAACAGTTATGGTTGGCACACCTGGTTCTGGGGTGAGGGTCTCCGGTTGATCTTCTGGACGCACCTTCCCTCAGGACACATCGTCGGCGCCGAAGTTGAACGGGCTGCGATGCTGGCCGACATCATTGGACAGCTCCCTGCTGACGACTTCACGGGAAGCCCTCTGCCCGAAGGTCGTATTACGCTAATGGATGCACAAAACCACCCACTCTACCTGTGGGGCTCTTATGTTCCCGATAAATCCGTCAACCCCACCGTTACACAGCAGCTACCCGCGCCCTTCTCCGCCTGGTCGTTGCACTACTTCGCCCCCCTCGAGGGCATGACCCATGGCCTGGGACGCAGTGCCATTTTCAACATTTCCAGCGGTCTTGCGGCGCTGGCGCTCTGTCTTGCGACGCTAGCCATATACTTCTATCGAGAGAGCTCGCGGGATATGCACGAAGCCGCACGACGCGTCACATTCGTCAACCAGGTCTCTCATGAACTCAAAACCCCACTGACAAACATTCGCATGTATGCCGAACTGCTCGAAAAACGCATACCGGAAAATGATAGTCGCACACACAACTACGTGGAAATTCTGGTTTCAGAAACCCAGCGGCTCAGTCGACTAATCACCAATGTGCTCACCTTTGCTAGCCACCGGCGAGGAAAACTCAAACACCATCCGCAACCCGCCCGCGTCGATGTTGTGGTTGCCTCAGTGATCGCATCCTTCAGTCCTGCATTGGAATCCATGGGCATCAGCGTCTCTGTCGAAGGATGTGCAGATCGCCACGTATTGTTGGATGTCGACGTGCTTGAACAGATTCTGGGCAACCTGATCAACAACGTTGAGAAATATGCACGCGGCGCCACAACGCTTTGCATTAAACAACACCAAAGCGTAGACACCACAACAATGACGCTCTCTGATAACGGCATTGGCATACCGGCAACACAGCGCAAAACCATATTTCACCCCTTTGTGCGCCTCAGCAACAAACTAACCGATGGCGTATCCGGAACGGGCATTGGACTTACCATTGCCCGACAACTTGCGACCCTACACGGCGGCACACTGGAGTTCGTCCCAACGGAAGCTGGCGCCACCTTTGAATTGACCCTCAACACACCGGAGGCAAACGCATGAAGATTCTCGTCGCCGAAGACGACCAACTCACCCGCCAGGGACTGATTGATATTTTTGAAGATGAAGGCTACGAGACCATTGCCGCCGCCAACGGCAAAGAAGCGCTGGCCCGCTTTGTCGAGTACGAGCCGGATGTGGTCTGCCTCGACATCATGATGCCGGATATCAGTGGTTACGATGTCTGCCGCGAAATTCGCCGCACTCACGAGGCCGTTCCTATTCTCTTCATCAGTGCCAAATCTGAAGAAATCGACAAAGTGCTTGGGCTTGAAATGGGGGCCGATGACTACATCGTAAAACCCTTTGGCGTCAAAGAGGTGGTCGCCCGTATCCGCGCCCTTACGCGTCGGCAGGCCCACACGCAAAAATCAACAGATAAACGGTTCACCATCGGCGATCTGGAAGTGATTCCTGATGAACTGCGAGCCCATCGCGGCAAGACGGTTATCGAACTCAGTTTACGCGACGTCAGCATTCTGCGGTTACTGGCCGAAAACAAGGGAAAGGTGCTAGACCGCGACACCCTCTTTGATGTCTGCTGGGGCCTCAACTATATGCCCAACAGCCGCACACTCGATCAGCACATTTCACAGCTTCGAAAGCGGATTGAAAACGACCCCAAACACCCCGCCATCATCACCACCGTTCACAACGCCGGCTACCGCTATGAAGGGTGATACGGCCGGTTTAGAGCGGTATAAACGATGCCGTAGCCATCGACACGGGCTCCCCGGAATACCGGGGAAGCCCGTCCTACATGGTTCGTTGTAGGACACACTTTGCGCAGCAGGCACATCTTTACTTACAACACTCTCGCCATCGTCAACTACGCGTTTCCGATCAGCGGGGCATGCGTGATAAGCGAGACCAGCTTACAGAGAACCATGATGACGGCGGCCAGCACAACGAACGCAAAGTACCGACGAAGAGACATTCCCGTAAGTTTGCGCTGAAGCATACCCCCCACGCGGGTTCCGATAAAAGCGCCGACCACAAGGAACGCGACCAATTGATAATTGATGTTGCCAGCCGATGCATGCATGACCGTCGAGAACAATGCGGTCGCAAAGACCAGCATCGTCGAAGTCAATGCCGCATACTTCGTTTCCTGACCAATCAGATAGAAGAGTATCGGCATCATAATGACGCCTCCGCCAATTCCGAGCAGTCCCCCCATGAATCCCATGCAGAGGCCCAGCATCGCCAAAACCGGAGCACTAAAGGCACCCGAAGTAACGGTTCTGAACGCGACCATTGGCGGAATTCGAATCCAGGCAAGATAACCCTTATGGTTATCATCTGTTTTCGCCCCTCCCCGCCGCAACCAGAAGTTGTCATACAACAGCCAACCCGCAATCAATGTCAGAAAGACGCAAAAAATAAGAGTAAAGCAGAAATCCTGCCCAGGCATCGTGCGGCCAAAGAGGGAGATGTCACCCATGCCACGCAACCGGTTAACCACGCGTACGCCAAAATAGGTACCAACGGGAACACCGAGCCCCACAAGACACGCGATACGCGAGCCCATCAGTCGTCGATCCAAGTGATGAGACAACGCAAACGTCGAGGCTGCCAGGATCTGGCAGGTACTGGTGCCAACGGCAATATTGTAAGGCAATCCCAAAAAGATATTCAGGGCGGGAGTCAGGATAAAACCGCCGCCCGCACCAAACAGCCCCGTCAACATTCCAGTGCACACCCCTAAGGCAATCCCGCTCAGCGGCAAACGCAGCATTACCAATATAGACGTCAGGGTCGTTTCCATCCCGATAGTAGTACGACACAACCACGGCAGATTGCAAAACCAAATGACCCTCATAGTCGCTTGCAAGGCTTTCCTTTTGTGGAGTCAGCATGATACAAATCGAGCATAGCAGTAGACTTACACGACTGGAGGCGCAGATGAAGAAAAAACGATCACAGCCCATTCGAGCATTTCGTCGGTCGCAACATCGGCACTCAGAAAAGGCGGGCCTTCCTCCCGGATCGCTTGTATTCCTCGGCAATCAGCGGGTCGAGACCGTTGAGATCTCAGCCATTGACTACACTGCAGATACCGTCCGCGAAAAGAGTCTACCTGACATCGAATCCTGCGCCAGCTACATCAAAGAGGACACAACAACCTGGATCAACATCACCGGTCTCCATGATACCGAGATTCTCGGCGGACTGGGAACCCTGCTGAACATCCACCCCCTCGTAATAGAGGATGTTCTCAACACAGGGCAGCGCCCGAAGTTCGAAGACCATGGGGCATTCATCTTCTGTGTCGTCCGGATGCTCTATCGGGGCAACGACAATAACGAAGTCGTTTCAGAACAGGTCAGCATGATTCTCGGGCCCAACACTCTCATCACCTTCCAGGAGATGGAGGGTGATGTCTTTGATATCATTCGCGATCGCATTCGCAGCGGAAAAGGCCGCATTCGAAGTGCCGGATGTGACTATCTAGCCTACTCCCTTCTTGATGCCATCGTCGACAACTACTTCATTGTGCTTGAGGACGTCGGCGACAAAATAGAGACCCTGCAAGAAACCGTGCTTGAGCATCCTGAACCGGCAACACTGCAAGCCATACACAAACTCAAGCGTGAGATGATCTTCATGCGTAAGAATCTTTGGCCCCTGCGCGAAATGGTCAGTGGCCTTGAGAAATCGGAAAGCGACCTGATAGGTCGCGATCTCTCGCCCTATCTGCGCGATCTCTACGAACACACCTTTCAAGTCATCGACACGGTGGAAACATGGCGCGATATGCTCTCTGGAGCACTGGACATCTACATGAGTAGCGTCAGCAACCACATGAATGAAGTGATGAAGGTGCTCACCGTCATTGCCACCATTTTTATTCCTCTAACCTTCGTTGCCGGGGTTTATGGCATGAATTTCGAACATATGCCGGAACTAAAATACCCAATGGCCTACCCCACCATTTGGGCTGTTATGATTTGTATGGGCCTTGGCATGGCCCTCTTCTTCAAACGCAAGAAGTGGTGGTAAATTTTACGTAGCAATTTGGGCAATGACAGCAGAGATAACGGATAGCAAAGATCAGAACTTACCCGGATCCTCCGTCGCGCTCCGCGCTATGGAGAACAAGTCATACAAGGGTGGAAACTTGATTCACAGACAAGTAGGCACACATCTCCGAGGTGTAGCCCCACCGGACTTTGGCCGGACCGCGCTTTTCGCGGCGTGTATCTCGAAGATATGCACATACTATAGATCCGTACATGCAGCACGAGAACGCCAAGAAAACGGTCAAGGCCAAAGATCGGAGGTCCATCTGACTTCTGTCCATCCGACATCTACTCTCCGACTTCTTGCGCTCCCCGCCCGTCGCGTATAGTATACGCTCATACATGAAGAACAAAGATTCACTTGATGTCATGCTCAGCACCGTTGCGGTGGTCTGCGATGCCGCAACCATCTTCGGGGGGCTAATGTTCGCCACGTGGATCCGGTTTGACAGCGGGTGGGTCCCGCTCCATCACGACCGTCCCCCAAAACTGTATGAGCTCTATGCCACAGGCGCTGCTGTCGCAACCCTCATGTTTCTGTTCGTCTATCGAAATCGCGGCCTCTTTATCAGGCCACAAACGGGCTCATTTATTGATAAAATTCCACGCATCATAAAATCCACTACCCTCGGAACATTCATCACTGCCGTGCTTGCATTCGCCATGCAAAACGAAGCCGATTTTGCTCGCCTGGTCATCGGCATATCGTTCTTCAGCATCCTCATCTTTGTTCTACTCGAACGTTACATACTTTACCGCATTGAATGGAATGTGGCGCGACATAGCAACCAGAAGAGCAATATTCTGCTGCTAGGCACAGATCATGTAGCCGTTCATGTGAAGCACACCTTCAAACAAGAACCCATGCTTCGCGCTGAGGTCACGGGATTCTTAAGTACAAGCCTTGATGCCCCCGATCCCAAAATTGAGGCCAATCAAATCCTGGGATCGGTGGATGAGCTTGGCAATCTCATCAACACCATGCAAATTGATGAGATCGTCCTCACCGATTCACGACTTCACCACGATCGCATCGTTCAGATTCTTTTACTCTGCGAGCGTAACCTGATCACGTTCAAGATGGTACCCGATCTGTTTCGCATTATGACCACCAGCATGGATGTGCAATCGCTCAACGACATCCCGCTGCTGGGTATTAGCACTTGGCCGCTAGATCAATTCTGGCATCGCGTTTCAAAACGCCTTGAAGATATTCTCGGGGCTTTGGTGGGACTACTGCTCTCGGCTCCGATCATTTGCGTAGCCGCTATCCTCATTAGACGCAGCTCGCCAGGTCCCACATTCTATCGGCAAGAACGTTGCGGAGAAGAGGGGCGTAGTTTTACGCTCTACAAGCTCCGCACCATGCCCGTCGACGCAGAAGCCAAGAGCGGCCCGGTGTGGACAACCGAAGACGACTCAAGACGTACGGCTATTGGTGGATTTCTGCGCCGCTTCAATCTCGATGAACTTCCCCAGTTCTGGAATGTTCTGTGCGGGGAGATGAGCCTAGTGGGCCCACGACCAGAACGTCCCCATTTTGTTGAAAAATTCAAGGAAGATATCGGCAAGTATATGTGGCGGCATGTCTCGAAGCCGGGACTCACTGGGTGGGCTCAGGTCAATGGACTTCGGGGCAATACAGACCTGAGAGAGCGCATCAAGTATGATCTCTTCTATCTGGAAAACTGGTCGCTTGCATTCGATTTTAAGATTCTCGTAAAAACACTCTGCACCCGAAAAAACGCATATTAAACAATGACTCTTCCAGAGCTTGAGCCGAGCCGTTAAGGAACTATGGACACACGCTTTATCGACATCTTCAGCAACCCCTGCTTCTGGGCTGCGCTCCTGTCTTGGATTGTCGCACAGATGACTAAAATGCTATGTGGATTCTGGCTCACGCGGCGACTGGATTTCAGTTATCTCGTTAGCACCGGGGGTATGCCAAGCGCCCATTCTGCCTTAACCGTTGGAACGGCAACCGCCATTGGTCTCATATCGGGATTCGCATCCCCCCTGTTTGTTGCCGCTCTGGCATTTGCGGTCATCACCATGTTTGATGCCTCTACCGTCCGACGTGCCGCCGGCCAACAAGCGCGCCTTCTAAATGAAATGATAGACGAACTCTTTAAAGAACATCACCTTTCAGAAAACAAACTCAAAGAACTTCTTGGACACACTCGACTCGAAGTTTTCATGGGGGCTGTCGTCGGCATTCTCACCGCCATCATCGTGGTCTCCATTTCAGTGGCCCAGACATGAGCAATCCAAACCCATATGCCCGAGTATTTGGCAGTCCCGGAGTTCGCGTCCGCATGGCTGGGCTTTTGCGAACACAATGGCCGCTGCTTATTGTGGTTGCTCTCACCGGCTACCTGCTACGCGCGGCCATTCCGGTTCCCGCCATTGGCAGCACATTGGCAGGGGTTCTGTTCTTTACTCTGGCGGTTGCCGTAGCTGCTGCAGCCAACCATAGCCGTAATCGGCTACAAGCCTTTCTCAAGGGTGCCAAGGGAGAGGAACTCGTAGCACGCGCTTTGGTTCTCTTGCCTGAAACCTTCACCGTCTTTCACGGGTTAGCCGCTCATAGCCAAGGTATTGTCTCTCAGGGCGGAGGGGATCTCGATCATGTCGTCGTAGGCCCTGCCGGGGTCTTTGTCATCGAAACCAAAAACTGGACTGGCACCATTGCCATTAAAGACGGCAAACTCACATATGACGGAGTGGTCCCCAGCCGCCCGCCACTGGCTCAAGTTAAACAAGCGGCAACCGTATTGCGCAACCAGCTTCAATCTGCAGTGGGAGAGGATATCGAAATCAGCCCCATTCTCTGTTTTGCCTCAAACCCCCTGAGCTCAGGACAACAGGGAGCCGCCGGAGTTCTTGTCTGCAACGCGGACCAACTTACCCATCTCATTCTCGGCACTCGCGAGACACCCCTTTCAGATGTCACCCAGCGGATGATTATTGAAGTCCTTAAGGAGAAATGCGACCCATGAGCCCCGAACGCCAAATCCTTATCTCTGAGAATATACATAACGTGTTGACATTCAACATCCAATATTCAACAAGGAATGTCCAACTCCCAAGTGGGAGAAGAATGCGAATATGACGACCATGGACATATCATTCTCTACCCTCTCGCTCCCTTGGACATTGGATATTCCTTGTTGGCTGTTGGACATTCCGTTCCTTAGCTTGCTCACTAGAACACCCAGAACTTTGAACCTTTGATATGCATGAAATTCCACGACAGATTCTAATTCCGCTACCCACCTTATGGGGGGTAGACCTGAGCATCACCAACGAGGTCATCCTCTTGTGGATCGCAGCGGTCTTGACCTTCACGCTTGTCACCCTGGCCTGCCGGCGGCGTAGTCTTGTAGCCAAGGGGGCTTTCCAAAACTTTTTTGCAGCGATTATTGATTTCATCGACGCGAGCGTGGGCGAAGAGATTCTGGGCAAACACGGTCGACAGTGGTCCCCATTCCTGTTGGCACTATTCTTCTTTATACTGTTCACCAACTTGCTCGGCTTAGTGCCCCTCCCGTCACACGTAAAAGCAATGACCTCCAGCATTAATGTGGCGGCAGCACTCGCTCTCATCGTATTCGCGATCACCATCATCGTAAACATTCGCACCCATGGTCTTTTCGGCTTTCTCAAGAAGTTTGCACCCGAAGGGCTTCCGATCGTGGTCAAGATTCTGGCCGTTCCAATTGAGGTCATTAGCTGGTTAGCCAGACCGCTCTCTCTGGCCATCCGTCTCTCTGCCAATATGCTGGCAGGGCATGCCCTCATTCTCGTCTTTCTGGGCATGGCGGGATCGGCCGCCTGGACACTCAAATTCCTTCCTTATATGGGTGCTGTCATCATGAGTGCTTTCGAACTGTTTGTCAGTTTCATACAGGCCTTTATCTTTACTTTGCTGGCAGGAATGTATATCAAGGATGCCTTAGACGCGCATTAAACACATTGCTAGTGTCATGTATCCAAATTGCATTATTGAAATGTCGAAAGACTTGTCATTCCGAGCGAAGTCGAGGAATCTCGTTCGCGCGCCAAGAAGAGATTCCTCGACTTCGCTCGGGATGACACCTTTGTATTGCAAGCCTATTTACGAGACATGACACGAGTCATACACGAGGAAATAGATATGTCACCAGAAGGATTTGCTTGGTTTGGCGCAGGGCTTGCTATTGGATTGGCCGCTCTGGGGACCGGTATCGGTATCGGAATCTTGGCCGGCAAGAGCGTCGAAGCTGTCGCACGGCAGCCCGAAGCCGCCGGTCAAATTCAAAAGCTCATGATTCTGGCAATTGCATTTATTGAAGCACTCTGCCTGTACGCACTCCTCATCGCCTTCACCCTCGCCGGCAAAGGCAAGGCAGAATCTGCAAACCCCCACCTTTCACAAGACGGTGCACCTGTAGCGGTCGAGTCTCACCCATAAGACGGCTGACTTCACAACCAACGGATGGAACATCATGGGCCACTTTGATCCAGGACTGTTTTTCTGGTCCCTTGCTACATTTGCTGGGCTCTTGCTCCTACTCTCCCGCTTTGCCTTTAAGCCGATGCGAGAACTCCTTGCGCAGCGCGAACAGCATATCCGGAAAACCATTGACGAAGCCAAGCTAGCACGGGACGAAGCCAAGCAGCTTGTTGAAGATCACAGAGCAGAACTGGCGAGCGCCCGCAAAGAGGCCCGCGACATTGTCAACACCGGCAGTCGCATGGTGCAGGAAAAGCAGCAAGAATCCGAAGTAAAAGCACAGGAACATGCCGAACAACTCATCGACCACGCCAAACTTGAAATTGAACGCGAAACCCAAAAGGGACTCAACGACCTAAAGGGCACTCTCGCAACGCTCTCTATCCGCATTGCTCGACAGGTAATCCGTGAAGATCTTAACGAACAACGCCACGCCGAACTGGCTGATCAGTTCATCGAACGGCTGAAGAAAAACCGCAATGCAAACGCAAGCCGAAACGATTGAACACTATGCCGACGCACTCATTGCGATGGGCAAGGCCGCCAACGCCCTGAGCATCCTTGAAGATGATTTTGGGCACCTCCTGACCTTCATGCAGGAAAGCGAAGATCTACAGCGCTTCCTCGCATCAGCAACCGTAGCACAGACAGGAAAGCGGCAAGCACTTCAGGAAATTTTGCAAGGCCAATCTCACCCATTGCTAATTGAATTCCTGATCATGCTACTGACCTCAGGCGACCTGCCTCTGCTTGAGAAAGTAGCACACGGCTTCTTTGAAAAAGCCTCCAAAGCCCACGAAAGCCTTTCCGGCGAGATTCATGTTGCGACGCCACTCTCGGAAGATCGCATTATCGCCATCGAAACCGAAATCAGCAGAATGCTCAACAAACACGTAACGCTGAGACCCTGTGTAACCCCCGGTATTCTTGGGGGTGCGCTCGTCAAAGTGGGTGACTTCATTGTCGACGGTACAATTGACCGTCAATTAGAAGAGGTAAAACGCCAGCTTCTGACATGATATTGCGGCAGGGGAACCAAGAAAACGCTTGTATTCCAGTAGTTCTTGGTCACAATGGAGCAACTGGTTTAATATGGTGTCGTCGTTGACATCAAAATACAAGAAGGAGAAGACCTATGACAAAGACTCAGACGATTGCAACACTCGCAGAGAAGACAGAACTTACAAAAGCTCAGGTTGCAACATTCCTGGATGAATTGGCCACACTCTCGTATACAGAAGCAAAGAACGGTTTCACACTTCCTGGTATCGGCAAGCTTGTTTTGGTCAACCGCGCTGCACGCGTTGGTCGCAATCCTGCCACAGGCGAAAGCATTAACATCCCCGCAAAGACAGTCGTAAAATTCCGCATGGCAAAGGCTTGTAAGGAAGCCGTTCTCTCCGCATAACCCGACACATCTAAAACAAAGACCAAGGGCGGGGTGCTGTGTTATACTTCACAGAACCCCGCCTTTTTTATTGTCGCCTAGCAGCCTGTCGGATTTTGAGCGCCATACGCCAGTCGCCGAAGACATACCATCCAAGCTGATGACCACGCGTATTGATAAATCGTATAAACTGCTAGGGTTTGTTTTCACAACCACACCATGAGATACTAGTGAGATCGTATGAAGGACCTCAAACAACAAACACTCATGCATTCACTGATAAGACGGGGCAAGCATTGTGCATTTGCCATCGCGCTCCCCCTGTTTGTCATTGCCGTATCCGGTGCACTCTCTGTTCAACAGGATGAGAAATATAGCAAGATTGTTAAGACTCTGGCGCGCGAACTGCCACGCGAACACCTCTCCCGACACAATCTGGACGATAACACTTCCCGGCAAACGTTGGACAACTACCTTTCTGCAATGGATTCCGAGCGCATCTATTTTCTAGCTGAAGATATTGAGGCGTTCAGTCGCAAGGAAACGCTACTGGATGACGAGCTTCGCGCCGGAAACAGCGATTTTGCATTTGAAGTCTATGAGGTATTCAAGCAGCGCGTTGAAAATCGAACCGCCTACGTTAAAGAGCTTCTTGAACGTGGGTTTGATCTTTCACTGGATGAAGACTATCGCTGGAAACGGAAGGATGCCCCGTGGTGTAGCAATCGCCAAGAGTGGGATGACCTCTGGCGCAAACGCATTAAGAATGAGTACCTCAGGCGCGTTATCGCTGATGCCCTAGCAGAAACGAATACTTCAGTCGCATCTATCGAAGCTCCTGCCCCCGGCAGGGACTCCACCAACGTCACCACAACGGTCGGTGCAACGACGCCAACGCAATTAGAACCGAAAGCCCTAGAGGACGCAACCACACTCACGCCCCAAGAAGCGCCACCAACGCCAGAGGCTGCGATTCTGGATCGGTTCGAACAATTTCAGACCACGTTACAGGATAGTGATAGCGAGTGGGTGATGCAAAAATACCTTTCTGCTTTTGCCCGGGCATATGATCCTCACTGTGATTACATGTCTCCCACAACCGCCGAGGACTTCGACATTGAGATGAAGCTATCCCTCTTTGGTATCGGCGCCCTCCTCAGCCCCGAAGATGGTACCGCAAAAATCGTCCGGCTGATTCCCGGAGGCCCTGCAGCGCGGGATGAAAGCAAGAACAAGCTACTCCCCGGAGACAAGATTATTGCGGTCGCACAGGACCACGAGAAGTCAGTCAGCATTCTCCACTGGCCGCTCTACAAAGCCGTTCGGCTCATCAGGGGCGAGAAAGGAACTCGAGTTGTTCTGACGGTAATTCCCACAACAGACCCCACAGGAACCATCACCAAGCAGGTAATTCTGATCCGAGACGAGGTAAAGCTTGAAGATCGGGCCGCAAAATCCAACATCAAAACGGTAACAGACATCAACGGCAAGAACGTCAAACTTGGCGTGATTGAACTTCCCGCCTTTTATGCAGACCTAAAAGGAAAGCGAACCAATCCTGATTATAAGAGTTCATCTCGTGATGTCGGTCGCATCCTTCGTGAAATGCGTGAGGAAGATGTCTCTGGCATTGTACTTGACCTGCGAAACAACGGAGGCGGCGCCCTGCTCGAGGCAGTCCTGATGACAGGCCTCTTCATCAAGACAGGGCCCACTGTTCAGGTTCGCGAACGCCACACCATTAGCATTCTTCCGGATAACGACCCTAGCATTGTTTACAGCGGTCCCCTAATTGTGCTTGTGAATAGACTCAGTGCATCAGCATCCGAGATTTTGGCAGCAGCACTTCAAGATTACGGTCGTGCCGTTATTGTGGGGGATTCAAAAACACATGGCAAAGGAAGCGTGCAAACCATACTGGGGCTGAACCGCAGCCAGTCAATGGGCGCCATCAAGGTGACAAACGCTCTCTTCTACCGCATTTCTGGCGGATCCACACAACTCCGAGGTGTGACGCCTGACATCATACTGCCCTCTGCGTTTGAATACATGGAGTTTGGTGAGGATTTCTTAGACAATCCAATGGAGTGGTCAACCGTTCGCCCCACCATCTATTCCCTATTCAACGATCTTTCAGGGGAAATCAAAATTCTCTCAGCACAATCTTTAACGCGAAGACAAAACAACGAACGCTTCCAGGCTTACCGGGCGCTTCTCGATCGCATCAAAGTGTTGAATACACGCGAAGCTCTATCGCTAAATATGGATAAGCGCAAAGCTCAGGCAACAGAGGAAAAGGAGCTTCTCGATATCCAGAATGCACTTATGGAACAGGGCGAGGACGAAGATGAGGATGAGGCAAAAAATGAGGATGTCGTTAAAGAAGAGGCCTTGAGAATCCTCGTGGATATGATCCATTACAATGCGAAACGCGAAGCCTCCATTGCCGGAATTAACGCACGCTAATGTCCGAATCCTCGATTATTGTAGTAACCCCCGCAAAACACCTCAAATGTGTGTCGCGCGGATAGCGCTTTTTTATATAATTTTATAACGTAGGGGAGCCCCCGTGATCCACATGCCGTTCTGGAAGATGCACGGAGCAGGTAACGATTTCATCCTCGTTGACGACCGCAACCTTCAATTTCCAGATCACAATGCACCAGCTATTGAGACCCTCTGCCGACGGCGCACCGGGATCGGAAGCGAGGGCTTCATTTTGATTCAACCCTCCACAACAGCTCATTTTCGAATGCGCTTCTTTAACCCCGATGGACATGAGGCCGATATGTGCGGCAATGGGGCGCGTTGTGTTGCGCGGCTTGCACACGATCTCGGAGTCGCCGAGGGCACCATGATAATTGAAACCAAAGCAGGAACATTGTCGGCACAAATTCAGGGCGATTCCGTCGTGCTTTCCCTTCCCGAACCCACAGGCTATCAAAGTGGACAATTGATATCACTGCCATCAGGAGAGAGCATCTCGTACACCTTTCTGAATACAGGGGTTCCCCACGCCGTTGTCCTCACAGACAATATTGACTCTGCCCCGGTCGCAGATTTGGGGAAGGCGATCCGCAGACACGCCGCATTCGAACCCGATGGCACGAATGTTAACTTTGTCTCGGTCGAAGAGATGCACCGCATCCGCGTCAGAACCTATGAACGTGGGGTAGAAGCGGAAACGATGGCGTGTGGCACGGGAATTGTTGCATCTGCCGTGACGGCGGCCATGCACACGCAGGCAGCGCCTCCTATCTCTGTCCTTGCAGCCAGTGGCGACACACTGATCGTCAACTTTGACCTAAAGAATGGCACGATACATAATATCACCCTTACCGGCCCAACTGTACACGTATACAGCGCAGAACTAACCCTTCCCATGATGTCAAATGGTGGCAAGGGGGAACCATGATACTCGACTATTTTGCCGTTGGACTCGGAGGCTTCCTCGGCGCCATTCTTCGCTATATCGTAAGAGCTTGGGTGCAACGAATCGGAGCGGGAGAATCCGGGTTTCCATTAGGAACGCTTGCAGTCAATCTGATTGGGTGCCTGATTATGGGCTTGTTGGGCGGACTGGCCGACAGCCGTGAAATCTTCAGTCAACAAGTAAGGCTTTGTCTCTTCATGGGGCTTCTCGGTAGCTTTACAACCTTCTCAACGTTCAGCTATGAAACCCTCGCGTTGCTCAAGGCCGGGCATTTTATCGAGGCATGCGCCAGCATACTGCTCCACGTCATCGTTGGGCTCGCAGCCGTCTGGGTTGGCTATGCACTGACAACATTACCGTAAACCTGCCCGGAAAAAGCAGATAATCCTCGCACTTAAAGTGTGACTGAAGAAAACGGGGAGTCTTACAAAAGACTCCGTGAGGTAAACGGTAGGCGTTGATCAGCTGTGCGCTATTGCGTCTTCTCTATAGTGTTTCCGTGTTTTTCCCAACCGGCGATTCCAACCGGGTAGCGAGGTCATCTCATTCTACTTCCACCAGGCTCTTGGCACTTGCAGATCTCAAAACCTCAAATCATCGCCCTGTGGTCTTGACTTGATTAGAGAGCTCTTCCATAGTTCTTTTTTGTATCTTCATTCCTTAAATCTGATTAACACGCCAATATACGCGAAGTGAGGTCACGAGCATGTCTAAGACACATGAACGGCTAGCACGTTCGATCGCACCCAAACAGTGGTTTCTAAAAATTGATGGTGGTCGAGTATTCGGTCCCACTGACACGGCCTCGTTAATCGACTGGGCGCGTCAGGGGCGGGTTACCCCCGGCCACGAAATATCAGAAGACAAGAAGGCGTGGATTGCCGCCGAGAGGATCCCGGAACTGGAAATGGTCTGGATGGTCGAGCTGGGCGACGGCTCCTTCTATGGCCCCCTTAACATCCGTGCGCTTGCAGATCTTGTTGATGACAAGACAGTTGCGTCAAATGCCAAGATTATCAACCAAGTCACCAACGAGATGGCTTCGGTCTCAGAAAAACAGACCGAAATCTACGATACCACGCCCATTCCCGCAGAAACACCAGTAAAACCCATCTCTGCCGCACAACGCCGAAGCGGCACCCCTAAACCCGTGGCAGCAAAGCCTTCGGAGCCCACGCAAAGCAAAAAAGCCATTACCCTCACCCCGGCCGCAAGCGCCAAACCCGATGCCGAAAGCTTGCGCTTACAGAAAGAATGTGAGGCTCTCCGGAAGCAGGCCGAGCGAGAAAAAGAAGCCGCAGAACTCGAACGTCAGCAGGCCGAAAGCGTTGAAAAGTCGCTCCGCAAGCGAATTAACACCTTGGAGTCAGAAAAGCAGAAAATTGCTCTGGATCTGAAAGATGCAGACAGCGAACTAAAAAAGGCAAAACCCTCTCCAACCGGACAGATGGATTGGACGGGAGAGAAACAAGCTACAGAACGCACCAGTGCCGAAGTTTCAATACAAGAGATCAAAGCAAGAGAATCCAAGCTCAAGAAGCATATTGATGAACTTAAAACCGAATCCGGTGTGGTTGCCGCAAAACTCAAACAAACCGAGGCTCAACTCAAGACCCAGTCCGAAAAGAATTTTGCACTGAAGGACGAAGCCGAAAATCGCGAAGCCAAGCTTAAGAATCAAATTGCGGAACTGAAGCAAACCACCGCCAACACCGCCAGCCATCTCAAAAAAGCTGAAGCAGGCCTTTCGAGCGAAAAAGATCAGCGTGCGACACTCACGAAAAAGGCCGAACAACGCGAAACCGAACTGAACCAGCGTGTCGACAACCTCCAGAATGACTCCAAAGCTGCCACAGACAAACTGACTGCAGCAGAAGTACAACTCAAAACACTTACCGAAGGCAATCAGGCCCTTATGCTGGAGAGCGGCAGGCGCGAAGAGGCTCTTAAACAAGAAATAGCAGAGCGCACCTCTCAATCCACAGCAGCCACGAAGGATCTTGAGAAAACACAAAAAGCCCTCGAGACTGAACGCAAACGTCTCAATGATACCAAAGCAAAAACAAGCAAGAAGGCCGCAACGCTTAATGCGAAACTTGACGGCCTTCAGACCGCCGCGACCGCCGCGGCCCAGCGACTGAATGAAGCCCAGACGCAACTTCAGAAGCTTGAAGCAGAAAAGTTGGATCTCGAATCCCACAGCAGTGAACGTGAAGCAGAACTCGAAAATCAAATTTTATCCCTTCGTACAGCCTCAGAAGACGCCAGCAAAGAGCTAGAGCAAGCACGATCCGCTCTTGAAATCGAACGCAAACACCATGCCGATACGCGAGAGGAAGCGGAAAAGAAACAAGCCGAATCCTCTGGGCGCATCGCAACACTCCAAAAAGAATGCGAAACGGCAACCACACAACTCGCGGAAGCCGAGAAGCAACTTCAGGAAATAACGGTTGGAAACGCAGAGCTTCAGAAACAAAGCGCTTCGCGAGAACAGGAACTTGAATCCCAGCTTCAGGCTCTACAAAAGAGCTCAGTGCAGACAACAAAAGCTCTTTCTGTTGCCGAAACAGCGCTGAATGAAGAGCGGGTTCTCCACTCAGGAACACGCGCAGAAGCTGAAAGAACTCAGGCAAAACTGACTCAAGAGGTTGAAGCCCTTCAGGGCAAGGCACAATCTGCCGCCAAACAACTGAGTCAGGCCGAAGTGCAATTGTCCGAGCTCACTTCTGGGCATATAGCCTTGAAGGACGCCAGCCTTCAGCGAGAAAAAGAACTCAAGGAAAAGATTGACGAGCTACAGGCCCTCTCGTCCCAACATGCCGCGGAGCTACACGAGGCTCGAGTCAATCTCGACGGGATTCAAGAGCGTCACTCAGGGGATACGAAAGCGGCCCAAGCTCAGCAAAAGGAACTAACCGAACGAATTCAGGAACTTGAAAAAGAAACCCTAACGGCAACAGATCGACTGCGCTCAGCCAAACGCACACTAACCGATCTAAATGCGGAGCACGAAGCACTCCAGCAAGAGAGTGCTGAAAAGGAAAGCACCCTAAAACAGCAGGTTCAAGCGCTGAAGGAAACTGCAAACACAACCACCACGGCACTAGCAGAAGCCCAGCACGCGCTGGAAGCAACCCTAAAGGCCCAGGCAGAAGCAGAACACGCCCTGGCAGAGAATCAAAGAATTCAGGCAGATGCGCAGGAACGAGCCAAGCAACTCGAAACAGAGCTCAAACAACAGATTGCCGCACTGAAAGCCCAGCAGAACGAAAAGGATCGTGCACTGACTGTCACCCGCGAATCATTGGAAAAAGCGGCTCAGGCAACAGCAGAAATTGAGGCGGAAAAGGCAACCCGAGAGGCCGAACTCGAAGCACATGAGACCGAACTCAAGGCGAAACTTCAGGCGCTTGAAGCACAAACCTCTGCAACATCAGAAGAACTCAAATCTACGAAAGTAGCACTCGACGGCGAACGAGAACGCTTGGCCGAGCTTCAAAAGACATCCGAAGCCAATGCAGCAGAGCTTTTCAAGAACGTCCAGGAGCTCGAAAGCAGCTTACAGACGGCAACGCAAGAGACGGATGCCGCTCGGCGCGAAAGCGAACAACGACAGGCTGAACTGAACAACCGCATTCAGACACTGGATGCGAACACAGAAAACACCTCTCAAGAGCTGAATGAAACCCGCGAGGCGCTTGAGAAAGAACGGGCCAGAATAGAAGCGCTCCAGCAGCAAAGCGCGGCAACCCAAGAAGATCTAGAACAAAAACTCAGCCAGACCGAAAACAATTTAGATGCCACGACGCAACAAATTACCGCACTGAAAGCCCAGCAGGACGAAAAAGATCACGCCCTGACTGTCACCCAAGAATCATTGGAAAAAGCGACTCAGGCAACAGCAGAAATTGAGGCCGAAAAGGCAACCCGAGAAACAGAGCTTTCCAAGAACGTCCAAGAGCTCGAAAACAACCTGCAGGCAGCGACGCAGGAGGCGGATACCGCTCGGCGCGAAAACGAACAACGACAGGCCGAGCTGAATGAGCGCATTCAGGCGCTGAAGGCGAACACTGAGAATACCTCTCAAGAGTTGAATGAAACCCGCGAGGCGCTTGAGCAAGAGCGGGATAGAATGGAAGCGCTCCAGCAGCAAAGCTCAGCAACTCTAGAGGATTTGGAACAGAAACTTAGACAATCTCAAAGCAATTTGGATGCCACAACTGCTGTGTTGGAAGATACCCGCCAACAGCTCGTCCAGGAGCAACAGATGCATGAGGCATCGCGCAACGATGCACAGGGCATTGCCGAACAACTACAGGCTGAAACGGTTGTTCTGGAAGGCAGATGCCAAGCCGCCCAAAACGCTTTACAGGAAGCTCGCAGCACATTTGAAACGACTCAGCAGCAAAACGAACACTTGCTGCAGGAAAGTCGGACACAGCAAGAGGCACTTGAGACGCGACTAGAGGAGCTCCAGGATATTGCCCGGGCATCTGCCTACGAACTGGATCAGACCAAAACGAGATTAGCGCTCGAGCAGGAGGCACACCAGGCACTTCAATCAACCCTCGAAGCCCGCAAACAGGCCCAGGAAGAACACGACCAGCAGGTCGCCGAACTTCTGATTGAGGAAGCAGACAAAGTTCAGGCCGAAATCACCTATGAACGCAACTTTCTGGAGGGCGTCACCGATGCATTCAGGGCCCGTGAAAAAGTGTTTGAAACCCGGATGGCATCCCTGCAGAAATATATCAAGGGCGACCTTCAAGAGCAGCGAGACCGTTTCGAAGCCCGCCGACAGGCCGTTGAGAAACTTGCCGCTCTGGAAGCATCGCTAACGCGTGAACGTCACCTCCGCGCAGAAACAGTTCAACAAGTTACCTCTCGCGAAGCAGAACTGCGCACTGAAATTGGAACGCTCCAGCAGGCGAATGCAAATTATGCAATTCAGCTGGAAGAGGCTGAAAAACAGTACGAGAACCAGATTCAGATCTTCACAGAACTCACAGAGCGCAGTTCGCGGAGCGAACAGGAACAGACCCAACGGTGGGAACAATTGCAGGACGAGCACCGCAAGGCATCTAGCGCATTGCGCGATTCACAGCTACACATAGAAGAACTGACAAAGCTGCGTGACGATGCAGCTGCAGAGGCCCGGCAAAAGACCGATGAGTTGGCGCTGGCCGAAACCACAGCTCAGGAATCCGCCACACACGAGCAAGACCTGACCGAGCGCGTTCAGCAACTTGAGGAAGCGCTTTCAACAGCAACGAGCAAACTCGAACAGGTCCAGTGGGATACCGAACAGAAACAAAGCGTCTTCTCGGATGACGTCGAGCGCCTGAAACGAGAACAAACAGATCTTGAACGTGAGCTCGAGGCCATCAACAAAGCTCACGCCGAAGCCAACAGCGCCCTGACATCAGCTACCACAGCGCTTAATGAAACAAGAGCCGCCCTCACATCCGCGCAGGACGGCGCCGAAACGTCCGAGCACAACCTGCGAGCCGAACTCGACGCGCTTAAGGCGGAACAGACCAAGGCCATAGCAGAAATTAAGCGGCTCCAAACGTCGCTTACTCAGGAAAAGACCCTTCACATTGATTTCAAGAAACAGTCCACCACGGGGCGGGAGGGGCTTACGCGCCAAGTAGAAGAACTGGAGCGTAGCCTAGAGGATGCCAAAACGCAGGCGGATCATCAGACAACACTCAACGCCTCTCTCCAAACCAAGTTGGAGGCCGAAGAGCTGGAAGTCGCAAATCTCAACCAACAGCGCAACGAAGAACGCCAGACACTACAGGGAGAGCTGTCAGCACAACAGGCCGAAGTTGCACGTTTGGATGCTGATCTCAAGCAAGAGAAACAACAGGTCCACGAGACTGAATTTTCCCTCACCAAAGCACAACAGGACGCAGAGGCTCTCGACACGGCCCAGAAACATCAAATCTCCGATCTTGAAGCAAAGAGCGAATCCCTGCGTGGAGAGGTTAAGGCTCTTAAAGACCAAGGGGATCTAGATGCTCAATCTATTCGTGAATTGGAAGCGAAGCTGGAAACCCAGACACAGGCACTGGAGCAAGAACGGACACTTCGTCAAACCCGCGAGCAGGAGATTATAGAACTCAAGAGCACAAGCGAGGAATCCAGGCGACAAATCAACCTGCGCAATGATCAACTCGCAAGTGAAACCGCAAACCTTGAGGACGAAAAGTCACGCCGAGTCGAATTAGAAGCCGCCCTTGCCGCACAAGAACAACGCACACGGGAAACCGATGAGCGCTGTCAAACGCTAGACGAAGAGCAGAAGCAGCAACAAAGCCTACTCCAAGACACTCAGGATCGCCACGAAGAGGAGCGCACGACACTTGAGTACGAAATGGAGAAACGCGAAGAAGCGCGACGCTTAACCGAGGCAAGCTTGGAAGCCGCCCAACAAGAGATAGCCAGACAACAGGCGCAACATGAAGAACACGTAGTTCACGTCTCTGAGGGCGAACAGAAACTAAAAGCAAAAATTGAACACCTCCGCACTGAGGGGCGTGCACTCGAAGGTCGTATTGAACAATACGAACGCGAGAAAGAGCAACAGAAACTCTTGGCAGCTGACGAACGTGAGCGACTTCGCTTGACCACCGAAAGCCTTCAGCAACAAATTGAAGAACTCCAGCAGGAATTGACGACCACTCACGTTCGCCTCGAACAGCAAAAAAAATTCTACGACGAAGAACGCGACCAGCGGCGAAAGCGCGAATCCGAGTTGCTACAACAGCGCAAAGTAATTCAGGATGCGCAGGGCACCGTTCGCAAGAAGGAACAACTGCTCGCGCAACAGGGCAAACTGCATGCCGATGAAGTCAATCGCTGGAAGCAGAAGGAGCTCGTATTGACTAAGCGGATCGAGCAGCTCCAACGCGATTGGCGTTCAGCATCGAGTCGTATGGAAAACGTGCAACGCGAACTCATACAACTCAGAAAACAGGGAGATGCCACCCTGATTCCTATAGATGCTGCTATCGAGATTAGCGAAGATCTGCCACTCTTTGAAAATGAAGTGCTCCCCCCCATTCCTGAACCTGCTCCGCCCATGGAGCCCATGGATTCAGATCCCTTGACCAACTTGGAAGCATTGGCGCAAGAAGAGCTAAAGCAGTGGAAAGAGGAACGCCAAGAAACGCCTACGGAAACACCAGAGGAACCCCGTCGCGGCGCAACGAGAAATCCCTCCACCCCCCCTCCTAAAGCCATGTTCAAAATGAAGCCGTGGATGCGATTACAGAAATAACCATGGAAAGTCTACCTCCAAAGACGCTTAAGACGCAACTGGTTCGTCTGGACAACAATCTCAAGCAGATTGAACGAAGCCATTTTGCGGGCATCCAGAGAGCACCGGGATCTCTGCCCGTGCTGGAGGCGTTTCAGGATTTTCTAAACATGGAACGCAGGAAGGCAAGACGCCGAATGCTGGCACTCTCCGCATTCTTTGTTGTCCTGCTTCTTACTGCAGCTGGTGCAGGAACAGGCATCGTGTTTTGGCAAATGAAATGCATGGCGGTCGACTACGACAACGTGACCGCACGCACCAAAGACCTAAATGCAAAACTGATCTCTGAGGACGAGACCACACGCGCTTCGCTGGCTGAACTTGAATCTCGGCTCGAATCTGAAAACCAGGGCCTAATTCAACGTCACGAAAAACTTCTTTCTGCACACACGACCATTGCAGAACAAATTCTTCAGGATGGCACAAGTTTGACGGCCATACAGGAAACGCTGGACCGCCTTGCGAGCGAAAACGCAGCACTTAAGGAAGATTTGGATCGCGTAATGAAAGACTGGCCCAGCGTGTCTCAACAGGTTCAAGCACTTGAGGGATCAAAACCATCACCAGCCCAACCGCGTGTGACGCAACCAAGGGAAGCCTCTGTTGTTGCATCCACCGAGGTGGCACCTGTACTGCTGAAGCCTTCCCCCCCTCGCTCTCAAATCGCGCTGACAATCGTGCCGCAAGGGGAGCAACACGGCATCCGCTGGCGCCTTCCCGTTATTCCGGAATAAAAAGTGTCTGACCAATACGCAGATCGTCGGGATTCTTTAGCTTGTTTACCTCGGTAATAACACTGGCCTTCACGCCATACGCCTTTGCAATCTCTGAGAGCGTCTGACCCGCTTTTACGACATGCTCATATCCAGACTCAGAGCGCACAGCCGCTGGACGGGGTTGGCTCTTTATAATATCAGCCATCCGACGACTTAGCTCCTCCACCAGCTCCTTACGAATGCGTTCCAGAACGGATGACTGTGCCACAAGTTTACCCTCAACCGTTTGAAGATCGGAACCATACTGTGCAATTGCACGATCCTGCGTTGCGCGCATATCGGCAATTTGCACATGGAGATCTTCACGTCCTGCTTCAATCCCATCAAGTTGCTGCTCAAGTCGCTGCACGCTAGCCTTCAGATTGGCGATGTCGTTGTGAATCCGTGTATCGCCCTGTCGCCGTTGCTGTGCAGAAAGCGTCTCGCATCCACTACAGCAAACTATGATCAAACCTATCAGAACAAGGGCACCATATTTCATTTTTATCCTTTCTCAAATTACTGTGTTTCCTGATAGACAATCTAGTGGTGAATCGCGAAATACCCAAGCAAGAAAGCACCCGTGAGTCATATTTGATGTTGCATGCGATGCGCTATCCTGCCTAACCTGCCCATATGAACATCTACCCACTACTCCTGCAGCCGGTTTATAAGGATTATATCTGGGGGGGGAACCAAATTGCGCAGCAATATGGTCGCCAAGGGACACCGGCTCCTTGTGCTGAATCCTGGGAAATCTCCGACCGCCCGGAAGGGCTGAGCGTTGTCCTCAACGGTTCACAGAAAGGGACAACCCTCCACACACTTGTCAAGACAATGGGGGCAGATCTTCTCGGAACGCATTCTGCCAGTACGGCATTTCCGCTACTCATTAAGATCATTGATGCCAAACAGGATCTTAGCGTTCAAGTCCACCCCAATGACGCCAATGCACACATCACAGGTGGCGAGCCAAAAACTGAAATGTGGATTGTGCTTGATGCTCTGCCTGGGGCCATGATTTACGCCGGCACGAAGCCGGGAGTCACTCAAACACAATTCGAAGCAGCGCTTTCAGACGGCACACTCGAAACGGTCGCACTTGCCAAAGTTCCGGCCAAACCCGGGCGTGCCATCTTTGTCCCCGGGGGCCGTGTCCACGCCATCGGAGCCGGTTGTCTTCTTTTGGAGATCCAACAAAACTCTAACACGACCTATCGTGTCTACGATTGGGGCCGCGTGGGGCACGACGGCACCCCCCGGCCGCTACATCTTGAGCAAGCCCTGCAAGTCATTGACTGGGACAATGGAGCCCCCGAAGTGGTTCCGCCACTCGCACACCCATCGACTGGCAATAACCAGTGGTGGGACATCATTCATTGCCCCTTTTTCAACACAAAGCGCATTGATCTCCGAGAGCCCGAGGAATGCACCCATGATGGCAGTAGTTTCCACGCCCTTTTCGTCACAAAAGGAACGGCCCTGATTGGAGCCAACGGCGTTATGGCGTCTGCGGCAGCTGGCACATCATGTCTAATTCCCGCAGCAGCAACAAACTACACCATCACCCCTATATCCGGACCCGCTTCGGTGATCCAAATCATGCTTGGCTAGCCATACGCACCCTGAAATGGCCAAACTCCAGACCTGCTTCCCCAACCCTTGTAGGACGTGCTTCCCGTATTCGGGGCGCGCGTGCAGATCAGCTCCTCAAACCACGGGCTCCCCGGAATACCGGGGAAGCCCGTCCTACAAGGATCGTTGTAAGACAAGCGTCCCAAAGGGAGCTAGAAGCGGCCACATCTTTACATAAACCGCAAGTAGTTTGCAAAAGGCTCTAGGACTTTTCAGGTGTAATCTTGGAGCCGCGCATTCGCGATTTAATAAAATCTGACCACACATGATTCTCTTGGCCAACCGTATCGCAAAATTCCACTCCGATGGAATAGGACTGGACGACATCAGTATGTTGGACTCGTGACCAAGCCACACGGGCAACATGTACAAACTCGGCAGCTGGCTCCGTGAACACCACATGTAGGCGAACCATGGTTCCTATGGGAACAGACATATGTACAACCATCTTCAAACCACCAGAGGAAAGGTCACGTGTCGTGCACTGGAAGACCTTTCCCTCTAACGTGAGAGCTTCTGGCGCCGCATCCACAATGACTTTGATATACCCCTTCTGAGCAACACGACTATGTACGCGGCGATTGGCAGGATTTTCATCAGTCATAAGGCTGATAGTCTCCTATTCCCCCCAGCATTCTGCAAGTGCAAAACGTCGCACTGGGTTGACAACGAACGTTTCAGGAACGTACACTGGTCGCCGATAGATACATACCAAGCGCCGACAGAGGAGAATCACCCGATGAAGACATTCAAGCTGCTTTTATTGAGCATATCACTACTACTACCTCTAATGGGGATTATCGGGTGTGAGACAGAATCTTCAGATCAGGCCAGCGTGTCGATCACCCCAAACACAGCATCCGTTGCTCTGGGAGCCTCTCAGGTGTTTACCGCCTCCGGTTGGCAGGATTACTCCTGGAGTCTTTTAGATTCGAGCGTTGGTGTGCTCTCAACAACCACAGGAAATAGCACAACTTACACAGCTGTGCTGGCGCTCTCATCATCCAACACAACCCAAGTGCTCACCGTTACAGCCAACAACAACAACAGCACCAGCAATGCCACAACACTAACGGCAGAAGCCCTCATCACACACCTCTAAGTCGCACACGCGCTGGAACCCATGCCACAAGCCGATCTTGAAATCTACAGCCTGACGAATTCTCGCGTCAAGAATGTCGTCAAATTGCGGCAACGTTCACATCGTGATGATCTTGGGTGCATGCTCATAGAGGGTTTTCGAGAGATCAGCCGGGCGGTGGATAATGACCATCCGATCGAAGAGCTCTTCTACTGCGAATCCCTTTTCCAGGGCGAGAACAATACCGCCCTATTAAGTCGCTGCCAATCCCGCGGGGCACACCTCCTGGCCTGTTCTAAACCCGTATTTAAAAAGATGTCCTATCGCGATCGTCCCGATGGACTAATTGCCATTGCCCCACAAGTCCGCTGCGAGCTCAGCGCGATTCCCCTGAGTCCGGCGCCATTCATTGTCATCGCGGAAGCCATTGAAAAACCAGGAAATCTGGGAACCATTTTAAGGTCTGCAGATGCCGCCAGCGTCGATGCCGTCATTGTTTGCGATCGTTGCACAGACATCAATAACCCCAATGTCGTCCGCGCCAGCATTGGCACTCTATTTTCGATACCGGTGGTAGAGACAACAGGAGCAGAAGCAATCGTATGGCTTGCTGCTAACGACATTCAGGCCGTCGCAACTACCCCACATACCGATGTTCTCTATAACAACGTCGACCTGACACGAGGTGTTGCCATTGTTGTTGGCACCGAGCAATATGGCTTAAGTGACGCATGGTTAGAGGCATCCAAAATCAAGGTTCGCATCCCCATGCTGGGCCAGGCAGATTCACTCAACGTGGCCTCAGCCACCACTATTTTGCTCTATGAAGTTGTCCGACAACGCCTCTAAACGGGTTCCCATTTCACCTTTCAACTTTCAGCTTTTCCAATTTCAAATTTACGATCCCCCACCCTTCACCCCTTCCTCTTCCTGATCCGTGACAACGCCACAGGCAGCATCCTGTTTATGGGAAGGATGGTGAATCCAAGCAACAATTAAGCCAAGGAACGAGCTCTCAATTGCCATCGTCAATTTCGGTTTATGTAAAGCTCCCTTTAGGACGCTTGCCTTGCAACGAGCCTTGTAGAACGAGCTTTCCCGGTATTCCGGGGAGCCCGTTGGTTTGAGATGCGGGTCTGCACACGCTCCCCGAGTACAGGGAAGCACGTCCTACAAGAGTTGGGAAAGCGCATCTGGAGTCTGGCCATTTCAGAAGGTGCTCTCGCACATAGCGCAAGATGTACGAAACGGGAGTCAATAGATCTCCTGAAGTTTGGCAGTGCCCGATCATCCCCGTGACGGCATTTCTTGGAAAACGCTCATGCCGCTGGCCTCACATTTAATTTCTCGGGGCTCCTGCCTGGGAGGTGCCTGAAGGCGAGCGGCGAGAAA